>Ga0207708_10004195_pt1 | contig 10598 bp, 7 predicted proteins | sample KBSK5101metaG_FD_184340 | JGI IMG/M metagenome (GOLD analysis project Ga0207708, IMG submission 184340) | Corn, switchgrass and miscanthus rhizosphere microbial communities from Kellogg Biological Station, Michigan, USA - KBS K5-10-1 metaG... | ecosystem: Host-associated > Plants > Roots >...
CCCCGATCGAGAGCGACTTGAGGATCAGCATGTCGAGCGTGCCGGGCAGCAGCTCCTGGCGGTCAGGTTTCTTTCCCATAGACTGGCTATGGAGGATAGCACACGCGGGTGAGCGATGTCGGGCAGAGGAAACAGGGCCTGGGGAGAGGGCAGAGGAACTAGGGCCTGGGGATGGGGCCTGGGGAGAGGGCAGAGGAACTAGGGCCTGGGGATGGGGCCTGGGGAGAGGGCAGAGGAACTAGGGCCTCGGGACAGGGCAGGGGTGCGGGGTGCGAACAGGTGGCTTCCGCCTTCAGGCGGAAGTCAGACTGCGCCCTGGGCGGCGCCTCACTTCAGGGAGTAGTGCTGTCCCGATCGGAGGATCGACACCTTGATGTCGCGGCCGGAGACCAGCGTACCGGGTGCGGCGTTGTCGACGTGCGCCGCGCGCGCGTCGATGACGACGACCGAGCTCTTGCCGATCACGTCGAATGCGCCGTCCTTGACGATCACCGCGGTCGCCTCGTCGATGCCGACGCCGACCAGCGCCGGATGATCCAGGACGGCGCTGATCAGACGGTTGTCGCGCTGCCGCTTCAGGAAGTGCTGGTCGATCAGCGCCTCTGGCCAGAGGCCGAGCCCCTTGGCGGTGACCGTGGCGCCGGCCGTCAGCGATTTCAAGTCGGCATCGCCGGTGAACATCGCCTCGGCGATGACAGCGGCGCCGGCGCTCGTGCCGCCGACGGCGACGCCGGCGCGGTGCCGCTCGCGAATGACGTCATCGAGCCCGGTGCCGGCGATGGCGGTCATGAAGCGATTCTGGTCGCCGCCCGGCATCCAGATGAGCGTCGCGCGCCGCAGCGCCGCGGCGGCATCGGCGTCGGTGAAGGCGACCTTCGCGGCGGCCTTCGCTCCCGCTTCGAGCCACATCTGCACGGAGGAGTCCCCTGCGTCAGGTTCCGCGGAAGACTGAGGCAGCACCGCGACGATGGCGTTCGTGCCGCCCGCGAGCTCCAGCGCTTTGGCGACAATCTCAGGTCCGGTCCCGCCGCCGCCGACGACAATGAGCGGCCCGTTGGCCGCAAAGGCCAGTGTGGGCATGAACAGCAGCGCAACGACGAGAGCGGCGGTTCGACGCATGGCCACGAATTCTATCCGCCCGCGCTGACTTCCGCCTGAAGGCGGAAGCCACCCGTCCACGCCGCCCCCACGCGCCTCGAACGCGCCCCTCTGCCCTGTCCTCCCGGCCCCATTCCCAAGCCCTATTTCCTCTGCCCTTTCCCGAGGCCCCATCCCCAAGCCCTATTTCCTGTGCCCTCTCCCCCGGCCCCATCCCCAGGCCCTATTTCCTCTGCCCGACACCGCGCCCCCACACTCACAGCTTCAGCAGCTCTCCCTCGATCCCTTCCGCCATCGCCGCGAACGCGCGATAGGCGCGACCGAGCGCCTTCTGCCCGTCGCTGCCGATGAGATAGTGGCGGCGGCGGCGCCCGCCGCGCTCGTGCGTTGGCGGGCCGATGTACGAGACGATCATCTTCTTCTTCTCGAGACGCCCGAGCGTCATGTAAACCGTGCCGACCGAGGCGTCGCGGCCGGTGCGGTCGATGATCTCGCGGCGGATCGCCGCGCCGTAGGCGCCGTTGCCGAGACGGACCAGCGCCAATAACACGAAATGCTCGAATTCGCCGACGACGGGCGCGTAGTAATCCTGCGGCGGAATTTGTCTCACATCGTTAAGTATATACCACCAGCTCAGCCGCTTTTTCCCTTGCGGGCCGCGTCCTGCCCCGACCATAATCAGACCTTTTGGGAGAAAGGACGAACCAGCCTATGGGAAGCGCATCCTCCGGAGACGCCATTCGCAATATCAACGAACATGGAGCGTCGCTCCGCAACAACGTCGTCACGGGCCCGCACCGGCGCCCCGTCGACGAGTTCGGCTCGCTGACCTTCAACGAAGAAGTGCAGCGCGCGCGGCTGCCGAAGGATGTGTTCCGCGCCCTGCGCCGTTCCGTGGCCCACGGCGAGAGCCTCGACCCGAGCATCGCCGACATCGTCGCCAGCGCGCTCAAGGACTGGGCCGTCGAGCACGGCGCCAGCCACTACACGCACTGGTTCCAGCCGATGACCGGCATCACCGCCGAGAAGCACGACTCGTTCTTGAACCCCACGCCCGACGGCCGCGCCGTCGCGGAATTCGGCGGCAAGGAGCTGGTCCGCGGCGAGCCCGACGCCTCGAGCTTTCCGTCCGGCGGCATGCGCTCCACCTTCGAGGCGCGCGGCTACACCGCGTGGGACCCGACCAGTCCGCCGTGGCTGCTGATCTCGCCGCTCGGCGCCACGCTCGTCATCCCGACCGCGTTCGTCAGCTGGACCGGCGAGGCGCTCGACAAGAAGACGCCGCTCCTCCGCTCGCAGGAGGCGCTCTCGAAGCAGGCCGTGCGGATCCTCAGGCTGTTCGGGTCGAAGGCGCAGCGCGTCACCACGACCTGCGGCCCCGAGCAGGAATACTTCCTGATCGATCGGCAGTTCTACTTCAACCGCCCCGACCTGATTAACGCGGGGCGGACGCTGTTCGGCGCCAGGCCCCCGAAGGGCCAGGAGATGGAGGACCACTACTTCGGCTCCATCCCCGATCGCGTCCTCGCCTTCATGATGGAAGCCGAGCGCGAGCTGTACAAGGTCGGCGTGCCGATCAAGACGCGGCACAACGAGGTCGCGCCCAGCCAGTACGAAGTGGCGCCGATCTTCGAGAACGCCAACGTCGCTACCGATCACCAGATGATGACGATGGAGATCCTGCGGCGGACGGCGCCGAAGTTCGGCCTCGCCTGCCTGCTGCACGAGAAGCCGTTCGCCGGCGTCAACGGCTCGGGCAAGCACCTGAACTGGAGCATGAGCGACGAGCTCGGGAACAACCTGCTGAACCCGGGCGAAACGCCGCACGACAACATCCAGTTCCTGGTGTTCTGCGCCGCGGTCCTGCGCGCCGTGAACAAATTCCAGGGGCTGCTGCGCTTCAGCATCGCCAGCGCCGGCAACGACCACCGCCTCGGCGCCAACGAAGCGCCGCCGGCGATCATCTCGATCTTCCTCGGCGACATGCTGACCGACATCTTCCAGCAGATCGAGAAGGCCGGCAGCGCCAAGACCACCAAGAGCGGCGGCATCATGGACATCGGCGTCAACGTGCTGCCCAAGCTGCCGCGCGACGCCGGCGATCGCAACCGCACCAGCCCGTTCGCCTTCACCGGCAACAAGTTCGAGTTCCGCGCGGTGTCGTCGAACCAGAGCATCGCGCTGCCGAACGTCTGCCTCAACGTCGCCGTGACCGAGTCGCTCGACTACATCGCGACCGAGCTCGAGAAGGGGCTCAAGGAAGGCAAGAAGCTGCCGGCGGCGGTGAAGGCGCTGCTGACGAAGCTGATCAAGGACAACAAGCGGATCATCTTCAACGGCAACGGCTACTCCGACGAGTGGCAGAAGGAAGCCGGCAAGCGCGGCCTGCTCAACCACCGCACCTCGGTCGACGCCTACAGCGAAGCGCTCAAGCCGGACGTGGTCAAGGCGTTCGAGAAGTACGGCGTGCTCAACGAGCGCGAGCTGCACGCGCGCTACGACGTCGCGGTCGAGCAGTACAACAAGACCGTCAACATCGAGGCGCAGCTCATGGTCCTGATGACCAACCGCTACATCCTGCCGGCCGCCTATCGCTACCAGGCCCAGCTCGGCGAGGCCGTGGCGGCGGTCAAGGCAGCGGGCGCCACCGCGAAGGAGACCCGGCGCAGCCTCGACGAGATCATCCGACTGACCGATGACGCGAAAGGCCGCGTCGACGCGCTCCAGTCGCTCCTCGAGCACGAGGCCGACGGCAGCGCCGAGAAGCACGCCAAGTACTTCCGCGACAAGGTCATCCCGGCGATGAACGGGCTGCGCGAAGTCGGGGATCAGCTCGAGGGTATCGTCCCGCACGACTTGTGGCCGCTCCCCACGTATCGCGAAATGTTATTCGTCAAGTAGCTGGTACCAGAACCAACCTGACAGGGAGAACCTCCGTCCAAGCTCACTGGACGGAGGTTTCTTATGTACCGCATTGCCGCGCTCGCCGGCGTCGTTTCCGTAGCCCTCGCCATCGGCCCCGAAATGCCCCCTTCCCTCGACCAGTCGCGCCGCGTCGATCTCGAGGCCGCCGACTGCTCCTCGGTCAACATGACGTTCGGCGACCAGGAGACCGCACGGGCGGTGCAGCGGACGTCGGTGATGATGGGCGGCGCGCCGCTCGAGCTGCGTCCCGACGCCAACGGCGGCGTCCGCATCGAGCGCGGCACCGGCCGCGCCTACGAGATCACCGCGTGCATCGCCGCCGGCGCGCGGTCCATGGCCGACGCGCAGGCCGCCGCCGACAGCGTCCGCCTCTCGCTCGAGGGCAATCGCGTCCGCGTCACCGGCGCGGAGGGGGAGCGCGCGCGCAACTGGAGCGTGCAGCTCATCGTGTCCGCCCCCGACGGCGCGTCGATCGACGCGCTGACGACCAACGGTCCGATTGGCGTGAATGGCGCGTCCGGAACGTTCGTCCTGCGCGCGTCGAACGGGCCGATCGGGCTCGACGACGTCCGCGGCAACGTCGACGCCCGCGCTTCGAACGGACCGATCAGCGTCGAGGGGGGCAGCGGCCAGTTCGCCGTCGAGACGGCGAACGGCCCAATCTCGGTCCGCCTCTCCGGCCAGCGGTGGGACGGCCGCCTCGATGCGCGGGCATCGAACGGCCCGCTCACGCTCAACGTGCCGCAGAACTACCAGTCGGGCGTCGAGGTCTCCTCGTCGGGTCACGCGCCGTGGAACTGCCGCGCGCAGGCCTGCCGCGACGGGTCTCGCGATTGGGACGATCGGGAGCGCAGCCTCCGCATCGGCGCCGACCCCGTCGTCGTCAAGCTCCGCACGGTCAACGGCCCCGTCACCGTCAACGAGCGGTAGCCCCGCCGGCTTTTCCACTTGGTAACCGAGGGGAGCCGTGCTACGCTCCCCTCGATTACCGCGAGGAAAGTGCCGTGAGCAAACCGTCGGACCTCCTGCAGGGCACGCTCGACGTGCTCATTCTCAAGATTCTCGCCCTCGAGCCGCTTCACGCGTGGGCCATCGGCCAGCGGCTCACACAGGTCTCCCGCGACGTCCTCCAGGTCAGCGACGGCTCCCTCTATCCCGCGCTGCACAAGCTCGAACAGGAAGGCTGGGTGACCGCGGAGTGGAAGCTCAGCGACAACAACCGGCGGGCGAAGTACTACCGCCTCACCGCCGCGGGGCGCCGCCACCTCGATCGCGAAGCGGCCAACTGGGACCGGCTCGCGGCCGCCATCTCCCTCGTCATGAAGATGAAAGAGGCATGAGATGCGCTGGCTGTTCGCGCTGCGGCTTCGCCTGCGCTCGCTGTTCCGCGGCCGCGCCGTCGAACAGGAGATGCAGGACGAGTATGCGTTCTACATCGACCGGCTGATCGACGAACACCTCGCCGCGGGGATGAGCCCCGACGAGGCACGCGGGGCGGCGCTACGCCGCTTCGGACGGCTGGCGCAGCGGATGGACGAGTCGCGCGACGCCAGGGGCATCACGTTCGTCACCGACGTCGGAGGCGACCTGCGTTACGCGGTCCGGGTGCTGCGTCGATCGCCGGGTTTCACCGCCGTCGCAGTGCTCTCGCTCGCGCTCGGCACCGGCGCCAACACCGCAGTCTTCCAGTTGATCGAGGCCTTGCGGCTGCGCCCGCTGCCCGTGAGCCATCCGGGCCAACTCGCGATCGTGCGCGTGCCCGGGCGCACCGGCGCTTCGGGGCAGTTCAGCGGGCCCTACTCGGATCTGACGTATCCGCAGTGGGAGAAGCTGCGCGAGCGCCAGCAGGCCTTCGCCAACCTGCTCGCGTGGAATCGCACGACGTTCGATCTCTCGGCGCACGGCGAATCGCGTTTCACCGAGGACGGCCTGTGGGTGAGCGGCGGCTTCTTCGATCTGCTCGGCGTTCGTCCCGCCCTCGGTCGTCTCTTCACCGACGCCGACGACGAGAAGGGGTGCGCCGCGCCGGGCGTGGTGCTCAGCCACCGGTTCTGGTCGCACGAGTACCACAACGATCCGTCGGCCGTCGGCCGGACCATCTCGATCAACGGCCGCCGCGCGCCGATCGTCGGCGTCGCCGCGCCCGGCTTTCACGGCGTCGAGGTCGGCCGTTCGTTCGATCTGGCGCTGCCGCTCTGCGCCGAGCAGTTGTTCGACGGCGAAGACGCCAGGCTGGTCCGCAACTGGTCCTGGTGGCTGGGCGTGATGGGCCGCCTCAAGCCCGGGTGGACGCTCGAGTCCGCGACGGCGCACCTGCAGTCGCTGTCGCCCGCTCTGTATCGCGACACGCTGCCGAAGGGCTCGAGTCCCGGGACGACGAAGAGCTACCTGGGATTCCGTCTCGCCGCAGAGAGCGGCGCCGGCGGATTCTCGGCGCTGCGCAATCAGTACGATCTGCCGTTGCGCCTGCTGCTGGCGCTGGCGGGTATCGTGCTGCTGATCGCGTGCGCGAACCTGGCGAACCTGCTGCTGGCGCGCATGACCGCGCGGCAGCGCGAGGTCGCGGTGCGCCTGGCGCTGGGCGCGTCGCGGGCGCGGGTTTTCCGGCAGCTGCTCGTCGAGAGCCTGGTGCTGGCCGCGATCGGGACGACCCTCGGCGCCTGGATCGCGCCCATCATGTGCAGCACCGCCGTCGCCGTCATGCAGACGCAGGTCGATCCGGTGTTCATCGACCTCGCGATCGACTGGCGCGTGCTGGTTTTCGTCGTCGCCCTCGCGGCGAGCACCTGCGTGCTGTTCGGCACCGCGCCGGCCCTTGGCGCCACGCGCGTGGCGCTGGAAGAAGCGATGAAGAGCGGCGGCCGCTCCTCGTCTGCGCCGCGCGGACGCCTCGTGATGCGCCGCGCGCTGGTCGTCGCCCAGGTCGCGCTGTCGCTCGTGCTGGTGGTAGGCGGCCTGCTCTTCTCGCGCACGCTCGTCAATCTACTGACCACCGAGACCGGCTTCCGCCAGACGGGGATTCTCGAGCTCGACGTCGATCTGCGGCGTCTCGCGCTGGACCCCCCGTCGCGAATCGCCATGCGGCAGCAGATCCTCGATCGCGTGCGCGCCGTGCCCGGCGTCGAGCGCACGGCCAGCGCGATGACGGTGCCGCTGGAGAACGACTGGAGCCAGATGGTGCACGTGGAGGAACCGGCTCGCGAGAAGCAGGGCATATCGAACTTCAGCGGCGTGAGTTCCCGCTACTTCGCCACGCTCGACATTCCGATTGTCCGCGGCCGCGACTTCGACGAGCGCGATCGGCCAGGCTCGTCGCGGGTCGCGATCGTGAACGAACGGTTCGTCGAGCGTTTCTTCGGCACGGTTGATCCGATCGGCCGGCCGTTCTTTCTCGAGAGTGCCTGGGGGATCGCCGATCAGCGGATCGAGATTGTCGGCGTGGTCAGGAACACGAAGTACGGCAGTCTCCGCGAACCGTTCCCGCCGATCGTCTACCTGGGCGCCGCGCAGAACGCCTCGCCGGCGGACTTCGATCAGATCCTGATGCGCTCCTCACAGCCGCTGCCGTCCACGTCGTCCGCCGTCAGGGCCGCGATCGAGGGGATCGATCCGCGGATCGCCTTCCACTTCCACGATTTCGAGCAGGAGATTCGCTATTCGATCCGCCAGGAACACCTCATGGCGCTGCTCTGCGGATTCTTCGCGGCGCTGGCGACGATCCTCGCGACGATTGGGGTCTACGGCGTGATGGCCTACGCTGCGGCGCAGCGGACCAGCGAGATCGGCATTCGCCTCGCGCTCGGCGCGGATCGCCGGGCGATCGTGCGCATGATGCTCGGCGACGCGGCCACGGTGCTCGCCGCCGGACTCGCGATTGGCCTGGCCGTCTGCCCGCTCGTCATGAAAACGGCGGACGCGCTGCTGTTCGGCCTGCAGGCAAACGATCGCGGCACGCTCGCGCTTGCCGTCGCCGCGCTGTCGATCGCGCTGGCGGTCTCGAGCTATCTCCCTGCCCGACGTGCCTCGGCAGTCGATCCCGTCACGGCACTGCGCGCGGAATAGCTATTGCACAGCTCCCCGCGGGGGGAGTTACCGATGGGCTTGTCGCTCAAGGCCGACCATCTGCGGCGCTATCGCGACATCGCCGGATTGCTGCTGAAATACGGGCGATCCGACCTGATCTTCAACTCGGGCCTGGCGGCCGAGGCCGACGCGCCCGAGTCGAAGGATGGCGGCACGGGCGACGCGCTCGCCTCTGACCTCGAACAACTGGGTCCGACATTCGTCAAGGTCGGCCAGCTGTTGTCCACCCGCGCCGACCTGCTGCCGCCCGACGCGCTTCGCGGGCTCTCGCGCCTGCAGGACGACGTCGCCCCCTTCCCCTTCGAAGACGTCGAACGCATCGTCAACGAGGAGCTCGGCGTCCGCCTGTCGAAAGCGTTTTCGCGTTTCGACCGCACGCCGCTGGCCGCCGCCTCGCTCGGCCAGGTGCACCGCGCCGCGCTGCGCGGCGGGCGCGAGGTGGCCGTCAAGGTCCAGCGCCCCAACGTGCGCGAGCAGGTCCTCAAGGACATGGAGACGATCGAAGAGGTGGCCGGCTTCCTCGATCACCATACGACGACGGGACGCCGCGTCGGCATGAAGCGGATGGCCGGCGAGCTGCGCGAGTCGCTGCTGCGCGAACTGGACTACCGCCTCGAGGCGCAGAACATGACCGCCATCGGCGCGAACCTCGCGCAGTTCGAGCGGATCGTCGTGCCGAAGCCGGTACCCGACTACTCGACGGCGCGCGTCCTGACGATGGACTACATCAGCGGGCAGAAGATCACGGCCGTCAGCCCGCTGGTGCTGGCCGAGTCGCAGTCGCGCGAACTGGCCGAGGAGCTGTTCAAGGCCTACCTGCACCAGGTGATCCTCGACGGCCTCTTTCACGCGGATCCGCACCCGGGCAACGTGCTGCTCACCGACGACGGACGGATCGCGCTGCTCGACCTCGGCATGGTCAGCCGGCTCTCGCCCGATCGGCAGGAGGAGCTGCTGCACTTTCTGCTGGCCGTCTCCGACGGCCGCACCGACCGCGCCGCCGATCTGGCGCTGGCGATGGGCGAACGGCTCGAGGGCTTCGACGAGGGGTCGTTCCGCCGCCGTGTCGGCGAAGTGATCACGCGCAGCCGCGACGCCAGGATCGGCGACGCGCCCGCCGGGCAACTGATGCTCGCGGTCGCGCACGCCGCGATCGAGACCGGCGTGCGGCTGCCGAACGAGCTGACGCTGCTGGGGAAGACGCTGCTGAACCTCGACGAGGTGGGGCAGGCGCTGGCGCCGGACTTCGACGTGCAGGAGTCACTGCGCCGGAACGCGAACGACCTGATGATGGAGCGCATGCGGCGCAGCGTCACGCCGTCGGCGGCGTTCTCGTCGCTGCTCGAGGCGAAGAACTTCGCCGAGCGGCTGCCCGGCCGCATCAACCGCATCCTCGATTCGCTGGCCAACCAGGAGCTGAAGGTCCGCGTCGAGCTGATCGACGAAGGATCGGTGCTCGAAGGGCTGCAGAAGGTCGCCAACCGCATCACGCTCGGCGTGATCATCGCCGCGATGATCATCGGCGCGGCAATGCTGATGCGCGTCGAGACCAGCTTCCGCATCCTCGGCTACCCGGGGCTGGCGATGCTGTTCTTCCTGATGGCCGCGGCCGCCGCGGCGTGGATGGCGATCGGCATCATCCGCGGCGACACGCACACTCACCGGCCGACCTGAGGCGCCGTGGCCTGGCGGCGGCCTACAGGTGCAGCTGGCCCTCACCCACGAGCACGCTGCGCCCGCCGACGCGGACGCGAGTGATGTCGTCGCCTTGCCCTTCGATCGACACGTAGATGCGGCTGGGGCGCAGCATCTTCACGCCTTGCAGGCTGACGAACTGCGCGAGGCGATCGCGCGGGACGAGACCGTGCCGGAACAGGTAGGCGCCGAGCGGTCCGCTGGCGCTGCCGGTCGCGGGATCCTCGGCGATGCCGAAGCCGGGGGCGAGCATGCGGCTGTAGACCGTCTCGTCGCCGCGCGCCCCTTCGCGATCGAGCGTCAGGAAGAAGACCGGCAGCTCGTTCAGCCTGGCCGCCCGCAGGGAGGCGACATAGGCCGCGCGATCGATCGACACGCGATCGACCGCGGCGCGTGACGCCAGCGGCACGAACAGGAAGAGATTCCCGCACGACACCGGCTGCACGGGGCCTTTCGCGAGGTCGCCGGCCTTCAGGCCCACGGATCGCGCGAAGACGTCGCGATCGGTCACCTCCGCCCCGAATGTCGGCAGCGGCATCGTCATCCAGGCGAAATCGAGCTCGTTCCCCTTCCAGTCGAGAGTGACGGGGACCGGTCCGACGCCGCATCCGAACACGAACTGCGTCCGGCCCGCCTTGATCGTCTGTTCGTGCACCAGCGCGAACGTCGTGCCGATGGTGGGATGGCCCGCGATCGGCAGCTCCTCGCCGGGCGTGAAGATCCGCATGCGGATGTCGGTGCCGGCGGCCTCCGCGGGGAACAGGAAGGTCGACTCGGAGAAGTTCATCTCGCGGGCG
>Ga0207708_10004202_pt1 | contig 10592 bp, 9 predicted proteins | sample KBSK5101metaG_FD_184340 | JGI IMG/M metagenome (GOLD analysis project Ga0207708, IMG submission 184340) | Corn, switchgrass and miscanthus rhizosphere microbial communities from Kellogg Biological Station, Michigan, USA - KBS K5-10-1 metaG... | ecosystem: Host-associated > Plants > Roots >...
TCTCTTTGCCGTCGCGACGCCTCGAGGATGCGGCGAGCGCCGGCACCAAGCGGCTCGAGGACAGCCTGTGAAGCGAGTTGCGGTCGATTAAGGATTTCGCTTAGACCACAACCACGCGACCACGAGTACGAGCGGCGGGCCGAACAACCACCCGAGCGACCAGTTATCCAGGCGCGCGGTGAATCCGATCTTCTGATCGCCCGAAAACGCGGCCGCGGCTAATCCGGCCAGAATCAATCCGATCACGCCGGCCACGGGCGCGCCGACCAGCCATAGCGCGCACGCCACAATCAATCGGCGAGGGGACCAGCTCGAGAGACGGTTGGTGTTAATGGCAGCCATGGACCTTGATACCTCGTATTTGGAGCGCGCTTCTTCGTCCTGACGGAAGAAAATACTTCCGAGTTTCGCATTCAAACCTTCACGGCGAGTGATCGATCCAATTGCAGGGGCCGTTGCCGGCCACTCTCCTGCTCTGGAGCTCCAATGTCGCAACCAACGACTTCCGGCAAAGCCATGACTATCAATCGGCGCGATCTGCTCGTAACCACCAGCTTGCTTCTGCTGACTGGCAAGCGCGGCGCCGGTCAGAGCACCTCGCCTGCCGGTGCGCTAACGCAGAGTCAGCCGAGTCCTCAGGCGCGCCTTCTCGCCGCGCTTAAGGCCAATAGGCTCTCGATTACAATGGGCGAGACTCCCGCGGGACGCGGTTGGGACTGGCTCGTTCAGCACGCGCGCGATGCCCGGTTCACTCTTATCGGTGAAGAGCACGGTGTCGCCGAAACCGCACAGCTCACGGCGGCTCTCTTCAAGGCGCTTCGTGGATCGGGCTACACGCGAATGGCGATCGAGGTTTCACCGATGATCGCGCAGGACATCGAGGCAGCGGCAAGGCGCAACGGTCTCAGGGGGATCCTGGATTTCTATGCTGGTCCCGACACGTGGAGCCCGATGTATCTGCGTCAGGAGGCCGAGCTCATCGCCGCAGTCGTTAGCGCCGCGCCACGAAACGAGCGGGTCCTCTGGGGATTCGATCGTGAGCTTTTCAGCGATCGCTATTTGATCTCCAGGCTCGAGCGCAGAGTGCCGCCGCGCGCAAAGGAGCCTTTCACGCGCCTGAAGCAAGCGTCAATCGACTCCTGGGCTCAGCGTGATAAGAATCCGGGACCGCCCTTCCTCTTTACGCAGGATCCCGCGCTGGTGTCGTCCGTCCGCGCCGCCTGGCCCAATCCGGACCGCGATAGTGACGTGATTCTGCGCACGCTCGAGGAATCACTTGCCATCAACGCTGTCGCACGGACGGGCACCGGCTGGGATTCGTCGGAGCGCCGCGCGCAATGGATGCGCAATGCCTTCGCAACCCAACTGAGAGAAGAGCGCGGATCGCCCAAGGTGATGATGAAATTCGGTTACAACCACATGATCCGCGGCGCCAACTACGCCAACATCTTCGATCTGGGCGCGATGCCGGATGAAATCGCGGCGCTTACCGGCGGTCACGCTTTTCACGTCATCGTCCTGCCCGGTCCCGGCTCCCGTCAGGCGGTACTCGGCCCGAACCGAAACTTCGTCTCCGTCTCGAGCGACGAGTTCGACGAATTCCGTGCCGGCGACCAGCGTCTCACTCGCGTGCTCTCGAACCCCGACGCCACCGGCCACGAAGTGATCGACCTTCGTGCGCTGCGGCCACTGGCCGTGCGCGGCCTCGATAGCTGGAACTCCGATGTGGTGCGGACAATCCTTGGCTATGACGCCGCAGTGATCTGGAAGGGCGCACACGCATCTTCAGCGTGAGGCGAACGAATCGCCGTTCGCACTGCGAAAACGAACGAGGGACTGCCCGCTACACACGGAGGTCGATCGTCTAGCCGGCAGCCTCCCGCGGATGGAACACCAGTACGGATATCGGCGAGCGTCGCGTGAGCTCGTCGGCAATGGTGCCGAACATCAGCCGCTTTATTCCGCCGACCCCGCGCGTCGCGATGGCGAGAAGGTCCGCCCCGCTGGTGGCGGAATGCTGTAGAATCGCCAGCGCGACGTCGTCAGCCATCAGCACCTCCTTTGTTACCGAGAGTCCGGCGTCGCCGAAAAGCCCGGCGGCGCGATCGAGGTAGGACTCCGCTTCCGCCATGGCATCGTCCCACCAGGGCAACCCAGGCTGCATTATCTGCTTTTGCGAATAGGTGACGGGCTGGAGTACCCGAACCAGCGTGACACTTGCCCGCGAGTCAGTGGTCAGCTCCTTGACGTGCGATATGATCTGCTCGGCGAGCGGTGACCCGTCGAGGGGAACCACGATACGCTCGAACAGTCCATTGCCACCGTCCGCCGGGTGGGTTGGTCTTACGACCAGCGTCGGGATGCCCGCGTTCCTGATCAAATAATCAGTGACGCTGCCAAGGTTGATGCGCTTCACTCCCCCATGGGCGTGGCTCGCGATGATGATCAGATCGACATTATGGCGACTGGCGTAGTCCCGCAGCGTCGGCTCGACTCGACCGCTTTCCAGAGAGCTGACGACGCGGGACGCGCCACGCTTCCGATATTCGGCGGCGAGCGCCTCCAGCTTCTTTTCGCGGCCGCGGCGGGCTTCCACCAACGTCTCCTCGGTTTGCTCCAGAACGCCCGGTCCGGAGTGCGGATCGACGACGACCGGTGGCGTCTCGACGCGCACCAGCCTGAGCTCCGCGCCGAAGCGCTGCGCGAGCGCCACGGCGACCTCGAGGGCTGGTCGCTCCGTGTCCGAGCCATCCGTCGGCGCCATTATGACCTTGTACATGCAGCAGCCCTCTCCGCCTTGGCTTTGGCAGACGATGCTTGAGCCCGGCGACATACGCAACCGCCGAGGCAGCTTGCACAATTCAATCGAGAGACCTATCCAATATCAGATGCCAAGACATCCACTCGCACCACCGGAGCGCCACCGCGGCGAGAGAATCGGCTGGCTTCGAGCCGCCGTGCTCGGCGCCAACGATGGAATCGTCTCGACCGCCAGCCTGTTGGTCGGCGTCGCGGCCGCCGAGAGCAATCGCAGTAATGTTCTGGTGGCGGGTGTCGCGGGGCTCGTGGCGGGTGCCATGTCGATGGCGGCGGGAGAATACGTTTCCGTAAGCTCGCAGGCTGACACCGAGAGAGCCGATCTCGATCTCGAGAAGCGCGAGCTGGCAAGCATGCCGGAGCTCGAGCTGCGCGAGCTACAGAAGATCTACATCGAGCGCGGACTCGATGAAGCGACGGCGATGGAGGTTGCGAAGCAGCTCACCCATCACGATGCGCTTGGCGCCCACGCGCGCGACGAGCTCGGGTTCTCCGAAATAACCTCGGCGCGTCCGATTCAGGCGGCGTTGGCGTCCGCCGTCACGTTTTCCGTCGGAGCAGCATTGCCCCTCGTGACCGCCGCACTGGTGCCGATTGGCAAAGTGATCGTGCTGGTCTCAGCGCTGTCGCTGGTGTTTCTCGCAGCGCTCGGCGCGCTGGCGGCCTGGGCCGGCGGAGCGAACCGCTGGCGCGCTGCGCTCAGGGTGACTTTCTGGGGCGCCATCGCAATGGCTCTCACGGCGTTCATCGGAAAGCTCTTCGGCACCGTCGTCTGAAGCGCGACCTCGCCGACGCATATCGGCTCACCGCCGATGATGTAGCCGCCGCTCTCGCCAGCGACCGGCGGCGTGGACTCACCGCCGGCGAGGCAGCCAGGCGACTGGAAGAGCTCGGAAGAAACGAGCTTGCTTCCGAGGCGCGAGCGTCGGGATGGCGGCGTTTCCTGTCGCAGTTTCAGGACGTGCTCGTCGTTCTGCTGCTCGTCGCGACTGCGGTATCGGTCTCACTGTGGTTCGTCGAGCGCGATACAGCGCTACCATATGAGTCGATCGCCATCTTCGCCGTCGTGCTGCTCAACGCGACGATGGGGTTCATACAGGAATCCCGCGCCGAGGCAGCAGTGACGGCGCTTCGCGCGCTGTCGGCAAGCGAAGCGTCTGTAATCCGCGATGGCGAACGGCGTCACGTCGCTGCGGCGGAGCTCGTGCCGGGTGATGTCATCCTGATCGAGCAGGGCGACACGATTCCGGCCGATGCTCGCGTGATCGAATCCACTGCTTTGATGACGGCAGAAGCGGCGCTCACCGGCGAGAGCCTGCCCGTATCAAAGAACTCCGCGCCCATCGTCGGTGATGCGGCGGTCGCCGACCGCGAGAACATGATCTTCAGCGGAACAGCGGCAACCTATGGTCGCGGCAACGCAATAGTCACCGCAACCGGGATGAGCACCGAAGTGGGCCGCATCGCCGGGCTGTTGCATGCGTCGCCGGCCGAGGTGACGCCTTTGCAGCGCGAGCTCGATCGCACCGGCAAAATCCTCGGGTTCGTCGTGCTGGCAATCGCAGTCGTCATGATCGTGACGATCATTCTCGTCGAAGACATCCATGGCATCTCCGGCATTGTCGACGTCCTGATTCTGGGAGTAGCTCTCGCGGTCGCCGCCGTGCCGGAAGGATTGCCGGCCGTCGTCACGGCGGTGCTGTCGATCGGCGTGCAGCGGATGGCAAAGCGAAACGCAATCGTGAGACACCTTGCCGCCGTCGAGACACTTGGCTCGGCGAGTGTCATCGCGTCTGACAAGACAGGCACTCTCACCAGAAACGAGATGACGGTGCGAGTGGTGGTGACAGCGAGCGGCCGGGTGTCATTCACCGGATCGGGCTATTCTCCCCAGGGTGAGGTGCAACGTGAGGGGGGCGGGTCAGTGGACGGAGCGTTGCGTGAGGAGCTGATGAGAGCTCTTGCCGCCGCCGATCTCGCCAACAACGCCACCGTTCGCGAAGAAGACGGACGCTGGATGGTCGAGGGCGACCCTACGGAGGGAGCACTGCTGGTGGCCGCGCGCAAGGCCGGTTTTAGTGAAACCTTCGACGCGCGGTTTTCGCGCGTGGGCGAGATTCCCTTCTCATCCGAGCGCAAGCTGATGTCGACGCTGCATCGCGACAGGGAGCGCGGCGACAAGCAGACCGTGTTCACCAAAGGGGCGCCCGATGTGCTGCTGGCGCGCTGTTCCTTCGAGCTTGTTGGCGAGCACCCGGTCCCGCTCACTGGTGAGAGGCGCGCGGAAATCGAGACCACGAACCTCGCCCTCGCTGATGAGGCGTTGCGCACGCTCGGTGTCGCGATCCGTCGTCTGACCGAGGATGTCCCGGTGTCTGCCGGGGCAGAAGTCGAGAGCTCTGTCGAGCAGGACCTCATCTTCGCGGGCCTGATCGGCATGATCGATCCTCCCCGCGCCGAAGCGGGCGAAGCGGTGGCGCGAGCGAAGCGGGCCGGCATCAGGCCGATAATGATCACCGGCGATCATCCACGCACTGCGGCAGTGATCGCGCGAGAGCTCGGCATCTCCGCTGATGGCCGAGCTTTGACTGGTGTTGAGCTGGACAAGCAGGATGACGATGCGCTCGCGAAGACGGTAGCCGACGTGTCGGTCTACGCGCGGGTGAACCCAGACCACAAGCTGAGAATCGTCAAGGCGCTGCAGCGCGACCGCGCCATCGTCGCCATGACGGGAGACGGCGTCAACGACGCACCCGCTCTCAAGACCGCCGACATCGGCGTTGCGATGGGGGTAATGGGAACCGACGTCGCGCGCGAAGCGGCCGACATCGTGCTCGCGGACGACAACTTCGCCTCCATCGTCGCCGCGGTGGATGAAGGCAGGGCCATCTTCGCCAACATTCGGACCTTTCTGCGTTATCTGTTGTCGTCGAACATCGGAGAGGTGTTGACGATGTTCTTTGGTGTTCTCTTGGCGGGGCGGATCGGCTTGCCGTCGGAAAACGGGGTGATCGTGCTGCCGCTGCTCGCAACCCAGCTGCTGTGGATCAATCTGGTGACGGATGGTGCGCCCGCTCTGGCGCTTGGCGTCGATCCGCCCGAGGAGAATCTGATGCGCCAGCCGCCGCGACCCAACGGTGAGCCGGTCATTACCGGCGAGATGTGGCGGGGAATCTTCTTCAACGGAACGGTAATGGCCATCGCAACGTTACTGGTGCTCGACGCGTCCTTGCCAGGAGGATTCATACCGGGTACCGGAAATCTCCGCTACGCGCAGACGATGGCGTTCATGTCTCTTACACTCGCGCAGTTCTTCAATGTGTTCAACTCGCGATCCGACCGCCGCAGCGCGTTCGCGGGGATTTTTTCCAACCGTTGGGTCTGGTTGGCGCTGGGCTTGTCGCTGGTGCTGCAGGCGGTGGTGATCTACGTGCCGCCGATGCAGCAGGCGTTTGGCACGACCTCGCTGTCCCTGACTGACTGGGTGAAGTGTCTCATCCCTGCCAGCGCGGTGCTGTGGGTGAGGGAGGTCTGGAAGCTGGCTCGTCGAACCCGTACCACGTAGGGAAAACTCCGACGAAGAACCAGCGTCGCCCCGACCGCGAACGCGGGCGGCAGGCATCACATTGCGCTCATACGGGATTGTAAAACGAACTCGCTAGAGGGCGACGGCAATGAGTACTGTCCACCTTCACCTCCTTCTCAATCACATCCCCGTTGTGGGATCCCTTCTGATAGTGGTGCTGTTCGCCGCTGCTTTCCTGCTCAAAGAGACGGTATCGACGAAATTCGCGCTGGCTTTCACCGCGGGAATTGCAATAGTTGCCGTCATCGTCTACTTCACCGGTGGCGCCGCCGAGGACGCAGTTGAAAACCTTGCCGGCGTATCCGAGCGCGCGATCAGCAACCATGAAGAAGCAGCCGAACTGACCACGATTGCGATCGGCATCTTCGGCGTGCTCTGCGCCTTGGCTTTGCTTATTGTTCGTTCCAGGCGGGCACCGCGGTGGCTGGCGCTGGCCGGACTGATAGGCGGCGTTGCCGTAAGTGGATTGATGGCCTGGACCGCGAATCTCGGCGGCCAGATCCGCCACACCGAAATCCAGGGCACGACGAACTGACCGAGTGTTAATTCCGAAATCGGTAACAACTCTCAAGACGTATAGCCGGTCGCAGTTCGCGTCCGACGTCGTCGCGGGCGTCATCGTGGGCATAGTCGCCCTGCCGCTGGCGATCGCTTTTGCGATTGCCAGTGGGGTCACACCCGATCGTGGCCTGTACACCGCGATCGTTGCTGGTTTCCTGATTTCCGCGCTTGGCGGCTCGCGTGTGCAGATCGGCGGACCAACCGGCGCGTTTGTCGTCATCGTCTACGGTATCGTCCAGAAGCATGGAGTTGACGGACTCATCGTAGCGACAGTGATGGCCGGAATCATCCTCGTCATCTTCGGCCTCGCACGACTGGGCGCGGCAATCAAGTTCATTCCGCATCCGGTGATCGTCGGGTTCACCAGCGGCATCGCCGTCATAATTTTCTCGAGCCAGTTCAAGGACCTGCTTGGCTTGCGCGTAGCCAGTGTGCCCGCCGAGTTCATATCGAAGTGGCGGGTGCTCGGCGTCAACCTGGCATCCTTCGATCCGGCGACGGTGCTTGTCGCGACTGCGGCGCTCGCGATTATGCTGGTCTGGCCGCGCATCAACCGTCGCATACCCGGCCCATTCGTAGCGCTGGTAGCAACGACTCTTTTAGTGCGGGCGCTGAACCTTCCCGTGGACACCATCGGCAACAGGTTCGGCGCCATCAGCGCGTCGTTGCCACATCCCACAGTTCCGCACGTCACACTCGATCAGCTGACGATGCTGATTGCACCCGCGTTCACTATCGCGCTGCTCGGCGCTGTGGAATCGCTGCTCTCCGCCGTCGTTGCTGACGGCATGATCGGCGGCCGCCATCGGTCGAACATGGAGCTTATCGCCCAGGGTGTGGCGAACATCGTCACGCCACTTTTCGGCGGAATTCCCGCGACCGGCGCAATCGCCCGTACCGCGACCAATGTCAAGAACGGCGGACGTACGCCAGTCGCCGGGATGGTGCACGCGTTGACTCTGCTGCTCATCACTCTGGTGTTCGGACGCTGGGCGGCCTTGATTCCGATGGCAACGCTGGCCGCGATCCTGGTCGTAGTCTCTTATCACATGAGCGAATGGCGGACATTTCGGAGCGAGCTTACTGCACCGAGGAGCGACGTCATCGTTCTGCTCGCCACTTTCCTGCTGACGGTGCTGGTCGATCTGACGGTGGCGATAGAAGTGGGGATGGTGCTCGCGGCATTTCTGTTCATGCATCGCATGGCCGAAGTCACTAACGTCAGCATGGTCACTCGCGAGATCGCCGACCTGGGTTGGGATGACAGCGACGATCCGAACGCGGTCAGGGACCGCAACGTTCCCAAGGCGGTGGAAGTGTTCGAGGTAAGTGGACCCTTCTTCTTCGGTGCCGCCGAGGAGTTCAAGAACGCGCTCACACTGGTGAGGGGCAAACCGCGCGTGCTTATAATCCGTCTCCGCGACGTCCCCGTGATCGATTCGACCGGACTGCACGCGCTGCGCGATCTGGCGAGGCGTTCGCGGGACGATGGAACGCTGCTGATCCTGTCAGACGTCCACGCTCAGCCGATGTTCGCCCTCGTCAACTCGGACACACTGAAGACCATCGGTGAAGACAACGTTTTCGGCAACATTGACGACGCCCTCAATCACGCGAGAGACTATCTTGGCCTGGATCGGCTGGCGCCCCCGCAACATGCCACGCCGACTGTCGCTCGCGAGGCAGTCGCGACCGGCGCGAAGGGTCGGCGCGGCGTAAGCTGATGGTGGCTGCGTGACGCACCAGGAGCACGCTTCTCACGCCGGGCACACCGGTCACGACAAGCACGCCGGCCACGACAAGCACGCCGGTCACGACAAGCACACCGGTCACGACAAGCATGCCGGCCACAGCGTCGCGATGTTACGCGACAGGTTCGTGCTCTCGCTGCTGCTCACGATCCCCACACTCGTCTGGGGGCACATGCTGCAGCAGGCGATCTCGTTTTCGCCGCCGCACTTTCCAGGCTCCGGGTGGATTCCAGCCGTATTCGGGACGGCGGTATTCATCTACGGCGGTACACCCTTCATCAAAGGCGCAGGCAGCGAGCTGCGCGACCGCGCTCCAGGAATGATGACGCTGATCGCACTGGCGATCTCCGAGATCGCCCGCAACATCATCAGCTATGCGCGATGCGGCAAGGTCACGCTCAGCCGGCTCGACGAGGGCGGGCGCCGCGGCGTCCTGATCGTCGCCCGCGATGAAGGGCCCGGGATCCCGGACATCGAGCTCGCCATGCGCGACGGCTACTCGACGGGGAAGAGCCTCGGGGTAGGCCTTCCCGGTGCGAAGCGCGTGATGGACGACTTCGAGCTGGTGTCGCGGCCCGGCGAGGGCACCACGGTCACGATGAGGAAGTGGCTGCCGTGACGTCCGCACCGCAGGCGGCGGCGATCGAATGGGGCTGGGCCGGAAGCGCGCTCGAGGTCGAGTCCGGTGACCTCCACGTCGTCGTCCCGTTTCTGGGCGGCGTCGTGGTGGCGCTCATCGATGGGCTCGGGCACGGACCGGAGGCGGCCGAGGCCGCGCGCGGCGCGGCGATCGTGCTCGAGGCACACGCGGCCGATCCGGTCGTGAGGCTGATCGAGCGCTGCCACGATGCACTTCGCAAGACGCGGGGCGCGGCCATGACCATCGCATCGCTGTGCACGGCGGAGTCGGCGATGACCTGGATCGGCGTGGGGAACGTCGATGCCGTGCTGTTGCGCGGACACGGACGAGCGGACGCGGGCATCGCCGTCCGGGGCGGGGTCGTCGGCTATCAACTTCCCCCGCTGCGCGCCGGCACGGTGAGCATCTCGCCGGGCGACCTCCTGCTCCTGGCCACCGACGGGATCCGGTCGGGGTTCAGCACGGGCGTCCTGGCCGACGGCACGCCGCCGGAGATCGCCGAGTCGATCCTCACACGCTGTGCCCGAGGATCCGATGACGCGCATGTGGTGGTCGCCCGATACCTCGGAGATCCGCGGTGACGCTCCCGCTCGACGGCTTTGGCCAGGCCTACCTGGCGGCGCTCGGGGACTACCTCGCGAGCGGCAGCGAAGCCGCGCTGAGCCGGTCGTACGAGCTCGGCCGGAGTGCCATGGCGAGGGGCATGGGCGTGCTCGACATGGCGGCGCTGCACCAGGCTGCCGTCGGAGTCCTTGTCGTGTCCGCCGCCCCGGCCGACCAGGTGCGGCTGACGGGCAACGCGGCCGGGTTCTTTGCCGAGCTGCTGTCTCCGTTCGAGATGTCGTTCCGCGGCTATCGCGCCGCGAACGAGGAGCTGCAGCGCCTGAACGCGTCGTTGCGCGAGCAGAAGGACGCCGTCGAGGTGGCGAATCGCGAGCTCGAGTCATTCAGCTATTCGGTCTCGCATGACCTGCGCGCTCCTCTGCGCAGCATCTGCGCGTTCAGCCAGTGCCTGCTCGAGGACTGCGGTCCCATGCTCGATGACGCCGGCAGGCGGCACGCCGAGCGGATCCACGACGCCGCGAAGCACATGGCCGTGCTGATCGAAAAGCTCCTGGCGCTCGCGCGGGTCACGCGCGTCGACATCCAGCGCGTCGAGGTGAACCTGAGCGCGCTCGCCCATCGCATCGCCGAGTGGCTGCGCGCCACGGCCCCCGAGCGCCATGTCGAATTCGTC
>Ga0207708_10004205_pt1 | contig 10590 bp, 6 predicted proteins | sample KBSK5101metaG_FD_184340 | JGI IMG/M metagenome (GOLD analysis project Ga0207708, IMG submission 184340) | Corn, switchgrass and miscanthus rhizosphere microbial communities from Kellogg Biological Station, Michigan, USA - KBS K5-10-1 metaG... | ecosystem: Host-associated > Plants > Roots >...
GCTTGCGCTGCGTAGGCCTGGGCTTCGATCATCAGTGCGGTTGCGGGTGTGGTGAGGTGGGTGCGTCGGCTGACGGCGGCGACGTGCAGGTAGGTCTGGGGTGTGATGGTCTGGACCCGGGCGCCGGAGCGGCGGGCTGTTGCGGTCCAGGATGCGGGCATGACGGCACGTCCCAGACCGTTGAGGACCATGGGCAAAATCGATGTGCGGTGGGCGATTTCGGCGACGATGCTGACTTCGATTCCGCTGGCGAGGACGTCGTCGACGAGTGCGCGCATCAGCGAGCCGCGTTGGGAGACGATGAGTCGGCATCCGGTGAGGTCGTCGCGCGAAATGTTGTCGTCGGTTGGTCCGTCGTCGTCGGGTCCGGAGATCAGCACGAGGGCTTGACGTTCCAGCGGGATCACGTCGAGGTCTGCTGCTTGTGTGGGTTGGGCGGATCCGAGGATACCGATCTCGGCGGATCCGGTTCTAACTAGCGCGAGGACTTCTTCGGGGGTGAAGGCAGCTTCGGCGTTCACGGTCACACCAGGGTGGGCTCGGGAGAATGTGGTGAGGATGGTGGTGAGCGGTTCCATGCCGGGCGAGGGCATGGTGACCAGATCGATCCGCCCGCCGCGCAGTCCTTGGAGTGCGCGCATGGTGGCTTTGGCCTCGTCCAGATCGCGCAGCACCACCCGGGCCGGCCCGACGAGGGCCGCTCCGGCCTCGCTGAGGACGACGCCGCGGCCGATCCGGTGAAACAGGGGCATCCCGAGTTCACGCTCGAAGGTGGCGATCCCCTGCGACAGCGATGGCTGGGCCACCATCAGATGCTGCGCGGCCCGGCTGAACCCGTTGTGGTCGACCACCGCCAGGAAGTATTTGAGCTGCCTGATGTCCACCGTCGGACCTCCCGCCTTGCGATATAGGCCTAGCCTATCCGCCGCATCGAATCTTGGTCTTAGACGGATCGATGTGTGTGACCGCTAATGGAGTCATCACCCATTGGTGACACAGAACACACGAGATGAGAGGCCATCATGGCAGCACAGACATTCAAGATCGCCGCGATCCCCGCCGACGGTGTCGGCAAAGAGGTGGTGGCAGCCGGGCGCCGGGTGCTGGACACCCTGGCCGCGCAGTCCGAGGGCAAGTTCGCGTTCGCCTGGGAAGAGTTCCCCTGGGGCTCTGAGTATTACGAGCAGACCGGCAAGATGATGGCCGACGACGGCCTGGACACCCTGAAGAGCTTCGACGCCATCTACTTCGGCGCGGTGGGCTGGCACAACGTGCCCGACCACATCAGCCTGTGGGGTCTGCGGCTGAACATCACCCAGAACTTCGACCAGTGGGCCAACATCCGGCCGGTGAAGTTCCTGCCCGGCGTGGTCTCCCCGCTGCGCAAGGCCGATGACACCGAACTTGACTGGGTCGTCATCCGGGAGAACAGCGAAGGCGAATACGCCGGCCTGGGCGGACGCAACCTGAGCGCGCGCGGGCCGGGCAACGAGGTCGCCCTGCAGACCGCGCTGTTCACCGACAAGGGCTGCGAGCGCATCATGCGTTTCGCGTTCGACCTGGCCCGCACTCGGACGGTGAAGAAGGTTTCCAGCGTCACCAAGTCCAACGCCCAGCAGTACGGCATGGTGCTGTGGGACGAGGTGTTCAAGCGGGTCGCCCTGGACTACCCGGATGTGGAATCCGAAAGTGTTCTCGTCGACGCGATGAGCGCGAAGTTCGTTCTGCATCCCGAGGATCTGTCGGTGGTGGTGGCTTCCAACCTCAACGCCGACATCCTCTCGGACCTGGGTTCGGCGCTGGCCGGCAGCCTGGGCCTGGCCGCCAGTGCCAACCTCAACCCGGAACGTCGCTTCCCCAGCATGTTCGAGCCCGTCCACGGATCGGCCCCCGACATCGCCGGCGAAGGGATCAGCAACCCGGTCGGCGCGATCGCCAGCGCCGCGTTGATGCTGGATCACTTCGGTCTGCACGCTGAGGCACGCCGCGTCGAAGCTGCCATCGAAACCGCCACCGGCAGCGGGGTTCGCACCCGCGACATCGGCGGAACGTCGAACACCGATGAGGTCACCGACGCCATCATCGCCGCGGTCACTAAGGCCCTCACACCGGCCTGATCTGATCCACCCGTAATTCCCTGCGCCACCTCTTGTGCGGCGCTGCTCAAACCTGGCCGGGTGACCCGGCAGCCTGCTACACCAAATTCACACACGCACAGAGGTGACGTCATGCAAACACACAGCACAACCGAGGCCTACCGGCCCAATCACGACAAGAAACGCTGGTACAAACAGCTCTACTTCTGGGTTCTACTAGCGATCATCATCGGCGTCCTCCTCGGATGGCTCAGCCCGTCCGCGGGGGTCGCGATGGAGCCGATCGGCACCACCTTCGTCACCGCGATGAAGATGCTGATCGGGCCGATCGTCTTCCTGACCATCGTCGGCGGCATCGCCAGTGTCGCCGATCTGAAGAAAGTCGGCCTGACCGGGATCAAGGCACTGACCTACTTCCAGGTCGGCACCATCCTCGCAATGATCTTCGGGCTGGTGGCGATCAACATCTTCCGCGTCGGTGACGGCGTCAACGCCAACCCTTCCACGATCGAGACCAGCGAATCGGCGCAGAAGCTGATCACCACCGGCGAGACCAAGCAGTGGTGGGAGTTCATCACCCACCTGGTGCCCGACAGCGTGGTCGGCCCGTTCGTCGAGGGTGATGTCCTGCAGATCATCTTCCTGGCGGTGCTGTTCGGTGTCGCGCTGAACGCGGTCGGTCACATCGGCGGCCCGGTCCTGGACCTGATCAATCGAGGCACCAAGATCGTGTTCAAGATCCTCAACTACGTGATGAAGCTGGCGCCGCTGGGCGCGTTCGGGGCGATGGCGTATGCGATCGGCAAGTACGGGGTGTCCACGCTGACCAGCCTGGGGTCACTGATCGGGCTGTTCTACCTCACCTCGGCGCTGTTCGTGTTCGTGGTCCTCGGTTCGGTCATGGGCTACCTGCGGCTCAACATCTGGCACATGTTGAAGTACCTGCGCGAAGAGCTGCTGCTGATCCTGGGCACCTCGACCGCCGAACCGGCACTGCCCGGGTTGATCCGCAAGCTCGAGTACGCCGGCGTCAGCAAGCCGACCGTCGGGCTGGTCGTGCCGACCGGGTACAGCTTCAACCTCGACGGTGCCGCGATCTACCTGTCGCTGGCGGCGCTCTACATCGCTCAGGCCACCAACACTCCCCTCAGCATCGGCCAGCAGCTCGGCATGCTCGCGGTGATGCTGCTGACCTCCAAGGGTGCAGCCGGGGTCGCCGGTGGCGGATTCATCGCCCTGACCGCCACCTTGAGCACGCTCGGGACCATCCCGGTGGTGGGCATCATGTTGATCTTCGGCATCGACAAGTTCATGTCCGAGTGCCGGGCGCTGGTCAACTTCATCGGCAACTCGGTGGCCACCCTGTTCGTCGCGAAATGGAACGGCGAACTCGACGTCGCCCGGGCCCGAGCCGTGTTCGCCGGCAAGGACGTGGAACCACTGTTCGACCCCAGCGAGGACCTCGACGTCAACCCGTATGACCCGAACGCCCCCGAGCTCGTCGGAGTCAACAGCGGCGCGCCGCTGCACCCCGTCTCCGACAACCCCGGCACACCAGGCGAACTGGCGACCAGCGGATCCAACGGAGACAGATCAGCACTGCGCACCCCGCCGGCGGTGTCGCCGTGAGCCCCTGCTAACGACTCACCGTCCGACCGTCGCGCTTGCCCGCCTCACTAGAAGAAAGAACACCCATGAGAGTCCTGATCGCACCCGACAAGTTCAAAGGCAGCCTCACCGCCGCCCAGGTCGCCGACCACCTGGCGAAAGGCCTCGCCGAGGCAGGTGCACACTGCAGGACCCTCCCACTGGCCGACGGCGGCGACGGCAGCGTCGCCGCCGCGTTGGCCAGCGGATTCCATCCCTTACCGGTGACGGTGCATGGGGCGACCGGACAGAACCACAGCACTGTGATCGCGTTGGACGACGACACCGCCATCGTGGAAGTCGCCAACACCTGCGGACTATCCACCCTGCCCGGCGGGGTCCGCGCCCCCATGTCCGCATCGAGTTACGGCTTCGGCGAAGCCATCCGAGCAGCGCTGACACTGGCCCGCACACGACTGGTCCTCGCGCTCGGCGGCAGCGCCAGCACCGACGGTGGAATCGGCATGCTGGCTGGGCTCGGTCACCGTTTCCTCGACCGCGCCGGCCAACTGCTGGCCCCCACCCCTGAGAACCTGGACCGCATCCACTGTGTCGACAGCCGCCGCACAGTCAATCTTGATGGGATCGACCTCATCGTCGCCGGCGACGTGACCAGCCCGCTGCTCGGACTCACCGGCGCGGCAGCCGTGTTCGGGCCCCAAAAGGGCGCCACCGCAGCACAAGTCACCCAACTCGATGCCGGACTGGACAACCTCGTCGCCGCCTTCACCCGCTCCGGACACACCGACGCCGACACCCTCGCCCGCGCCCACGGATCGGGTGCCGCCGGCGGCATCGGTTTCGCCGCCATGCTGCTGGGCGCCACCACCGCCTCCGGAGCCGACTACTTCCTGGACCTGCTCAACTTCGATCGCCACGTGGGCGACGCCGACCTGGTCATCACCGGCGAAGGCCGGCTCGATCACCAAACGCTGCAGGGAAAGCTGCCCGCCGCCGTTGCACTGCGTGCCGCACCAACCCCCGTGGTCGCCGTCGTCGGCCGCAACGACCTCAACAACGACGCCGCCACCACCGGATTCGCCGACATCTTCGCCGTCGCCGACCTCACCGACAGCGACACCTCCCGCGACCCGCAACGCACCGCAGAACTACTGCACCACATCGGAACCCACATCGGGACCCGCTACACCACACAGAGCTGAATCAGCTCCAATAGCTCACACCCCCATCGAAGCGGCCAATTTTCGGCGTGTCCCAGTTGTCCCTGCCAATTTGCAGGCGGTGTGCTGTCGTCTGGACCATCAACCTTCTCTCCCTGCCGCAGCGGTGGGTCCATGCCGGGATCTAACGGCAGCGGTCGGGATACCAGCACGGCGCGGCGGCGTCATGACAGGATTCGTTGCCTCACAATATATTCGACCGGCTTCAGTCCGGAGAAACTATCTGCGCTGAGGCCACCCGCGATCGGGCTAGCGCCGAACGTCGTCGCTCCGCGGGCGCAATTCACTCACCGCCGTCGGCGCTCGGCGAATGACAACTCGGCCCGCCACCTCTAGATCCTGCATCGCGGTCGGTTTGCCCCGAACCGTCCATCTGGCCGTGCCTTTGGCAACTGAATCGTGGACAACCGTGCGGTTCTAGGATCGGCCACGAAGATGACAAAACCCCGTCCGCCATTTGGATGAGAATTCTGCAAAGCCGCAGGTAGAGGTATCGCCATCCGCCACGGACATTGAGAAGCTAAACCGGGATTTTAGGTTGTCAAACTACGCACCTTTAACCTTCACCATCCACTTTCACTCAACTGACGGATTCGCACTCCGCCGGCCGCCTCTGGGAGCTGGCCCGCGGCAACATCACGGCTTATTGCAGATCTCGTCAGCTGCGATCGGATCTATTACGCGCATCATCAGCGCCTGGTGCTGCGGGCAGACGTGGTGGATCGCGGTGATCAGCACCAGCGCCCCGTCCACCTCATCAAGCCCTCTGTTCTCGAGACTATTAAATCCGGCAATCACACCGGCCTCGGTTGGGCGGTCGTTGATCGCCCCACACAGCTGCGCAGCGGAGGAGTCGATCGTCTGCATGGGTGTCGCCGGATTGGCCGTGGCCACAGCCGAGCTGGTCAGCACTGCGCTGGCGCCGATAATCGCCGCACAAAGAACCGTTTTCTTCATCACAGCAATTCCCTTTCGTTCGCGCCGAGTGCTCGGCGCTCGTTCCCTCGAAATCCCCTCGTCCTGCGGCGATTCATGTCCGCAAAGCCGGACGCTTATTGGATTAGCTGATCATCTCGCCGAGCTATCTCGAGGACGTGAGTAGCGCACCACTCGATTTCGACGACATCCGACGACGTCGACTACTTCCGACGACCGGTCGGGGTACCGCTTTCCTGCCGCCGGCTCCCGTGGTCCGGCGACACGGAGTGGCTGATCTGGCGGGTTCGAGCTATAACGCGAGAATGGCCAGCCAACTGACCAGCGTTGGTTGCGCCAGTCAGTCGATTATCCGCGGGAGCCGTGCCTGGGCTCTTACTCTGTTTATGTGCGGTTGACATGGCCGTTGACCGGACGCTCGGAGGAGATGCGACTCATTGAAGCCGCATTATCCGACCCGAGTTCGTCCGGGATTGTGATTTGCGGTGCGGCAGGGGTGGGCAAGAGCCGCATCGCCCGCGAGGCGCTCGAATCGGCAGCGTCGCGGGGATGCGTAACCCATTGGGCTGTCGGTACGTCCTGCGCGCGGACACTCCCCATGGGCGCTTTCACGACGTGGGCACCCTCGGATGGCACCGACACCGTTCAGTTGGTGCGCGGGGTGATCGAATCGCTGACAGCGGCCGCCCCGGGCGCCACGGTGGTGGGTATCGATGACGTGCACCTGCTCGATGACCTGTCGACTTTCGTCGTGCATCAGATCGTGCAGCGGTCCGCTGCGAAGGTCGTGCTCACGGTGCGTGACGGTGAACCGATTTCCGCTGGGACACAAGAACTGTGGAAGGCCGGCCAGTTCGACCGGCTCGATGTGCAGCCTCTGTCAGCTGACGACACCACCACGCTGTTATCGGCCACACTGGGCGGATCAATGGATTCGCATGCCGCCAGCCGCCTCTGGGAGCTGGCTCGCGGCAACGTTCTGTATCTGCACCACATCGTGGAACGGGAGATCGCCGACGGCCGGCTCAAGAAGCTGCATGGCTTCTGGCAATGGATCGGCGATCCGATCATGCCGTGCGGCCTGGTGGAACTGATCGAATCCCGCATCGGAGCCTTGCCCGCCGACGCCGGCGCCGTCATCGACGCACTCGCCATCGGCGAGCCGATCAAGCTGACAGCGCTCAAACGCATCGCCGGTCCCGACGCCGTCGAAGAAGCCGACACCCGTGGCCTGATCACCCTCGACCACTACGACAGCGGCATCGAAGTCCGGGTGGCGCACCCGCTCTACGGCGAGGTGCGCAGGAAACGGGCGGCACCCACCAGGCTGCGTCGGCTCCGCGGACTGGTCGCCGCCGAACTGGCCGCTGGGGGCGACCGCGACGACATTCAAGTGGTCATCCGCCGCGCCACATTGAGCGTCGACTCCGACCTCCCACCCGATGTCGGCCTGCTCTGCAATGCCGCCCACGGCGCTATCTGGCTCGCGGATTTGTTCCTCGCCGACCGGCTCGCGGAAGCGGCCGTGCGTGCCGGAGCCGGACCAGAAGCCCGATTTCTGCGCGCGCACGCATTGTCGTGGCTCGGGCGCGGCAAAGAAGCAGAAGTAGTGCTCGCCGACCTTCCCATCACCCAATTGACCGACAAGGATCATGCGCGACTTACCTATCTACGCGCCAGCAACATGCTGTGGGCGCTCGCCGACCCGGCGCGGGCGAAAATGATAATCGACGACGCGTCGCACACCACAGCACGCCAGGCTCGCAGCTGGATCGACGCCCTGCTCACGGTGTACTGGTTTGCGATGGATCGACCGGATGCGGCGACGCTGGCTTCTAAGAACCTCGCGCTGGACAACCTGCCGCCCATCGTGGGCACGGAGACAGCCTGGGCACTCGCTGCCATATCGGCGGATGCGGGCCGCGCCGCCGAAGCGGTGGCCATCGCCGAGGCGGGATACACCATCGCGACGCGCTGTTTCGACGCTCCGCACATGAGGTTCAACGTCGCCGACGCACATCTCAGCGCCCTCTTGCTGTCTGGCCGCATTAGCGAAGCGCTGGATCTGGCCGAGCGGGTCCGCCACCAGGCAGCCGACCTCCCCGGAGCAGCTGAATCGCTCGGCGCTGCTGTTGCGGGCAGGGCCGCACTGGGTGCTGGCAACCTCGATACATCCTGCGCGTTGCTGGAAGAGGCGGCAGCAGCGTTGTCCGCGTCGGGCCACGCCATCGGCTGGGGGTACCGGTATCACGTCCCATATACGACCGCGCTTGCGGTTCGCGGTTGCACTAGTGAGGCCGCCGCCGTGCTTGGTGCGCTGGACAAGCTGCGACGTCCGTTTCGGTCGCTCGACTATGAGCGCAGCCTCGCCCGGGCATGGGTGTCCGCTAGCCAGGGCGCCATCAATGAGGCGATCACTATCTTGCAGTCGGCCGCCGAGACCGCTGCAGCGAACGGGCGATTCGCGGCCGAAGTGATCTGCCTGCAGACGGCCACACAGTTCGGATTTCACTCCGATGCGCCCCGTCTGTACGAACTCGAAAAGATCGTAGACGGGCCTCGTGTCGGCCTTGCGGCGCGTTTCGCCGGCGCCTTGCACGATGGGGACGCAGCTGAATTGACTGCAGTGTCAGAGGGTTTCGAGGCGATCGGCGATCTGGTGGCGGCGGTGGATGCGGCCGCACATGCGGCCATGGCGTATCGCCGTCGGGATCTGCGTGGGTCGGCGTTGAAGTCTATCACCCGAGCAGAAACGCTGGGCGCACAATGCGGCGGCGCCGATACCCCCGCGCTTCGTCAGGTGCGTGAGCCGTTGCCACTGACCGATCGGGAACGCGAGATCGTGATGCTGATCGGCGGGGGTTTGTCCAACCGGGGTATTGCCGCTCGACTGAGCCTGTCGGTTCGCACGGTCGAAGGCCACATCTACAAGGCGATGATCAAGACCGGTACGGCCGACCGCGAGGAGCTCGCAGCGCTGCTGCCCAAACACGTGCCGCCGAATCACAAGTAGCCCTCGTGTGAGCCACTTACTTTTGAGACTCGTCGCCTAGATCTCGACATCGATGCGGAACACCGCCTGACCAACATCGCCGCGCCGCGCGGGCGTGCTCATCGACTGACCCCGTTTTCCAACGCGGCGAAGGCCTCATCGATCAGTGCGATGAAGTCCGCACTGTCGTTGGCCACCCACGCCATCGCCGCCGGCGCGATGGCGCCGAGCGCGGCGGACGCCTGGACCGTTGCGGCGAGGTCGGGTTCGGACAGACCGGCACGGCGAGCCAGCGCCCGGGCCAGCAGTTCGCGAGAAGTGTCCTGCGCGAGTAGGTTTCGAGAGCGCAGCACGGGGTTCCGCAACACAAGCCGGGTCCGGATGCGGAGCGCCTGGTGGTCGGTGGCGAGGATCTGCTCGAGTCCCGTGCGAATGGCTCTGTGCAGAGCGGTCAATGGCGGCTCATCGGCCGGTCGCGCGGCCACCAGCTCCTCGAGCAGTGGGTCGTACTCGTCGTACTCGACGACTTCCTCCTTGCGGGGGAAGTACCGGAAGAACGTCATGTGCGACACTCCGGCCGCCGCCGCGATCTCGTCGACGGTCGTTGCGTCGTAACCCTTCTCGACAAACAGTCGCAAGGCGTGTTCCTGGATCGCGTGCTTGGTCGCCGCCTTCTTGCGGGCGCGCCAGTCGCCGCCTTCGGTCATCGCGTCAGGATTCCTGCGGGGACACCGATTGCTCTGTCGAGCCACGCCCGCAGTCCGGCAGCTTCGGTGCCGCGCCACGCCAGATGGCCGTCGGGCCGCACCAGGAGCGCGTCGCGTCCCCCGCGCAGGCCCGCCACGTCGCCCAACCGGTTGCGCGCGGTTTCCGCCAACGGTTCCGGCCCGAGCAGGACCCACGCCGGACCCAGCGCGTCGTAGAGTCGCACGGTCGTTCCGTCAAAGCGAGTGCAGGTTCGATCAGCGACGCGGTCGCCTGCGCGCACCCCAGGCAGGAACCGCCGGCTTCCCGCTCCCAGCGGGCCGTTCCGGTACGAAACCCGAAGCTGCGACGCCCTTTCCGTGATGAGGTTCTGCAGCCAACCTTGATTCATCAGCGGCACGGCGACGCGATCTCTCAGCAGCCGGGAGGCGCGTCCCTGACCGACTACGACCTCGGTGACGCTGCTCGTCGTCTCGAGCACACCCTTCGCGATCGGGCGTCGTTCGGCCTCGTACGTATCGAGTAGCCGTTGGTCTGCGCGGCCCGACACCACCAGTGCGAGCTTCCACGCCAGGTTCTCGGCGTCGCCGATACCGGTGTTCATGCCCTGCCCGCCCAACGGGCTGTGGATGTGCGCGGCGTCGCCGGCCAGCAGGATGCGGCCGCGACGGTAGGTGTCGGCCAGGCGGCGATGGATGCGGAACGACGATGTCCATTCCGCGGAACGAATCGTCCCGTCTGCCTCATCGGCCAGCCGCGCACCGAGGTAGTCCACGATCGCCTCCGCGGCGGGCTCATCGCCGAAACCTGTTGGTGCGGGGGCCATCACCCGCCACAGGTCGTCGCCTGGCAGCGGAAAGGCGGCCAGTGCCATGTCCCCGCGCAGCCACGAGGTCGCGCCCCCGCGCTGCAAGTCGATATCGGCGTGGACATCGGCGAGCAGGAACCGCTCGACGACCGGAACGCCGGGGAATCCGACACCCATGGCCTTGCGGACGACGCTGTGCGCACCGTCGGCGCCCACCACCCATGC
>Ga0207708_10004208_pt1 | contig 10588 bp, 10 predicted proteins | sample KBSK5101metaG_FD_184340 | JGI IMG/M metagenome (GOLD analysis project Ga0207708, IMG submission 184340) | Corn, switchgrass and miscanthus rhizosphere microbial communities from Kellogg Biological Station, Michigan, USA - KBS K5-10-1 metaG... | ecosystem: Host-associated > Plants > Roots >...
GGTACTTGACGAACGTCCCGAACATCGCCGCGAACGCGGACGAGAAGAGGACGGCCGTCGCCACCGTCCCCGTGCCGACGAACTCGACGTAGCTGTACCCGTTGATCGTGCTGACGAGCGAGCCGAAGCCGAAGCCGAACGCGAGCAGGTAGATAGTCGGCTCGACGGTCGAGGAGAACGTCGCGGCGCGCCAGTAGGACGAGAAGTTGACGACCTCGCGGACGAGGACGCCGGTGATCGCCGTCCGCTCGAGCCGCCCGATCTTCGCGGTCCGTTCCGCGGCGGCCATCAGGCGATCTCCTCGCCGGTGAGGAGCACGAACACGTCCTCCAGGGTCGCCTGCCGCCGCTCGCCGTCGAACCCAAGGCCGTCGCGTCCGTCGAGCCCAAGGATCGAGACGCTCGTGCCGGTCCGACGTGTCTTCAGCCGGGACGCGGTCGCCTCGGACTCGACCTCTGCAAGCCGCTTGGGCGGGCCGTAGACCTCCAGCACCTCGCGCCCCGCGTGCTCGAGAACGAGGTCGGCGGGCTTGCCGCGGGCAACCCCAACGCCGTGGGACATGATCAGCACGGTGTCGGCGAGGCGCTCGGCCTCCTCGATGTAGTGCGTGGACATCAGGATGGTTGTCCCCTCGTGGCGCAGCCGATCGATGAGGGCCCACAGCTGCTGGCGCACCTGCGGGTCGAGACCGACCGTCGGCTCGTCCATCAGAACGAGGCGCGGCTGATGCACGAGCGCCCGGGCGATCAGTAAGCGCCGACGCATTCCTCCGGAGAGCTTGTCGACGCGCGTGTCGCGCCGGTCGGTGAGATTCGCCAGCTCGAGCGAGCGTTCGATCGCGGCCTGCCGGTCATGGCGGCCGATCCGGTACAGGTGCGTGAAGACGAGCAGGTTCTGTTCGACGGTCAGCGAGACGTCGAGGTTGTCGAGCTGCGGCACGACACCGCACTGCGCGCGGGCCTGCTTCGAGTCCTGCGGCAGCCGGTAGCCGAGTACCTCGAGCTCGCCCTCGTCGGCGATGGCCTGGGCCGTGAGCATGCGCATGGTCGTCGACTTGCCTGCGCCATTGGGGCCGAGCAGCCCGACGCACGTCCCGACCGGGACGTCGAGGTCGAGACCGTCGACGGCCGTGATCGGGCCGTACCGCTTGACGGCCCCGCGCAGGCGGATGGCGAGCTCATTGGTCACGCGCCAAGGATGCCAGCGCGCTCAGGGGGAGGGCATCGCGTCGTCCCAGAGACGGAAGGCGCCGACGAACGCGTTCTCGTTCGCGCCCAGGCGGGCGTTCGGCGGCAGCTCCTTCAGCCGCTTCGCGTTCCCGCCGCCGAGCACGACGTACTCGGACTCGAGCGCCTTGCTCAGCAGCTCGACGGTCTCGGCCACTGCCTGGCGCCACTTCTTCTTGCCGAGCCGCTCGCGGCCGCGCTCGCCGACGTAGTCCTCGAAGGTCGCCTTGCGAAACGGAAGGTGCTGCACCTCGAGCGGCTCCACCGCTTGTCCGTCGATGAGCGCCGTACCGAGCCCCGTCCCGAGCCCGAGGAAGAGCATCTTGCCGCCCTCGTAGCTGCCGAGTGCCTGCATGGCCGCGTCGTTGACGACCTTCGTCGGCTTGCCGAAGGCCTGCTCGAAGTCGAACCCGGCCCAGCCCGGGCCGAGGTTGACCGGCTCGGACTGGACTTGCCCCTCCCGCACGGGCGCCGGGATCCCGATCGAGATCACGTCGTAGTCCCAGTCGCTCGTCAACTCCCGCAAACCGTCGACCATCTGTTGCGCGGTCAGGTTCGGCCCGGAGTCGAACCGGCGTTCCTCGTCGCCCGTCGAGAGCTTCGCCTTCACGTGCGAGCCGCCGACGTCGACTCCCAGCACTGTCCGGTCTCCGCTCACGCGGGCAGCATCTCAGAGGATGGCGCGCGGGTAGGTCTTGGCGGCTACGACCGCGGTCACGACCAGGAACGAGCTCATCACCGCGAAGTCGAGCCAGAGCCAGCCGCCGGCCGAGATCCCGAGCAGCAGGTCGCGCATCCCGTGCACCTCGTAGCTGAGCGGGTTCGCGTGCGCGAGCACCCGCAGCCAGGCCGGCATGATCGCCAGCGGATAGAGCGCGCTGGAGGCGAAGAAGAGCGGCATCACCACGAGCTGGCCGATCCCCATGAAGCGCTCACGCGTCTTCACCAGCGAGGCGAGGATCATCGACAGGCAGGCAAAGCCGGCCGTGCCGAGCAGGAGCAGCGCGATCGCGCCGACGACGCCCTGCACGCTCCACTGGATCGAGATCCGGGCGATCGCGATCACGACCAGCAGCACGACCGCCTGCGCGAGCGCGCGAATCGCCGCGCCGGTCGCCTTGCCGAGCACGATCCCGAGCCGCGGCAGCGGCGTCGCGAGCAGGCGCTGCAGCTGCCCGACGTCGCGCTCCCAGATCACGCCGAGGCCGAAGAAGATCGCCACGAACAGCGCCGCCTGGGCCATCACGCCCGGCGCGAGGTAGGCGCGATAGTCGCCCGAGCCGCCCGAGAGCGCGTGGTTGTGCTGCAGCGCGGTGCCGAAGATGAACAGCCAGAGCAACGGCTGCACCGAGCGCGTGAAGATGTCGAGGTGGTCGTGCCGGAGCTTGTGCAGCTCGGCCCAGCCCATCGCGAGCGTGCCGTCGCGCAGGCGCGCCGCCCGGACGGGCAGCGAGCGCACGGCGGCCTCAACCGAGCCGGCGCGAACGTCTGCGGCTTGCGCGGACATCTCTGAAGCTCCCTCCTTCCTCGAGCCTGCCGCCGGTGACCTCGGTGAAGACGTCCTCGAGCGCCGGCACGCCGAAGCGGCTGCGCAGCTCGACGGGCGAGCCGAGCGCGGCAATCCGACCGCGGTCGATCAGCGCGATCCGGTCGCACTGGCGCTCGGCCTCCTCCATCTGGTGCGTCGTCACGAGCACGGTCGTGCCCGCTTCTTCGCGGAGCAGCTCGAGCCGCTCCCAGACCAGCCGGCGCGCGGTCGGGTCGAGCCCGACGGTCGGCTCGTCCAGGAAGAGCACCACCGGCTGCTTGAGCAGCGCGGTCGCGATCTCGAGCCGCCGCAGCATTCCGCCCGAGAGCGTCCGGCCGAGCCGGTCGAGGAACGAGGCGAGCTGCATCGCGTCGACGGCCTCCTCGATCCGCTCGCGCCGCTCCTGACGGGGCACGCCCATCGCGCGGCCGTAGAACTCGAGGTTCTCGTAGGCCGTCAGCGCGCCGTCGATCGAGATCGCCTGCGGCACGTAGCCGATCGACTGCCGAACAGCCAGCCCGGCGCGGACGACGCTGTGGCCGGCGACGAAGGCCGAGCCCTCGTTCGGGCGCAGCAGGGTGGTGAGGACGCGGATCGTGGTCGTCTTGCCGGCGCCGTTCGGGCCCAGCAGGCCGAAGACCTCACCGGAGCCGACCTCGAAGGAGATCCCGGCGACAGCCTCGACCTCTCCGAAGCGGACGACGAGCCCCTCGACCTCGACGACCCGCTCGAGCTCCTCCACGCGCGCGAGCGCGGTCAACGCGTCACGAGCTCCCGGCTGTGGGTGCGCAGGGCCAGCGCCGCCTTCTCGGTCAGCCGCACGAGCTGCACGCGCTCGTCGGCGTCGAGCGTGGCCAGGACGTCCGCGAAGAACTGCTCCCGCTGGGCCGAGACGCCCGCCACCAGCTCGCGGCCCTCAGCGGTCAGCCCCACGAGTATCGCGCGGCGGTCGCCCTCCTCGCTGTGGCGCTCGGCGAGGCCGAGCTCCTCGAGCCGGTCGACGAGCCGCGTCGCGGTGGTGTCGTCGACGCCGACGCGGTCGGCGAGCTCGCCGACGCGCAGGCCGTCGTGCTGAGCGAGCAGCTCGAGCCCGCGGAGCTTGCTCGGTGTCAGCTGCCGGCCGAGCTCGGGGTGCAGCGAGGCGTGCAGCCGGCGGCTCGCGAGAATCGAACCGAGCTCGCGCCAGCAGGTAGAGAGCTCGGCGGCCAGCGGCCTCAGCGCACGTGTGCCCATACCTGCAATCTACAACAACTGCTTCATGCACGGAATCCTTACGAGCAGCTGCGACAATCCGCCCATGAAGCTCGTGCTCGCGTCACTGGCCGCCGCCCTGGTGGTCACATCCGCTGCGGCGGCCTCGCCCTCGATCCGCTTCGGCGTGCAGGACGACGCGTACCTCTCGCCCGGGCCGTCGCTCGAGCCGAACCTGCTGACGCTCGACCAGCTCGGCGCCGGGCTCGTGCGCTACCTGGTCAACTGGCGCCAGGTCGCGCCGACGAAGCCGCGCCACCCCGCCGACCCCGGCGATCCCGCCTACGACTGGACGGCCGCCGACGCCACTCTCGGGGCGCTGCACGCACGCGGGATCACGGTGCTGGCGACGCTGGTGCGCACGCCGGCCTGGGCCAACGGCGGGCTCGCCCAGAACGTCGCGCCGACCAGCAAGTACGCGCTGGCCGCCTTTGCGACGGCAGTTGCGAAGCGCTACCCGTGGCTGCACCTGTGGGAGATCTGGAACGAGCCGAACCTGCAGTCGTTCCTGAAGCCGAACTCGCCCAAGCTCTACGTGCAGCGTCTGCTCAACCCGGCGTACGTCGAGCTGCAGGCGCTCGACCCCGCGAACCGTGTGGCCGGCGGCGCGACCTCGCCGCGCTCGACGAGCTCGGGGCTCTCCCCGGTCGCGTTCATGCGCGGCATGTCCGCGGCGCACGCCCGCCTCGACGCCTACTCGCACCACCCGTACGCGGTCACGCGCGGGGAGACGCCGTTCGGCTTCGCCCGGGGCGTCTGCCGGTACTGCACCGGCGTGCTGACGATGGCGAACCTGGAGAAGCTGATCCGGGAGGTGAAGCGTGACTTCGGACCGAAGCGGATCTGGCTGACCGAGTACGGCTACGAAACGAACCCGCCCGACCCCAACGGCGTCTCCTGGGCCGCGCAGGCGAAGTTCGTCGCGGAGGCGGCGGAGCGCGCGGCCGCCGCGCCGTACGTCGACCTGCTCGTCCAGTTCATGCTCCAGGACGAGGGCCGGCCAAACGGCTGGCAGAGCGGCCTGATCTCGAGCACCGGGATGTTCAAGCCGGCGTTCAACTCGTTCATGCTCCCGATCGCCGTGGCCGGCCGCGTGAAGGCTCGAACGACGATCTGGGGCCAGGTGCGACCGGGCCTCGGGCCGCGCCCGTACGTGCTTCAGCGCCTGACGCCCGCCGGCTGGGCGCCGGTCGGAACCGCCGGAGCGTTGACCGACGCGAACGGGACCTACAAGCGCCTTGTGTCCGCGCCGCCGGGGACGCGCTTCCGCGTCCTCGCCCTGCAGTCGGCGACCGCCAGCCGGCCGGTCGTCCTCCGCTAGCAACCGCACACAGCGCGCTAGGCTCGGCCCGTGCTGGTGCAGAGCTTCAGCCACGGCGACAGCGCCCTGCTCGCCCTGCTGCTCGCGACCGGCCTGTTGCTGCTGGCGGTCTCGCAGTTCGTGCGCATCCCGTACCCGATCGTGCTCGTGCTCGCCGGGGCGGTGATCGGGTTCATCCCGGGCGCGCCGGAGGTGCACTTGAACCCGGACCTCGTGCTCGTCGCGGTGCTGCCGCCACTGCTCTACGGCGGCGCCTTCTTCACGTCGCTCCGCGAGCTGCGGGCGAACATGAAGGCGATCGGCTTCCTCGCGATCGGGCTCGTGCTGGTGACGATGCTGGCCGTCGCGGCCGTCGCGCACGAGTTCATCGCCGGGCTCGGCTGGCCGGAGGCGTTCGTGCTCGGCGCGATCGTCTCGCCGACCGACCCGACCGCGTCGACCGCGATCGCCGAACGGCTCGGGCTGCCGACGCGGCTGGTCTCGCTGATCGAGGGCGAGAGCCTCGTCAACGACGGCACCGCGCTCGTCGCGTACCGCTTCGCCGTCGCCGCCGTAGTGACCGGGAGCTTCTCGCTCTTCGACGCAAGTTGGCACTTCGTCGTGAACGTCGTCGGCGGGATCGGCGTCGGGCTCGCGGTCGGCTACCTGATCCGCCAGCTGCGCAAGCGACTCGACAACCCGCCGGTGGAAATCGCGATCGCCCTGCTGAGCGGCTACCTCGGCTACCTCCCTGCCCAGGCACTCGGCGTCTCGGGGGTACTGGCAGCCGTGACGGTCGGGATCTACATGGGCTGGCACACGCCGGAGCTGACGACCGTGCAAACCCGCCTGCAGGGACAGGCCGTGTGGGAGATCGTCTTCCTGCTCCTGAACGGGCTCCTGTTCGCGCTCGTCGGGCTGCAGCTGCCGACCATCCTCGACGCGATCTCGGGCCGCTCGACGGCGGAGCTGATCGGCTACGCGGCGCTCGTCAGCGCCGTCGTGATCGGGGCGCGGATCGCCTGGATGCTGGCGACCTATCTGCTGGCGATGCTCAGCCGGCGCATACGGATGGACGACCCGGTGCCCTCGTGGCAGGCGAAGGCCGTGATCGCCTGGTCCGGGATGCGCGGCGCGGTCTCGCTGGCCGCGGCGCTGGCGCTGCCGCTGACGACCGACGCGGGCGACAGCTTCCCCGACCGCAACCTGATCATCTTCCTGACCTTCGGCGTCATCTTCGCCACGCTGGTCGGCCAGGGCCTGACGCTCGGGCCGCTGATCCGCGTGCTCGACCTTGACGACGGCGGTGTCGGCGAGCACGAGGAGGCGAAGGCCCGCATCCGGGCCGCCGAGGCGGCGCTGGAGCGGCTCGACGAGCTCTCGGGCGAAGACTGGGTGCGAGAGGACACCGCCGAGCGGATGCGTGGGCTCTACGGCTTCCGGCAGGAGCGCTTCCGCTCCCGGTACGACCCCGACGGCGACGGCTCGATCGAAGAGCGCTCGCAGTCCTACCAGCGCCTCCGGCGCGAGTTGCTCGACGCCGAGCGCTCGGCCGTGGAGGACCTGCGGCAGCAGGGGGTGATCGGCGACGACGTGATGCGGCGCGTCGTCCGTGACCTCGACCTCGAGGACGCCAGACTCGACGTTTGAGCAGGCGGGTCGTCACCCCGGAGCAGGCCCGGCGGATCGCCGTGCGCTCGCAGCTGCTCGACGGCTCGGCGACGGGCGTCCTCGAGACCGTGCGGCGGCTCGGCTTCCTGCAGATGGACCCGATCGCCACGGTGGCGAGGCCGCAGGAGCTCGTCCTCTTCAGCCGGCTGGGGCCGTTCGACGCGGCCGAGCTCGACCGTCTGCTCTGGGAAGACCGCAAGTTGTTCGAGTACGACGCGTTCATCTACCCGATCGAGGACCTGCCGCTGCAGAAGGCGCGGATGGCCAAGCGGCGGCGGGGCGGCAAGCTGAAGCGCGACGAGTGGGTGCGGGACTTCCTGCGCACGAACGCCCGCTTCCGCCGTCACGTCCTGCGCGAGCTCGAGCGCAACGGGCCGCTGCTCTCCCGCGACCTCGAGCACGACCTGATGCCGAGCGGCGAGGGGCATCGCTGGTGGGGTGACCGGCAGGTGCGCCTGATGCTGGAGATCCTGACCATGCGCGGCGAGATCGGCGTCGCCGGACGCGTCGGCAAGCAGCGGCTCTGGGACCTCGGCACACGGGTCTTCCCCGAGACCGAGAAGCTGACTTGGCGCGAGGCCGAGCGCGAGCTGGCCGCCCGCCGCTTCCGCGCGCTCGGCGTGCGGTTCGAGAAGGGTGAGTGGGTCGCCCACCCAGACGTCAGCGACGAGCCGGTGCCCGACCGTGCGACGCTGCTCTCGCCCTTCGACCGGCTGATCCACGACCGCGCCCGGGCCGAGGCGCTCTGGGACTTCTACTACCGGCTCGAGATGTACGTCCCGAAGCCCAAGCGCGAGTACGGCTACTACGTGCTGCCGCTGCTTGCCGGCGACCGCCTCGTCGGGCGCGCCGAGCCGCGCTTCGACCGCAAGACCGGGACGCTCGAGCTGCTCGGCGCGTGGGGCGACACCTCGCGGCTCGACGAGGCGCTCGAGCCGCTCGAGCGCTGGCTCACGGACCGAGCGTGACCGGGACCCGCACCGAGTGCGGCGGCGTGCCGGTGCCGGCCGCGTCGTCGTCGTGGACGACGATCGTGCCGGGCTGTTCCGTCGCGACCTTGTAGGTCACGTCGACCGAGAAGGTGCCCCGGCAGCCGGTGCCGCAGCTCGCGGTCGTGAACGTCTTGCCGACCACCTTGCCCTTCGCGTCGAGGACCTCCACGGTCACGTTCGCCTCGAACACGTTCGCGGTCCCGGAGACGGTCACCGGGCTCGTGACGTGGTCGCCGGCCACCGGCTTGTCGACCGCGATCGCGGGCAGCAGGTCGGCGTAGTCGCTGCGGCCGACCGGATGGCTGAGGACGATGCCCTCGCTCGAGAAGACGTTGACGGGCGAGCCGTCGAGGCGGAAGCGCACCTTCTGCACGGTCGGGAACTGCGTCAGCGTGTAGACGACCTGGCCGAGCCGCGTCTGCATCGAGAGCGCGCCGCCGCCGGACTGGTACTCGGAGGTCAGGTCGACCGTCGCCAGTCCGTCGTGGATCGCGATCCCGAGGAGCCGCGTGCCCGGCGGCACCGCGCTCGTCAGGCCGGCCGAGCGTTCTTCGGCGGTCGGGCCGTCGAGGAGCGCCGTCATCGCCGCCGTCGCGACGAGCTGCGTCGGCGCGTGCGCCCGGCGCACGGCGACGAGCCCGTTGTCGCGCGAGAACCAGACCTCCAGCGCGAGCTTCGACGGCTGCGTGCCGGTCTGCTCGGGCGCGGTGGTGGTCGCCGCGCCCGAGCCGGGCTTGCCGAGGGAGACTGCGTTCTCGGACCCGCAACCTGCCACCGCGAACCCGAGTACGCTCAGCGCGAGCATCCCGGCGATTGCGAGCCACGTCTTCACTGTTGCTTCCCTTCGACGCGAGTGGACGAGTTTCCCGCCTTGAACTCGCGCAGGAAGGCGTCCGCGGTGCCGTTCGTGTCGCCCGGGACGAAGTTCGGGGCGAAGGACGAGAAGGCGAGCACCCGGTCGTCGCTGCTGAAGGCGATCCCGCTCACCGAGCTCGAGTCGCCGCCGTGCTGGCCTGCGGCCCCGAGGCTGGCGATGGTCGTGGCGCCGGTCCGCAGGTCGCGGACGAAGACGTCGAGGATGTCGTTGTCCTCGGTATCACCGGGAACGAGATTCGTAGCCAGTGAGTTGAAGGCGACGTAACGGCCGTCGGCGCTGAAGCTCGGCGCGCCGACGCTCTCGCCATTCGCCTGGCGGCCGGCGCTGCTGACGCTGACGCGCGTCGTCCGGCCGGTCTTGCGGTCGTGGACAAAGACGTCGAACGTCCGGTTGGTGTCGCCCGGCACCAGGTTGGAGTCGGCCGAGTGGAAGGCGACGTAGCGGCCGTCGCCGCTGATCGACGGTGCGTTGCTCCCGTTGTTCGTTCGGTCGGCCCCGGCCTGCTTGCCCTTGCTGGTGACGCTGACGCGCTCGGTGCGGCCGGTGCGGCGGTCGTGGACGAACACGTCGGCGAGCTTGTTGGTGTCTCCGGGGACGAGGTTCGTGGCCGACGACTCGAACGCGACGAAGCGTCCGTCCGCACTGAGCGAGGGCTGAGTGCTCTCACACCAGCCTTTGCACCCGGCCTGGCCGCCGCGGCTCGAGATGCTCAGTCGGCGGGTCTTGCCGGTCGCGAGGTCGCGGACGAAGACGTCCACGATCCGATTCGAATCGTGGGCGACGAGGTTCGAGGCGGCCGACTCGAAGGCCACGTAGCGGCCGTTCGCGCTGATCGTCGCGAAGCCGCTCGCGCCGTTCGCCTGGCCGTGCGGGGCGACGCTGACACGCTTCGTGACGCCGCTCGCGCGGTCGCGCAGGAAGACGTCGGCGAGCCGGTTCGTGTCGCCGGCGACGAGGTTCGGTGCATCCGACTGGAACACGACGTAGCGCCCGTTGGCGCTGATCCCGCCGGCGATCGAGCCGCCCCAGGGATCGCGCGTCGCGCGGGCCTGGGCGCCGCCGGTCGAGACGCTGACCCGCTCGGTCTGCCCGCTGGATCGGTCGTGCACGAAGACGTCCCAGCGCTCGTTCGTGTCGCCGGAGACGAGGTCGGTCGCCTGGGAGTTGATCAGGACGAGCCGGCCGTTTGCGCTCAAGCCGACTGCGTAGGCCTCCCGGTCTGCCTGCTGGCCGGAGCTCGAGACGCTGACGCGCATCGTGGCCGAGGCCGGTCCGGCCGAGGCGGAAGCCACGAGCAGGAACGCGAGCGCGCTCACGAGACCGGTGAGCGCGGCGAAAACGGTGAGCCTCTTGACAAGGCGCTCTTGTGCGGCGGACATGACTGCTCCTTCAGTGGTTTCCATTGGCACACCGATCGTCCACCTGCGGAGCAACGTGCCCGTCACGAGCGAGTAACGGTTTCGCTACAGCGTGAGGGTGAAGCGCGTGCCCTGGCCGGGCTCGCTCGCAACCTCGAGCCGACCTCCCAGCAGGATCGCGTTCTCCCGCGCGATCGCGAGCCCGAGGCCGGTGCCGGCTCCGCTGCGGGAGGCGTCCGCCTTGTAGAAGCGCTCGAAGATGTGCGGCAGATGCTCGCCCGGGATCCCGGGCCCTTCGTCTGCGACCTCGATCTCGCCTTCGCCTACGCGTACGGAGACCGGCGAGCCGCCGTGCTCGAGCGCGTTGTCGACGAGGTTGGCCACG
>Ga0207708_10004209_pt1 | contig 10586 bp, 5 predicted proteins | sample KBSK5101metaG_FD_184340 | JGI IMG/M metagenome (GOLD analysis project Ga0207708, IMG submission 184340) | Corn, switchgrass and miscanthus rhizosphere microbial communities from Kellogg Biological Station, Michigan, USA - KBS K5-10-1 metaG... | ecosystem: Host-associated > Plants > Roots >...
GGACGCCGACGACCTCTACCCCGAGGGCACGACGCGCCTGCCGTCCGACTGGGCCGACCTCGGCTGGCTGACGTGCTTCTGCGGGCCGCCCGCGTCGGCGGTCGAGGCGATGCGCGACGCGGTGGTCCCCGAGGCGCTCGACATGTACGCGCCCGACCTCATCGAGCCGCTGCGCGACGCGGGCGCCGCCGTGCTCGGCCGCGAGCGCGACGCCTCGTTCGAGGTCGTCGGGACCGAGGGCGCGCAGGCCGGCCTCGCGCTCGCGCTCATGGCCTCCGTGGACCCGGGCGACGAGGTCATCGTCGGCGACCCCGGCTACTTCCATCTTCCGTCCGCGGTCATCGCCGCGGGCGGGCGGCCGGTGCCGGTCGCGCTCGGGCCCGGCACCGGCCACCGGCTCGACCCCGACCGGGTCGCGGCCGCGATCACGCCGCGCACGCGCGCGATCTGCCTCATCGACCCGGTCAACCCCTACGGCACCGCCGCCCGGGCGGACGAGGTCGTCGCGCTCGCGCGACTCGCCGAGCGCCACGGGATCCTGCTGATCGACGACGTCACGCACGGGCCGCTCGCGATCGACGAGGCGAGCGAGCTGATCCCCGCCGTCACCGTCTCCGAGCAGGCCGTCGCGACGTTCTCCGTGTCGCACTGCTTCGGCATGGCCGGCGCGCGGATCGGGTTCCTCGCCGGGCCGCGGGCGCTCATGCGCGGCTGCCTGCAGCTCAAGGCCGCCCTGACGCGCCTGAACACGAACCCGATCTCGCAGCGCGGCGCGCTCGCGGCGCTGCGCGACGAGGCCTACCTCGAGTCCGCCCAGGCGACGATCCGGGCGAACCTCGCCCACCTCGAGGAGACGCTGGCCGGCGTCGACGGGGTCGGCCTCGCCGTCCGCCCCGAGCGCGGGCTGGCCTGTGCGATCGACGTCTCGGGCTCCGGGGCCAGCGCCCAGGAGGTCATGGTCGCCCTGTTCGCCCGGCGGATCGCCGTCTACCCCGGCGACGGCCTCGGCGAGGCGGTGGCCGCGAGCACGGTCCGGCTCAACCTGTCCAATCCCGAGCCCTGGGTCATGGACCACGTGCGGGCGAACCTGGGCGACGCCGTCGCCGAGGCGGCGAGCGGCCGCTGGCGCGAGCCCGTCGCGGCGCTGCTCGACGGCAAGGGCACCGGCCGCGCGGCCCGGCTGGCCGCGCGGATCCGGGACGGAAGACTCGAACGCAGCACCGAGGAGGAGAGCGTCTCATGACCGAGCGGCTCATCGTGATCGGCGGCGGCGGCGCGGGGATCTCCGCGGCGACGACCGCGAAGCGGGTGAACCCGGACCTCAAGGTCTCGCTGTTCACGGAGTTCGAGGACATCGCCTACTCGCCGTGCGGCATCCCGTTCGTGCACGGCGGCGAGATCCCGCGCTTCGAGGACCTGTTCCTGTCGACCGTCGAGCGCTACGTCGCCGACGGCCTCGACATGAACATGGAGACCGTCATCACCGACATCGACCTCGACCGCGGCGTCGTGACGGCGCGCAACCAGCACATCGGCTTCGACAAGCTGATCGTCGCCACCGGGTTCCTGTGGGAGAAGCCCGACGTGCCGGGCGCGAACCTCGAGGGCCTGCACTACGTCAAGAACATCCGCAAGGCGATGGAGTTCGACAAGCTGCTCGACTCGATCAAGACCGTCGCCGTCGTCGGGGCGACGCCGCTCGGGGTCGAGATGGCGGGCAACCTCGGCCACCGCGGCCTCGAGGTGCACTTCATCGACGAGGGCCCGTGGGTGCTGCACGAGGTGCTCGACCCGGACGTCGCCGAGCCCGTCCACCAGTCGCTCGTCGACCGTGGCGTGACGCTCCACCTCGGCACCGCGGTCGAGGGCTTCGTGGGCGACGGGCACGTCCGCGCCGTGCAGACGTCGGCGGGCGAGATCCCCTGCGACGTCGTGATCGTCTGCCTCCACAAGATGCCGAACACCGCGCTCGCGCAGGCGGCCGGCCTGGAGGCGGGCACGACCGGCGGGCTGATCGTCGACGACCACATGCGCACGCCGCGCGCCGGCACCTGGGCCGCCGGCGACGTCATCGAGGTCCCGCACGGGCTGACGATGATCCCGATCCGCGGCCTGACCGGCTCGCACGCCTACTCCCAGGGCCGGACGGCCGGGGCCAACGCGGCGGGTGACGACCGCACCTACGACCCGGTCTGGGTGCCGTGGGGGCTCGTCGCGGGCGACTACACGATCGGCGGCTTCTCGCTCGGCGAGACGCTCGCCTCGGCGATGGGCGTCCCGTACGTGCTCGCCAAGGGGGTCGGCGTGTCGCGGGCGCGGTACTTCCCGGGCGCGACGAAGACCCACGTCAAGCTGCTCGCCGAGCCCGGCACGCTGAAGCTCATCGGCGGCCAGATCCACGGCGGCGAGGGCGTCAAGGAGCGCTGCGACTTCCTCGCCTTCGCGGCCAAGCGCGGCGCGACGCTCGAGGACCTCGCCTGGATGGAGAACATCTACTCGCCGCCGATCGGCGCGCTCTTCGAGCCGATCGCGATCGCGGCGCAGAACGGCCTCGCCGACCTGCGCAAGAAGGCGGCGGCCGAGAAGCCGGGCGCCGGCCCGGCGAGGAAGGCGCCGGTCCCGGCATGAGCGGGATGCCGGCCGGGGTGTCGCGGGCGCAGCAGCGCCTGCGCGAGCAGGCCGAGCTGCACCTGCGCCTCGCCGCGATGGACGACCTGCGCCGCGACCACCCGGGCGCGACGTCCGCGCCGCACCGGCCGAGCGGCGGCGCCTTCTGGCGCTACGTGTTCGTGCCGGTCTACCGCCGCCTGCCGTGGGCGACGAAGGAGCGCGCCATGCGCGCGCTGAAGATGACCGCCGAGGGCCACGGCTGGACGCCGCCTGCGCGCACGCCGGGCGAGCCCTGGCGCCCGCCGGCGCCGCCGCCGGCCTGACGGCGCGCGCACGCGGCGGCGCGGCCCGAGGGCCACGCCGCCGCCGGCACGCGAACGGCTAGCGCCCGCGGACCACAACCGTCCGCGTGACGGGAACGCCGAGGTTCCTGCGGCCGATGCCCGCCCGGATCTCGACGACGTACCGGCCGGGACGGAGGCCGCGGAGCTTGCGCTCCCCGAGCCTGAACCGGTAGGTCTTCGCCTTCGGGGTCGCGCGGAACACCGTCGCGACGAGCGTGCGCTTCGCGGCCGTCGTGCCGGTCGCCGCCGCGACCCGGCCCCGGACGCCGCCGACCCGGAACACGCGGATCCGGACGGTGTCGGCGCCGGCCGGCGGACGCACCGTGATCGGCAGCCCCTGGGCGCGGAGCACCGTGGCCTGGATCGCCGGGGCGACCTGCACCGCGACGAGGCCCACGCGACCGCGGCCCTGGCCGCCGGCCCCGCCGCCCTGGCCGGGACCCTGGGCGCCGCCCGCGCCCGGCCCGGGGCGGCCCGTCGCCGGCCGGCCGGCCGGGGGCGGGTTGCCCACCACCGAGAACGACACCGTCTGCGTCGCGCCGCGGTTGCCGAGGTCGTCCTCGGCGACCACCGCCAGCGTGTGAGCGCCGTCGGCGAGCCCCGTGAGCGACAGGGGGTTCGGGCACGGCGCCGCCGCGCCGCCGTCGAGCGAGCAGAAGAAGCGCGCGGCGCCCTCGCCCTCGCTCTGCGACGCACCGGAGACCGAGAACCCGGCGATGACGCTCGGGCCGGTCACCACCGGCACGCCGGCGATGGCGATCGCCGGGCCCGTGCGGTCGACGACGACGCGCCGGATCGCGGTCGGGCTCATGTTGCCGTACGCGTCCCGGGCGTGAGCCTTGAAGACGTGCACGCCCTCGGCGAGACCGCTGAAGGTCTCACCGGCGCGGTCGCACTCCTTCCAGCCCGCGCCGTCGAGACGGCAGCCGGTGCGGGCAGCCGCGGGCGAGTCGCCGTCCTGCACCGTGAACGCGAACGTCGCCGACGACCCGCGCTCGCGGACGACCGGCTGGCCGGCGCCACCCGGAGCGGTGATCGTCACCGCCGGGATCGACGTGTCCGCGCTCCAGCTGACGCTGCGCGCGCCGGAGGTCTCGTTTCCGGCCTTGTCGACCGCCTTGACCTCGATCGTGTTGCCGGCCGCGAGCTTCGACGTCCCGTCGTCGTCGAGCGGGTACGTGCGCCCGGGGTGGCACGGCGCGAACTCGCCGACGCCGTTCAGGCGGCAGCGCCACGCGACGTCCGAGCCCCCGTCCGGGCTTGCCGGGGTGAACGTGAACCACGGCGAGGCGTTGGACCGCCCGTTGGACTGCGCCACGGTGACATCCGGGGTCCCGGGCGCGTCGGTGTCGACCGTGAAGCGCAGCGACTCGGGGACGAACAGCGACGTGTCGTCCTGCGTCTCCGCCGTCGCGCCCGCGCTCGAGCGGACCGAGAGCACGTACGCGCCGTCGGCGAGCGTGCCGACGCTCACCACGCCGCCCGCGCCGTCGCCGCACGGCGTCCAGTCGGCCGCCGCCGGCGTCACACCGGCCTCACGCACGACGCACTGGAACGGGCCGTTGCCCTCCACCGTGAACTCCGGCGTGTCGTCGGAGGTGAACGCCGGGTCGAGCGCCTTGCCCTCCGGCCGCGTGGGGCCGCTCGCGATGTTCGCCGCGGGCGAGCCGATCTGGTACAGCCGGCCGGTGCCGATCGGCTCGTCGGGGAGCGTCAGCGCGACGTCGTCGGTGACCAGGACCTGGCCGCCCGGACGGACGCCGAGGCCGCCGACCATGTTGAACCGGCCGACCGAGCCCTCGTTGACGAGGCTGCTGCTCGGCGCGGCGGTGTCGGTCCCGGAGACCGAGAACCGGAACACCCTGTCGCCGCCCGGGGTGCCCGGGACGGGCGGGACGGCCGCGGGGTCGCCCGCGGCGTCCGCGGTGCCGACGTAGAGGACGTCGCGCGCCTTGTCGTAGGTCATCGCCCCGACCGAGCCCGTGAAGCCCTGCAGCGTGATCGGCGTCGCGACGGGGGTCTGCCCCTCCTGCGGGAACAGCCGGGTGACGCCGGTCGGCTCGCCGATGTAGATCACCGGCTGCTTCTCGCCGCCCACGGTCCGCTGGCCGACCGCGAGCGCCTCGAAGTTCTTGGCGCCCGCGGCGCGACCGATGACGTCGACCTGCGGGTCGGCGCCGGCGGCGTCGCGGACGCGCACCACCAGGTTGTCCCGCTTGCGGACGAAGAACAGGTCGGGCTGGCGGTCACCGTTCGGGCCGTCAGGGTCGGGACCGAGGGCGACCGCTGTGGGACGCGCCGTGTCGGCGTCGTCGTCGAGCGGCCCCGCGATCGTGTCAAGCGGATCGAAGCGCTTCGAGCCCGGGTTCCACTGGGCGCGCCACAGCTCGCTCGACGGCCGGGCCCCGTCCGGCACGATCGCGACCTCGTCGCCGCTGCCGGGATTGCGGGGCGTCGGATCCAGGAGGACCGGCTGGCCCGCCGCGTCGGCGCCTTCCCGCGCCTCGGGCAGCAGGCCGCCCAGGCACGTGTTCGGACCGCCCTCGCCGGGGATCTGCGGGTGCTCGATGTGGCCGGCGCCGTCGAACGTCGGCGTCGACACGCGGCACAGGCCGGCGTTGTGGTCGGCGACCCAGATGCTCCCGTCCGGCGCCTGCAGGGCGCCGGTGGAGATGTGCAGGCCGTCGGCCAGGCGCACGACCGAGTCCGGGGCCGTCAGCGGGCCGCTCGGCGCCGCCGGGACGTCGGCCCCGGGGGCCGGCGTGCCCACGGTGAACGTCACGGCCGTCGAGACCGGCGACGCGTCGTCAAACGCCTCGGGGTTGCCGGCGGCGTCGCGGGCGCGGATCACGATGGTGTGCTCGCCGGCGGCGAGGCCCGCCTGCGGGCGACCCTCCGCGCACGGCGCGAACTCGCCCTCGGCGGCGGGCTCGGTCACCGGCGTGATCTTGCACTCGTAGGCGCCCTCGTCGTCGCCGGCGGCCGGGTCGAACTCGAAGTACGGCCGCGGGGACGTGAACGTGCCCGCGGCCGGGCTGACGACCTTCGGCGCGGCGATCGGGGCGGTCGTGTCCACCTCGAAGCGGCGGATCTCCGACACCGGCACGCCCGCGGCGCGGACGGCGAAGGTGTGGTCGCCCTCGTCCAGCTCGGCCGTGGTGAACGAGGTCGTGCAGTCCTGCGGGCTGCCGCCGTCGACCGAGCACTGGCGCGCGCCCTCGCCGGCGAGGGTGAAGGTGGGCGTCGTGTCGTTCGTCGCGCCGGTCGGGCCCGCGGTGATGCGGGCCCAGGTGGCGCCGACGGAGAACATGCGGCCGGTGCCGATCGGCTCGCCCGGCGTGACGATCGCCGGGTCGTCGAGGACGAGCAGGCCGCCCTCGTGGCGCGGGCCGAAGCCGCCGACGGTGCTCAGGCCGTCCGCGACCTGCGTCGGGAGGCCGGTGGTCTGCCAGCGGAACACGCGATCGGCGTTGGCATCGCCCTCGGCCGCGGGAAGCGAGTCGGCGGTGCCGGCGTAAAGGTCGCCGGTGCCGGCGGCCGCGTCGACGATCTCGTAGGCGAGGGCGCTGACGACCGGCGCGCCGGGAAGGTCGAAGCCGGAGTCGACGGTCGTGCGCGGCACGGCCGGGGCGGTCGCGGTGCCGGCGACCTCGCGCAGGCCGGTGGTCTCGGCGACGACGATGCGCGGCGGCGACAGCGGGCCGCCGGGGCCGTACGTCGCGGCGACGGCGCTCGCGCCGCGGCCGTCCGACGTGGTGGCGACGAGGTCGACCGTCGGGTTGGGCGACTCGGGGTCGACGATCCGCTGGATCGTGCCCGAGCGCTGGAAGACGACGTAGGCGTTGCCGTCCGGCGCGGCGCTCACCGCGACCGGGCGCGGACGGTCCTCGCCGGTGTCGGCGTCCATCGCGATGATGTCGCGGAACTCGAAGAGCCCCGTGTCGGGGTTCCAGTCCGCGCGGACGACGTCGGAGCTCGGCGCGGCGCCGTCCGGGATGAGGACGAACTCGTCGCCGCTGCTCTCGAACTCGGGCGACGGGTCGATGAACGCGGGCTGGCCCGCGGCGTCGGGGCCGGTCGCCGCCTCGGGGAGGAGACCGCCGAGGCAGGTGTGGTCGACGTCCTCGCCCGGATGCTGCGGGTGGTCGATGACCCCGGGGCCGTCGGTCGACGGCTTGATGCGGCAGAAGCCGGCGTTGTGGTCTGCGACCCAGACGCGGTCGTTCGGATCCACGATCGCGCCGGTCGAGATGTGCAGCCCCTCGGCGAAGAGCGATGGCCCGGCCGCCGCGGCGCGTTGCGCGAAGGCGAGCGAGAGCGTGAGCATGAGGCTCAGGGTCAGCAGCGTCAGGCCGATCCCCGGCCGCGCGATCGCACGGACGATCTCGTGCATGTGGTGTACCCCCTTGGAAGATGCCGACCGACCCACCGTCGTGGTGTCAGCTGGATGACATCCATGGTCGGCGTCCTCGCCGCGGGGCACCAGCGCCGATCGTCGCTTGTCCGGTCGCGGAGATCCGCACTGCTTTGCGGGTTAACGCACCCGCGCGTTCAGGTTGCGAGGCGATGCCGCGCGGTCGCCCGTCGGAGTCGAGCGGCCGGCGGCAACGGTCGACCGCGCCCGGTGCGCGAGGCAGCGGACGCGATCGCCGGGCTGGTCCGTGGACCGCTTCGCTAGGCGCCGGAGACGCCGGGCGTGCCGACGATGTTCGGCGGCGTCTCGCCCGGCAGGTGCAGCAGGTTGCGCACGTCGCGCACGCCGCTGACCATGCGGGTCTTCAGCTCGAGCGCCTCGCTCTGCGACGCGTCCGGCACCTGGCCGCGCAGCTCGACGATGCCGTTGACGACCGACACGTCGACCGAGCCCTTCGGGGCGTCGGCGTCGCGGAAGATCTCGCTCTCGACCTTGCTCTTGAGCGTGTTGTCGTCGCCCGGCGCGCTGTCGCCGCCGGTCGCGGCATGCTGCGCCTTCGCGGCGACGGCGGTCGCCTGGGCGCTCGCGGCCTGCGCCGCGCCCTGGACCGTCCCCGCGCCCTCGCGCGTGAACCGGCCGGCCTTGTCGGCGGCGATCTTGCGGCGCCGGGTGCCGGACTTGCCGTCGAGGAAGTAGGCCGCGGCGGCGCCGACACCGGCGCCCGCGACGAATGTGGTCAGCTTGGACATCTGGGCATCGCCTCTCGATCGTGTTGGTCGGGGGTGTGCTCTCCCTGCGGCGTACCCGTTGCACGGCAGGGGTAGTGTCGCATTCATGCTGGCCAACGACATCACCCGCGATCGCCTGCGCCGGCTCGCGGAAGCCCGCGTGGGAGACGCGAAGGTGCTCTCCGTCTTCCTCAACCTCGACCCGCGCGAGTTCGCCACGCCGGCGGCGCGGAGCACCGAGGTGCGCTCCCGGCTGGACCGGGCCGGACGCCTCGTCCGCGAGGAGTCCGAGCGCCTGACGCACGAGCAGAAGGAGTCCCTGCGGGCCGACCTCGAGCGCGTGGCGAGCGAGCTGGGCAACGGCGCCGGGACGAAGGGCGCGCACGGCCTCGCGATCTTCAGCGCGTCGGCCGCCGGCCTGTTCGAGATGCTCCGGCTCTCGACGCCGGTCGACCACGACCCGGTGATCGCCGACACCCCGTACCTCGCGCCGCTGTCGATGATCGGCGCGGCCGAGCGGTGGTGCGTCGTGCTCGTCAACCGCCGCTCCGGGCGGCTCTTCTGCGGGTCGAGCGACGCGCTCGAGGAGATCGAGCTGATCGATGACGGCGTCCGCAACCGCCATGACCAGGGCGGCTGGTCGCAGGCCAACTACCAGCGCTCGATCGACAAGGACGTGCAGGACCACCTCAAGCACGTCGCCGAGGTCGTCTTCGCGCGCATGAAGCGGCGCCTGCCCGAGGGCGTGCTCGTCGGCGGCCCGCCGGAGACGCTGTCCGACTTCGAGCACACGCTCCACCCGTACCTGCGCGAGCGCCTCACGGGCCGCATCGACATCGACGTCGAGAACAGCTCGCTCGAGGACGTCCGCCGCGCCGCCGCCGAGCGCATCGAGGCCGTCCGGCGAGAGCGCGACGACAAGGCGCTCGAGCGCCTCGCCGGGGCCTTCGGCACGAACGGGCGCGCCGCGAGCGGGCTGTCCGACGTGCTCGTCGCCGTCCACGAGCAGCGCGTCGAGACGCTGCTCGTCGACCAGGGCTACACGGCGCCCGGCGTCGTGTGCCCGCAGTGCGGCTGGCTCGGCGGCAAGGGCTTCTCGGAGTGCCAGGCCGACGGCACCCCGGTCGAGCGCCACGACGACATCGTCGAGGTGGTGATCGAGCGGGCGATCACGCAGTCCGCCGGCGTCCACATCCTGCGCGACCGGCCCGAGCTCGCCTCGCACGGGCACATCGCGGCGCTCCTGCGTTTCTGATGACGCTCCCGAGCCCGACGCCGGGGCCGCCGGCGCCCGAGCCGTCGCCCCCGACCCCGACGCCGCCGGGCCCCGAGCCGGGCGGGCCGCCGGCGCCGGCGCCGTCGCCGGGACCGCCGTCGCCGGCCCCGCCGGACCCCGCGCCGCCGCAGATCTGACGCCGCCTTGCGGGGGCCGTGGCGCCGGACTACGGTCGGGGCGTCCCGCCCGTCCCCCAGAGGAGGTCGCCGTGCCGGTCCAACCGCCATCGCGCCAGGAGCTGCAGCGCATCGCCGAACAGCAGTTCGGGTTCTCGCTGTCCGACGAGGAGCTCGAGACGTTCGCCGCGGCGGCCCCCGGGACGCTCGCCGGCTTCACCCGCCTCGACGAGCTGCCCGACGAGCACCTGCCGGTGAAGTACCCGCGCGCCGACCTCGGCCACCGGCCGACCGGCGCCGAGAACCCGTCGAACGGGTGGGCGTGGAAGTGCTCGATCCCGGGCGCCGCCGACGGCCCGCTGGCGGGACGGCGCGTCGGCGTGAAGGACAACGTCTGCGTCGCGGGGATCCCGATGCTCAACGGCTCGCCGATCATGGAGGGCTACGTCCCGCGCGAGGACGCGACCGTCGTGACGCGCCTGCTCGACGCCGGCGCCGAGATCGTCGGCAAGACGGCGGTGCCCGCGTTCTGCTTCGACGGCGGCGGCGTGACCGGCTATCCCGACCCGCAGCCGACGAACCCGCACGACGCGGCGTTCATGTGCGGCTCCTCGTCGAACGGCAGCGCCGCGGTCCTCGTCACCGGCGAGGCCGACCTCGCGCTCGGCGGCGACCAGGGCGGCTCCATCCGCCTGCCGGCGTCGTGGAGCGGGTGCGTCGGCCACAAGCCGACGTATGGCCTCGTCCCGTACACCGGCATCTTCCCCATCGAGCTGACGATCGACCACGTCGGGCCGATGGCGCGCACGGTCGCCGACTGCGCCCGGATGCTCGAGGTGCTCGCGGGCGAGGACGGGCTCGACCCGCGCCAGGTCGGCGTGCGCGTGACGCCCTACGTCGACGGCCTCGACCGCGGCCCGGAGGGCCTGCGTGTCGGCATCCTGCGCGAGGGCTTCGACCGGCCGGGCATGTCAGAGGCCGACGTCGACGCCGCCGTGCGCGAGGCGGCCGAGAGCCTCGCCGCCGCGGGCGCGAGCGTCGAGGAGGTCTCGGTGCCGATGCACACGGACGGCCTGGCGATCTGGAACGGCGTCGCGA
>Ga0207708_10004210_pt1 | contig 10586 bp, 16 predicted proteins | sample KBSK5101metaG_FD_184340 | JGI IMG/M metagenome (GOLD analysis project Ga0207708, IMG submission 184340) | Corn, switchgrass and miscanthus rhizosphere microbial communities from Kellogg Biological Station, Michigan, USA - KBS K5-10-1 metaG... | ecosystem: Host-associated > Plants > Roots >...
CCCCCCGGCTATGTCGGCTACGAGGAAGGCGGCCAGCTCACGGAGACTGTCCGCCGCAAACCCTACGCGGTGGTGCTCTTCGATGAAATCGAAAAGGCGCATCATGATGTGTTCAACATCCTGCTGCAGATCCTCGACGATGGGCGTCTCACCGACAGCCAGGGTCGCACGATTGATTTCAAGAACACGCTTATCATCATGACCTCCAACATCGGGAGCCCGTACCTGCTGGAGCGCACCAACGAGAGCGGTGAAATCCCGGAGGCCGCGCGCCAGAAAGTGATGCAGGAACTGCGCACACATTTCCGTCCGGAGTTCCTCAACCGCGTGGATGAAATCGTGCTATTCAAACCGCTGACGCTGGCCGAAACGAAACAGATCGTTGACCTGCTCCTGGGCCAACTGCGGCGGCGCCTGGCGGAGCGGCGCATCGAGCTGGAGCTGACGGAGCCGGCGCGGGAACACATCGCGCGGTCAGGCTACGACCCTGTCTACGGAGCGCGTCCGCTGAAGCGATTTCTGCAACGGCAGCTCGAGACTGCACTGTCGCGCAAATTGCTTGCTGGAGAAATCACCGACCAGAGCGTGGTCACGGTGGATTTCAAGAAGGGGGACCTGGTCTTCCAGGCCAAGCCCAGCCCGAGCAATGGCAAGGATTTCCTAATAACTTTCCAACCATACAGCGCCCTTCTTTATCATGCTGCATAAAAATATGAGGACACGCCGCACAGTCCCGAACATTCTTAGGTTCCATCTCTAGGTGAAACATCTCCTACATAACATTCCTTTTCCTTTTGCCCATGCGATAAACTCGTCGGTTTGTTCGATGTTTGCAATGGTTCGGTTGCAAGCAGTTTTTACTTTTGGATCTTTGGTGATTGGTGCTTTGTGTAGTTTGCTACAACCCCACACCTCACCTAATATGATTTGATTTATTGTTTGATTCATACCTATACACTACACATAAGAGTATATAAGTATTGAGGGCACTTAGGTAGCCTACTAACTTATATACAACCTATAACACTGTATAACTATGGTTAAAACCACAATACAGATCGAGGAGGAAACAAGACAACTCCTTCACGATCTAGGAAGAAAAGGCGAATCCTACGATGACGTAATCAGAAGGATTCTACCTTTAAAAAAGAAAAAAACAGGAGAGGCTATCTAATGCAAGAGACAACCACCCCAAGCGTTGAACTCATCAGTACACAAGAACTGGAGAGACTATTACGTGTTGTGACTAAACTAGCAGAGAGGTACGAAAGCGAATGAGCAACGACGACACAGTAGTTAAGCAATTCCCCTATGACTTAAAAGCCGAAGCCACTACCGCAGGCTATAGGATATCAGGCCATGTATACGGTGAAGATAAGGATCAGGTAGTCAAAGACCTAACGCGAATCGTAAGCATGGGTATAACCGAGTTTGAAAGGAAAGGACTACCGCTGGCAGTTAACTTTATTCCAAAGATAGAGGTAAAAAGCAAGTGAAAACCAGACCATGCAAAGGCTGCGGCAGAACCGATGGCTATCATCCTTATGAATGTCCGTTTGCTAACAAGGACCTATTCTAATGACCGAATTAAAATGTCCTGTTGAGAAGTGCAGTAACTCATTCAATAATAGAATAGATTTAGCCTATCACCTGTTTGAAGACCATAAACCCTTTGATGTAGCCAATACCTTAGCCTTCCAAGGAGAGATTAACTGAATGACTCCTATTCTATGCAGATACAAATGCGGGACAATGTTAGACGGCTGGGACGACGAGGCTAGAAAATACAAGGAAGCCGGAACCGGAGGACTTCATACTAAAGAACGCTGTCAGGAGGCGAAAGCAAGACTAGAAGCCCATAATAGAGGAGATAAATTACCTTATGATGCTGCATATGACAAAAGCAAAGACGACCATGGCAACGAGATAACCGAACCGATAAAGTTTGTAGAACATAGCAAACATTATACAGCGTTCGTAGATCATACCTTAAAACCAGAACTAAGCCTAAAAACACTGACAGACCCAACTCCCGAAGGCATCGACCTAAAATATAACAACTTCGCAAAAGAACACAAAATAAGATACAGTCAATCCCATGTCTTAGGCTCACAGTATACTGTTTATGTTTGGTATGAGGAGAAATGAGACAAGAGGAGAAAGGGTTTAATACAAACCCAGTCTTTACCCTTGTTGATATGAAGACAGGATACTGTACTCTATCGAGAGATAAAAGCATTCGGAATTTTTTGGAGGGAAACGAATGCCAATAACGAATCTAGCCATACAGAGACGCCGACTTCATGAATTGTGGGGGCTAACGTTCGAAAAAGAGTTGGAAATATTCAACATAGAATTGACAAGCAGTTACTATCATGGAACAAAAATGCAATATGGGTATGAGGCTTTTAATATTCATGCTCGAAAGATAACACCCGCAAACGCAAAAAGATTGAAAGAACTAGGATTTACTATTGAGTCAGTAGACCCCATAAATGATTACACATTGAAAATAAGAGTTCATAAAATGCCACCGGAGAAAAAGATATGAGCCATTACACAGAGGTTTTAGAAGAAGCACGAAATCAAGCGACTTCCTCGGCCAAGGAATACATACCAAAACTCTATCATATTCTGGTAGACGAAGAACATAAGACGGCCGAGGACGCAAGGGGAATAATTGAGCATGATCTATTGGATTATTGGTCTAAAGCCACTGTAGGTAAATACTTGCCACAAGAAACAAAAGATGAGGAAAAAGTCAAGGCTGGTGTAAAAGGAGCAAAGGCTACAAATCTGGTTCTTGCCGGAGGCCAGAGCGTTACTATCAACTCTGACGGATTGGATTCCGTCAGCCCTAAGGGTAACGATAAGAAAAAAGAAAACCCTCCACCACCAGAAGATCCTAAAGATACAGAGATTCAATTCCTAAAAGATGAAAATTCATTCCTAAAAGAAAAAGTTAGCGAACTTGAGGAGGCATTAAAGAAAACTCAGCAGTTTAAACCCGCCAACGCTCTAGAAGGAGAGGGTAAGGAGAACTTTAAAGGTGTGGGCTTTGAGTTCCTAAGGGAGATGGCCGACGGTGTCCATTCGTTCTACTATGACGCTTACGGCATCGACCTCTTCAAAAACAGGGAACTACCACAGTTAAAAAACTCTGGAGTAAAGGTATTTCGGAGGTTGTATTTTGAGGTATGAAATGCCCTTATTGTGATTTTATAGCCAGTTGTGAAGTAGACATGGTAAAACACTTTCTACTGACTAGGAATAGTTTAGGACATTTCTTGGCTGAGGGATACGCAAGAATGTTATATCAAGAGGAGGAAAAGAAATGAGGAACGATATTTTGTATTGGATTTGTCTTGGAGTATTCGTTGCCTTAGTTGTGACAGCAATAGTAGGATTGGGAATTAAGAAATGAAAAATGTAAACCAGCCGCGGAAATATTCAAAAATCTACTGGTCAAAGCATGGAGTAATAGGACAGGCAGCGCAGGTAGCCGTTGACCGTTACGTGGAATCGTTAGGCGCTATCATAAGGACTGGAGGCTCACAGGATTTTGTTTGTGCCAACCCATACCAGAAGATCGCAAAGAAGAACCGTAAGATATTGAGGAAGGGGACATGCCGCACCGTTAAGACTTCTGAGCCCCCTACTAGGACCCTCTTGTAGTGGCTAAATACCTTGGAAGTTATAGGGAAAAAATTCCCTGTGGTTGCGGTTGTGGTGAGATGATTCAAAAATATTATGATGGCTATTTATCTCAGCCTAGGAAATTTAAACGTGGACATTGGACTAAAGTTAATTTCCTCAAATTTAAGGGATTCAGAACACAGGATAAAAGAGGGTATATCATGCGCATGGTTAAAGATCATCCTTATCGTGATCATGACGATTATGTTTACGAACATCGTTTAGTCATGGAAGCCCACTTAGGACGATACTTAGATCCAAAAGAATTAGTCCATCACATCAACGAAGAACCTTGGGATAACAGAATAGAAAATCTACAAATAATGAGTAAAGGAGATCATCAACGACTACATATCAGGAGAAAACTATTTGCCAAAATGCCGGTTTAGTCACTTATGTAAGGGTTATAGGACAGATTCACATACTTGTTCCATAGACTCGGAAGCCTCATATTTTTGTGGGTATTTTCGTGAACACCTAAAGTTTAGGCTGATATCAGAGATGGACAAGTTGTTAGGTGATGTGGATTTCGCAGACGTTAGCAAAGTTTGAATAAAAAGATAGACCAAACACATGAGCAGGCAAGGGCTATAGTTGAATTCGCCTTAAAACTAAAAGGAAAAACGGTAGCCAACTGGAACGCTTTCGAATATCCTCCCGAGTTCATAAAGAAACATCACCTAGGTATTCCAAGCAGACCAAACACAGATCACTCCTTTGATATCTTAACTGCCGACCATATTCTTATCGAGATAGACGATACTTCAAAACATAGTAAAAAAAGCCAGAAGATAAACGACGGGATAAGAACCGACTACGCAGAAACCTATCTCGTACCCAAAGGGTATAAATTCAGAGTCTTGATGAAGGAATGGATTGTAGATTCAAAAGGTGTTATGCTGCCAGAGTGTTACGAGTATCTTAGGAAGAATCTATTTTGACTTATTCGGTACAGAATTGGAGAAAGGCTATACTGTCGGTGATGATGGAGGACAAGACTAGGAAGTGGTTAAAAGAGGAATTGCTGGAAGCGGCGTATCAATGGCTAGTAAACCATAAGATACCACAGGAAACGTTTAGTTCCCAAAACAAAACAAAATAAAAAAATGTCCTTGAGTTGTAACAATATTTGCTTACAATAAATGATAGATAGTCGAGGTTACATTCGATTGTATAAACCTAAACATCCTTTTGCTGATTCTAATGGGTGTATTTATGAACATCGATTTGTTATGGAACAACATTTAGGACGCTACCTCAAGAGACAAGAACAAATCCATCATAAAAACGAAAACAAACAGGACAATAGAATAGATAACTTGCAGTTGGTAACTCAAAGAGAACACCTAATGATTCATAAACGACCCATAAGTGATAAGAGTGACAGATTTTGTCAATTATGCAGAAATAAAACAAACGTCAATAAAAATGGGGTTGAATATTGGACTAAGGCGGAAGGTGGTTGGATTTGTGCTAAGTGCAGAGAAAAAAGAATCTATAGAATAAATCGTCCACTGATTGGCAGATGTCAGACATGCGGTAAGAAAGTTGGTGATACCTATTCCTGTTGGTATAAGAAAACGAAAAAAATAACCAGAACTAACTATTCTGTTAAATATGGTATGGAATTATGTAGTCCTTGTTTATGTAAACTCAGTTGGAAGATAAAGCATGTACTTTAGTTCCCTAACAAAATAACAGTTAATCAAATGGTCTTGTCGTGTATGGGTAAATGCGTTAATCTAGAGTTTAAAGAAAAGTTCAAAGTGTTAAAACAAATCAGTGGAAAAATCTCTTGGGCTATACGTCGGTGGTACCGTTTTTGCTCTACCTGTTCTATCTGGATTCGTTCTCGGTCTTGGGGTTTATGTCAGTGTTGCAGTAGGAAACTAAGGCGATCAACCAAAAGACTCTCCGATATAAAGAAAGCAGCCGACAAACGCTACCGACAGAGGAACAAAGAAAAAATAAGAATACAGCATAAGGAATGGGAATCAAAGAACAAAGACAAACGGAAGGAATACAACCGACGATATTATCTTTCTAAAAAGTGACTACCCTTCTACAAGAGTTCGAGGAATGGCTTAAAGGTTATGTCAACGGCGGCGCTTGTTGTGAGATTACTATTAGAGATGCTCAAAAGAAACTAGAAGAACTCAAAAAGAAACATGGAATATCAAAGCCATCAACGTAGTTGGGATTATTCCCACTTTAACTATTGTCTCCTCTGTCGTATAAAGTATGAAAAAGGAACCCTACGCTGTTCGGAATGTCATAACAAGATCCGCAGCAGACCCCAAACCAATATGGGACAACGAGACCATAAACGAATATGAGTGAAAAAGGAATGTGGATAGCAGGACTCCTGACGATGGGAGTTGTTACTGCTGTCTTGGCTCATGCCGTTTGGGTTCCTAAATGACAAAATATTGGAGAACAAATTGGGAGGATTTTATGAACGAAATATCTCACCTGAAAGGGATAGAGCAGGTCACATCGATTACCAAAAATTCAATTACTGTGCGAATTGTGCAAGTAAGACACCCAAAGTTAAATTCTGTTTTAATTGCGGTAGGAGAGTCAGATGGCACAGTCGTAGACTTGGTAAAGACAGATTAAAAAGAATATGAGTCCTGTTATAGTTGCTAGAGGTATTCGTTACCGTTGTGACCTATGCTCTAAACAGTTCAAAACCAAAGCCGAGGAGTTACACCACGAGATCCTAGTCCACTATTGCAACATTGCTTTCTGTCCTATCTGCTCGAAGAAATGACCGAGTTCTTTTGTTGTTGTTGTGGTACTAGGACAGTAAACAACACAACCAGAGCCTCAACAGGGGATTACCTCCTAACCTGCGCTGTCTGTCAGGCCGGTATAAGATTCTATATTACCTTAAAACCATCAAGGACGCTAGAGGAAGCAGAACAAATATTCAACGAGACACCGCTAACGGAAAACCAACAGTTCGGAAAGAAGAAAAAAGAAAAGAAATGACTTTTAGACCAACACCACGCTCCTACAAAACTCATGCTTATTGTAAAAAATGCCAGTTCCGGCACAAGTTATCTGAAGTAGGTTATGACATCATACGCTGTCCTACATGTAACTACAGGATTAGAAGGATACCACATAGCAGCCTATCAAAAAGTGAGGAAGGAAGAGCAAAGAACGCTTTAAACCAGAAACTTACCAGAGCAGGAATTTCATTAATCTGATGCAAAAGTTTAAGCCTAAATGTTGGCATCTCCCAAGACCATCATCGGTTTATCGTGGTTCGTATCCGCTTTACTTCGAGGATAAATTCAAGAAGTTGGTAGGGTTCTCCGACTATTTACACCTCTTTAGTGGCTCAGCAAAGACAGGGTTTAAGGTAGACATCAAGCGAGAGAATAAGCCTCATCTTGTAGCCGATTGTCATCACCTACCGTTTAGAGATAACTCATTCAACGGAGTCCTAGCAGACCCACCTTACAATGACGATTACGCTAAACGACTATACAAAACTCCTAACCTAAAGCCAACAAAATACATGAAGGAAATGGTCAGGGTGTGTAAACCCAACGGAATAATCGCTCTCTATCACCTAATCCAATACAGAAACCCTAAAGGCTGTCGTTATCTAGGAGTCCTTACCATAGTAACAAGAATGTTTCATCATGCTAGGATAGTTACATTCTATAAGAAAGACGCTTTCCAAACACAGAAAGAAACCCTATTCGACTTTGGATAAATTCATCTAATGGCGTTCGTGCATTACGATAGAGAACGCTGGTGTACCCGCTGTGGGGAAAAGAAGCCTATAATGGTTTTCTGTCCTGATTGTCACTGTAGGCTACGGTATAAGAAACGGATGCATCATACAGTAGCCAGAGCGATAAGGCTTATCAGGAACAAAGAAGCGTGACCCAGTGCGCCGGTTGTAATCACCACCGCTTTTTTCACACAGACGAATACGGTAAACCAGTCCCCTGCTTTGAAGAAAAAGGTTGTGGTTGTAGACAATATCTACCTCGTGGCTCGTCCTGTCTTTTGACTCAATGAGTTATCGCGTGTTACCAGACAACGATAACCGTAACACTCAATCCATTTGCAACAACGCCAACTGTCCAACAAAAACAATCTACTGGAATCCTCAAGTTGTTCACAGTCAAACGGGAAGAATGACACCACTAAACGAGCCGTTTCTACCACAACAGAAAGCGCCAGTACTCCATAGGTGTATGCGTTCCAACCCTCCAACGAAGTATATCAAAAAGTTCTACGGCGATCCTATCCTAGATAACTGTAACTATTACAAAGAGTTAGGCTACTTTCTCAAAAAAATACATTTCTCTCACAATAGTTCGCAAAGAGTAACAGTTTGATAAACAAAATAATGTTCAAAGAATGGATAAGAAACCACACAGCGGAACTCGTAGTCTTCGGGATAGGCTTAGTCATATCATTCGTGATAGCCGGCGGCAACATCGACGCTCTAGCCCAGTCTAGAAGGCGTTAACCCCTTCTTTTTTTTTGACAGACTACGAAGGCTTTAGCAAGCAAGACCTAATAGATAGACGTGACGCTTTAGATAAAGAATTCGAAGATAACTGGAAAAGAAACCACGAAATAGATTTAGAAATACACCGTATCAATACGATTTTAAAAATAGACAAATTAGCAAGAGAAGGATTAAGAGAGATGGGAAAAGACCAGTTGGCAAGAAATAAACTCTTGGAAGAAAAATGAAAATGACAAAGACGAAGATGTGTGCAAGATGTCATAATGATTCCGAACCTACATGGCTAAAGACTGTGACATATCACGGTGAGAGATTATTATTATGTCCTGAGTGTAGAGAATCACATGCAAAAGAGTTAGCGAGGACTAAGAAATGAAAATGATACCTATATCCGAAATTGACTTGTTGATTAAAGAGTTAAAAGATTCTTTTGATGGAACAGATGCAGTTATTGTTAGGAGAGTCCATTACGGTACTGAGGTTTTGGAAAAACTTAGAAAGAAAACAATACCAGCAATACCAATTTCAAAGATTGATGAGAAAATAAACTCGCTAGAGGTAGAGAATAATTATTGCTACGAATGTGGAATAGATTATCAAGAATATGCCAAAGAAATACTATCGGACTTGAAGAATGAAAATTGAATGCAAGTCCTGTGGAAAGATAGTCGATTGTGTACGGCTTAACGATGGCTTCTGTCTTTCCTGTGTACAAAATGTCTAAAGAAACAATCTTTATCCTCCTCGGCCTCGGGCTTATGGTTTTTGCCTTCTGGTTTGCTATCGCCTACTCCTATTCTTCCAGTCCTAAGGTTGATTGTAATACCGTTGTCTATAGCAGCAACTGGACGCTAGAGTACTTAAGGAATGTCACTTCCTACTGTAGTTAATGGTTATACTACTAGGTGATGCGGCTACTGTCCTCAAGGACTTTAATGATGAATCGATTGATTGTGTTGTTACCTCTCCGCCTTATTGGGCTTTAAGGGACTACAAGACAGAAGGACAATTAGGACTAGAAACCACTTTCCAAGAATATATCAATAAACTCCTAGCAGTATTTGACCAGATCAAGAGAGTACTAAAGAAAGAAGGAACTTGTTGGGTAGTGTTAGGAGATACTTATATGCCTCATAACGGTACTCGTGGAAACATAACACACGCAGCGGCTGATAGTTTAAGGAAAGACTACGACAACATTCAACTCGCACCTATGCATAAAAAACGGCTTGACGTAACGGCAAAATCCCTTTGTATGATACCAGAACGCTTCGCAATAGGAATGATAGACAGAGGTTGGATACTCCGTAATGATATCATATGGCATAAGCCAAACTGTATGCCATCCTCAGCAACCGACCGCTTTACGGTAGACTATGAACATATTTTCTTTTTTGTAAAAAGTCAGAGGTATTATTTTAAAACTCAGTACGAACCCTTTTCTCCTAAAGAATCAGGATGGCGTAAAAACGATATTGGTTTTGGTGGTAGTAAGGCCGAGGGCTACGGTAATGCTACTTACAGCGGCAACAAGTTCACCCAAGAAGGAAAGGAAGGAAGAATCAAACGAGCAGTATGGCAGATCACAACCCAACCCTATCCAGACGCTCATTTTGCAGTATTTCCAGAAGAGTTGATAAGAACACCAATCATAGCCGGCTGTCCTGAACAAATTTGTCTAAAATGTAACAAGGCCGTAACTACCGAATACGATATTGATAGAGTATTCACAAGGCCTGGCAACGAATCAAAATATTATGAGTCAGAAATAAAGGAGCAGATAGTAGGCGGTGCCACTAAATCATTTAGAGGAAGACCAGAGATAACAAGAACAAACCCACAGATAAAAAAATGCGATTGTAATGCTGGTTTCAAAGCAGGAACAGTTTTAGATCCCTTCTCTGGAAGTGGTACAACCCTACTGGCAGCGCATAAACTCCTACGAAACTGGATAGGCATAGAAATCAACCCCGACTACGTGGCCCTAGCCAAAAAGAGATTAACTCCTTATATCCAGCAGCAACGACTAGAGCAGTATATACAATGAAAAAGCAACCTAACTCTAAAACTAAACAGTACGGCATATATTCCGTAACCGAAGACTACCAACCTAACGGCCTTTGGGCTGGATACAAAGTCGGATGCGTTAGTTCCGAAGGAAAAAAGCAGGGAAAACTCTACATCAAAAGCGATGGTCGAGAGTTCTACAAAGCCGAGAAAAAGAAGGATGAGGATCTAGAACTTTAGTCCTCGAATGGTTGACGAAGAACCCGTAACAGATGAGGAAGAGATGGTTCATGGTGGGGAGGCTCATTGCTGCGGCTGTGGAAGACAGCAGCAGATGTTATATCACCGTTGGAATGATAGCAAAGGCGACCTTTGGTTTTGT
>Ga0207708_10004214_pt1 | contig 10581 bp, 7 predicted proteins | sample KBSK5101metaG_FD_184340 | JGI IMG/M metagenome (GOLD analysis project Ga0207708, IMG submission 184340) | Corn, switchgrass and miscanthus rhizosphere microbial communities from Kellogg Biological Station, Michigan, USA - KBS K5-10-1 metaG... | ecosystem: Host-associated > Plants > Roots >...
GACTAATATAAAAAGTTTCTCGGATTGTTAAATTTTCAGCTTTAACATATTCTAAGATTAAAAGAGAAAAATTGGACTTACCATATTTAAGTAATCCCTTTATAATAGGCATATTAATATTTTGTTTACTTTTTAAAAAAGCAGTATTAAGATAATTTTTCATTCTACCAGCTAAATTTATAGAACTCCCTATATAAGAATGGCCATTAATATTATTAATAAAACAGTAAACCCCTGGTTTATCTTTTTGGTCTTTTATAATATTAATTCGATCTTCTTGAAAGTTATTATATATTTTTATAGCCTTTAAATTTTTAGTCTTATCTTCTTCAAGTTTCATATTTAAACTAGAATATGAACAAGATAAATATTTAGTAACTTTAGCTTGCGCTAACCGAAGGTTTCCACAAGAGGGATGAATAGTTTTAAATTTAGGTACAGCCGAAAAGATTAATGTGTTTTTTATTACATGGACTATCTCTTCTCGTCTTAAAAAACGAGGGCCGCGTGTAGTCTCTAAGGTTCCTACTCAGGTATTATATACCTTTTGGTTACCAGCTGATTGTTCAAAATTATACATTTTTACTGTAAATACTAGTAGTATAATTGTGAGAAGTTCCCAGCTAATAGCGGCCTTTAAAGGGAGAACCAAGTGGTTTATTAATCCTCCAATTGTAAACATAAATACAAAACCTAAAGCAAATAACATAGAAGGAGTTAATTTAATAGAACCTCCGTAACATGTAGCTAACCATGAGAATATTTTAATTCCTGTAGGTACAGCAATTATTAATGTGGCTGCTGTGAAATAAGCTCTTGTATCCACATCTAAACCGACTGTATACATGTGCAAACTTAGATAGGTGTTTTCTGATTTTTTTTAAGGATCAGTTATAAAATTTCCTGCTGACGTAGTATGCAGGGCTGCTGCTGGCTTCGCAGCACGCACGCCCACCCTACTTATAAAATATCCCCTCTAGCTTGCGCAGCCGCAGTAAACCTTCGGTTTAGGCAGGGGGCCCTTAGGGGACTAAGCCCAGCCGGGCTTAGTATGTACCCTGGTGGGCCCCCAAGGGATTTTTTATTAGTTTTCTAACGCCCCCTACGGGGGCCAGGAATGAGCCTGGCTGCTGCTGCTGCTGCGAGCTATAGCTTGCCCAAGCCCCGAAGGTTTAGCCAGCCAGCCAGCAGCGAAGCCGCCAGCATGCTTTAAAAATTTTAATACACCCAGGTGTTTTTTTAATGTCCTGATCATTTAGATATAAGTCGTAATCAATTATATCAATCCCCTTTCACCAATCCATTCTTAATTAACGGACTACTAAGTCCCGACTGTACATTCGCGAGCATTTCAGCTCTACGTAGGTGAACCAGTCTGTAGCGATGATCCTAGTCACCGACGGTCTTCAACTAAGGGCATTGTTAACCGTTTTCACCATGTCCGGTTATTATTTAAAACATATTTATCAATATGTAATGCATCGTGTTCCTCTGGGAAGTTGCCACGAATAATAATAACTAGGTGGGATTTTTAAACCCACTCCACCAAATCAAGATATTAATGACTTCAAACGATAAATCCTAATATTCCAATAGACATCATAGCGTAGACCATACCTATGTACTAATCATAAACTAAGAGCGAAAGCTCTTAGTTTATGAAATTGGACCATCTCTTAACCAACATATTAATAAAAATACTTTAAAACTATTTATCCATGAAGCTATTTCATTTGATAGTGTAATATTTTCAAGCTTTTCCTAAATCTGAATTATCAGAAGCAGAATGAGCGTGAAGATTTCTAAGTTTATAAAAATCATTTACCATAGTAATTCTCATAAATTTCTCAGATCTACAAGGATTAACTTTAAAATAATCATTTACTAAAGATAAAACTTCCTTTTTTTTATAACAAGTCCATTTAAAAGCCTCTTGTTTAACCATTCCCCCCTAAAGGGGGGCCCCGGAGGGGACGGGTATATTGTACCTCCATATAATTCTACTAAAGCTTCTAATATATACCTATTTTTTTGAACAGCTGTTATAAATAATTGACCTGACGTTTCACTTAAATATATACTACCATCAGTATCAAAAAATCCAGCTAATCAACCACTATAATAAGTTAAAGGTTTAGAATCTTTTAATTCTATACCGTAAATTTCACAAATTCTACCTAATTGTAAAACTCTTATAGGGTTTCGCATTAAGCCGTTAATTTTACTAATTAAATTTAATAGACCTTTTTTATGATGTAGTCTATATCTTAAATGATTATTTCCACTAACTAATTTTACAGATCCACCAAATTTTTGTTTTATTAAATCCCCTCCGGGTAGGGCAAAGCCCAACCCGGAGGGGATTTTTCACTAATTTCATGATTGTCGTGTTTTTCGAGGCCCCTGGCCACCCCTGCGGGGATTTTTACAAAACTTTCTTCTTTTAATGGAATAGTATAAAACGATACATATTTTAACAACAAAGTTGTTAATTTTTCGAGGCCTCCGGCCACCCTCAGCCGCCTCAGCGGCGCCCGAGGTGAAGAACAAAAGTTTTTAATTAACATAGATAAATAATTTAAAGTATAAAGCAAAGCTGGTCACAAACGTATGGCCTCTGAAATTCCTACTAACATGCTTAACCAGGTAAATTCTTTTATACCCGGTTTGAAGTTTTCACTTCGTGCTTTGGTTATCTGCGGGTTATCATAAATTACTAAGATTTTTACTAATGAAACTTTAAATTTTCATACAACGGGAGTACTTAGTAATATTTCTAAAAAGAGACTGACTTTCCTGCGGCCTGCGGCCTGCGGCCTCAAAAATCCTGTTATAGACATTTGCTGTTCGTATTATTTTTTTTGTTGGTCACAAACGTATGGCCTCTGAGATTCCTACTCACCTATAATAATAATTTTTCATTTTTTTTTATGAATTAATCTACATATTTCTAAATTTTATCTCATTTATTTTTAAATAATACCCATTGATTGTATTTTTCTAAACCTTTAATACATAAATCTCTATGATCTTTTAATTGATAGAATTCTTTTATCAAATTTAGCTTTGTAGCTGCTTTATATGATTTTAAAGGATTAAATTTAAAATAACTGTCTATTAGTTTAAGTATTTCGTCTTTTCTATAAATAGAATATTGAAATGCTTCTTTAGATTTTAGGATCTCAATTCTTCCCCCGTACAATACTTGTAAAGGCTCTAATAACAATTTATTTTTTTGAGTAACACTAATAATTAATTGACCAAGCTTTTCATCTATATGAATAGAACCATCGCTGTCAATAATACCACTAAATCACCCGTTATAGTATGTTAAAGATTTAGGCTCTAAAAGTTTTATATTATAATTTTCACATACCCTGTATAATTGAAGCAGTCTTACAGGATTTCTTATTAAACCATTTACATCTTCAACTAAAGCTTTTAACCCCTTAGGGTTAAGCAATTTATATTTTAAAGCATTAGACCCTGAAATCTGTTTAATATTACCTCCAAATTTATGCTTTATTTCATACAGAGGATATTTATCTTCTTTATCCATTACAATTTGTAAACTTGAAAAGCCTTTTTTAGTAGTTTTAAATTGCCCATCTCCGTCAATAACACCAGCCAATCACTCTAAAAATTTCTGTTGCTTATCAAATAATGCATTTACTTTAGGTTGCTCTAGAGAGACAGCCTCTAACTTACGAGGTCTGACACCCTCCTTCGAACCTCTAATAATAGCACTACTTGAATAATGTCTTTTATTTATAAACCCAGAGGATTTGAGGGAAAGGTTAGGTTTAGTTATTGATGAGGAGTTAGAATCTAGTTGTGTTTCCTCATTAATATCTACATCCAATGTTCTATTTTTGTTCATTCTTTCATTTAATTTCTTAATTTCATTTAATTTTTCGGGAGTTAAGGAAGTGCTATTACCCTTAAGTTCTACAGCTTTTTTAAAATCCAAATAATCTTTCAATTTATTACCTTGAAGAGAAAATTTATCAAAAAAAGGTAGGATTTTACTACTAAATTCTTCTTTTTTTGTGGCAAAATAATCACCATGATTAACACTATTAGATCTTGGTATAGCATAACCACAATTGAAAAATTTAGCTAAATTTTTCAATAATTCTAGATCTCGAATATGTTGAGTAACTAAAAATCTAAAACTTACTGTATTTTTATTAGATATTTTTATATAAAAACTACCCTCTCCCTCCACAAATCCGACAACTCAGTGTGGACTTGGTATATCTTGACTGTTAATTGAAGGTCTTGTAGCAGGTACTACTATAGCTTGCGCAGGAAATAACATTTTTATACTACTTGATAAACCTCTATTAGAAACAGCTTTTATTGACACTATTTTATTTAAACCTTCAGCATTTAAATGTTGACCTTGTTTCATTAATTCAAATACTTGTCTAAATAATATATAGTCAGAATATTTGTTAGAAATTAATGGGTATTTATCAAAGTGATTTACAACAACTTGTAAATCATCTAAAGATCTTACATTATACGAGACAGAACTACCTTGGTCTAGCAATCTACCTACACCAAAAAAATCTTTAATCTTTTCTAATAGCAATTTATCTTTTGAAGATAAACTTATCTTAAATAATAATTCTATGGCATAACCTTTATTACGATTGGGTCTAGGTCTAACATTAATAAAAAAACATCCCCAGGGGCTCCGCCCCAGCCCAGGGCCCTGCGGGCCCGAAGGGGCTCCATCAGAAAAACCTGTAACGTAATAAGGGTGTAAAATACTACCGTTATTAATGTTATTATTATCATGTAACACAGAAAAAAATAATTTTGTATTTAAATTAGATAAGCTCAGTTTACGAGTATTCGTAAACCTAGAGGAAATTGTATGTATAAATGGGTTAGTTAAATATATTGGCGAGTTATTTAAAGATAGAAGATGTCTACGACTAGGTAAATTAAGCGCAGTTGAATTAATCATTTTATAATTTTGAAATGAATTAAAAAAATTATTACTATTATTAAGTGCAGGTTTACTAAACTCATATAAATTTTTGTCAGCGTAACTAAAAAGTAAAAATAAGTTTTTGATACCTTCGGCAACTAAAACAAAAATAAGTTTAGCAATAAACCGTACACTCAATGCTTTGGTTATCTGCAGGTTATTCAAGAAGAAATAAGTAAAGAGACTTATTTCTCTATAAACTTCCCTGAATATAGTTTGTTGCGTTAATAAAATTAATTTTATTAAAGAGCTACTAGTGTAACCGAATACTGATTTATTAGAATAAGCTGATATAGTTGTACTAATTATACCAAAACCAGGTATAATTAAGATATAACAATTATTTTGATTAATTTAATAGTCATTAAGATCCGAGGCGGAGCCGAGGATCGCCCCCCCCCGGGGGGGGCCGATCTATTAATATTAACACTCAAAAACTTACGTCTTTGTTAGGACTCTATCTTAACTGAATTTCTATTCATGGAGTTTTTTAATTTCGTAATTTTATCTATTCCTGATTCAGTTAAATGACCTTTCTCTTGGATAATTATATATGCTTTTCTTCATTTAAGATAATTAATGTGTTTTCTAGATTGTAAATGAAAAGTATCAAAATAATTTATTACTTTTTTGGCTGAACCAAAACTAGTTGACCCGTAATAGTATGAATCTTGGCTTTTTCTATGACCTAAATTTCCACCAAATACATCTTTGATTAGCAATAATACATCTTTATCTTTCTGATCAATTTGGAAATTTAATCTAATTTCAGGTCTAGGTTTATTAACTCTAGAGCTTGCTAAACCACCGGTTTGGACAATTTTAATTTGAAAACTAGCGGATCCCGGGGATACTGCATCAGAAAATCCTGCAATTCAATGATTATTAAAATCATTAGATTTATTCATTTCAAAATTTATATCTTGTTCTGTATATTTTGAATGAGCTAATATATTATTAATAACTTGATTAAATTTGTTAAAAGTTCTTAATTTACCATTAATTAAGTTTATTACTTTAATTATACCATCTTTATTGGATATAATATATAAATAAGCATTTTTATTATTAACTTTTTTTACATGACCAAAACCAATTATTTTTTTAATATAATAAGCTAACTGAACATCAAGGGAACTAAATACAATTACCAGTTGTTGTTGAAAACTAAAATGTCCATCTCCATCGATTAAACCAGCTAAATAATGTCCAAATTGTTCATCATTTAAAGGTTTTAAGTGCGTAGGAACATGAATAGATATATTTTTTATATTTTCAGAGTTGTCGCGTATAGTCTCGGAGGTTCCACTATTTAATATAAAAGTGTTACCTGCTGATTGGCTTCATTGTTTTAACTTTTTCACTATGTCTATAAAGAGAGAGTATTTAAAACTAGATATCGAAGCTTTTCCAGCATATAGCAACATTATGAGGCTTATAACTTTAACCTCGGGATGCAACATTTAAAAAATGTGTGGACCATATCTTTAAACACATAATTTATTCATAATTTTTTCATTTATTAATAAGGATATTTCAGCTTTTAGCTAATAAAGATTCTGAAGGAGCAATATGAGCTTTCATACCCTTGAACTCATATATTTTCGGTATTAAATGTAATCTATTATTTTTAGCAGATCTTGAAGGGTACTTTTTAAAGTACTCGATTAGGTTTAGTATATCTTCTTTCTTGGTAACATATCATTTAAAAGATCCCTGCCCACCTCGATCAATATAGACATAACCTCCGAACAATTCAACTAAAGGTGTTAGTAACTCAGAAGTCTTTTGACTAGCTGAAATAGATAGTTGTCAATCAGTACTCTTTATAGTAACTGTTCCGTCTGCGTCGAAAAATCCTGAGAATCAACCATTGTCTAATGTTAATTTTTCAGGGTATTTTAAAGCTATGTCATAATTAACACAAATATAATTTAATTGTATTAATCTGACAGGATTTCTAATAAGACCATTTACATCATTAATAAGATCCAGTAAACTTTTTTTACTATGTAATCTATATCTCAATGCACTAACACCTGATCTTAATTTAATTGAACCCCCGTAAACATTCTTTACAGCCTGCAAAGCTCGTTCATCTCTAATATCCATTGTAATTTCTAAGCTTGCATAACCTTTTTTAGATAATAAAAAACAACCGTCACCATCTATTAATCCGGCTAATCATTGCTTAAATTTTAAATCCTTATCGTTGTTACTTAAATTATGAACTGATCTTTTGTTTAACAAACGTATGGCCTCTGAAGTTCCTACTTGCGTGCTAAGCGCGTTGGTTACTTGCGAATTATCGTAAATTTTAAGGATTTTTACTATAGCGGTATACAATAAAGTACAACTTATGCTAATAGTACCTAAGAAATATAAAACGAACTCCTCGCTTATAGTTTGTTGCGATAAATTTTCATTTAAGGGCCATTCTCGACCGAAGAATCCATTTCTCCAAATTTAACCTACCATTCATATTGATGTTCTCTTGTTAAATCCAGGTACCATGATTTATGGCCTTGTGTATATACTTGTTAAAATACATAAACCCCTGCAGGCATGCAGCCTGCAGGGGTTTAGTATATAGGAGAAACCGACTGTACATTAAGCAGCATTTCAGCCACCCACCAGTGAACCAGTCTGTAGCGGTCAGGTTGATAACCGACGGTCTTGCTGTTTGAGATATAGCTTTGACCGTTAACACCAGCATAGCTATATAAATATAGTGATTATGGCTATGGCTGCTGGGCTGCTAAACCTTCGGTTTCTGAAGGGGGCTTTAGCATAACCTAAACCTAAACCTAAACCTAAACCTAAAATGGTTATGGTTTATAAGTATGCCAGCCATAATTTATATTTATACTTATCCTAATGATAAATAATCCTTTATAATAAAAAAATTTTTCATTATAATCTAATTTCTTCAACCAGTTTGTTTAGATTAAAAGATTACAGCTAGATAGTAGCTTCTTTTTAAAATAACGCACGCTAGCTCTAGCTAGATGGCTAACAATAAAAAGAAAAAATAATATAGTCTTTTTGATATAAATATCTAATAAAATCATAAATTTATTTTTATGAACCAACACCTGCTATATTATCTTATTATTTATACTTAAGAAGCCAGCCCGCCCGCCCTGCTGCACCAGCAGCTGGTGCAAATCGTAATTTGGGCTCAGGGGGCGTCCCTTATCCTTCGGAGGAGTCCCACATGTCGGGACGTTGCCCCCCCCATAAGTATGCGTATAAAAATTTAGTTTTCACAAACTAACTACTACCTTCACTTTTTCTGTGACTTAAGTCAAACTTATCCTATTGTAATTTTGATTTATTTACAGTTTTAGATAAACTTATTAATTTTTGTCTTTGTAGAGGATCTAAGTGTCTTTTTTGACTTATAGAGTTACGAATTTCTTTTCATAATAAATAACTAGCAGCTTTCTTAGTCAAAAATGTAAAATTTAAACTATCAAAATAATTAATAATTACTAAGGTATCTGCCAAACCATTAACTCTATATTGCCAAATATTATCATGATAATGTTTAGAAACTTTACCAACTTTAAAAAGTTGAAATAATTTGTCTAAAACAATTTCTTTACTATCTTTTCCTTTTTGTGCTAAATCAAAGCATAAAGCATAAGAATTAGTTGTTAAAGAAAAGCCAACATAAAAACAACCTTCAGCATCTGCAAAGCCAATTAACCAACTATTATTCAACGAGATTTCTTTTGTATTAAGATTAGGTTCAATAATTTGGTAAACATCTGTTGTTAATCCAAATTCTTTAAGTGTTTTTAAAGCACGACCTCTAGACTTTTTAATACTTAGATTTAAAACTTTTAAAAATTCATTAAAAGATTTAAGTTTATCGGGTGTTCTAATATTACCATTAAAGATTAAGGATATTAAATACAAACCCAGTTTGTCTTGTACTATAAATCGAGATGTAGTTTTACCTTGAACTATAACTTTACCTAAATTAAGCTCTTTTTGAATAAAGTCTAAAACTTGTTTGTCTCGAGTATCCTGAGTAATAACAAAATGAAGATCCCCTCTTTTAGTTTTGACAAAAGATCCATCTCCTTCAGAAAACCCTATGAATCAAGTTAAAAACTCAGGACTTGGTTGTTTTCGTCTACCGTAACATTGAGAATTTAATTCATAATATTTATCAAAATTATCTGTATTTACAGATTTAGTATCCTCTTTTGATGCAACTATTAAACCGCAAGCGATAATTGGTGATGCGTAGCCTACAAAAAAAGAGTCTCTACTAAATAAAAGGAATTCAAGTTTTATACTTAAATAGTCCAAAAAAAGATGTTGGAATAAAATAGGATCACCACCTCCAGCTGTTTCAAAGAATGATGTATTAAAATTTCTATCTGTTAAAAGCATTGTGATTGCCAAAAATTAATTATCTTGATCTGCGAGACCAAGTCTCATGTTAAATAATACCTTATAAGCTTATATTTAAATAAGCTTAAAGCAGATTCTCATATACTCACGTATATGTTGGGACCATATCTTAATTATTTAAGTTGTAAAAGTTTTGTAAGTGATCCCATACGAAAACAGTTCTTTTATCATTCATATTTGATTTAATCTGTTTTACATAATCCATATTTTCTTTATGGTTGAAAGAACCTTTTTTTACGGTTGCAAAGACGCCTACTACCTTAGCTCAATCATTAAAATCTAAGAATTTTGTACCAAATAAAGGATATTTGGTAAGATAATCAACAACTGCTAAGTTAGCTTTTAAATTAGTTGTTCTAATTCTATATTGAGGATTCTTGCTATCAATTCTAATAGGTTTAACTACAGAATATAAACTAATAGCTATTTCTTCTAGAAAGAATAAATTATCTTTATTATCATTTTTTTGTTTTTGGCTTAATTCAAACTTACATTCTATTTTGGGATATTTACCAGATTCAGTACTTCTAAGCGAGAAATGCCCATCTGATTCTATAAATCCTGATAATCAAGCATTAGATAAGATAGTTTCAGTATTAAACCCTTTTTTTTCTATATAAGTACCTCTATATTGATTATATCAATCAATTAATCTATGCAAAGCAAAAATTTTATTAGTTTTCATTTTACCATTAAGTAAGTTAATAAGCAACATTACCCCTTCAATGTTGTTAACAGTATATATATAGGCATTAAGGCCTTTTTTTCTAGAAATAGAACCATGTCCTAGTTCCTTTTGTATTAAAAGAGCCAAGGGTAAGTCTTTCAAATGGAAAACTATTTGAATAGAAGGATAGTTAAGCTTTTCTTTATTAGATCTTTCAGATTTAGGTACATGAATAGTACCATCTCCTTCTATAAGGCCTGCTATATAATAGGCAAACTGCGTATTTGAACCATTGACAATAAGAGCTTTATTCGTATAATTTCTTAACCCGTATGTAGTCTGGCTGCTCCGCATACTCCGCAACCGTAAAACTTTTTTTAAACTTACACTAGAACCATTACAACAAATAAAATCTGGCGTATAGTCTCTGAAGATCCCTAAAAAGTACAAACTTGATAGGTTTCCTGCTGATTGTGTGGTATAT
>Ga0207708_10004217_pt1 | contig 10578 bp, 9 predicted proteins | sample KBSK5101metaG_FD_184340 | JGI IMG/M metagenome (GOLD analysis project Ga0207708, IMG submission 184340) | Corn, switchgrass and miscanthus rhizosphere microbial communities from Kellogg Biological Station, Michigan, USA - KBS K5-10-1 metaG... | ecosystem: Host-associated > Plants > Roots >...
GAAGCGCACCTTGTTCAGGCCGTAGTTGATGCCCATCCGCACCCCCTGCACCCGGTAGACCTCGGTCATCAACTCCGGGAACAGCGAGAGCATCAGGTAGCCGTGGGCGATCGTGGTGCCGAACGGGCCCTGCGCCGCCTTCTCGGGGTCGACGTGGATCCACTGGTGGTCGCCGGTCGCGTCGGCGAACAGGTTCACCCGGGCCTGGTCGATCTGGTGCCAATCGCTGTAGCCGAGATGCTCGCCGACCGCCGCGATCAACTCCTCGGGGGAGGTGAAGGTCCGCATGTGCTGTTCTCCGTTCCCGCTGTTAGCTCAGCCGCTCGATGATCATTGCCATGCCTTGACCGCCCCCGACGCACATGGTCTCCAGCCCGATCTGCTTGTCGTGCCACTGCAGCGAGTTGATCAATGTGGTCGTGATGCGGGCGCCGGTCATACCGAACGGGTGGCCGACGGCGATCGCGCCCCCGTTCACGTTGAGCTTGTCCCAGTCGAGGCCGAGGTCCGCCGCGCTGGGGACCACCTGCGCGGCGAAGGCCTCGTTGATCTCGACCAGGTCGACGTCGTCGATGGTCATCTTCGCGCGCGCGAGCGCCTGGCGCGAGGCCTCCACCGGGCCGAGCCCCATGATCTCCGGCGACAGCGCCGACAGGCCCGTGGAGATGATCCGGGCCAGCGGCGTGATGCCGAGATCACGGGCGCGGGTGTCGGACATGACGACGACCGCGGCCGCGCCGTCGTTGAGCGGGCAGCAGTTTCCGGCGGTGACCGTGCCGTCCGGCCGGAACACCGGCTTGAGCGCGGCGACGCCGTCCATGGTCACCGACGGGCGGGGGCCGTCGTCCTTGTCGACCACCCGGCCGTCGGGCAGCGTCACCGGGGTGATCTCGCGGGCCCAGAAGCCGTCGGCGATCGCCTTCTCGGCGAGGTTCTGCGAGCGGACGCCGAACTCGTCCTGGACCTGCCGGCTCACGCCCTTGACCGAGGCGAGGTTCTCGGCGGTCTGCCCCATCGCGATGTAGATGTCCGGCAGGGTGCCGTCCTCGCGCGGGTCGTGCCAGGTGTCGGTGCCGGGCCCGGCCCGCTCGGCGGTCCGCGCGAGGGCGTGCTCGAATTCCGGGTTCGTGATGGTGGAGCGGCCGGCGTAGCGGGACACGCACTCGACGCCGGCCGAGACGAACGAGTCGCCCTCGCCGGCCTTGATGGCGTGGAAGGCCATCCGGGTGGTCTGCAGCGACGACGAGCAGAACCGGTTGACGGTGGTGCCGGGCAGATGGTCCATGCCGAGCAGCACCGCGATCACCCGGGCCAGGTTCGCGCCCTGTTCGCCGGACGGTTCGGCGCAGCCGACCATGAGGTCGCTGATCTCGCGTGGGTCGAGTTGGGGGACCTTGTCCAGAGCGGTGCGCACGATCGTGGCGGCGAGATCGTCCGGACGCAGTTCGGTGAGGGAGCCTTTGCTGGCGCGCCCGATGGGGGAGCGCGCGGTGGAGACGATGACGGCCTCGGCCACGTTCGGGGTCCTTTCGGTCCTTTCGGTCCGGTCGCTTGCGGGGCGCCGTTGACGGCGCTACCCGACGTCCATAATATCTGCACTTGCGATGCAGAAATAGAGGAGCGATGCGGGTGACAGCCGTGCATGAACCCCAATCTCCCGCGGCCGTGCCGGGGCGGCTCGCCGGCCGCGTGGCGATCGTCACCGGGGCGAGCCGAGGCATCGGCCTGGGCGTCGCGCAGCGGCTCGTCGCCGAGGGCGCCAAGGTGGGCATCACCGCCCGCAAGCCGGAGGCGCTGGCCGAGGCGGTCGATGCGCTCGGCGGGGTGGCGAACGCCGTCGCCGTGCCCGGCAAGGGCGACGACCCGGCGCACCGCGTCGACGCCGTCCGCCGGATTTCCGAGGCGTTCGGGCCCGTCGACATCCTCGTCAACAACACGGGCATCAACCCGGTCTACGGCCCGCTCGTCGAGCTCGACCTCGGCGCGGCCCGCAAGATCTTCGAGGTCAACGTGCTGAGCACGCTCGCCTGGGTGCAGGAGCTCTGCCGCACGGGGCTGCGGGAGCGGGGCGGGGCCATCGTGAACGTCTCGTCGGTGGGCGCCGTACGCCCGTCCAGGGCGATCGCGTTCTACGGCATCACCAAGGCCGCGATGAACCACCTGACCCTGAACCTCGCCGCCGAGCTCGCCCCCACGGTGCGGGTCAACGGGGTCGCGCCGGCCGTGGTCAAGACCCGGTTCGCCCGGGCGCTGTACGAGGGCCACGAGGAGGAGACCGCCCGCCAGTACCCGCTCGGCCGGCTCGGCGTGCCCGAGGACGTCGCGAGCGCCGTCGCGTTCCTGGTCTCCGCCGACGCGTCCTGGATCACCGGGCAGACGCTGGTGATCGACGGGGGCGCGCTGCTCGGCGCGCCGTCGGGGGTGGGTGCCGAGTGACTCCTGCCGGGCTGCAGCTGCGCGACGCCGTCGTCGTGGTCACCGGCGGCGGGTCGGGCATCGGCGCGGCCATGGCGCGGCGGTTCGCCGCCGAGGGCGCCCAGGTGATCGTCAACGATCTCGACGGCGACGCGGCCAAGGCGGTCGCCGCGGAGTTCGGCGGCCGCGCGGTCGCCGCCGATGCGGCCGACCCGTGCGACGTGCGCCGCCTGGTCGATCTCGCCTGGGAGGAGCACGCCGGGCTCGACCTGTTCTGCGCCAACGCCGGCGTGTCCCCGGCCGCCGACCCCGCCCTCCCGGACGCCGCGTGGGAGCAGTCCTGGCGGGTGAACGTGATGGCGCACGTCCACGCCGCGCGGGCGCTGCTGCCGCGCTGGCTCGCCGACGGCCAGGGCCGGCTGCTGGTCACCGCGTCGGCCGCCGGGCTGCTGACGATGCTCGGCCGCGCGCCGTACGCCGTCACCAAGCACGCGGCCGTGGCGTTCGCGGAGTGGCTGCGCGCCACCTACGAGCACCGCGGCGTCGTCGTCCAGGCGCTGTGCCCGCAGGGCGTGCGCACGCCGATGTTGCTCGGCGGCCGGACCGGTGAGTCCCGCTCGGCCGACGGCGCGCGCTCGGCGGCCCGGACCCTTCTGGACGACACCGCGATCTCGCCGGAGCAGGTCGCCGACGCGGTCGTCGAGGCGATGGCCGACGACAGGTTCCTCGTGCTGCCGCACCCGGAGGTCGCCACCTACTACGCGCGCCGGGCCGCCGACCCCGACCGATGGCTGCGCGGGATGAACAAGGTGCAGCGCACCGCCGTGGAACCGGCCGCGGGCCCGGCCGGCACGGATCTGTTATGACGGTTCGTGTGACGGATCTGCCCGGCCTGGACCTGCCGCGCCTGCGTGCCTTCCTCGACGAGGCCGTGCCGGGCTTCGTCGCCGGCGAGCTGACCGGCGAGGTGATCGCCGGCGGCCGGTCCAACCTGACGTACACCGTCAGCGACGGCACCCAGCGGTTCGTGGTGCGCCGGCCGCCGCTCGGGCACGTGCTGGCCACCGCGCACGACATGTCCCGCGAATTCCGGGTGATCTCGGCGCTGTACCCGACGGGGTTCCCGGTGCCGGAGACGATCGCGCTCGGCACCGAGGCGGGCGTGCCCTTCTACGTCATGCGCTTCGTCGAGGGGTCGGTGTACCGGCTGCCGGGCGACCTGGCGGCGATCGGCCCGTCCGCCGTCCACGACCTGATCATCGACCTGGTGGACCGGCTGGTCGACCTGCACGCGATCGACCCGGCGGCCGTCGGTCTGGGTGACTTCGGGCGCCCCGACGGCTACAACGAGCGGCAGGTGCGGCGCTGGAAGAAGCAGCTCGACGGGTCCCGCAGCCGTGACCTGCCGGAGCTGGACGCGCTGCACGACAGGCTGGCCGCGTCGGTGCCCGTCACCACCGACGGCGGCACGATCGTGCACGGCGACTACCGCATCGACAACGCGGTCGCCGTCGGGACGTCGATCCGGGGCGTCCTCGACTGGGAGATGTCCACGCTCGGCGACCCGCTGGCCGACCTGGCCCTGCTGCTCCTCTACACCGGCCGCACCGCCGACGACTCGACCAGCGTGCTGTCGGTGCCGGGCCACCCCGACCTCTCCGAGATGATCGCCCGCTACGCCGAGCGGTCCGGCCGCGACGTCAGCGACCTGCGCTGGTACCGCGGGCTCGCGGCCTTCAAGCTCGCCGTGATCTCCGAAGGCATCTACTACCGCTTCACCCAGGGCCTCACGGTCGGGGCCGGATTCGACCGGATCGGCGAGCGGGTGGCGCCGCTCGCCGCGCAGGGCCACGAACTCCTCGGGGAGGACTGATGGACTTCGCTCTCGACCAGACCACCATCGACTACCGCGACCGGCTGCTCGCGTTCATGGACGAGTGCGTGTACCCGGCCGAGCCGGTGCACGCCGAGCAGTCGCGCAACCGGGAGAACCCGTGGTCGTTCCCGCCGATCATCGCGGAGCTGGGTGTGGAGGCCCGCAAGCGCGGGCTGTGGAACCTGTTCCTGCCCGGCTCGCACGGCGCCGGCCTCACCAACCTGCAGTACGCGCCGCTGGCCGAGATCACCGGTCGCAGCCCCGCCATCGCCCCGGCCGCGCTGAACTGCTCCGCCCCGGACACCGGAAACATGGAGGTGCTGGCGGAGTTCGGCACCGAGGCGCAGCGCAAGGAGTGGCTCGAGCCGCTGCTGGACGGCCGGATCCGGTCGGCGTTCGCGATGACCGAGCCGGCCGTCGCCTCGTCGGACGCGACGAACGTCGAGACCCGCATCGAGCGGCAGGGTCACGAGTACGTCATCAACGGCCGCAAGTGGTTCATCACCGGCGCCCTGAACCCGACCTGCAAGATCTTCATCGTCATGGGCAAGACCGACCCGTCGGCGCCCCGGCGCCGGCAGCAGAGCCAGGTGCTGGTGCCGCGCGACACACCCGGCCTCACCGTCACGCGCGGGATGAGCGTGTTCGGTTACCCCGACGGCGATCACGGCGGCCACGCCGAGGTGCTGTTCGAGGACGTCCGGGTGCCCGTCGACAACCTGATCGGCGAGGAGGGCGGCGGGTTCGCCATCTCGCAGGCCCGGCTCGGCCCCGGCCGCATCCACCACTGCATGCGGGCGATCGGCATGGCCGAACGGGCCCTCGAGCTGACGTGCAAGCGGGCGCTGGCCCGGTCCACGTTCGGCCGGCCGCTGGCCGACCAGGGCGTGATCCAGGAGTGGATCGCGGAGGCCCGGGTGCGGATCGAGCAGGCCCGCCTGCTGGTGCTCAAGACGGCGTGGCTCATGGACACCGTCGGCAACCAGGGCGCGCACACCGAAATTCAGGCCATCAAGATTTCCGTTCCGTCGACGGTCGAGTGGATCCTCGACAAGGCGATCCAGACCCACGGCGCCGCCGGCGTCAGCCAGGACACCCCGCTGGCGAAGCTGTGGGCCGGCATCCGCGGGCTGCGCCTGGCCGACGGCCCGGACGAGGTGCACCGGCGCTCGCTCGCCCGCCGTGAGCTGGCGAAATACCGATGACGGGCCGCTTGACCGCGGGCTGCGCTTCGCTCCACCCGCTGGCGGCCCGGGGTACCCGATGAGTTACGGCTTACACTGCGCGTGCGCCCGCCGAGCGCACCACGTGAGGGACGAGGAACCGCCACGATGACGGACATCGACGCGTCTAGTCGCATCGACGGCCGGTCCGCGCGCTCGGAGCGCACCCGCCGGGCGATCGTCGCGGCGCACCTCGGCCTGATCGACGAGGGTGACCTGAAGCCGACGGGCGAGCGCATCGCCGAGCGCGCCGGCGTCTCGCTGCGCACGCTCTGGACCAACTTCAAGGACATGGAGACCCTGTTCGCCGCGACCGGTGAGCTGGTCAGGGAGAAGCAGGACAGCATCGACAGGCCGATCTCGCCGGAGCTGCCGCTCACCCAGCGGGTGGAGGAGTTCTGTCAGCAGCGCTCCGAGGTCCTCGAGATGCTCGCCCCGTCGGCGCGCGCCTCCCAGCTGCGCGAGCCGTTCTCCGCGCAGCTGCGCAAGAACCGGGCCGGCAACATCGCCCGGGTCACCCGTCAGATCGAAGAGGTGTTCGCGCCGGAGATCACGATGGCCGGCGCGAGCCGCGAGCAACTGCTGAACGCGCTGACCGTGGCGTGCACCTGGTCGGCGTGGTCGATGATGCGCGACGAGCTGCACATGTCCGTCGACGACGCGCGCGAGGTGATGAGCCGCACGGTCGCCGCGCTGCTGGTCGCGGCGATCGCCGCGGCGGGGCTGCGCTAGAAGATCACGACGGACCGGCCGCCCTCGCCGCGGGTCATCCGCTCGAAGGCGGCCGGTGCGCCATCGAGGTCGATGCGGTCGGTGATCAGCGGTCCGAGGTCGAGCGAGCCGTCGAGGATCGACGCGGCGAGCGCGGGCACGTCGCGGTCCGGGTCGGATCCGCCGTAATAGGACGAGCGCAGCACCTTGGCCGAGTGGAAGACGTCGAGCGCGCTGAGCTGCACCAGGTCGTCGAGCGCGCCCATGCCGACCACGGTGACGTGCCCGCCGCGCCGGGCCGCCCGCCAGGCGGCCTGGATCGTCGACGAGCGGCCGACGCACTCGAACGCGTGGTCGGCGCCGCGCCCGCCGGTCAGCCCGCGGACCGCCTTGGACAGCGTGTCGTCGGAGACCAGGTAGTCGCTCGCGCCGGCGGCGAGCGCGAGCGGGCGCTTGGCCTCCGTCACGTCGACCGCGATCACCGGCGCGGCGCCCGCGGCGCGCGCGGCCGTGACCACCGACAACCCGACGCCGCCAAGGCCGATCACCAGGACGGATTCGCCCTCCCGCACCTGGGCGGTGTGGCGGACCGCGCCGATGCCGGTCATCACCGCGCAGCCGAGCAGTGCGGCCTCGGCGGCCGGTACGCCGGCCGGCACCGGGACCACAGCCTTGGCCGCGACGACGGCCTCCTCGGCGAGCGCGCCGAGGCCGAGGGCGACGTGCAGCGGCGTCCCGTCGGCCGTCGTGCCGCCGGGACGCGACGGGCCGACGGCCTTCTCGCACAGGTGCGGCTCGCCGTGGGTGCAGTACCAGCACTGGCGGCACGCGGGCGACCAGTTCAGCACCACGTCGTCGCCGGGCGCGACGTGCGTGACGCCGTTGCCGACCTCGACCACGACACCGGACGCCTCGTGCCCGAGCACGAGCGGGAACGGGGGAGCGAGCGTCCCGTTGATCATGGACAGGTCGGAGTGGCAGACGCCGGCGGCGCGGATGCGCACGCGCACCCTGCCCGGCCCGAACTCGGGCAGCTCAACGTCTTCCACGGCCAGCGGCGTGTCGCGCCCTCGTGATACCAACGCTTTGACGCTCATGCTCTTGTCTCCCCGGCTAGCCGCTGCGGCCCGACCATAACCTACGCTGAAACTAACACTGGAAGTTTTCCGGAGGTAGGGGCATGGATCTTTCGTTCACGGCCGAGCAGCAGGCGGCCCGCGAGCTGGCCGCCGAGTTCGTCGACCGCGAGATCCTGCCGCATGCGGCGGCGTGGGATCGGCGCGAGCAGGTCGATACCGGGATCGTGAAGCAGCTCGGTGAGCTGGGGTTCCTCGGCCTGACCATTCCGGAGGAGTACGGCGGCTCCGGCGGCGATCACGTCGCATACTGCCTGGTGCTCGAGGAGCTCGGCCGCGGCGACTCGGCCGTGCGCGGCATGGTGTCGGTCTCGCTCGGGCTGGTCGGAAAGTCGGTGGCGGCCTACGGCTCCGACGAGCAGAAGCGGGAGTGGCTGCCCCGGCTGTGCGCCGGTGACGCGCTCGCCTGTTTCGCGCTCACCGAGCCCGACACCGGTTCCGACGCGGCCGCGCTGTCCACCCGGGCGGTGCGCCACGGCGACGACTGGCTGATCAGCGGCTCGAAGATGTTCATCACCAACGGCACCTGGGCCGACGTCGCCCTCGTGTTCGCCCGTACGGGCGGGCCGGGGCACCGCGGCGTGAGCGCGTTCCTCGTCCCCACGGCGGCGGCCGGCTTCACGCGGCGCGAGATCCACGGCAAGCTCGGGCTGCGCGGCCAGGCCACCGCCGAGCTGGCGTTCGACGGGGTGCGGGTGCCCGCGTCGGCGATGGTCGGCGCGGAGGGCAAGGGCTTCAGCGTGGCGATGGCCGCCCTGGCGAAGGGGCGCATGTCGGTGGCGGCCGGCTGCGTCGGGATAGCGCGCGGCTGCCTCGACGCGGCTGTGTCGTACGCCACACACCGCCGGCAGTTCGGGAAGCCGATCGCGGGACATCAACTGGTGCAGCGGCTGATCGCATCGATCGCGGTGGACGCCGACGCCGCCCGGCTGCTCACCCTGCGGGTGGCCGACCTGATCGAGCGCGGCCTGCCGTTCGGCACCGAGTCGTCGATGGCGAAGCTGTTCGCGAGCGAGGCGGCGGTGCGGGCCGCGAACAACGCGCTGCAGGTGTTCGGCGGGTACGGCTACATCGATGAGTACCCGGTGGGCAAGTACCTGCGTGACGCGCGCGTGATGACCTTGTACGAGGGCACCACGCAGATCCAGGAACTGCTCATCGGCCGCGCCCTGACCGGCGTGTCCGCCTTCGCCTAGCCGGCCCATCCGCCGCGAACGAGGCCCCGCGCCGCGTGCCGCGCACAGGATCTTGCAGTTGTGGTGCCTCTCAGAGCGGGGCAAAAGTGGGCGAACTCTGGCACCACAACTGCAAGATCAGTGAGGTGAGGGGCTGGGCGCCACGTCAGCGGGGAGGCAAAGACCGCGGAAGTGGGGACAGCCGAGTGGCCCTCTCGTGACCCCGCTTCCGCGATCTTGGGAGCCCATCCTCACCGTTTCATGATCTTGTCCGGGTGGTGGGATCTGGAGTGGGGAGTGATGTTGGTCGATGTGGTGTGGGTGTGGGCGGGGTCGGGGCCCGGCTGTCGCGTCGGGTGGGCGGGTTCTCCGGGCCGTGGGGCTGGTCGTCGGGGCGGGGTGCGGTTGGCTATCCGGGGTGGGGCAGGGCGGTCAGCCGGTTCAGGGCGTTGATGATCACGGTGGTCCAGGGCCAGGTGCCGGCGAGGTCCAGGCGGGTGCGTCGGCCGGTGTGCACGAGTCGCCCGGCGCAGGTGAACAGGCGGTGGCGCAGGGTTTTCGGGCTGGCGGTGCGCCACCGGCCGGTCAGCGCGAGCCGGGTGGTATGGGCGAGCAGGGTTTGGGCGAGGGCGACGATGGCCAGCCAGATCCGGTTGGTGGCCAGATCGGCGTAGGGCAGGTGATCCAGGCCGGTGTCTTTGCCGTCTTTGATCCGGTCCTCGACCCGGGCGTGGCGGCGGTGGTCGAGTTCCAGCATGTCGGCGGGCAGGTCGGGCCGGTTGGTCAGGATGGCGGTGTACCGCATCCCGTCGACGTCACAGATGGACATCTGCCGGTACTTCGCGAGGTGTCTGGCGGCGCGGGAGGGGTGTTCGCGGCGCACGATCAGCCGACTGCCGGGCGGCCAGCCGGCCACCCAGCCGGCGTCGGTGGCCTCGGCGACCCGGGCCACCCCGGCCGGGTCGGCCAGCGCCGGCGTCCACACCGTCGTGGGCAGCGCCGTGGCCAGTTCGACGATGTCCGGGCCGGCCAGGGTGAACCGGACCGAGAACTGCATGCCCTGGGCGTGGATCCAGTCCAGCAGCGTGTGGGTGGCCCCGGCCCCGTCACAGCGGATGAGAATGTTGCGTCGGCGGTGTTCGTCGCGGCGGGTGCACTCCTCGGGTAGCTGGGCGAGGGCCTGTTCCAGCACGCTGATGTGATCGGCGGCGGTGTTGGACCCGGCGTTGCCCGGGCGCAGCAGCGCCGCGACCGGCTCGCCGGTGCCGCCGGCACCGTGGTCGAGATAGGCCAGCAGCGGATGGTGCCCGAACGTCTTCTTGAACGTATGCGCCGCGCCTTGCTTGGCCGAATGGGCGCTGACCAGGGTGGCGTCCGGGTCGAGGACCAGCATGCCGTTCTCCTGGGCCGGCACCCCACCGTGGCGCCAGGCCACCACCCGGGCCTGGGCCAGCGCCGACCAGATCGCCGCCTCCGCGGCCCGCCCACCGTCGCCGGCGACCAGCGCAGCCATCGTGCGTGACACGGTGGCATCCGAGGCGACCGGCCCGAACAGCTGCGGCACCGCCCGCACCACCGCCACATCGGCCGGGCAGCGCCCACCCATCGCCAGACTCACCGCCAGATCCAAGATCACCTTGCCCGGATCGTGCACCGCCCCCGGCCGCCACGACGCCAACCCGGCCGACAGCGCCGCATCCAACCCGAGCACGCCGGCCGCCTCGACCAGCAGCCGGCCACCGGCGTGCGACACCACACCCGGCCCACCCACCGCAAACACGATCTTCCCCAGGCGACGGATACGCTTCACCACGAAAGTGCCTTCCTGCACGGCGATCTGGTCTTTGGCGAGATAGATCATTCCGTACAGGCAAGGCACTTTCGCGTATCAACACCACCCAACCCCACCAAGACCATGAAACGGTGAGGCTGTCGGTGCCCCAGCACCGACAGACGTCCAAGATCGCGAAAAAGCCGCCTCTTGACACGAAAGTGACGAGAGTCGATGGTTATGGGAGCGCTCCCACCCCCGCTGCGGGCCC
>Ga0207708_10004219_pt1 | contig 10578 bp, 7 predicted proteins | sample KBSK5101metaG_FD_184340 | JGI IMG/M metagenome (GOLD analysis project Ga0207708, IMG submission 184340) | Corn, switchgrass and miscanthus rhizosphere microbial communities from Kellogg Biological Station, Michigan, USA - KBS K5-10-1 metaG... | ecosystem: Host-associated > Plants > Roots >...
CGGTCAACGGCGACTGCTCCGTCTCCTCCCTCGGCACATGCGCGAGGTCGTCGCGGCCGAGGTACTCCACCGCGAGCGACCGGAACACGAAGTCGATCACGCTGGTGGCGAACCTCACGAGCGTAATGGTCGTGAATCCGTCGTTGCAGGTGAAGACCGTAAAGGAATTGATCGCGCTCGCCAAAGCAAGGCCCGGCGAGTTGACCTACGGCACGCCGGGCAACGGTTCGGCGAGCCATCTCGCGATGGAAATGTTCAACCGCGCCGCGCAAGTCAATATACGGCACATCCCGTACAAGGGCGCCGCACCCGCGGTCGTCGACTTGATCGGCGGGAATCTGCAGGTCATGCTGATCGGCGTGCCCGTCGTTATGCCGCACGTCACGTCGGGCCGGCTGGTGGCGCTGGGAGTCGCGAGTGCCGGGCCGTCACCGATGGCGCCGGGCATGATCACGATTGCGGAGTCCGGTGGATTGCCGGGATTCGAAATCCGCAACTGGCTCGGCCTCGTCGCGGCCGCCGGCACGCCGCGCGACATCGTCGACAAACTGAGCACGTCGATCAATGAAATTCTGCGCGTGCCGGAAGTGAAGGAGCAGTTGTTGAAAAGCGGGTTCGAGCCGACGGGCAGCACGCCCGAATACTTCGCGACCTATCTTGAATCGGAACTCAAGTATTGGGCGAAGGTGGTGAAGGACGCGGGCATCACCACCGATTAGAAGGAAGGTGTCTCAAGACACTCCCTCGCCCCGCTTGCGGGGCGAGGGGGCATTTTTCTGAGATCACATCTATCACGCCGGTATCGTGAGCTTGATCAGCTTGTCGGTCGCCTTGTCGAGGCGATCGACATTGCGGCACGCGTCGGCCAGTTGCGCGAACTGCGCGGCGGAAATCGGCATGCCCGAGATGGTCGGCGACATGCGATTCAACAGACCCTCGAAATCGAAAATGAATTCGCGGCCGGTACCTTCCTTCGTATAACTCTTGCCGTCCTTCGTAAAAACCGTGATGCGCGGCCCAAACAGCGTGCGGCGCACCATCGGAATGATGGTGACGCGATGCATGAGGTCGAGCACCTCGGGGGGATCGGTGTCATCCGGCATGGGCACCGACGCGCGCAACAACGGATAGCCGCGCGTCGCCGCGCCGTACGCGGTGAAGTACTGCGTGCTGCGCACCTTGGGTTTGCCGTCGTATTCGGGCGTGCGAAATGCCGGGCTCGGGTATTCGGTCTCGAACCAGTTGACGACGGCCTCGATGCGGTCGATATCTTTGTACTTGATGTCGTGTTCCGTGCAGAGCGCGGCAGTCACGTCGATATGCGCGATGTTGTAGCCGGCAGTCGAGTAAATGCGGAACAGCGTTTCCGGAAAAATCCACGTCTTGCCGAGCCCTTCGGTGATTTTTCCCAAGTCCGTTTTGGTGTCGCCGGTATAACTATAGGAAAGCACGCCGCGATTGTTGCCCGTGTACGCGTGATAGAAGCCAGCGTCGCCTTCCAGCGTCGTCTCGCCGCTGATCTTGCCCTGCTTGCCCATCGCCACCGCGAGCAGCGCGTTGCGCACGGCGCCGCCCTCGCGCAGCGACTTGCCGCCGCTGCGCGCGCCTTCGAGATTACCGGCGGCGAGATTCACGCACTGGGCGATGGCGCTGTGGATCTGGTTCGCATCGAGGCCCTGGATCTTCGCTGCCGCGACGGCGGCGCCAAAAATCCCGAACACGGGGCCCGAATGGAAACCGCGCGACATCACGGTCGGAATGAATTCGGCGGCCATGCGCTCCATCACTTCGTAGCCAGCCACGACGCCAGTCAGAAATGCCTTTCCCGAACAGCCCGTGATTTCCGCCGCGACCAGCGCCGCCGGTAGAATCGCCGTGCCCGGATGCGTGAGCATGCGAAACGTGTCCCACTTGCCGCCGGCGAGCATCATCTCCGAGTTGACGAAGGCCGCACCACCCTTTGTAAGTTTGGCGCCTTTCACGAGCACGGTCGCCGCACCGCCACCGCCGGCCTCCTCCTCCTGCATCAGCGCCAGCGCCTCCTTGCTCGGTTTCATGTCGACCGCGAGCAGCGCGGAGATCAGCGCCTGCAGCGTGCAGCTCTTGGCGCGGTCCAGCACTTCCGGCGGCAGGTTTTCATATTTGAGATTGGCGACGAATTCGCCGAACTGACGGCTCATGGACATGGTGGTTATCTTTCAGATTTTTTTCGAGGGAATGGATCGCTGCGGCAAACGCGGAAAATTATACCGCGCCGTCGTTCATGCGCGCTTCGACACCCGGTGGACGCGCGTAAAATAACCGCGACACGGCCCGGGCGAAAAGACATATGAATTGGTCAGGTATGATTCAGCGCGCATGGGCAATCACGCCGCTGTTGGCGCTCGTCGCCTCCGCGCTGCCTGTACTGGCACGAAGCAGGTACCCCGATCGTCCCATCCGCCTCATCATCCCGTTCGATGCTTTGTTCGGAGCGACCGAACAGGTCACCCCGGGACAAATCGTTTCAGACGGAATCGCGCGACCTCGGCTTCGAGAGCGCGGACTCCAGCCCCGAGAAGGCCGGCCGCTTCATCAAGGAAGAGCTCGCGCGATGGGCGCCGATCATCAACGCGACCGGCGCGAAGCTCGAATGACCGCCGCCCTGCCCGCAATGAATTCCAAGGAGATTTCCGCATGAATCACGATTTGCTCATCAAAAACGGCATGGTGGTCGACGGCACCGGCAAAGACCGCTTCCGCGGCGATGTCGCCGTCAAGGCGGGGCGCATCGTGCAAGTCGGCAGAGTCGACGACGCGGCCGCCAAGGTGATCGATGCCGAAGGCCAGATCGTATGTCCCGGCTTCGTCGACCCGCATACCCATTACGACGCGCAGATCACGTGGGACCGCCTGCTTTCGAGTTCGGCCGAGCATGGCATCACCACGGTTGCGATGGGAAACTGCGGCGTCGGGATCGCGCCGTGCCGGCCGGCGGCCCGCGAATTGCTGATCGACGACCTCGTGACGGTCGAAGGCATCGACAAGGACGTGCTCACGCAAGGCATCGAGTGGGGCTGGGAGACTTTCCCCCAGTACATCGACGCCGCGGAGAAACGCGGCACCGCGCTCAACTTGGCCTTCCTCGCGCCGCTCGCGCCGCTGCGCACCTATGTGCTCGGCAGCGAAGCAAATGAGCGAGCGGCAACGCCGGCCGAAACTAAAGTCATGGCGCAAATGCTGCGCGACGCGATGGATGCCGGTGCGTGGGGCTTCAGCACGACCGCCAGCCGCCAGCACATCGGCCACGGCGGCAAGCCGCTGGCGGCGCGCCTGGCGAGCCGCGAAGAGCTTGCGGCGTTTGGCGCGGTGTTGAAACAACTGAACCGCGGCGTGATCGAGCTTGCGCTCACCAAAGCCTATGCGACGTTGGCGGACGATGAGTACGAGTTGCTCGACTTCATGCTGAGCGCCAGCGGCCGGCCGGTCACCTGGCTCTCGTTGCATAACCTTGCCGAGAAGCCGAATGCGATCGCCGACATCCTCGACCGCATCGGCCCGCTGCTCGCGCGCGGCGCGAAACCGCAGATACTGACGCGGCCGCTGCTCTACGACATGAATCTGCGCCGGCCGTTTCAGTTTACCGAGATGAAGGCGGCAAAGCCGTTGTTCGATGCATCGTCCGAGGAGCAGAAAGCGATCTACGCTAATGCCGGATTCCGCATGGCGTTCAAGGAAGAACTGAAGCTTGGACGCAAATGGGCCGGCCTTGCGCAAAACGTGATCGTGGTCTCTGTCGAAAATGAGGCGCTCAAAAAATACGAAGGGCGCACGGTCGGGCAGATTGCGAAGGAACTGGGCCGCGATCCTAACGACGTGTTCTTCGACATCGCGGTCGACGATGATCTGAACGTGAAGTTCGTGACGCCGCGGGCCAATACCGATCCGGTCGCACTGGCCGCGGTACTGCGCGACTCGCGCACGATGATAGGTCTCTCGGACGCGGGCGCGCATCTCGACATGTTGTGCGAAGCAGGCTACACGACGTATCTGCTTGGATACTGGGTGCGCGAACAGAAGGCGCTGAGCCTCGAGCATGCGATCAAGCGCATCACGTCGGAGCCGGCGGACTTTTTCGGCTTCAAGGGACGCGGCCGGCTGCAAGCGGGCGCGGCAGCCGACGTCGTCGTGTTCGACGAAAACACCATCAGCTCGCCGCTGCGCCCGTCCGCAGTCAAAGACCTCCCGGCGGGCGGCACACGGCTCTATTGCAAGGCGAGCGGCGTTCGCGACGTGATCGTCAACGGTCAAGCTCTCTACGAGAACGGCAGGCACACGGGCGCAATCGCCGGGCAGATTCTGCGGTCCGGCGGATGACGATCGCCTTTCTTACGGATAGATCGCCCAGCCTACGCGGTCGGTATCAGCCTTAAAGAAATGCCCCTCGGTGCTGGTTACAAACAATGTGGTGCGATCCGGCCCGCCGAAACAGCAGTTGGTGGGACGGTTCGCGTTTACCGGGTGCGTTTCGAGCACGCGCCCGGCCGGCGAGAATACATAAATCATCGGCCCCGCGCCGCTTGTGAAGTAACCGGCGGTGGCGACGATATTGCCTTCGGCATCAAGACACATGCCGTCGATGCCGCGATGCGGGCCGCGCGCATCGTTGCCCCAGGTGAATACGGTAGTAAATTTGCCGAGGCTGCCGTCCTCGCGGATCGGATAGGCGCGCAGCTCGCGGCAGGTGCCCGGCGAGTAGTCGCCGTCGGCTACATACAGCGTGCTCTGGTCCTGCGATACCAGGATGCCGTTCGGCTGCACCGTATCGAAAGTGACGCGCGTCGTGGTGTAGGTGCCGTCTTGCTGCGGATCGCAGCGGATCACCGAACGGTTATCGAGTTCGGTGACCTCCGTCTTGTCCCAGTTGCCGTCGTTGATTGGGTTGGTAAACCAGATGCGGCCTTTGCGGTCGATCGCGAGATCGTTCGGCGTGTTGAGCTTCTTGCCGTCGATGCGGTCGGCGACGACGACGTTCCTGCCGTCGGGATCGAAGCGCACGATAGCGCGGCCGCCCGAGCAGCACCCGAAGAGGCGGCCGTGGGCATCGAATGCAAGTCCGTTGGTGCGGTTGGTGCCGGTGCGCCATTCGTCGATTGCGCCGGTTTTCGGGTCGTAGCGCAGAATTTTGCTTTTGCGGATCTGCGTGAAATAGATGTACTCGCCGTCCCACACCGGGCCTTCGGTGATGAACTGCTCGGTGTCGGGCTTCGTCAGCAGCTCGAATTTCCACGGCATGGCGGGATTCCTTACGGTTGATACACGAGTCCGGATAATAGCGTGAGCAGCGGGATGTTGCCGCGGACCAGCGCTTTTCGGCTGCGCGCGGTGAGTGTAAGCTTCCGTCTGTCGTTCGGGGGAGAACGACCTGCAGCTAAAGACAGGCGCGAACGTCTCGCCGCGATTATCCCCGGCCGCTACGTCATCAGGAATCACGAACACCATGGCAGCACAAGAAAGAAGTCCGGGCGCCGGCTCGCTTGCCGGCATTCGCGTAATTGAGCTCGCGGACGAGCAGGCCGAATACTGCGGGCTGACGCTGGCCGGCCTCGGCGCCGACGTGATCAAGGTCGAGCCGCCCGGCGGGAGCCCTACGCGCCGCATCGGCCCCTTCTACCAGGACAAGGCGGATCCCGAAGGATCGCTCTTCTTCTGGCTGTACAACCGCGGCAAGCGCTCGATCGTGCTCGATCTCAAGCAGGAAAAAGATCGCACTCGTTTGCGCGAGCTCATCGCAGGCGCTGACATCCTGCTCGAATCCATGCCCAAGGGCGAGCTCGACGGTTACGGCTTGAGCGCAGCCACGCTAAAAAAAGAATTTCCCGCGCTGATCCACGCGCGCGTAACGCCATTCGGCGACGACGGCCCGTGGGCCGGTTTCAAGGCTTCGGACCTGATTCATCTCGCGCTGGGAGGCGTCATGATGAACTGCGGTTACGATCCCGCGCCCGACGGCAAGTACGACCTGCCTCCGATCGCACCGCAGATGTGGCACGCGTATCACATCGCCGGCGAGCAGCTCACGATGGCGATCGTCGCGGCACTTCTTTATCGCTTTCGCACGGGCCAGGGCCAGCAGGTCTCGTGCGCGATCCACGAGGCCATCGCGAAATCCACGGAGGTCGATTTGATGACGTGGGTGATGCGGCGCGCGCCGATTCTGCGCCAGACCTGCCGGCATGCGCGCGAATCGGTTGGCCCGAACCCTTCCATCGCGCACACCAAAGACGGTCGCTGGGTGATGGCGAGCCTCGGCAATCGCGAAGACGACCCGCAACGGCTCGTCGCGCTGATGGAACGCCACGGCATGACCGCCGGCTTCGATCCGGAGACTGCCGCGGTGGCTAAAGGCGGGCGGTTCGTCCCGGGCACCGGACCAGTAACGCAGAAGCGCGACGAAGGCATGGAGGCGTTTCAGCGTTTCGTGCGCGCGTTCACCTACGAAAACATTCCGTGGCGCGAGGCGCAGGAGGCGGGGCTGCTGTGCGCGCCGCTGCGCAAGCCGCACGAAAACGCGATCGATCCGCACTGGCTCGCACGCAACAGCGTCACGGACATCGAGCATCCGGAACTGGGCCGTTCGTTCCGCTATGCCACGAGCAAGTGGATCAGCACGGCGAACGCGTGGGCGGTCGGTCGTCGCGCCCCGCGCATCAACGAAGACGCGGCTACTGTGATGACGCCGGTCAAGCGCGCGCATCCGGTTATCGCCGCATCTGCCCGCGTCGACGCCAATGAAAAACCATCGCGCCGCGGCAAGCCGTTTCCACTGAATGGCATACGCATCGTCGATTTTTCGTGGTTTCTCGCTTCGGCGGGCGGCACGCGGTTCATGAGCGCGTTCGGCGCCGAAAGCATCAAGATTGAATTGAAAAGCCACCCGGACACGCGGCTCGCCGCGATGGCACCGGTCGGCGGGCGCGAAGCGCGCGACAAGGCGACGGCCCCGCTGCCCGGCGTGACCGATCTCAACATGGGCGGACAATTCAACAATAAAAATCCCGGCAAGCGCGGCATCTCGCTCAACGTGCGGCATCCAAAGGGCCTCGAGATCGCAAGGCGCCTGGTCGCGATGTCAGACATCGTCGCCGAAGGATTTTCGCCTGGCGTGCTCGACAACTGGGGCCTCGGCTACGACGCGCTGCGCAAAATCAAGTCCGACATCATTTACGTGCAGCAGTCTGGCATGGGCGCGCAGGGGACTTATGGCCGATTTCGCACCGTCGGCCCGATCGCGAACGCGTTCGCAGGATTGTCTGACATGTCGGGACTGCCGGAACCGGCGATGCCGGCGGGCTGGGGCTACTCGTACCTCGACTGGATGGGCGCGTACAGTTTCGCTCTTGCGATGCTGAGCGCGCTGTTCCACCGCAATCGCACCGGCGAGGGGCAATGGATAGACGCTTCGCAGACCGAGGTCGGCCTCTTCATCAACGGCCCGGCGATTCTCGACTGGTCGGCGAACGAACGGATCTGGACGCGCTTCGGCAATCGGTCCCCGTACAAGCCCGCAGCGCCGCACGGCGCGTATCCATGCGCGGGCGACGATCGCTGGATAGCCATCGCGTGCTTCACCGAGGCGGAATGGAACTCGTTCGTCAAAGTCGCGGCGCATCCCGAATGGGCGACTGACTCCCGCTTTGCGACGCTTGCTGCACGGCTCGCGCACCAGGACGCGCTCGACGCGCAGGTGCGCGACTGGACGAAATCGCGCGACGCTTATCAGACGATGCTCGATCTGCAGCAAGCCGGCGTGCCGGCCGGCGTGTGCCAGACCGCGGGCGACCGCTGCGACCGCGATCCGCAACTGAAGTCGCTCGAATGGCTGACCGAAGTGACCGGCACGAAAATCGGGCGCTGGCCGCTCGCCGAAGTGCCGATCAAGCTTTCCGAGAGCCCCGCCTACATCGGCGGACGCATCGACCGCGGCGCGCCGTGCTATGGTGAGGACAACGAGTACGTGTTCGGCGAGTTGCTTGGAATGTCGACGAGTGAAATCAAGGCGCTCGCTGACGACGGCGTAACGTGAGCAAGGCGCTTGCGACTGCAGGATTGATGATTCTGCTCGCAGGCCATTCGCACGCGCAAAACCCGGCTGCTGCGCCCTACCCGACACGCGCAGTGCGCCTGATTTCGCCGGTTGCGTCCGGCGGCACGACCGCGGATGTCGTGGCGCGTGCCGTCGCCAAGAAACTGAACGAGGCATGGGGGCAGCCCGTCGTCGTCGATCCGCGGCCCGGCGCCGGCATGGTCATCGCCACCGACCTCGGCGCGAAAGCCGCGCCCGACGGCTATACGCTGCTGATGGTGGCGGCGAGCTTCAGCGTGAATCCGAGCTTGCAGGCAAAGCTGCCCTACGACACGCTGAAAGATCTCACGCCGGTCACGATGACCTCCCACGTTCCCTACGTGCTGGTGGTTCATCCCGCATTGCCGGTGCGGACAGTGCAGGAGCTCGTCGCGTACGACAAGGCCAAACCCGGCGCGCTCAACTACGGCGCAGCGGGCACGCAAAATCAGCTCGCGGTCGAATTGCTGAAACTGCGCACCGGCGCGCGCATGGTGCACGTGGCTTACCGCTCCTCATCGCTCGCCATCACCGACCTCATCGGGGGGCAGATACAAATGGCATTGGGATCGACGCTGGGTGTGGCATCACACGTCAATGCCGGCAGATTGCGCAGCGTGGCGGTGACGAGCGGACATCGCGCATCTTCGATGCCGGAGGTGCCGACGATCGCGGAATCCGGCGTACCCGGCTTCAACGTCAGTGCGTGGAACGGCATAGTAACGCCCGCAGGCGTGCCGGCAGCAATCGCTGCCAAACTCAATCGCGACATCGTAAGCGCTGTCAGGTCGCCCGATCTTCGCGACCGGCTCGCTGCGGACGGCGGCGAAGTTGTCGGTAACTCCGCGGAGGAATTTACCCGCTTCATCCGCGCGGAAATGGCCACGTGGGCGAAAGTCGTACAAGAGGCCGGACTGCGTCTGGAATAACGGCTGGTCAGTACGGTTCTTTGACGAATATGAAAGTCGTGCCTTCGACTATAGGCGCGCTCGCGCCGACGAAGGAAACGTTCACATCTTTCACCTGACGCTCGCCGGCGCGGCCCGAAGCCTGCAGCACGCCCTCGATGATGTGCCACAGGCCGTGGATGCGGCCGGTGCTGAGGCTGCCGCCGAATGTGTTGAGCGGCAGATCGCCATCGAGCTCGATGCGGCCGCCCTGGATGAAATCGAGCGCCTCGCCTTCCTTGCAGAATCCGTACGATTCGAGGCCGTAAATCACCGACGAGGAGAAGCCGTCGTAAATCTGCGCGACATCGACGTCCTTCGGCGTGAAGCCCGACCGTGACCACGTAAGCTGCGCGGAGCTGCGCCCGCCTTCCATGTAATTGCTGAGACTGGGGATGCGGCCGGCGACTTCGAAGTGCAGCCGTTGCCCGTATCCCGCCAGGTACGCGGGACGCGGCTTCAGGTCTCGCGCGCGGTCGGCCGTGGTGAGCACAATGGCAACCGCACCCTGCACCGGGATGTCGCAGTCGTACAGGCACAGCGGATGCGCGACCATGCGGGAGTTCAGATAATCCTCGCGCGTGAGCGGCACCTTGAAAAATGCGTGGGGATTCTTGAGCCCGTGCTTGCGCTGCGTTACCGTGAGGGTCGCCATCTTCTCGCGCTGCTGGTTGTGCCGTTCGAGCCAGCGCGCATACGCGACCGCGTGGAACTGCCCCGGGCCGCCGAACCCGTACGGCGCGGTGAATTGCAGCGGCCCCGTGGCCTGGGCGCCGGGCAGGTTCTGATAAGTGCCGCGCGGATTGTGCATTGCGCGCCACACCACTGCGTATTTGCAGACGCCCGCGAGCAGCGCGTTGGTCGCCTGCTGCACTGCGCCGCCGATGTTCACCGAACCCGTCTGGATGTGCCATGTGAGATTCGGCAGCTTCAGCATCGCCATCATGCAATTGACCGAGACGATGCTGATTCCGTCGACGGTCGCATGGCCGGTTGCCGGCAGTTCCGGATACGTCGCCAAGCCATCGATGTCCGGCATCTGCAGGCCGGAATCCTCGACCGCGGCCTTAACTGCGTGCAGCGCGTGGGCGGCGAGCGGCGTTTCAGCCGAGCGCGTCGCCTGCGAGTAGCCCACGCCGCTGACGGCGATCTTGCAGCGGTTCTCCCACATCAGGCGCCCACCTCGGTGCGCGCGAGCCGGAACTGCGGCAGCGTGATTTCTTCATTGAGCTTCTCGAACATCACTTCGACGCGGCGCCCGACTTTCGCTTCCGTGTAAGGCGCTTCGAGCAGGTTGGCGGCAAGCAGCGCGCCGGGTGCGTCATCGAGCTCAACGATGATGCTCGCGTACGGCACGGCGGCGGCGAATCGCTTGTCGCCGGTATGGTACATGATCGTGTACGCGTAGATCGCGCCGTGGCCTGCGACTGGTTCGAACCTGAGATCGGTACTGATGCAGTTCACACACGTCGCGTACGGGGGGTGCTGAAAGTGTTTGCAGGCCTGGCAGCGCTGCAGCGCGAGCAC
>Ga0207708_10004224_pt1 | contig 10574 bp, 10 predicted proteins | sample KBSK5101metaG_FD_184340 | JGI IMG/M metagenome (GOLD analysis project Ga0207708, IMG submission 184340) | Corn, switchgrass and miscanthus rhizosphere microbial communities from Kellogg Biological Station, Michigan, USA - KBS K5-10-1 metaG... | ecosystem: Host-associated > Plants > Roots >...
TGGGCGCCAGTCGGCAGGCCCGGCAGCCCGAAGCGGCGGGCCAAGTCGGTGGCCTCGGCGAGCACGGTCTCCTCCGTCTCGCCGGTGTGATAGAGGCGCGGCGCGATCACCATCTCCATCGCCTGGACGCGCTCGCCGGCGAGCGCGCGCGCGAGGGGCGTGCAGGGCGGCGCGAGCGGCGTCGCGCCGTCGGCCTGGTACAGGCGGTATCGATCGCCGCGGAGCGCGTCGGGCGCGGCGCCCTCGGGCAGGCCGAAGAACTCGCGGGTCGCGCCGTTGTAGGCCGTCACCGCTTTTGCCAGGCTCTTCCCGACGTTCTCCCAGTGCTCGGCCAGCTTGGCGATGCGCTCGTAGAGCTGCCGCCCGAGCTCGCTGATCTCCATGGCGTTGCGCGCGATCGTTTCCTGCTGCCAGCCGTAGGTGATGGCGCGCAGCAGCGCGATCAGCGTCAACGGGCTCGCCAGCATCACGCCCCTGCCCATGCTGAACTCGAGCAGCGCCGTGTCGTGCTGCAGCGCCGCGCTGAGCAGCGCCTCGCCCGGTACGAACATGACGACGATGTCCGGCGCCGGCTGGAAATGCGTCCAGTAGCCTTTGTTGCCCAGGCGGACAATGTGATCTTTCACCTGGCGGGCGTGATCGCGCAGCTTCTGCTCGCGCACCGCATCATCGTCGGACTCGACCGCGTCGAGGAACGCCGTGAGCGCGACTTTGGCGTCGACGACGACGTTCTTGCCGCCGGGGAGCTTGATGATGACGTCGGGCGTCAGCCGGCCCTCGTCGCCGTGCACCGATTCCTTGATCTCGAAGTGGTGACCCTCGAGCATGCCGGCGGCCTCGAGGACGCGGCGCAGCTGCAACTCGCCCCACTGACCGCGGACGTTCGGCGAGCGCAGCGCGCGCGCCAGCCGGCCGGTCTCCGACTGCAGCGACGCCTGCGCCAGCGTCAGCGAGCGGAGCTGCTCGGCGATCGCGGCGTGAGACGAGGCCCGCTCGCGATCGACGTCCTGCAGCTTGGCGTCGACCTTGTTCAGCGACTCGCGCAGCGGCTGCACGAGATCGTCGATCGCCTTCTGGCGCCCGGTGAGATCGGCGACGGCGCCTGTCTGCAGCTCGCCGAACTTCTGCTTCGCCAATTCGAGGAAGCGCGTGTTGTTCTGCGCCAGGAGGTCGGCGGAGACGGCGGCGAAGGCGTCCTTGAGCGTGTCGCGCGCGTCGGCGAGGAGCGCCAGTTTCTCGCCGGCGCTGCGGCGTTCCGCCGCGAAGGAGGCGTCGAGCGCGGCGTGCGCCTTCTGCGCCTCGGCCAGCGACGTGCGCGCGGCGAGCAGCGCCGTTTCGGTTTGAGAGAGCGCCCGCCGGAGATCGGCGGCGCGCCGTTCCGCGGCCACCGTCCAGGCGATCGATGCGGCAGCGGCGGCGGCGAACAACGCCAGCAGAATCAGCGAGATGGACACCCGGTTCGAGTGTAACCCGGTATGATCGCCTCAATGCAGCTTTCCGCTGGCGAACGGCAGCGATATAGCCGTCACATGCTGCTGCCGGAGATCGGCGAAGAGGGACAGCAGCGCCTCAAGGACGCGCGCGTGCTGTGCGTCGGCGTTGGCGGCCTGGGATCTCCGGCCGCGCTGTATCTTGCGGCGGCCGGCGTCGGCACGCTCGGGCTCGTGGACTTCGATCGGGTGGACGTCACCAACCTGCAGCGGCAGATCATCCACGGCACCCCGGACGTCGGCCGCTCGAAGCTGGAGTCGGCGCGCGATCGGCTGCACGCGATCAACCCGGGCGTCGCGATCGAGATGTTCGAGGCGCGGCTCTCGGCGTCGAACGCGCTCGACCTGGTCGCGCGCTTCGACCTCGTCCTCGACGGGACCGACAACTTCACCGCGCGATACCTCGTGAACGACGCCTGCGTGATCGCCGGCAAGCCCAACGCGTGGGGCAGCATCTTCCGCTTCGAGGGACAGGCCTCGGTGTTCTCGGCGCCCGGCGGCCCGTGCTACCGCTGCCTGCATCCGGAGCCGCCGCCGCCCGGGCTGGTGCCGAGCTGCGCCGAAGCCGGCGTGCTCGGCGTGCTCCCCGGCATCATCGGCACGATCCAGGCGACCGAGGCCATCAAGGTGCTGCTCGGCATCGGCGAGCCGCTCGTCGGGCGGTTCCTGGTCTACGACGCGCTCCGCATGCGCTTCCGCGAGCTGCGGCTGCCGAAAGATCCCGACTGCGCCGTCTGCGGCCCTCGCCCGACGATCACGGCGCTCCGCGAATACGACGGGTATTGCGACGCGGAGTCAACGACCCCGGGGGAGCTGAAGGCGCGGATCGACGCCGGGATCGCCCCGGTGATCCTCGACGTCCGCGAGCCGTTCGAGCATGCGATCTGCCGTATCCCGGGGTCCCGTCTGATCCCGCTGGGGGAGCTGCCGCGACGCCTATCCGAGCTGAATCCGGGGGATGACATCGTCGTCCACTGCAAGTCCGGCGGGCGCAGCGCGAGGGCGGTCAGCCTGCTCCGCGAGCACGGCTACGGCGGGGCGGCCAATCTCACCGGCGGTATCCTCGCGTGGATCAACGACATAGACCCATCTCAGTCGCGCTACTGATCAATCTTGCAACCCTCGACCGGCAGGCGATAAAATAGGACTGTTCTGGTCGGTATTACGGGCCAGCTAGAGGGCAATGCTTCAGATCAGCGATAACGCAGGCAAGCTCATCCGAAAAATGACCCTGAAACAGGGGATTCCCCAGGGGGGCCTCCGCATCGGGATCAAGGCCGGCGGCTGCTCGGGACTCAGCTATACGTTCGCGTGGGAGGCCACGCCGCGCGACGGCGACCACGTTTTCGAAGGCCCCGAAGGCTCGAAGGTCTGGATCGACCGCAAGAGTTTCCAGTTCATCGACGGCACCACGCTCGACTACGACACGAGCCTGGTGAGCAAGGGGTTCATCTTCCAGAACCCCAACGCGAAGAGCAGCTGCGGCTGCGGGACGTCATTCAGCGTCTAGCGCCGGAGGCGCGGCAAGACATCATGTCAACGGCAACAGAAACGATCGAACAGCTCGCCAACCGCGAGTACAAGTACGGCTTCGTCACCGACGTCGAGAGCGAGACGATCCCCAAGGGGCTCAACGAGGATATCGTCCGCCTCATCTCGCAGAAGAAGGCCGAACCGGAGTGGCTGCTCGAGTGGCGGCTCAAGGCCTTCCGCCTGTGGCTCACGATGAAGGAGCCGACCTGGCAGAACGTCAAGTACGACCCGATCAACTACCAGGACATCAGCTACTACTCGGCGCCGAAGAAGAAGAAGGTCCTCAACAGCCTCGACGAAGTCGATCCCGAGGTGAAGCGGACGTTCGACAAGCTCGGCATCCCGCTCGAAGAGCAGAAGCTGTTCGCCGGGGTCGCCGTCGACGCCGTCTTCGACAGCGTCTCGGTGGCGACGACGTTCCGCGAGAAGCTGGCGGGCATGGGGATCATCTTCATGTCGTTCTCCGAGGCGGTGCAGCACCACCCGGACCTGGTGAAGAAGTACCTCGGCTCGGTCGTGCCGCACACCGACAACTTCTTCGCCGCGCTCAACTCGGCGGTGTTCAGCGACGGCTCGTTCGTCTACGTGCCCAAGGGCGTGCGCTGCCCGATGGAGCTGTCGACCTACTTCCGCATCAACGCGAAGGACACCGGCCAGTTCGAGCGGACGCTGATCATCGCCGACGAAGGCGCTTACGTCAGCTACCTCGAAGGCTGCACCGCGCCGATGCGCGACGAGAACCAGCTGCACGCCGCCGTCGTCGAGCTCGTCGCGCATGACGATGCGACGATCAAGTACTCGACGATCCAGAACTGGTATCCCGGCGACAAGGAAGGCAAGGGCGGGATCTACAACTTCGTGACCAAGCGCGGGCTGGCGCAGGGGCGCCGCTCGAAGATCACGTGGACCCAGGTCGAGACCGGCTCGGCGATCACCTGGAAGTACCCGGGCTGCATCCTGCAGGGAGACGGCTCGATCGGCGAGTTCTACTCGGTGGCGACCACCAACAACTGGCAGCAGGCCGACACCGGCACCAAGATGATCCACCTCGGGAAGAACACGCGCAGCACCATCGTCTCGAAGGGGATCTCCGCCGGCCACGGCCAGAACACCTATCGCGGCCTGGTCCGCATCGGGAAGAACGCGACCAACGCGCGCAACTACTCGCAGTGCGACTCGCTGCTGATCGGCGACAAGTGCGGCGCGCACACGTTCCCCTACCTCGAGATTCGCAACACCTCGGCCAGGGTCGAGCACGAGGCCTCGACGTCGAAGATCGGCGAAGACCAGATCTTCTACTGCCGGCAGCGCGGGCTGCCCACCGAGGACGCCGTCAACATGATCGTCAGCGGCTTCTGCAAGGAAGTCTTCCGCGAGCTGCCGATGGAATTCGCGGTCGAAGCGCAGAAGCTTCTCAGCGTCAGCCTGGAAGGATCGGTCGGTTAAGCCACATGAGCATGCTCGATATCAAGAACCTGCAGGTGAAGGCGGAGGACAAGGACATCCTCCGCGGCATCGATCTCCACGTGAACCCGGGTGAAGTGCACGCCATCATGGGCCCCAACGGCTCCGGCAAGAGCACGCTGGCGCGCGCCCTCTCCGGGCATCCTGAATACGTCGTCACCGGCGGGACGGTGACGTTCGAGGGGAAGGACCTGCTCGAGATGGATCCCGACGAGCGCGCCCGCGAAGGCGTGTTCATGGCGTTCCAGTACCCGGTCGAGATCGCCGGCGTCAACAACTCCTACTTCCTGAAGGCGGCGCTGAACGCCAAGCGCAAGCACCACGGGCAGCCGGAGCTCGACGCGATGGAGTTCATGCAGCTGGTGCAGGAGAAGGCGAAGCTGCTCGAGATCGATCGCAGCATGCTGACCCGCGCCGTCAACGAGGGCTTCTCGGGCGGCGAGAAGAAGCGCAACGAGATCTTCCAGATGGCGCTGCTCGAGCCGAAGCTGGCGATCCTCGACGAGACCGACTCGGGGCTCGACATCGACGCGCTCAAGCTCGTGGCCAACGGCGTCAACGCGATGCGATCGCCCGAGCGCGCGTTCATCGTCGTCACTCACTACCAGCGGCTGCTCAACTACATCGTGCCCGACTTCGTGCACGTGCTGAGCGGCGGCAAGATCGTCAAGTCCGGCGGCAAGGAGCTCGCGCACGAGCTCGAGGCCAAGGGCTATGGCTGGATCGACGCGGCATGACGCAACTCGCAGAGAAACCGGCGGCCTTTGCCACAGCCTTGGAAAAGCGTCCCACCGGCGGCGCCCGCTGGCTGGAAGACCTGCGCTCGCGCGGCGCGGCGCGGTTCGCCGCCCTCGGCATTCCGACCGTCCGTGACGAGGACTGGCGGTTCACCAACGTGTCGGTGCTGAACTCCGTCGAGTTCGCGCCGGCCGGCCCGATTTCGGGTGCGGCCGAGCGGCTGCACGGCTTCGCCTACACCGACGCGCCGGTGCGCCTGGTCATCGTCAACGGCCGTTTCGACACGACGCTGTCACGGACCAAGGGCCTGCCGGCGGGCGTCGTCGCCGGCTCGCTCGCCGCCGCGATCACCGATCACGCCGACGTGGTGCAGCGCTACTTCGGCCAGCTCGCCGACTTCACCAGCCGCAGCTTCGTCGCGCTGAACACGGCCTTCGTGCAGGACGGCGCCTTCGTCTACATCCCCGACGGGGTCGTCCTCGACACGCCGATTCACATCGTGTTCGTGTCGGGCGCCGACGCCGCCACGGTCATGGCGCATCCGCGGACGCTGATCGTCGCCGGCGCCGGCTCCCAGGCGCGGGTCATCGAGAGCTACATCGGCACGACGGGGGAAAGCTACCTCAACAACGCCGTGTCCGAAGTCTTCGTCGGCGAGAACGGCTCGATCGATCACTACAAGGTGCAGGAAGAGTCGGTTGACGCGTACCACATCGCCAGCCTGCACGCGCACACGTCGCGCAGCTCGCGCTTCTCGTCGCATTCCTTCACGCTGGGCGGCAGGATCGTCCGCAACGACGCGCTGGTGCTCCTGGACGGCGAGGGGGGCGACTGCACCCTGAACGGCCTCTACCTGGCCGATCGCGAGCGCCTGGTGGACAACCACACGACGATCGATCACGCCAAGGCGCACTGCGGCAGCCACGAGGTCTACAAGGGGATTCTCGGCGGCACCTCGCGCGCGGTGTTCAACGGCAAGATCATCGTCCGGCAGGACGCGCAGAAGACCGACGCCAAGCAGACCAACCGGGCGCTCCTGCTGACCGACGGCGCGACCATCAATACCAAGCCGCAGCTCGAGATCTTCGCCGACGACGTGAAGTGCACGCACGGGGCGGCGATCGGCCAGCTCGACGAAGAGGCGATCTTCTACCTGCGCGCCCGCGGCCTGACCTACGCCGAGGCGCGCGACATGCTGATTCACGCGTTCGCCGGCCAGGTGCTCGAAGGGGTGCAGATCGAGCCGCTGCGCGAGTCGCTCGAGGCCGAGCTGTTCGACCAGCTGGCCAAGGATCTCGCGGAGGTTGACGGGGCGGGGCAATGACGACGGGGACGGTGGCGCAGCGAGGCGGCGGAACGGCGCCGAGCGCCAACATCGACGTCCAGCGCGTTCGCGCCGACTTTCCGATCCTCGGCCGTACGGTCCACGGCAAGCCGCTCGTCTATCTCGACAACGCCGCGACCTCGCAGAAGCCGCGCGCGGTGCTCGACGCGATCGCCGCCTATTACAGCGAGACGAACGCCAACGTGCACCGCGGCGTGCATCAGCTGAGCGAGCGCGCGACGGCGGCGTACGAAGCGTCGCGCGAGCGCGTGCGGGCGTTCTTCAACGCCGGGTCGACGCGCGAGATCGTCTTCACGCGCAACGCCACCGAGGGGATCAACCTGGTGGCGCACAGCTTCGCGCGGCCGCGCCTGAAGGCCGGCGACGAGGTGCTGATTTCCGCGCTCGAGCACCACTCGAACATCGTCCCCTGGCAGCTCGCGTGCGAGGCGACAGGGGCGACGCTGCGCGTGGCGCCGATTGACGATGCCGGCGAGCTGCTCCTCGATGCATTCGAGCGGCTGCTGACCCCGCGCACGCGGATCGTCGCCATCACTCACATGTCGAACGCGATCGGCACCGTGACGCCGGCGGCGGAGATCGTCCGCCTGGCGCACGCGCGCGGCATCCCGGTGCTGCTCGACGCGTCGCAGGCGGCGTACCACATGCGCGTCGACGTCCGCGCGCTCGACTGCGACTTCCTCGTCGCCACCGGCCACAAGATGTACGGCCCGACCGGGATCGGCATCCTCTACGGCAAGGCGTCGCACTTCGAGGCGATGCCGCCGTTCCTGGGCGGCGGCGACATGATCAGCTCCGTGACCTTCGAGCGCAGCACCTGGAACGTGCTGCCCTACAAGTTCGAGGCGGGCACGCCGAACATCGAGGGGGCGATCGGCCTGCACGCGGCGCTGGACTACATCGACGGCGTCGGGCTCGAGGCGATTACCGCCTACGAGCGCGACCTGCTGGCTTACGGGACGCGCGTGCTGGAAGGCATCGACCGCGTCCGCCTCGTCGGCACCGCGCCCGAGAAGGCGGGCATCCTGTCGTTCGTCATCGACGGCGTCCATCCCCACGACGTGGGCACGATCGTCGATCGCGAAGGCGTCGCCATCCGCACCGGGCATCACTGCGCGCAGCCGTTGATGGATCGCTTCGGGCTGCCGGCGACGGCGCGCGCCTCGATCGCGATGTACAACACGCGCGAGGAGCTCGACGTGCTGGGACGCGCGGTCCACAAGGTGCTCGAGGTCTTCGGCTGATGTCGGAGCTGACCGATCTCTACCAGGAGGTCATCCTCGACCACAACCGGCGGCCGCGGAACTTTCACGCGCTCGCCAACGCGAGCCACAGGGCCGAGGGCTACAACCCGCTCTGCGGCGATCGGCTGACGCTCTATCTCAGCGTGAACGAGGGCGTGATTACCGAGGCGGCGTTCGAAGGGGCGGGCTGCGCGATTTCGAAAGCGTCGGCGTCGATGATGACCGAGACGCTGAAGGGCAAGACGCTGGCGGAGGCCGACGCGCTCTTCCGGCGGTTTCACCGGATGGTCACGACGCCGCCGGACCAGCCGGTGGAGGACATGGGCAAGCTGTCGTCGCTGGCCGGCGTGCGCGAGTTCCCGATCCGCGTGAAGTGCGCCAGCCTGGCGTGGCACACGTTCAAGGCCGCGCTGGCGAACGACCAGCAGGCCACGACGGAATAGAACCAGTTGGCCCGACCGTCAGGTCGGGCGTATCGACATGATCAAGATTCCGATGATTCCGCAGGAACAGCCGCCGACGCCGGATCCGACCCACGAGACCGACGGGCTCGTCGCCGACCCGGTCAAGACCGAAGCGCTGGGCCCGGCGATCCAGGCGGCGCTGAAGAAGGTCTACGACCCGGAGATCCCGGTCGACATCTACGAGCTGGGGCTGATCTACGACCTGTTCGTCACCGCCGGCGGCGTCGCCGCGATCAAGATGACGCTCACCGCCCCGGCGTGCCCGGCGGCGCAGATTCTGCCGGGCCAGGTCGCGGACGCGGCGAAGAGCGTCGCCGGCGTGACCGATGCGAGGGTGGACGTGGTGTGGGAGCCGGCGTGGACGAAAGACCGCATGTCCGACGTCGCGAAACTGCAGCTCGGGATGTGGTGAGCAAGTTTTTATGTTGAGGCTCTCGAAAAAGGCCGACTACGCGCTGATGGCGATGAAGCACCTCGCCGTCAAGACCGACGTCGCGTCGACCAGCGCCCGCGAGATCGCGGAGCAGTACGACATTCCCGTCGAGCTGATGGCGAAGGTGCTGCAGCGGCTGGCGCGCAGCGGCCTGCTCACGTCGCACCAGGGGACGCGCGGCGGCTACACGCTGGCGCGGTCGAAGCGGCTGATCTCCGTCGCCGACATCATCCAGGCGATCGACGGCCCGCTGACCGTCACCGCCTGCTCGTCCACCGACGAGCAGTGCGAGCAGTTCGAGAAGTGCAACGTCCGTGACCCCCTCTGGCGCATCAAGGACCGCATCCTCGCCGCGCTGGCGACCTGCTCGCTCGAGGAGATTTCGAGCGAAGCGCCGCCGCCGGATACGGCGGTCATCCCGGTATCGCTGACGCGCGGGATGCGCTGAGGTCGAGCGCGCGCCGCGATCGGAGCCGTGTGAAGCCTCTCTATCTCGACTACCACGCGACGACGCCGGTCGACCCGCGCGTCCTCGCCGACATGCTGCCGTTCTTCACGGAGCAGTTCGGCAACCCGCACAGCAAGCAGCACGCGTGGGGCTGGGAAGCGCGCGACGCCGTGGACCGGGCGCGCGCCCAGGTCGCGGCGCTGATCAACGCCTCGCCGTCCGAGGTCGTCTTCACCAGCGGCGCGACCGAGTCGAGCAACCTGGCGCTGCGCGGCGCGGTGGACGCAGTACCCGGCAATCACGTCATCACCGTGGCCACCGAGCACAAGTCGGTGCTCGACGTCTGCCGCGGCTTCGAGCAGCAGGGTCGCGAGGTCACGGTTCTCGGCGTCGGCCGCGACGGCCTCATCGATCTCGAGGCGCTGCGCGCGGCGCTGACGCCGCGCACGCGACTGGTCAGCGTGATGGCGGCCAACAACGAAATCGGGACGCTGCAGCCGATCGCCGCAATCGGCGCCATCGTCCGCGCGCACGGCGCGCTGTTCCACACCGACGCCGCGCAGGCGATCGGCAAGGTGCCGATCGACGTGCGCGCCATGAGCATCGACCTGCTGTCGCTGACGGGGCACAAGTTCTACGGGCCGAAGGGCTGCGGCGCGCTGTTCGTGCGCCGGATGAAGCCGAAGCTCGCGCTGACGCCGCAGGTCGCCGGCGGCGGACAGGAGAACGGCCTGCGCTCCGGCACGCTCAACGTTCCCGGCATCGTCGGCCTCGGCCGCGCGGCGGAGATCTGCCGGCTCGAGATGGCGGAGGAGAGCGCACGCCTTGCGTCGCTGCGCGATCGGCTGCTCGACGGGCTGCGCGCGCGGCTGTCGGATGTGCGCGTGAACGGCTCGCTCGAGCAGCGGCTGCCGCACAACCTGCACGTCAGCTTCGACGGCATCGAAGGGGAAGCGCTGTTGATGGCGCTCGGCGATCTCGCGGTGTCGACCGGCTCGGCGTGCGCGTCAGGCAGCCAGGCCGTCTCGCACGTCATGGCGGCGATCGGCGCGACCTCGGATCACGCGAGCGCGTCGATCCGCTTCGGCCTCGGCCGCACGACGACGGGCGACGAGATCGACTTTGCCATCGATCGCGTGGCGACCGTCGTCAGCGCGCTGCGCAAAGGCGCCGTGAGCGTGTAAATAACGCTCAGGCGGTCGGGTTCGAGCCCGGATTCGGATGCGGCGCCGGATTGGGTTGCGGCGACGGGTTCGGCTGCGGCGTTGGCTGCGGCGTCGGATTCGTGGGGCCGGCCGCTGATGTCGATGATTTCGTGTGCGTCATGCCGATCGGACCATCACATCCCGTGCCACGGCAGCGACGCGCGCCGCGCGCGATGAAATCGATTTCGTACGCGATCGCGGTGCATTGGG
>Ga0207708_10004229_pt1 | contig 10569 bp, 11 predicted proteins | sample KBSK5101metaG_FD_184340 | JGI IMG/M metagenome (GOLD analysis project Ga0207708, IMG submission 184340) | Corn, switchgrass and miscanthus rhizosphere microbial communities from Kellogg Biological Station, Michigan, USA - KBS K5-10-1 metaG... | ecosystem: Host-associated > Plants > Roots >...
AGCCGGAGAGCCGCACCTTCGCCGAACTCCTGATCGACTGCGAGGAGGACCGGACGCTGCGGGCGGTGCTCGTCGGCATTTGCGGGAGGCCGCCGTTGCCCGTCCGCCGTCCGACTAGCCCCACAAGGCGCGGCCATACCAGAGCATTCCATAGAGGGCCCAAGCCAAGTTGATGGCGTTGAAGAGGATCGCCAGCTCCGCCAGGATGCGCCCGAGCCGGTCCGAGGCCTCACCCCGACCCCGGATTGCGAGGATCAGCCCGGCGACGTATCCGGCCGGCCTGAGGATCAGCCCGGTCACCCCGGGTAGGGGCGTGAGCGAGACGACCAACCCCCAGCCGAAGGCCAGGATGAGCGACCCCAGCACCTTCGACGGGATTCCAGCCCCCGCGCGTTCGAGGGGTTTGTAATAGGGAGCGGGAACGCGGTCAGAAGTCGGCAGAACCCCGTTCGGTCCCCACACGTCGTCTAGCCGCAACGGCCCGGGCTCGTCGGCCGGCTTCGACGCGGTCCAAGCCGGCGCCACGGCCGGGTCCTTCTGGCACGCGGGACAGACGGTCGCCTCGTCAGCGAGTTCCTCGGCGCAGTGTGGACAAACCTTCACGCCAGAGGTATCGGCGTACGGCCCAATCCCAATTAGGGAGCTAAACGGGTGCTCCCCTGCCCGCCGGTCCGAATCGCCGCTCTTCGATCAGGCCGTTGCTCGATGAACCGGCGATAGCGGTCACGGCACTCAAGGGCCGGCTCGCCCGAGCGGAACAGGAAGGAGACCGGCGGCAGGTCGCCGCTCGTGTCGTGCCGCTTCAGCACCACTGCATACCGCTCCTCCTGGGGCGTCTCGAGCTCACGGATCGGGTCGAGGAGCTGGTCGGCGACCTCGTGACCGTTTGCGTCGACGATCACGGCCTGCATGATGCTCGCGCGGGGAAGGCTTGCGAGCTCGGTCTCGGGATTGAGGTGGGTCCAGTTATCCAGCAGCACAAAGTCCCGAGGCGTCACCGCGACGTGGACCGAGCGGAAATCCCCGTTGATGCGCGCAAGGCCCGAGAAGAAGGTCGCCTGCGAGCCGATCGCTCGGAGCTTCTCGCTCCGACGCATTGCCGCCTGGTGACGGAGGTCCTGATCCCACGCGAGATCGGCCATCGCCGCACGCGCGTTATCGAGGTCGTCGTCGACCAGCATGTCCCAGAGCAGGTATGCGATGACTACGCTCATGGGAAGGTATCGGCCGTTTCTGGTGGGCGCTGGAGGATTTGAACCTCCGACCTCTTCCGTGTCGAGGAAGCGCTCTACCCCTGAGCTAAGCGCCCGAAGTTCGGCATGGTACCGCCGAGCCGAGGCGGGGACCGGAATTGAACCGGTGTAGAGGGTTTTGCAGACCCTTGCCTAACCACTCGGCCACCCCGCCGGAACACACGAGTTGCAGGTTCGGATCGACCAGTCTACCCGGCAGGCGTGACGGCACCTCGGGCTTAGGGGGGCGTGGTGAACCAGCGGGCGGCCTGTTCGGCCCAGGTCGGTGCCTTGCCGGGAAGCCGCCCCGCCGACGGCAACATGCCGGCGATGATCACGTCGAGGTAGCGCCGACGCATCTCGGCCGTCCGCTGCGCGTCGCCCAGGCGGGCCGAGGACACCATCTCGAGCAGAAGCCCGATATCCACGAACGTCAGCCCGGGTCGAAGGACGCCCGCGCCCTTCGTCCGGTCGAACAGCTTGATCCCCAGGACGCGCATCCGCTCGGCCCGCTCGAGGTGCTCGGGGGTCGGGGTGAAGGTACCGGCCAGGCGCACCACCAGCGCATGTGTGTCGGCCTCGACGATCCGTCGCAGCCACTCCACCCAGACCTCCCGAGGGTCGCCCGCTTGCGAGAGCGCCCGCTCGACCTCCTCGAGATACACGTCCTGCCCGATGGCGCACAGCGTGCCGACCAGCGCCTCCTTGCTCGGGTACCGCCGGTAGATGGCGCTGATCCCCACGCCTGCCCGTTCCGCCACCGCGGCGATCGGCGCGGTCGGGTCGACGATGAGCACGTCCCGCGCGGCGCGCAGGATCACCTCGTCGTTGGCCGCCGCCTGTGCGCGGCGACCGCTGAGCGATCGGTCGTCCAAGGACATGACCCCTCTCCGTCGGTGGGCCTGGCCTGCGGGTTTGCGGAACAGAGCATTCCGTTCTAGCGTAAAAAAAAGCTCGGAAGGGAACGCTCCGTTCCACGATAGCAGGGAAGGGAGGCATGGCCGTGCAGGACGACATCCGCCCGTACCGGATCGACATCGCCCAGGAGGACCTCGACGACCTCCGAGACCGGCTCGCTCGAACCCGCTGGCCAGACGAGGTGACCGGGGCCGGGTCCGACTACGGGGTCCCGCTCGCGTACGTACGAGGCCTTGCGAACCGCTGGCTGGACGGCTACGACTGGCGCGCGTGGGAGGCCCGACTGAACCGGTTCCCCCAGTTCACGACCACGATCGATGGCCAGAACATCCACTTCCTCCACGTCCGTTCGCCCGAGCCGGACGCGCTCCCGCTGGTCGTGACACACGGCTGGCCGGGCTCGATCGTCGAGTTCATCGACGTGATCGAACCGCTCTCGGACCCGCGGGCGCACGGCGCGGGAGCGACCGACGCGTTCGACCTCGTGATCCCCTCCCTTCCCGGCTTCGGCTTCTCGGGCCCGACCAGCGAGGCGGGCTGGACCAACGAGCGCATCGCCCGAGCGTGGGCGGACCTGATGGCGCAGCTCGGCTACGAGCGATACGGGGCCGTGGGCAACGACGCCGGCTCGATGATCAGCCCCGAGCTCGGCCGGAACGACCCCGATCACGTGGTGGGTGTTCACGTCACCCAGCTGTTCTCGTTCCCGTCCGGCGATCCGGACGAGATGACCGATCTCAGCGCCGACGAGCAGGGGCAGCTCGGAACCCTCCAGTGGTTCTACGAGAACAAGTTCAGCTTCAACACGCTCATGTCGCAGCAGCCGCAGACCCTCGGCTACGCGGTGAACGACTCACCGGCCGGGATGCTGGCGTGGAACGCCCAACTCCTCGGCGAGGACCTGGATCCCGACTTCGCCCTCACGAACGTGATGACCTATTGGCTGACGCAGACCGGGACCTCTGCCGCCCGCCTGTACTACGAGAACGAGCACGCGGAGCGACCCACCGAGCCGACCACCCTTCCCCTCGGTCTCGCCGGGTTCGGGGGCGACTTCTACGGAATCCGCCGGTTCGCCGAGCGGGACCATCGCAACATCGTCCACTGGCGGACCTACGATCACGGGGGCCACTTCGCGGCGCACAAGGCTCCCGACCTGTACGCCGCCGACGTCCGCGACTTCTTCCGCGCGATCGGCCGCTGAAGCGGCGCTGCCCTGGGTGGCTCGGACCTCAGACCATGGGGCCTTCGAGCGGACGGCGGGATTCGAACCCGCGACCCCACCTTGGCAAGGTGGTCGGGACGCGCACCAGACGCGATCCGTTGCACGAAACCCCTCCTCAGGAGCCACACTGGTATCAGTCCGTATCGGTCCGTGCTATTCCTCGTGCGGGATGCTGCGAGAGGCCGAGCGGGACGTTAGAGCTTCCGGACGAACTCAACGGTCCAGGTGAGATCGCCGGTCGTGCACAACTGAGCCTGTTCGTCCGACGTGAGGGTGGCTGCGCTCATCGATGCCGTTCCTTGTCCTCGTAGCGATGCCAGTTCACCTGCGCCAATCGTCGAACCGCCTTCGCCGAGCTCCTGATCGACTGCGAGGAGGATCGCACGTTCCGGGCGGTGTTCGTCGGAGGCCGTGCCAGAGGTCGTTCACGTCCCTGCGGTCTCGTCGAGTAGCCGGAAATATCTGGCGATCGGCAGGAGCGTGAACCCCGCTGCCTCGTACGCCGCCCGCGCAGGTTGGTGTCCCGGGTCGCCGCCGGTCTCCACCACGGCGATGTCCATGCCACGGCTGCTCATAAACTCAGTCGCGAACCCGGTCAGCCGGGAGCCGATGCCACGCCGTTGATAGTCGGGATCGACGCCGATGATGTCGATCAGACCCATCCCCTCATGGAAGGCGTCCAGGGCGACCGCGACGAAACCGACCGGCCGTCCGTCCACGACCGCGACGAACACATCCCGTTCCTCGTTGGTACACGCGGATCGAACCGCCTCGGCCTGGTCTTCCTTCCAGCCTGGGTGCAAGCGGAGGAAGATGTCGTCACCTAAGACCTGCCGTACCGACGCGAAGACGGGTTCCCAGGCGCGGAGCGACAACTCAACGATCGCCCCGAGGTCGTCCTTGCGGAACTCACGGATGATCGTGTCTTCGGCCACCGCGTTCATACGCTACCTCCCAGCCGTGAGACCTGATGAGTCTCGAGCCCCGTATCCGCGAACGCCTCGATGCCCTCGGCCCCGCTCCCCGCGCCGAGCTTCTCCACGTCCAGATGCTCCCAGCACTTGTCACCCCTCGGCCGAACCGGCTCCGGCGAGAAAGGGCTCGCGGCCTCCCGCGAGCCCTTTCTCGCCCCACCTCGCCAGGGGATGCGATCTACGGCGCCGTGTCGCCGTAGATGTTGGCGTCGAGCCCTCCATCGTGGGGGCACTGGTCGCCGGTCCAGCCGTCCTCCGTGAGCTCGCGACACTGCTCTACATCGGCGCTGGCTGCGTCGGCGTCCTCGCCCTCCTCGGCCTCGCGCGGGTCCTCACCCTGGACGGTGTCGCGAAGATCCGTCCAGGTGCCGTACGCGAACTCGCCCATCGACGTCACCCATGTGTAGTCCCCGATGAACGGCACGGCTCGATCGTCGTACTGCTCGTAGTTCGGGTTCGACGGCTCGTCGGTCAGTAGCGTTGCCGCCGCCCAGGTATCTCCAGCGTCGGAAGACGACGTGCCATAGACGTCGAGGCACGTGTACGTGATCCCAGCCGCGTCGTTGCAGATCGGCCGGGCGGCCGAGTACTCCGGGTCGTTGCGCGTGTCGTACCAGATCGCGTGGAGCACACCTCCGTCCGCCGAGATGTCCGGGTAGAACTGGTGTCCGCTGGGCTGGTCGTCGATCAAGGCTGGCTCGCTGAACTCACCCGTCCCCCCGTCCAGCCGGATGAAGTAGATGCCCGCCTGGCTGCCCACGCCCGGTTCGACCGTGAAGTACGTTGACCCGGTGTCGACCTCGGTGCCGGGCTTGGTTCCCTCGACCACGATGTAGACGTTCTCGGTCTCCGCGTCGTACTGATCGGCCGTCGAGCGCACCCCCGTGCCGGCTCGGGGGAACGTGTATGGCCCGGCGCATGCGTCCAGGAAGTCGCCGCAGTCGCGGTTCGTGCCGGCCGGAGCCTCGCTCTCGAGGGCGTCGGGTGATTCGGACTCACCGCCCTTGCCGCCGCCCTCCTCTTCACCGGCGGACTCAGGGAATGGGACCGGTGCCGCGACGTCTCGCATCTCCCAATAGGGGATCTCCACGAGTGCGTCACCCTTGGTGAACGTCGCGCCGCAATCGGTGGACTTGGCCCACCCCACGGCCGTCGTCTGCTGCCCGTCTTGGAAACGCGTGTACGTGACGTAGACGGTCCCCGAGCCCGTGATCGCGATGTCGGGGTTCTGCACGTCGTGCGTGCCCGATGTGAGCTTCATCGGCGAGCTCCACGAGAGCCCATGGTCCGTGGATCGCGAGAAGTAGATCCCAACGCCGCCGTTGCCGGTGAAACGCGACCAGGAGAAGTAGACGTTGTCGTTGCACTCGCTCTGCGTGCGGTCGGCCTCGATCGCCGTCTTGTCGTTGAACTTGCCGAGCAAGAACGGCGCAGATGAGCCCTTCGCAACGACCTCGGTACCCACGTACTCCTTGCCGTCGTTGATCGTGTCGCCGTCCGGGCCATCGGGGTTCTCGTACACGGCCACCCACTCGTCGCCGAACGTCTTCAGGGTCCCGGCCGGATCGTCGGAGGACTCGGATCCGAGGAAGACACGGCCGTCGTCATCCCACGCCACGACGGGGTCGCCCGATGAGGCGGTTCGGATGTGGGCGAGATCGGCGAACGGCGACTCGTCCCCCGGATATCCCGGGACGAGGGAGCTCACGAAGCTCTGGCCCCCGTTCTCGGAGCGGTAGTAGCCGAGCCAGATCGGGCCAGGCTGGCCGAAATTGTTCTCCTCGCTCGTGCCGGCGTACGTGCCGCAGTAGTCGTTCGCGCTGCCGATCAGGACCCGTGTGTCCCGTGGGTCAACGCCGACCGCGGGCTCGTTCTGCCTTCCTCGGGAGACCGAGCACTCGTCGAGGACGTCGTCGGAGTACGCCTGGCCCGTCGCGAGCGTATACGCGCTCACGTAGCCGGGCGCTTCCTCGTCATGCGTGAGTCGAACGTCGCTCCCTGCAGCGTTCGACGGGATGGCCGTCAGCACCACGACCGATGCCGCGACTGCGAGGATGAAGCCTTGTCGCATGCGCTTTCCCCTTTCGCCTCACGGGCGCGTCGGGGGTGGACCGCGCGCCAAGGATCGGACCTGAGCCGATGTTGCGTACCCCGACACCAACCGAGTAAACGCCCCCGTGCCATCTGGGCCGATCGAGACGTGATCCAGCGCGTTTGCCCTGGATCCACCTCGCACCCTGAACCGCTGACGTCATCCGAGCTCCGGCGCAGACGTTCTATCACCGCGTCTGGGGGCCAGCGCTCGCGGGAGCGTGGCTCCAAGGGTTCAGGTTCGGCCAGCTTCGCCACGCGGGCGCGACGATGGCTTGGAGGCGGGCGCGAACCCGGTTCTGGTCGCGTTCCGGCTCGGCTACGTCAGCACGCGGATGGTCGAACAGCACTACTCCGGACGGCTGGATCGGACAAGGAGATCGGCGAGGCGCTGGGTGCGCGGCACGCTGCGGCACGGTTGCGGCATGCTGAGGGCTCGGACGCGGCGGGCGTTCGCGCCTCACCGCCTCCTGACCTGCGGTTCTTCGGAGCGGACCGAGATTCGAACCCGCGACCCCACCTTGGCAAGAAAACTCGCGGCGTCCCGTATCACCCTGTCGCGTACTAGGCCGTCCGTCCGCGCTGCTCAGGACCTCAGTCCAGGATTCGGTAGAACAGACCGGGACAACTCAGGACGGCTCGACCGTTGCACGAACCGTTGCACGACTTCCCCCGTCCCTCCGTCGACGCACTCGCTCGACGGGCGTCTCGCCGCCGACGAACCAGTACCAATTATTAGGGGTGTGACACTTGCCCCGTTCCGCCTGTGCAGAGTCCGAGCTTGCCTACGTCCCCCGGCTGGAAGATGTAGAACTTCCACGAATCCGCCGCGGTCTGAACCTGCGACGACGTCTGTCCGGGGTCTGTTGTGTCGAAGTCATTCAGCCCGCTCGCAGCGCAGGCCGAGTTCGCGTGATCCAGGGCCCCCGTTTCATTGGTGTTGTCCACCTGATTTGGCGGACCCTTGACCTCGCCCGCGAGAGCTGCGCTGGATGCCGCACCCACGAGCAAGAACACCGAAGCCGCAGTTATGAATCGTCGCTTCATTTCCGCCTCCCTACCATCGCGACCGACGTCTCACTTTGAGCCAATCCCGCTAGGTTCAACAAGCCTGTCTCGAAGCAACGGCGCATTCGCCGTATGCGAACTACGTCCGCGTGTGAAGAGTTGGACGGCTGCGTCCAGTCAGGCGCGATCCCTCAGCCGAGGAACTCGACGAGACGGCCCGGGGTGCTAGCGTCCGATCCCGTGGACCTCGAGCAGCTCGAGCGCCGCCCACAGAGCGCCTCGACGCCCTCGGCCCCGCCCGCCGCGCCGAGCTCCTCCACGTCCTCATGCTCCCCGACTTCGAGCGCGCCGACGGAAAGGGGAACCCCGAAGGGGACCCCCCAAGTTTCGGGTGCCCCTTCGAGCGGTCGTACCGGTCCGCTACGGCGTCGGGTCGGTGATCGAGCTGCCGTAGATGTCGCTATTGCCGAACGTGGCCGGACATACTTGCTGGATGGCCGGCCGTCCCTCCGGGTACATGCTCGGGTCTGCTTGCATCGCCGCGCGCCAGGCGTTGACCGCCGGACAGACGCCGGCGTCCCTGGTGTCGTTCCACACGGCCACGCCGTAGTCGTTCGTCGCGGCGGCGTAGACGTAGTCGCCTAGGAACTCCATGACGATGTTGTTCTGGGCCGAGCCCCTCGGATCGCCGACGACGCCTCGGTGGATTTCACTCCAGCCGGACAAGGATCCATCGCTACCAACCTCGGCGTGCAGCACCACGCCGACGAGGCCCCTCGGGCTCGTGGTGTCGTTGCGCAGCGGAGTGGTGAACGCGTTGTACACGAGGTAGAGATCCGTGCCGTCCGGAGACAACGCCGGCGCCGTGTAGTACCCGCGGTCTCCCGATGCCTGCACCGCGACAGGGTCCGACCACGTCAGCCCGTCGGCCGAGGTGCTAACCATGACGTCCTCGTGGTTCGTCGTCGTCGCGTCGATCCAGTTCCGAACAATCTCATCGGTCGCATCCTCGCCCGTGGGCGCGCCGTTCGCGATCGTCACGTTCGGCGAGCCCGTCAGGTCAGCGCGAGCGCCGGCGATGCCGTCCATCACGCACCGCTGGGTCGAGCCGTCGAACTGCAGGAGCGGACAGGGGTCACGCTCGGTGTCGATCGCAACCGGTCGCGTCCAGCTGGCGCCGCCGTTGAACGAGCGGACGAGGAACTGCGTCCCGACCGGGTTCTCGACGAAGAATGGGCTCTGAAATTGCTCGTAGAACAGGTAGATGGTGCCCTCGCTGTCGGTGCGGATCGTGCAGCCGGAAGTCCCCCACTTGAGGGGAGCGACGGCGCTCCCCCCGGCGACCTGCTTCGAGGACCACGTGTCGCCGCCGTCCCTCGAAGTCGAGGCGAACATCGACTGGCCGCCGGACCCCTGAAACTTCGCGAAACAGACGTACACGTTGCCGAAGAAGGGACTGCTCTCGGCGTTGTCGGCCCAGACCTGCTCCTTGTCGCTGAACGTCGCGGATGATTGCTTGCTGACGATGACCGGGTCGAGCCAGTTGTCCTCATCGGCGACAATTGCGGGCGTCAACGCAGGATCACCGTCAATCCGGGAGACCCCGATTGCCTCGAAGCCCTTGAACGTGATCGTCTCGCTCACCGAGAGGTTCGACGTGAGGTTCGCGTAGTAAAGGCGGGACCCGTTGTCCCAGTCGAACTCGCCGTTGTCGTCCGGGATGGGACCGAACGCAAGGGCCGGGTCGCCGTCGGACACGAGGCCCGCCTCGTCGTAGTGGGGAAGCGTCCCGATCCGACCAGGGTGCGCGACACACACGTCCGTCGTCACCGTGGGATCAGGGTCGCCGAGGCAGTCCCGAGCCGTGAGTCCTGTGTAGGTCGGCTGGATCCACGAATCGCCGCTGTCAAACGAGAAGTAGACGCCGGACCCTCCAACGTCCAGCGTGAAGGGACAGTCGGTCGGGGGCCCGGCGTTGCACGCCTCCATGTCGATGTTGTCGTTCGCCCCGGCAGCCACGACGGTGGGGTGCGCGGAGTCGATCGCGACCGCAGGTTCGTTCTGCTTGTTCTGGGAGAAGATCCCGTCGTTGCTTCCGACGGTGACCTCCGTGTCGCCGCCCGTTTGCGCCGTCGCTGGCCCGGACAGGCCGGCGACCACCATGAGGATGAAGGCAGGTCCGAGGGCCGTGCGAAGGGGGTGACGCAGCATCGGGAAAGCCTCCTTTGTGCCAGTGGACACTTCGACCCTAGGCACGCCTCAGCGACTGCCACATCACGCATCTGACGTATATCGACGAACGCCGACTGCGGGAGCGCCTCGACGCCTCGATCCGCTCCCCGCGCCGACCTGCTCCACGTCCTGATGCTCCCCGACTTCGAGCGAGCCGACCGGATCTGAGTGCTGTGAAGCTTGACGCGCATCCGGGGAACGATGGAGCATCCTGGCGCGACCACTCATCACCCATGCCCGCAGAAGGAGGCGACGATGCCTTTGTTCATGGACCATCACGAGAAGGTCGAGGGATTGACGGCGCAGGCTGTGGCCGACGCACACCGCAAGGACCTCGAGACCCAGGGTGAATACGGCGTGAACTACATCAAGTACTGGTTCGATGAGGGCTCGGGCCAGGTGTGGTGCCTCGTGGATGCCCCTGATTCCGAGGCCGCTATGACGGTGCATCGAGAGGCCCACGGCCTGGTGGCCGATGACCTCACCGAGGTTCAAGAAGGCGCGTAGCCGACCGGCCACCTTCGCCGCAGCAACGAAGGCCGCGACGTGATGAGGCCCGACGAGCTCGAGCGCCGACTACAAGAGCGCCTCGACGCCCTCGGTCCCGCTCCCCGCCACTACTCCACGGAACCCGAATTGGGCGATACCTACGTCTCTGATACTCCCGTGGCGATGGCGGTCTTCGAGGAATCCGATGACTGAGATGCCGGTAGTTATGTGCAGCGAGGCGCCGCTTGGCCAAACGGCGTACTCCGGTCCCGTTCGATGAAGACGCCGCGAGGAATCGTTTCACGAAGGGCTCGGGGGTCTCGTCGTCACGGACGAGCATATCGCGATCGATTCGAACGACGATGAGCCGGCGCCATAGCAAAGGCCCCTGATCGGAAGG
>Ga0207708_10004232_pt1 | contig 10568 bp, 7 predicted proteins | sample KBSK5101metaG_FD_184340 | JGI IMG/M metagenome (GOLD analysis project Ga0207708, IMG submission 184340) | Corn, switchgrass and miscanthus rhizosphere microbial communities from Kellogg Biological Station, Michigan, USA - KBS K5-10-1 metaG... | ecosystem: Host-associated > Plants > Roots >...
CGCGCTGGTCGCGATCGACAAGGTGCTTGGTGAGGGATACGCGACGCACGCTCTGTTACGGCTCGGCATCGCCGACTGGTCGCCAAACGGCGAGCTCTCGCTCGATCGCACCAATGCCCGGCGCACGACCGGAATCGGCGTGTATCGTCGCCTCATCGCATCCAACGATTGGGGTGACCCGTTCGGATTTACCAGCTCGCTTTCAGCGCTCCTCTTCGGCCGGGACGAAGGTTTCTACTATCGAACCTGGGGCGTCGAGCTGACTGGTCGCCACAACGACTGGATCCTTACCAACTGGCGGCTCTTCGCCGAGCAGCACTTTGACGCCAAGGTCAACACCGAGTTTGCGGTTGCTCATCCCGGTGGAGTCACGCCGGACCTGACCAACATCGATGCCGTGAACGGAAACATCGTGGGACTTGGGTTAGCGCATCACTCGTCGATGGGCGTCGATCCGCATGGATTCCGCGCGCTCACCGACTTCAAGCTCGAAGGCGCCACCGGGACGTTCGATTATACCCGCGGGCTGTTGCAGACTACGCTGTCACACGGACTCGGTCCTCTCGACGGCGCACTGACACTTGGCGCCGGATCTTCGGGCGGGACGGTTCCGCTCCAGAAACAATTCTTCATGGGCGGAGTCGGCAGCGTACGTGGGCAGAAAGCGGGAACGGCAATCGGCGACTCGTTCTGGTTGTCGAGTCTCGAGTTCGGCACGCGATCGACCGGATTCCGCAAAACGATCTTCGCCGATATGGGTTGGGCGGGGTCACGCGACAGCGTGTCGCACCCGGGAAGGCCATTGAGTGGTGCGGGAATCGGGGCGTCGTTCATGGACGGCCTGATTCGCGTAGATCTCTCAAAGGGCATTTACCCCGAGAAGCACGTGCGCGCGAATCTTTACGTCGAGGCGCGGTTCTGAGTCTGGCCTGATTTGACGCGCGACTCCAACTCGTGCGCGGCGGGAGGCGAGAGGAGCGCGACGACCTCGCGCTTCTTCAGGTTGAACTGCTGACCAGTACCGACGATTCCGACACGTAGCGCGCTGATCGTCAGCTCGGGGCCCTTTGTCACGTCGCTGGAGTTGTTGTAGCGGACGCTGCTCCCGTCCACGAACGTCACACCGCCGCGTCCCACTACGGTTCCGATCTCCCGTTTCACTATGAGAGCCGTGTCCTCGTCGATTCCCAGCCCCATCAAAGCCGGGAATTCGGCAATGGCGACGAAGAGCCTGTATAGCCGGCGACGCTGTGTGAAATGGGTGTCGATCAGAGTGTGGTAGCCTAGGAGACCCAGGCCCGGACCAATGTACTGTTCGACGAGCTTGCCTTCCTCATCGACCTCGTTGCCGGCCAGCGTCGTCTTGGTCAACGCAGCCGCGCCTGCGCTTGTGCCGCAGATGATAGCTCCCTCGAGGTACGCATCCCTGATCGCCTCTCCGACGGGAGTGCCACCGAGCGTGGAGACAAGTTTTACCTGATCTCCGCCGCCGAGAAAAATCCCGCGCGCGGATGCGACTTTGTTGGCCAGCGCAATGTCACACGCCTGCTCGCGTGTCTCGACAATCGGGATCTCGGCGTTGGTCGCGCCGGCCTCGGCGAGATCTGCGAGCCACATGTCTCTGGCCACGGCAACCTGACTCGATGCCGTCGTAAGCCCGACGATTGGCGCGCCGTCCCGGGCTCCGGTCATCTCGATGAAACTGCTCACCGCGGGTCCGGTGGCAGTGGTCCCGCCGCCAATCAGGATGAGTGTGCCCGCTGCATCGCGCAGGCGGCGGCGCGATCCGCGGCCATTGGAAGAAGCCGCCCCGCTAATCAGCAACTCCCGCGCGCTCTGCCGCGCGCGCTTCAGAGTGAGGTCGGTCCTTTGCGCGCGGCCGGACTGCCGGCGTCCCCAGCTCGTTCAGTGTAAATGCAGCAAGGGCAGCAGCAACTTGCGCCGGAAGCGGCGCCTTGTCGTGAATCCAGCCAGCCTCGAACGAGCTGTCCAGCTCCTCGATGATGATGCGTCGATTGTCGACCAGGGCTGTGGCGCGGGCGACCTTCTTGTCCTTGCTCGTAACGTCGCTGTCAGTGGCAAAGATTGCGACACGACAGCCGGCATCACGCACCAGATCCTGTATCTCCCAGTTTTTCGCCGGGACGATGACGATGCCACCTTCGGGTACGGCGTCCGCGACCACCGAGACAAGGCGATCGGAGCGTCGCTTGACCTTGAACCTGTCGGGCACGTCCGACAGCTCCGAGTCGAGGATGATCGCGGTATCCGAGTGGGAATAAGGCAAGCCGGCTTGCACGATGTAGGCGGGGGAAACATCGATGATGAGGTCGCCCACACCGCTGAAGCCAAGTCGCGCCATCTCGTCACGGGTCTCGCTTCGGTACGCACCGCCAGTGATTCCGCACAACACGTTCTGAATGAGCGGTGGCACCTGGGCCGTGGCATCCAGTGCGCGAAGCTCGGCGACAGCGTAGTCGACGGAAGTCAGTGTTCCGGCGAACGCGCTCTGCACGATCTCCAGCGCCAGCGCAGCGGCGCGCAGGCCGACGGATTCGTGCAGATGCTCGAAAATAAGAGTGTATTCTCCCGGCTGGTCGCCGCCCCGGGTGCGGCCGTAGCCGACGTCATGTCCGATCATTCCCTGCAGCTCGAGCGCGACGTGCTCCACGATGTGGGCGCAGTAGGTGCCGCGCTTCAGGCGGATTAGAAATCCTCCCGGCTCGCCGATGCTGCAGCGGTGATCTCTGAGACCGGGCATCGCTTCCATCAGCGACTTCGTGAAACCCGGCACATCGGCGGAGGAAATATTCTCGTACGCGCCGATAGTGAGATCCATTCTGGTTACGGGAAGCTTTGACCAGTAGTTCGCTCCGCGCATGGCGTGGAGCGTTGTCATTCTGATCTCCGAACCGGGATCCGGCAAACGCTCACCCATTAACGGCTACCGGCGGAAAATTTCTGAACAGCCTCGAGACTCCGCGAGACATCGTCAGCGAGGATGACGACGAGGTCGTTGTCCCTCATCTGACTCATTGCGCGTTCGATCGCTTCGAGCTCAGAGATGATCGTCTCGTACTGGTTGTTCTCCATCCCGCCGTCCATCAGTCCATCTACAATGAGCTGCGCGGCTGCGCCAGGCTCGCGGCCGCGAGTGTCATCGTCTTCCTTGACGATGACGTAGTCGAGTTGCGACGCCAGGCGTCCTACTTCGCGCAAATCTTCATCGCGCCTGTCGCCGGGCCCGGCGACGACGCCGATCCTCCGGTTGGCGTCGACGTTCTGCACCAGATCGATCAGCCCGCTGATCGCGGCGGCATTGTGCGCGTAGTCGACAATCACTTTCCCCTTCGGCACGCGCATCAGGTTGAGGCGGCCTGGTGTCAGGGATGGTGAAGGGAAGAACGACAACAATCCAGCCCGGATATCGTCGTAGCGCATTCCCTGCACGTATGCGGTCGCAATAGCGGCGAGGATGTTCTCCTGTTGAAACTTCGCCGCGCCGCCCAGCATCAACGGGACTTCGCGTACGGGCGCGATCGGAATGCGAAGCCGGCCGCGCCGAATGACGAAAGTATCCTTTTCGATTCTGGCGCCAATTCCGTTTCGCAGCAGGTGGGCCTCGAACTCGTCGCTCTCGCCTTCGGGCCTCGTCGAGAACAGCACCAGATCGCCCGGAGTTCTATCCCGCATCGCGTATACGAGTGGGTCGTCAGCATTAAGGACCGCATGCCCTTCGCGCTTGACGACGGCAGCCACGACTCCCTTGACGTCGGCCAATTGCTCGAGGGTGTTGATACCGCGCATGCCGAGGTGATCTGCGCTGACGTTCAGCACAACGCCGACATCGACTTCGTCGAACCCCAGGCCGGCACGAAGCAATCCACCGCGCGCTGTTTCCAGCACGGCGATGTCTACCGTCGGATTCGAGAGAATGATGTTGGCCGAAAACGGACCGGTCATGTCGCCCTCGAGAACCATGCGGTTCTGGAGGTAAGTCCCGTCCGTCGTAGTGAATCCGACAACGTTCTCGCCGAGTCGGAAGAGGTGCGCTATGAGACGGACGGTGGTCGTTTTGCCGTTGGTGCCCGTGACGGCGATTACCGGGATCGTCGATTTGGTGCCCGGTGGATACAGCATGTCGATGATCGGAGCGCCAACGTTACGGGGCGTTCCCTCCGCCGGGTGCGTGTGCATCCTGATGCCCGGACCGGCGTTCACCTCGATGATTACAGCGTTGTTCTCCCGGAATGGAACCGAAATGTCCTCCGTCAGCACGTCGATTCCAGCGATGTCGAGGCCGATTATTCCCGCCGCCATTTCACAGGCCGTGATGTTGTCGGGATGCATCTCGTCGGTTCGATCGACGGCGGTGCCGCCGGTAGAAAGATTCGCGGTGGCGCGCAGGAAGACGACCCGATCCTTCTCCGGAATCGAGTCGAGCTTGAGTCCCTGCTTGCGGAGGAAGTTCACGGTGCGCTCGTCAGCCGGGAGCTTGGTCAGTGTCTTGGTGTGGCCGACACCACGGCGGGGATCGCGGTTCTCCTTCTCGATAAGCTGCGCAATCGTGCTTTTGCCGTCGCCGACGACGCATGCGGGTATGCGCTCGGCGCAGGCGACGACCTTTCCGTTGATCACGAGCACCCGGTGGTCTCTTCCCTCCGCGTACTGCTCGATGACGATGCGGTCGCCGAACTCGCGCGCATCGTTCCAGGCTTCCTCGAGCGCATCTTCGTCATCGATGCGACCGGAGATTCCCCTGCCATGATTGGCGTCGAGCGGCTTGAGGATCACGGGATAGCCAATCTCATCGACGATCTCCAGCGCGCGCTCGAATGATCTTGCGACATCGCCGTTCGGTACGGGCAGTCCAATGTTGCCCAGCACTCGCTTGGTATCGTCTTTGTCCTGGGCGATTTCCACGGCAATCGCGCTGGTGTAATCGGAAAGCGTCGCCTGTATCCGACGGAGGTTTTTTCCAAGTCCGAGCTGGACGAGTGAGTAGTTGTTGAGACGGCGAACGGGAATGCCGCGGCGCTTCGCTTCTTCCACGACGGCCGCTGTCGACGGGCCAAGACGGACTGTCTCGTAGAGCGAGAGCAGCTGGTCCACGATTGCCTCGACGTCGATGGCAACGCCGGCGATGCACGCGCGCACGATTTTCACGGCGTCACGCATGCTCTGGAGTCCGACTTCTTCCTCCTCGTAAGCGACGATGACCCACCACGTGTCGGCATCGCCGGAAGGAACCACGCGTCCGAAGCTGACGTCGTTTCCGGCGAGCGATTGCAGCTCGAGGGCGACATGCTCGAGGATGTGCGGGATGTGCGTCCCTTCGCGCAGCCTTTCGAGGAATCCACCCGGTTCCTGGCGCGTGCAGTGATGCTCAGCGAGAGTCGGGATTGCCTCCGTCAGTCTCTCGTAGAATCCTGGAATGTCGGCGGAGTTAACCTGCTCGAGCGATCCCAACTGAACATCGCAGGCTATGACCGGGGCAAGGCGCCAATAATTGGGGCCTCGAAGTGCGCGGATCCGTGATACTTGCAGCTGGTCCGCGTCGATCTGGGGCTCTGTAGCGGTACTCATCTCGTCGGGTAATACGGGAGTATCTAGATGAGCAACGGCCGGGCCAAGAGTCTCGGCGTACAGAATCGTGCCAGTCCGCTTGCCTGGTTCAATACGGAAGCGGGGAGCTGAAAGCTTCGTCAGCTTTACAGCTGGGAGTCGTTACTACTCGCGTTAGAGCGTGAGCCGCGAGCTCTAAGCTCGCTCTAAGCTCCCCGCTGATGGGTACGTGTGGCAGGGAGCTGCGAGCTATTCCGCTGACTAAGCTAAGAGCTCCCCGCTTCAGTTCTGTGGATGCCAGCCAAGCTAGCAGAGTCTCTACGCCGAGATTATTCGGCCTCCATGAACGGATACCTATAATCCCTCGGCGGCGAGAATGTTTCTTTGATGTTCCGCGCGCTGACCCAGCGGACGAGGTTCAGCTTCGAGCCTGCCTTGTCATTGGTTCCCGACCCGCGCGCGCCACCGAACGGCTGCTGTCCGACGACTGCGCCGGTTGGCTTGTCGTTGATGTAGAAGTTTCCGGCGGCGTTGCGCAGCGCCATCGACGCTTCACCCACGGCACGGCGGTCATTGCTGAACACTGCGCCGGTGAGCGCATATGGAGATGTCTCGTCGACGATCTTGAGCGTCTCCGCCCATTTCCTGTCGGGATAGACGTGAGCGGTGACAACGGGTCCAAAGATCTCTTCGCAAAGCAGCTTATAACCCGGATCCTTCGTCTCTATCAGCGTCGGCTCGATGAAGTAGCCTTCCTCTCCGCGCGCGACTCCGCCGGACACGACGCTCGCGTTCTTCCTGCCGTGCTCCAGATACTCACCAATCTTTGTAAACGCCTTCTTGTCGATGACGGCGCCCATGAAATTGCGGAAATCGGCGGGATCTCCGATGCGGATTTCCTTCATGATCGCGACGGTGCGATCACGCACTTCCGGCCAGATCGATTCAGGCACGTACACTCTGCTGGCCGCCGAGCACTTCTGACCCTGGTACTCGAATCCGCCGCGGGCGATTGCGACCGACAACGCTACCGGATCCGCCGACGAATGAGCGACGATGAAATCCTTGCCGCCGGTCTCGCCGACGATGCGCGGGTAGGACTTGTAGCGTGACATGCTGGCGCCGATCGTCTTCCACATGCTGTTGAAGACGGCGGTGCTGCCGGTGAAGTGGACGCCGGCGAGATCGCGGTGCGCGAGCAGCTTGTCGGATATCAGCGCTGCGTCGCCGGGAACGAAGTTGATTACTCCCGGTGGAAGTCCGGCTTCCTCGAGCAGCTTCATGATGTAGTAAGCGCTCAGCATCGCACTGGAGGCGGGCTTCCAGATCACAGTGTTGCCCATCAGCGCCGGCGCCGTCGGCAGGTTTCCGGCGATGGACGTGAAGTTGAACGGCGTCACCGCGTACACGAACCCTTCCAGCGGGCGATAATCGAGCTGGTTCCACATCGTGCGGTCGCTGAGTGGCTGCTCGTCGTAGAGATTCTGCGCGTAAAAGGGATTGAATCTCCAGAAGTCGATCAGCTCGCATGCGGCGTCGATCTCTGCCTGGAACGCCGTTTTCGATTGGCCGAGCATGGTGGCGGCGTTGAGGGTCGCACGCCAGGTTGTCGCGAGCAGCTCCGCGGCCTTGAGGAATACAGCGGCGCGATCTTCCCACGGCCAGTTCGACCATTCCTTCGCCGTGTCCTGAGAAGCACGAATCGCGGCATCGATTTCCGCTTCGCCGGCGCGATGCCATTTGGCCAGCACGTGACGATGGTTGTGAGGCATCACCGTATCCGCCGTCTGACCGGTGCGGATTTCCTTGCCACCTATGATCACAGGGATGTCGATCTGCTCGGCCGACATCGAGCCGAGGCGATCCTTTAGCGCGGCGCGCTCCGGTGAGCCAGGTGCGTAGCTCCTGACCGGCTCGTTGACGGGCGGCGGCACGCGGCGATTGCCGTTGAACGCGGTCAGAGGACGCGTCGATGCAGCAACGGCTGGAGCCTCAGGCAATCCGTCTTCGGATGGCTTGGATTTGCGCTGGCTTGGCGAAGCGGGGCGAGCGGGTCGAACCGCGGAAGAAGGAGCTGACATGCATTCCTCAGTGTGTGCGCGAGTACAGTCTTAAGATACGCCGCACCGCTCTAAAACGGACCCCTTCGGGCTTCTCTCGCTGTGTGCGATGAGGTAACGTGGGCGGGTGTCGAACCTATCGTGCGGATTCCCTGTCAGGTGCGAGCGGCCGATAGTCGCTGCTCTGTTCTACGCGCTCTTGCTATTGACAGGTTGTCTCGACGATTCGGTCGAGTGGGGCGATGTCTCATATCGCAACAGTCAGCTAGGTGATCCGCCGGCGATCAGCGCCAGACGGGATGCAGATCTGCCCGAGGTGCCTGGTGCTGCGTCGCATTGCCGGAACTCGGTTACGAGTGTAGGGGTGCACGGCGAGCTGTTCCGCGCGTGGTGGTCAGTCCGCGCCGACAGCAACGCTGTCCTGTCACTGCAGCAATCACCGGACGGCGGGCAAACCTGGCGGCCTCCGACTGAAGTGGACTCGCGCGATCGCGGCGGCAGAGGCTGCGACAGGCCGGCGCCAGGAGTCTGGTACGATCCCGCGAGCCGCTACGTATACCTGACCTATTTTCTCGATGCGCTCGATGGATCAGGAGTATTCTTCGCGCACTCGATGGACGACGGTAAGATGTTTCACTCGCCGATCGCGGTCGTTTACGGGAATCGGCCCGTGCACGCCAGTGTAGTTGGTCGTGGGGACAGTGTCGTCGTTGTATTCGAGGATCCGAATGCGACGACTCCTACACTCGGCTACGCGCTTTCGCGCACGACGGGTCACATCTTCGAGCAGCGCGGACACGTAGTTCCGGAGGAAGTGCGCGCGATCTGGCCGTGGGTGACGCTCGATCGCAACCGCATCGGCGTCTGGTGGATGACTCCCGACAGCACCTCTCGAGTCGGGCACCGCGAGGGAGTCTGGAAGTAGCAGCTACTGCTTCGAAACTTCCTCGCTCGGCCGCGCCTGATCCCGAATCGCCGGCGGCAGCAGCAACCACTGCTCCGGTTGCAACAATTTCTCCGCGGCAGCGACAGCGCGGGTGGTATTGTCCGATGCTTCCCCCAGCATCATTGCGATACTGCCGGCCATCTGCCTCGCGTCTCCCGTCGCTTTCGATTTCGCCAGCAAAGTCTTGATGTCGTTGTAGATCCGCGCGTTTCTGGCCAGAAGCGAGTCGGAAACGTCGGTCAGCCCGACGATCTGGACGGCGCTCAAGTGCAGCGTGTCCTTGAGCGCGAGAATCTCGGCAACAGGATTTGGCACTGTTCCGGCTGGCCCGAATATGACCGGGGCCACTGGCTCGCTGTCGCTCTCGCGTCGAGACGAACCACCGGCCTCGCCGTTTATCTCGACCATCGACAGCGCCAGCGGCGTTCCGCCCAGCTTCATGTCGACCGTCATCTCCTCCGGCCTGGTGGTGTGCCGGATGATCGTCTGCTGTGTGGGCGCGAAGCCAAGCTTTTTGACCAGCACCAGATAGCGGGGTGGCGTCTCGGGGAAGTAAACCTTGTAGCGCCCTTCGCCGTCGGTCACGACCGAGCGCCGCAAACCCGACTGGAGCGATGTCACGCCAACCTGGGCATCGCCAATGGGGCGACCGTTCATGTCCGTCACTCGTCCCAGCAGGATATCAGTACCCGTCTCCGTCTGAGCCTGACCGGCGCCAGGAATCAGGGAAGCAGCGATTATGAGGATTGGTATGAGCTTCTGCATCGACGGGTGGGGGATTCTCTCTCTATAATCAAACCTAGTACACGACGGTGCAACTTCCGTTGCGCCACACGAAGGTACGGTAGAGTACTTGCACCGGGCCCGGCCATGACTCGCTTTATCGGCGCACATACTATCGATAACGGTGGCATCCACATGGCGGTGCTGCGTGCCGGCAACGCCGGAATGACCGCCTTGCAGCTCTTCACCGCTATACCGCGCTTCTACGGCGACAAGTCGACAATCAAGCCCGAGCGCGTGACGCGATTCAAGACCGCGCTGGCGAAAACCAAAATCAAGCCCGCCAACGTCGTAGTACACGCGGCTTACGTGCTGAGTGTAGCGACGCCCGACGACGAGAAGTGGGCGCGGGCCAGCGCTGGACTGACCAAGGAGCTGGAGAGATCGAGCGCGCTCGGCGTCGGTGCGGTCTGCTTTCACCCCGGATCGGCGGGCGCCAGCGATCGTGCGGATTCGGCGAAGCGGATCGGCAAGGCGATCACGGTGGCGCTGGAGACCCACAAGTCGGAGACACGACTGCTCGTCGAGAACACTGCCGGCGCGGGGAAAACGATGGGGAAAACCGCCCAGGAGATACATGACATTTTGTCGAGCGTCCCCAAGTCGCTGCGCACGCGAACGGGGTACGGTCTGGACACCTGCCACCTCTTCTCGTCGGGCTACGACATATCCGCGTCGAAGGAGAAGTTCTCGTCGGTCCTCGACGAGTTCGAGGAGGTGATCGGTGAGCCTCCCTCGTTCTTTCATCTCAACGACAGCGCTACGGAGCTCGGATCCAACCGCGATCGCCACGTGTTGATCGGCGACGGCTACATAGGGAAATCCGCTTTCGAGTGGCTGATGAAGGACCCCCGGAGTGCCGGAATTCCTCTCATTCTCGAGACGCCACAGCAGAACTATGAGATTGCCGACAGCGATGATTCACCAGACCCGTTCGACGTAAAAATGTTGCAGATGCTCGAAGGCTGGACGTAAAAAGCAGGCGGTGAGGCAGGGGGCGGCAGCGGCCGCAGAGCATTTTCCCCTCTGGGATTGGCCTTTTTTCATAGGGGAAATCGATGCATTCCCTATTGCTTTCGCCTCACGGGACTATAGTTTGCGTCGCTGACGCATGTCGATTCACCCTGTAGGAAATCGCATCCGATCACCAAACCAGGAGACAAGATGGCAACGAAAAAGAGAGGCGGAAGGAAGTCCTCGGCACGGAAGTCTTC
>Ga0207708_10004234_pt1 | contig 10566 bp, 12 predicted proteins | sample KBSK5101metaG_FD_184340 | JGI IMG/M metagenome (GOLD analysis project Ga0207708, IMG submission 184340) | Corn, switchgrass and miscanthus rhizosphere microbial communities from Kellogg Biological Station, Michigan, USA - KBS K5-10-1 metaG... | ecosystem: Host-associated > Plants > Roots >...
CGGGGTTGATATGGATCAAGGAAGAAGGGCAGACACGGCCTACGGTGACCGCAGAGAGAATGGAGCATCGCCATGAAAGTCAGAGCCATCATGACCTCCCCGGTGATATCGGTCGCGCCTGACAGCACCGTCTTGGAGGCCGTCCGCATCATGCTGCAGCGGCACATCAGCGGTTTGCCCGTGATCGAAAAAGGCGGTGAGCTCGTCGGCATCGTAACGGAAGGCGATTTTCTCCGGCGGGCCGAAACCGGGACCCAGCGCCGGCGACCGCGCTGGCTGGAATACCTGGTGGGACCCGGCCGGCTTGCGGATGAATACACCCGCTCCCATGGGCGCAAGGTGTACGAGATCATGACATTCGGCGCGCTGACCGTCACCGAGGACACTCCGCTCGACGAGGTCGTGCGACTGATGGAGAAGCGGCGCATCAAACGCTTGCCGGTGGTGCGCGGAACCGCGGTCGTCGGCATCGTCAGCCGCGCCAATCTCGTTCACGCGCTTGCCGGGCTCGCCCGCGAGGTCAAACCGACTGCGGCCAGCGACCAGGCCATCCACGACCGGATCGTCGCCGAACTGGCAGGTCAATCGTGGGCGCCGACGGCACTCATCAACGTCATCGTCAGGGACGGCGTGGTGGAACTGTGGGGGGCGATCACCGACGAGCGCGAGCGCGCGGCCATCATCGTCGCCGCGGAGAATGCGCCGGGTGTGAAGGGCGTCAACGACCATCTGGCTTGGGTCGAACCGATGTCTGGCATGGCATTTTCCCCATCGGATGAGGGCATGGTTCAGGCAAAGGCATCGTGAGCGTTCCCGACGGACGGCCGCGGCGTTCACCGCGAGGGCCCGAAGGCGCTTGAGGTCCCCGGTTGACTTGTCGCCCCGGGCGAAATCAGATCAGCTCGCCGTGAATTTTGGCTGATTGGTGCGTCTCTTTGCGTCAGGGCAAATCGATCCGGAAACGCGTCAGATAGATTGTCGCCACGCACCTCGCGTTATTGGCAATGGGAGAAGTCATGTCGTTCAAAGATATCCTGGTTGCGCTGACGACCTACCCGCAGCCGACCCCGGTTTCCGCTATGGAAGAAGCCGTCGAGCTTGCTGCAGCCCTGGGGAGCAGGATTTCCGCGATTGCCTGTGAAGTGAAGATCAAGGCTCCGGGCAGTCCGATGGGCAATTATCTTCTGGATATCCCAGCAATGGTCGCCGCCGAGGTCAAAAAGAGCGCGACCAATACCCAGCAACTTTTGGCGGCCTTCCAGGATGCGGCCGAGAAAATGGGGGTCTTTCAAGAACGGATAGCCGAGCATTGCCTGACGTCCGAGGTCCCTGATGTCTTCGTCGAGTATGCTCGATTGCGGGACCTGACGATCGTGCCGGTGCCCGAGGGGGACTACGTCGATCAATGGTACGCCGAATCGATCATCTTCGGGTCCGGGCGCCCAACCATCGTCCTGCCGCACACCCGCAAGCGAACCGCGCCCTTCGCGCTCAATACCGTGATCGTGGCCTGGGACTTCAGTCGACCGGCTACGCGGGCGATCGCGGACGCGATGCCAATTCTCGAGAAAGCCAAACGGGTTTGCATTGTCACCGTGGCAAATGAAAAGACGATCGACACGCGGCATTCAGGTGTGGAGCTGGCGAAACATCTGGCCAGACACGGCATCGAAATCATCCTCGATGAAGTCGACGCCGAAGGTCGCCGGATCGGGGAGGTGCTTGAGGCCCATGTGACGTATCGGAATGCTGATCTTCTGGTCATGGGCGCGTACGGGCATTCCCGGATAAGGGAGTTCGTTCTTGGCGGAGCCACCAAGAGCATGCTCGCGCGGCCGCCCGTGCCGCTGCTCCTGTCCCATTGAATCGCACCGGAGGCGTGACGGCCGCCTGTTCGCTTGCAGTCGAGGCGCGGGTCAGTCCGTGATCGCTCCCACGGGGATGAACTCGCGCAGCTTCGAATGGCCGTCGGCGTCCGTCACCATATTTTAATGCGACAGCATGCAGCACACCGGGCTTGATGCCAGCAGTTCCTGCGTGACGCCGCCGAAGATCCATTCACCCAAGCGGCTGTGCCCGTATCCTCCGGACACGATCAAGTCTGCTTGCTCGGTGCGGACAAGCTCGAGGAGCTCGGTTGCAACCGGCCCGCGGGCGCGCTTCCAGATTTCATCCGCCACAATGACACCGTGGCGCGTGAGATAACGTCGGATGTCGGCCAGATTTCTCTTGTCCTCGGATTTCGAATCTTCTTCCCCGATTTCGACAACCAGGACTTCATTGGCCTCCCGCAAAAACGGCAGCGCGTCGCGGACCGCGCGGCGGCATTCACGGGCATCCTTGCACGCGACCACGACGCGACGAAGCGGGAGTGGACCGATGACGTCCGGCACCACCAGGACGGGCCGACCCGCGCGCAACAGGATGACGCCGGGCTCGACCAGGTCGCGCACATTGCGGCCGCTGCGCGTCGGCCCGACCAGGATGACATCCGCTGCCCTGGCCTCCCGCACTATAAGGTCGCTCGGTAGTTCAAGAGCGGTGCGCCATTCCACACTCCTGAGAGCCTGCCCCTGGACGCAGAACTTCTTTCCCATCTCTTCGAAGCGGGCCGTCGCGGCGGCATAGTCATCCTGGGTGGGTTCGCGGTAGATCACAACGCCTCCGGCCGCGAAAGCCGGACGGAGTGGCAGGCCCGCGACGCCAATGAGCGCTGCCTGAAACCGGTCCGCAAGATCGAGCGCGAACTGCACTCTCTGTTCGCAGTCGCGCTCGACGTCGACGTGGACCATGATCGCCGCAATGGACATCACCTGCTCCCCGTTGGTTCAATAGGCGGAATTACTTCCATCTTGCCCGCGCGCGACCCTGATCCAGGTCAAAGGGCAATCCCTGCAATGGCAGAAGCCCGTTTTCAACGTTCCTGGATCGATTTGAGATAGGCGATGATCGCCCCCACGTCCTGCGGTTCGAAGGTGAACTGGGGCATGTCCGGGTGTCCGACAAACAGACCTTCCGCCAAGGCTTCTGCAAGTCCCTCGACTGGATACCTGCGCGAGAGCGTTCGAAACGGCGGTGCTTCCGGATGCGGGCTCAGTCCGGCCGTGCCGGTGGCGTGGCAACGCGCGCAGTTCCTGCTCAGCAGGGCTTCGCCGCGCTTCACCGGCGCGCGGCTCTCTTGTGCCGACAACGATGGCGCGGCGCCCGTGATGACCACGGCGAGGAAAAACCCGAGCACAGGTTTTCTGCGCATGGCGAGCTAGCTCCCTCCGTCGCCGGCCACATCGCGGATTTGCCGGAGCAACGCATTCCCCAGTAGAGGCTTCTCGACGATGGGAACCGAGGCCTTGCTGGCGCGCTCGCGCACAGACGGGCTGGGGTCGCCGGTGATCAGGATCGCCGGCGCTGAGAAATGCCGGCTGCGCAACAAGTCGATCAGGTCGAGCCCGCTCATACCGGGCATATGCTGGTCGACGACAAGACAGCCACAGGGCGCCGGGTCGCCTGCGCCCAGCAGTTCGGCTCCGGTCGCGTAGCTACGGACCGTGAAGCCCTCGATCTCAAGCGAGAATTTCAGGGAATTGCGAACCGCAAGATCATCGTCCAGGACGATCACCACAAACCCCGGAGCCGACAATTCGCTGTGTGCTGTCATCGCCTGTGCCCGCGCTGGCGGTTGCATGAGGCTGTCAGAAAGCAGGAAGACCGGGGCGCCGCTTTGATCTGGCTCAATTTCGTCCAAGAAGACGTTCGACTCGACGCCGATCAGGCGTCGTCACGAGTCTTCGACTCCGGACCGAGAATCCCGGCGATGAGGGCCATACGCACGAGATCCGACAGGCTCGCAGCCTGCATCTTGGTCATGAGGTTCGCCCGGTAGATCTCGATCGTGCGTGGGCTGATGCCGAGGTCATAGGCAATCTGCTTGTTGGCATGCCCGCTGACGAGCCCCTCCAGCACGTCGCGCTCGCGGTTCGACAGGGCTGCCAGTCGACGCTCGATTTCGTTGCGCTCCGCCTGGCGTTTTTGGTCCTGGTTCAGCTGGTTGAGCGCGGACCGTACCGATGCCAACAACACTTCGTCATCAAAGGGCTTCTCGAGAAAATCCAGCGCGCCGATCTTCATCGCTTCCACCGCCAGGGGAACGTCGCCGTGGCCGGTAATGACGATCACCGGAATGCCGAGCTTGAGCTCCCGCAAGCGCCGCAGCAGATCGACACCGCTCAGCCCGGGCATTCGCACATCGGTGATGACACAACCGGCCTCGGCGTTGGGCGCGACGTCGAGGAATCCCAGGGCGGATTCGTAGGTCCGCACCTCCAGGCCGACCGCGCTCAGCAGAAAGGCCAACGATTCGCGCATGGCCTCATCATCGTCGATGACGTGCACGACTGGCTTGTCAGACGGCATCGCGGACCTCCTCCTGGGTCACCGCCCGCAGCGTGAAGCGAAAGGTCGTGCCGCCGGCGGGGTTGGGGCTCGCTCCAATCTGTCCGCCATGGGCCTCGACAATGGTGCGGGAAATCGACAGGCCGACGCCCATGCCGTTGCGCTTGTTGGTGATGAAGGGCTGGAACAGGTGAGACGCTATGTCCGGCGAAATCCCCGAGCCGGTGTCCGCGACGCTAATGGCGAGCATACCATCCTTGTCGGGCGCGGTGGAGATAGCGAGCTCGCGCCTTTGCGAGGATTCCATAGCCTCGACGGCGTTGCGCAGCAGGTTGAGCAGAACCTGCTGAATCTGCACCTTGTCGGCGAGGACGAGGTCGATGGTGGGATCGAACTGAAAACGCACCCGAACGCCTTGATCCTTGGCGCCGACGAGAGCCAGAGCGCTTGCCTCCTCGACAAGCTTCTTGACGCTTTCGACCCGGCGCTCACTCTCGCCGCGCGCCACGAACTCGCGCAAGCGGCGGATGATCTGACCCGCCCGTAAAGCCTGCTCCGCCGCCTTGTCCATGGCGTCGCGAAGCAAGGCGGAGCGATCGTCGGTGCCGTTTTCGAGCATGCGTCGCGAGCCTTTCATGTAGTTGGCAATCGCGGACAGCGGCTGGTTGAGCTCGTGAGCCAATGCGGACGCCATCTCGCCCATGGCGGTCAATCGGGAGACATGCACGAGCTCGGACTGCAATTCCTGAAGCCTTGCCTCGGTCTGCTGTCGCTCCGTAAGGTCGCGGATGAAACCGGTGAAGAAGCGCTGATTGCTCGAGCGCATTTCTCCCACGGCCAGCTCCATCGGAAAAGTCGAGCCGTCCTTTCGCTCGCCGACCACGAGCCGCCCGATCCCGATGATTCGCCGCTCTCCGGTCCGGAGGTAGCGCTCGAGGTAGCCATCGTGGTTCTCCCGGTAGGGAGTCGGCATCAGGCGCTTGATATTCGTCCCGATGACTTCGGCCGGGGCAAAGCCGAACAGCCGCTCGGCCGCCGAGCTGAAAGAATGGATGATTCCTCGCTCGTCGATCACGATCATCGCGTCGGGCACGGTATCGAGGATCGACGTGAGGTGAGCGGCGCGTGCGTGAACGTCGTTCGCGCTGATCGCCGCCTGCACACGGTTGCGTTGCAGTTGCTCTCCGCCCCAGGCCATGCCTGCCCCGATCAGGACGAATGCAACGGCGTTGACGACTTCGGGAACCGTAAGGTTCGGAAAGTCCGTGATCACGAAGAGGCCGAGGACGGCGCTGAGGCCGGTGGCCAGCAGGCCCGGTCCCAGCCCGCCGAGACCGGCAGCGACCAGAACCGCGGGGATGAAGAACAGATAAGGCGAATCCCCTTGCACGATCGGGGTCAGCGCCATCCTTGCAACGAAGGCGATGGCCACCGCGAGAGGAGCCATCCCATACCGCAGCACATCTTGCCGCATCAAGAGCCAGCGCTTGACGCCCCTCAGCAGGGGAGTGTCGCTCGGTTTGTCGGCCAAATGGGCAAGAAATATCTTCATGACCAGCTTGTCGGACGAGCGATCCTCACTGCTTTCCAGGACGACTCGCGAACCGTCCTCGATTCCGGTCTACCGGGGGGCCGCCTTCCCCGCCCTCCGGTATAGCCCTTAGGGACATTATCGGAATTTTCCGTCTGCCGGCCTGCGGCTACCAATTTGCCATCGAATTGGCAGAGGTCACCAGCCATGCTGACGCAGACAATAAGCCGGCCCGCGCCCTTCCAGCATCCGGCCGCAGGATTTCGCCACGCGTCGCCCGCGGGCAGGGAGCCGGCGGCCGATAGCCCCGACCTCGTGGGTGCGCTCATGCCGTTTGCGCGCAACAGCGAAATCTACGGGGAGAACGAGCCGGCGGACTACCTCTACAAGGTCGTGAGCGGGACGGTGCGCACCTACAAGGTGCTGGTGGACGGACGCCGGCAGATCGGCGGCTTCCATCTGCCGGGAGACATGTTCGGTTTCGAGAGCGGGGAGGAGCACACGTTTTCGGCGGAAGCGATCACCGACTGCAAGATTCTGGTGATCAAGCGCAGTAGCGTGATCGCGCTCGCCGCGCGGGACAATGACATTGCCCGACAAATGTGGGCGCTGACCGCGCGCGAGCTGCAGCGCGTTCAAGACCATGTGATGCTGCTGATCAAGAACGCCCGGGAGCGGGTCGTCGGCTTTCTGCTCGAAATGGCAGATCGCGGCGCGGGCGGCAGCGCTGTCGAGCTTCCGATGTCCCGCCAGGACATTGCCGACTATCTCGGTCTGACCATCGAAACCGTGTCGCGCACGCTCACCCAATTGGAAAGGGCCGCCGCGATCGAACTTCCGACCTCGCGCCGGATCGTGTTGCGCAACCGCCCTGCGCTCAGTCGACTGAACGCCTAGATCGGAAAGGACGGCAGCGTCTCAGCATGGAATAGAGGGAGGGCCCCTGCCGGTGGTCGATCCGAGCGGTATCCTGCTCGGCATCATCAGCGAGGGCGACTTTCTGCGGCGGGCCGAGCTCGGAACCCGGCGTCGCCGAGTCCGATGGTTGGAGTTCCTGATCGGTCCCGGGCGTCTGGCGAGCGAATACGTGCACGCGTGCGGCCGCAAAGTGACAGAGATCATGACCCCCAATCCTTACACGGTCAGTGAAGCGACGCCGCTCACCGAACTCGTGCAGTTGATGGAGCGCCATCGGGTCAAGCGCGTGCCCGTCGTATGCGGACGCCGGTTGGTCGGCATCGTGAGCCGAGCCGATCTGTTGAGGGCGCTCGCAAGGCTTGCGCCTGCGGCCGAGACCGTTGCGACCAACGATGCAGAAATCCGCGAGCGCGTGATGGCCGAATTGCGCAAGCGGAGCTGGGCGCCGCTGGATCTGATCAACGTCATCGTGCGTGATCGAACCGTAGATCTGCAAGGCACCATCACCGACGATAGCGCCCGGCAGGCCACGGTCGTCGCGGCAGAAAATGTGCCCGGAGTGCGTGCCGTACAAGATCATCTTGTCTGGGTTGAACCGCTGTCGGGAATGACCGTGCTCCCGCAGGACGCCAGCGCGGCGTCCGTAAACGCTTCGTAACCAACTTAGCTTGCAGCGAATGCAGCAGATCGATCTCGATGCCAACGAAGTCATGCGTGTCGATCCAGAGGCTCGAGTCCTGACGCGCTAGAGGAACATGAAAGACTGTGTAATGGGATCAAAACATCCGGTGCATGGCCGCTGGCCAGCAGTCTTGCTGGCGGCAATCGCGTCCTGCCTGACCGGCCAAAGCGCGCTCGCACAACAAACACCGCAGGCGCAGCGCGGTTTGACGATACTTCGCGCGAATTGCGAGCAATGTCATGCCATCGACAAGACCAGCGACAGTTCGCTCGCGATCGCTCCGACATTCCGCTCGTTGCACTTGAAGTATCCGATCGAAAGCCTGGAACGGCCTCTGACCGAGGGAATCATTGCGGGCCATCCGACCATGCCGCAGTTCCGGTTTGAGCGGGATCAGGTCGTCGACATCATCGCCTATCTGAAGACACTCGAGCGCTGAAGGAGTCGCCATCGTGCTTTCGAAACGGGAGACATTTGCGCCGTTATTGCTCGTTCTTGCCAGCGCAGGGATCTTCCTCCTGGCGCTCGGCATCCGCACCACCTGGCTGCCCGATGTCGTGCCGGTCGCCGACGCGGAGGCATTGCAGTCAGTATGGGGGCTGGAAGCGGCGGTTCTGCTGAAGGCAGTTGAAAATATCGCCGGGTTCGGCGCTGTCCTTGTGCTCATGGCCTTCGTCGTGCAGCGGATACAACACTGGGCGCAGTCCCCGACATCGCGGGACTGACTTCGCGGCCGCAGTCGATCGTCCCCGGTCGCGCCGATCTGTCTCTGTGTGATCGGCGTTTTGATCTGCATCAAAGCTGACTTTGCCGCACCGCGTCATATTTCGCGTGACGGGGACGGGTTGCATGAAACGTCCCGGGCTATCCATCGAGGCGACGACATGATGCCGACGACCGTCACGCGAAAAAGCATGACCATCGGCGAGGGCGGAACGGCGCTCGCCTTCGCAGCCTTGGCGGTGTCCTCGATCGTCGTCGCCGCGGGCGCACATACTCCGGAATATGCCTTTCACGCGTGGCTCTCCGCCGCCGCCAGCATTGCGACGGTATTTGCGATCGTCAATCGCTACTACGAGCGCCCGGCGCAATTGCCGCCAGCGACTATCGAGGACAAGCCCAATTACAATATGGGCCCGGTGAAGTTTGCGACGGTGGCTGCCGTCCTCTGGGGCATCGCCGGCTTCAGCGTTGGGCTGTGGGCCGCGCTCGAGCTTGCGTTTCCGGTGCTCAATTTCGATCTGCCCTGGATCTCGTTCGGGCGCATCCGGCCGCTGCACACCTCCGCCGTGATCTTTGCCTTCGGCGGAAATGTGCTGCTGGCGACATCTTTCTATGTGGTGCAGCGAACCTGCCGAGCGCGGCTCGCCGGCGACGTCGCGCCCTGGTTCGTCGTGCTCGGGTACAACTTCTTCATCGTCATTGCCGGCACCGGCTATCTGCTCGGCATCACCCAGTCGAAGGAATATGCCGAGCCGGAGTGGTACGCCGACCTCTGGCTGACCGTCGTCTGGATAACGTACTTTCTGGTCTTCCTGGGCACCATCATGCGGCGCAGGGAACCGCACATCTACGTCGCTAACTGGTTCTACCTGGCCTTCATCCTGACGATCGCCGTCCTGCATCTTGGCAACAACGCTGCTATCCCGGTCTCGGTTTACTCGCCCAAGTCCTACATCGTCTGGGGCGGCGTGCAGGACGCGATGGTGCAGTGGTGGTACGGGCACAACGCGGTCGGTTTCTTCCTCACCGCCGGCTTTCTCGCCATCATGTACTACTTCATCCCGAAGCGGGCGGAGCGGCCGATCTATTCGTACCGGCTCTCGATCATCCACTTCTGGGCTCTGATCTTTCTCTATATCTGGGCCGGTCCCCATCACCTTCACTACACGGCGTTGCCGGACTGGGCGCAAACCCTCGGCATGACGTTCTCTATCATCCTGTGGATGCCGTCGTGGGGCGGGATGATCAACGGAATCATGACGCTCTCGGGCGCATGGGACAAGCTGCGCACCGATCCGGTCCTGCGCATGCTGGTCGTGTCGGTCGCCTTCTACGGCATGGCCACGTTCGAAGGTCCGCTGATGTCGGTGAAGGCGGTGAACTCGCTCAGCCACTACACCGATTGGACGATCGGGCACGTGCATTCCGGCGCGCTCGGATGGGTGGGTTACGTCTCCTTCGGGGCGATCTACTGCCTCGTGCCGTGGCTATGGAACCGGGAGCGGCTTTACTCGCTCAAGCTCGTCAATTGGCACTTCTGGATCTCGACCATCGGTATCGTGCTCTACATTTCGTCGATGTGGGTGTCCGGCATCCTGCAGGGACTTATGTGGCGCGCCTACACCAAGCTCGGCTTCCTCGAATATTCCTTCATCGAAACCGTCGAGGCCATGCATCCGTTCTACGTGATCCGCGCGCTCGGCGGCGCGCTCTTTCTCATCGGCGCGCTGATCATGGTCTGGAACCTGTGGCGGACCGTATATCCCCGCGAGGCCGTCGCCGCGAGCGGCCAACCGGTGCTCGTGCCGGCCGAGTGAGGAGGTTGGGATGTCGCTTTGGAAGAAGCACGCGATCTTCGAGACCAATTCGATCCTGCTCGTGATCGGCGTGTTGATCGTGATCGCGATCGGTGGCCTCGTGGAGATCACGCCGCTGTTCTATCTGAAGAGCACGATCGAAAAGGCCGATGGCGTCCGCCCGTACACGCCGCTTGAGCTTGCCGGCCGCAACATTTACGTGCGCGAGGGGTGCTACAACTGCCATTCGCAGATGATCAGGACGCTGCGCGACGAGGTGGAGCGCTACGGGCACTACTCGCTGGCCGCCGAAAGCATGTACGACCGTCCGTTCCAGTGGGGGTCGAAGCGCACCGGCCCGGACCTGGCACGGGTCGGTGGAAAATACTCCGATGACTGGCATCGCGATCATCTCAAGGCACCGAAGTCGGTGGTGCCGGGAACGGTGATGCCGGCCTACCCGTGGCTCGCTCAGACCGAACTCGACCTCGCGCATATCGACGACGATTTGCGCGTGCAGGCAACGC
>Ga0207708_10004235_pt1 | contig 10566 bp, 7 predicted proteins | sample KBSK5101metaG_FD_184340 | JGI IMG/M metagenome (GOLD analysis project Ga0207708, IMG submission 184340) | Corn, switchgrass and miscanthus rhizosphere microbial communities from Kellogg Biological Station, Michigan, USA - KBS K5-10-1 metaG... | ecosystem: Host-associated > Plants > Roots >...
GCGCTGCTGAGCGCGCCGTCGTTCACGATCAGCTGCACCTGGTAGAGGCCCGGCCGATCGACGACGAACGTCGGCTGCACACCGCCGGCGCCGGTGAGCACCGCGGTGCTGCCGGCGGGACGCGACACGAACACCCACCCGAAGGTGAGCGAATCGCCGTCGACGTCGCTCGATCCGCCGCCGTTCAGGGTCACCGTCTGGGTGACGAGCGCGGTCTGATCCGAACCGGCGTTGGCCACCGGAGCGGAATTGACCGTGCTGATGGTCACTGTGTCCGCCGCGCTCGACACATGGCCATCGTTGACCACGAGGCGCAGCACGTAGGACCCGGGGCGATCGACGACGAACGACGGCGTCACCGACGCGGCGCCCGCGAGGGCGGCGGCGCTGCCGGCCGGCGCGGACTGCAGCGTCCAGGCATAGCCGAGCGCATCGCCGTCGGCGTCGCTCGAGCCGCTGCCGTTGAGCGACACCGTGCTGCCCACGGGCGCGGTCTGGTCGGGCCCGGCGTTGGCCGCCGGCGCCGTGTTGACCGTGGTCACCGTCACCGAATCAGCCGCGCTCGACGCCGATCCGTCGCTGACGATCAGCTGCGCGGTGTAGGTGCCGGGCCGATCCACGAGGAAGGCCGGCGAGTCCGACGACGGATCGGAGAGCACCGCCGCGCTGCCGGCCGGCCGCGACGTCAGCGCCCACTGATACGACACCGCGTCGCCGTCGGGATCGCTCGAGCCGTTGCCGTCGAGCGTCACGACGTGGGTCACGAGCGCCGTCTGGTCGGGGCCGGCGTTGGCCACCGGGGCGGAGTTGAGCACGGTAATCACGACCGAATCGGGCGCGCTCGGCAGCGCGCCGTCGTCCACGATCAGCCGCGCCTCGTAGGTGCCGCGGCGATCGGGCATGAACGAGGTGGTCGGATTCAACGGCGCCGACAGGCTGGCGTTGCTGCCGATCGGGCGCGTCAGCGTCCAGTTGAAATGGAGCGCATCGCGATCGGGATCGCTGGAGCCGCTGCCATCGAGCATCACGCGCGCGCCAGGCGACACGGAGCGGTCCGCGCCGGCGTTCGCGAAGGGCGCATGGTTCGACGGCGAGCCGCCGCTCAGCGGCGTGATCGTCCAGCGCAGCTCGGGCCACAGCCAGCCGAATGGGTGCTTGCGGTGATGACGGACCGAGAACGTATCGAGGCTCGTCACCGTGCGGCCGGTGCCCACCGGGCCGAAGGTGAGCGAGGCGTCCACCACCGTGGTGCCGTGCCCCAGGCTCGCCACCGTGGCCGTGGCGCCGGTGATGGGCGCGCCGAAGTTCGTGAGCGAGGCGCGATAGGTGTACTCGCTGAGTTCCGCCGACACCTTCTGCACGCGCACCAGCTCGTAGTGGTGAATCAGGCGGCGGCCGTTGGCCCGCCGCTCGATCTGGCTCGGACCACGCCCGTCGTTGTGCGCGAGCACGCTCTGGCACAGCACGATGGTCCCCAGCAGGCACGTGATTCCTGCTCCACGCAGTAGTCGGACAAGTCCTCGCATCGTCACCACTCCCCGGGACCGTAGAGGTGCATTGCGCTTGCCTACGGCCGGGAATCGCGACGCCGCGTGCAGACGCGGGCGGGGGCGTGCCTGAAATCTGGGCGAGTGTGCGCCCGCCGTTACGAGGCTGTCGTCGAGGTGTGGCTCGAAGCGGAACAGGGCTACACGATTTCGTGTGAGGACGGCACACGCGCCGCGCAAAAGAAGTCAGATTGCAGCCAGACTGTGACTAGCGCGCGATGCTGATGATGGTCAACGGCACACGGCGCTGAACACTACGCCCGGAAGTGCGCGAGGACGCGTCGACGGTGAGCACGTAGTCGCCCGCGGGTACCCGTGCCAGCGGTACCTGCACGGTATAGCGGTGGATGCCGGCCTCCGCATCCTGCGGCCGGCGCGTCTCGACATCGTCGAACACCGGCGCCCCGGCCGCGCCGCGCACGCTGGACGTAATCACCAGGTCGTGCGGGGCCGGCTCCCGGTCGTAGATTTCCACGTGAACCACCGCGTCTCCGTCCGCGGCGGACAGCCGCCGGCGCGTGACGGGGGGCACCCCGAGCGCCAACTCGATGGCGTCATCCCGTGTCATCGCCGGCTGCGGGCTGGCCGTCACGCCAAGCGCGATTCCGCTCATCGCCAGCGTGTCTGGCGTGAAATCGGGGACATCGAGGTCGTAGAGCACCGACCCGCTGACGTTCCGCCTGGCATCCCGGGCGCCGACACGCAGCTGATACCGGCCGGGCTGCAGTTCCAGCCGGCGGGCGAACCCGACCCCGGTTCGTCCCGCCTGCGCGAGCAGCGCCGACCCGGCGGCGAGCGTGGTTCGCAGCGTCTGGCTGCCGCGCACGGCGGGTGCCGCGTCGATGGCCGCGTACGACACTTCGAGCGGCACCTCGCCGCCGGCAAACGCACCGGGCGGCACCTCGCCCGTAAGCAGCACCGACGCGCGGCCACCCTCTCCTCGGAACGGCACCGCGGACACCCGCACCGGCAGCCCCGACACCGGCAGCGGGCTCTGCATCACCTCTTTGAGCTGCGGTGAGAGGCCGTCGGTGGTCACGAGCGGCGGCCCCGGCTCGAGGCGGGCGCGCGGCGACAGATAGCCCTCTCGCGCGCGGGCCGTCACGCCCGGCCGCTTCACGCGCACGCGAATATGGTGATACCGGCCGTCGGTCCGCCGCGCGTCCGGCGGCGAATACGTCAGCACGTAGTAGGCGCTGTTCTCCCGCACCACGCGGTCGAAGGCCGGGCCGTAGTTGTTCGAGTTGGTCAGCGCGAAGCCGCCCGTGCTCTCGGCCATCAGCCGCAGATTGGATTGGCCGAGCCAACGCTCCCGATCTTTCACCGCTGATTCCACCGTGAGGCCGGCGGTGTCGATGGCGTAGATGTTCACGTCGGCCCGTGTCACCGCGCTGGTGGTGTCGCGGATTTCGAGGCCGAGGCTGGTGGGCGGGATGCTGGACGCATCGGGCCGGTCGGAACCGAACTCCTGGGTCACGTCGTAGGCGATCCCCTCGCTCAGCAACACGATGGCCTTGCGCCGCCCGTGCACCGACGCCGCCCAGTCGGCCACGTTGCGCAGCTTGCGCATCACCTGGACCGAGCTGGACCGACGCATCATCTCGTTCGAGGCGAGCAGCGCCTCGGCTGTCTGCGGAGGCGAGGCCGGCACGACGATCGATTCGATCCCCTCCGCCCCAAAGAGGTCGATGGCCTCGAACAGCAGCCGCCGATTGCTCGTGAGGTCCTGGTGCGCGGCGACCGCCTGGGCGGAGTCGCCAAGCGTCACGATCGTCATCAGGTCGTCCGGGCCCAGCGCGCGCTCCACGAACAGCTTCGCGATCTGCTGCACCTTGAACGTGCGATCCAAAGCGGTGTTGATGGCATCGAGCGCCAGCACCCAGATGCGGCCGGTAAACGGCCGTTCGTTGGTGCGAACGTCGGGTTCGGCGAGTGGCACGGCCTCGGCGGCGCGTTCGGCCGCAAGATCCACCATCGCCAGCGACTCGATCCTCTGTGGCGTGCCGTCCTCGAGCACCTCGAAGTCGCGAGCCGTGAGGCCGGGGACGAAGGCGCCGCCCGCCTCCTGGACGCCGACGACCAGCTCCACGTAGGTGACCTGCGACTGGAACGTTGGCAGCGGCGCGGCGGGAGGCCCCTGCGCGGCCGATGCTACGACCGCTCCCACCACCGCCGCCGCGACACCAGCGACACGGCGGCTCATGGCTTGCCGATCTGCTCGTTGGTGGACACACCGAAGCGCCGGAAACGGCTGTAGGTGGCCGTCGCGCGGAAGTCGGTGGGCCCGACCACGTACGAGTCGTGCATCTCGGTGGGCACCGCGACGCCCAGCGATTCGTCCCAGGTAAAGGTCGTCTGCACCTGGCTCGTTCCCACCCGCAGCTCGGTCTTCAGCACCCGGCCCGTGGCGCCGTCGATCCACAACCGTCCGCCCGAAGGCGCGTCGGCGGGGCCCTGGGCCCGCACCACGGTCGGCCGGGCCTGCTCCTGATAATTCACCACCCAGACGTCCGCCCCCACGCCCCGATCGCGGGCGCCGCGGGTGAAGCGAAAACGCGGATGGTAGTTGGGCTGCAGGAACACCAGCACCAGGATGGGATCGTCCACCGTTCGCAGCCCCGGGCTGAGCGAGTACCGCGAGCTCTCCCGTGCGATCTTGAGCGCGAGCTGCTCGTTGCTCAACGAAGGCTCCGACAGCAGCTTCAGCAGCCGGTCGCCGCGGTCGCGCACCGCGCGCCCGTTCACTTCAAACGCGTCGCGGTAGACATACCAGTCCTCGGTGGCCGCGCGGCGGATGAACAGGAAATCAGAGAGGATCTCCCGACGCTGTGGCGCCGCCTGCTCGAATCTCTGGTTCAAGCCCGTGCCGCTCTTGCCTGGCAGCGTTGTCGTCTCCTGCACCAGCCGCTCTTCGGCGACCACGCTCGAGAAGCGCGCAATGAACTGCTCCACGTACCCGGTGGCCCGCGCGCGCAGCTCCTCGACGGTGGGCGGCGCCTGCGCCAGGAGGGCCGGCACGACACAGACGACACAGAGCCACACGCGAGCCAGGTGCCTCATGACGGCTCAGGGACAGGAATCCGCGGTCCGGCTGAAGCCGGGGTCGTTGAGGCTGATCTCGGCGCGCAGGCTGCGGTTGTTGGCGCAGCTCAATTCGATGACGCCACGAAAGCGACGGATGAACGACGATGGGAGCGCGGTGTCGTAGTCGGCGAGATCCACGACGAACCGCCCCGTGGGCGCGGGAAAGCAGGACCAGTCCGCGGACGCGTAGACCTGCGGGTGGCTCCTGTCGTACGGATCCGACACGGCGTCGTTGTAGGCGCCCGGCCGGATCACGCTTCCAGGCGCTGCGTACAGGTCGAACAGCCAGGTGGTGTTGCTGGGAGACACGAGGGACAGGTGAATCCCGTGTCCGCCGCAGGACGCGCGGGCGTTCATCAGGAAGAAAGCCGTCGTCGATGTCTGCGTCTGGGTACGGGACTCGGTGATCACGCGCATCGAGGGCGGCGGCGTCACCACGAACTCGACCCGCCGCGTCTGGCCGCCGCTCGTCGCCGTGATCGTCACCGGCGTGTCGTCGGCCACCGGCTTGGCGACGAGAAACACCCGCTGCTGGATGGTCCCGGGGCCAAACTGGATCGGTCCGCTCGGCTCGAGTACCGCGGGGTTGGACGATCGCAGCTCCATGATCGTGAGCGCCGTCGCGTGCTCCCGCAGCGTCCCTTGGACAGTCCAGCTGTTTCCGGGATAGAGGTATTTCGCCCTCACGGGAGTGTCGAGCACGTCGAGCACCCCGATCGCGAAGACGTCGATCTTCGCGTCCTGCAGTACGCCGCCGGCGGCCGCGGTGAGCGTCACCGTCGTGTCGGTTGGCGTCATTGACGTGTTGATCGACGCCTCCATGGTCATTTGCCCGGCGGGCACCGTGACCGTGGCCGGCGCCGTCAGGATCCCCGCACTGCTCGACAGACTCACCGCCAGCCCACCATCGGGGGCGGCGCTCGACAGCCGCAGCGTCGCGGTGACCGTCTGTCCGCCCGTGAGCGACGGCCGATCGAACGTGAGGCCAACCAGCGTCGCCGGCCTGGGCGTCGGCTGCGGCCCCGTTGTCGATCCACCCGTCGCTGGCGACGGGGCCGTCGTCTTGTTACCGCCGCAGGCGACCGCGATCATGGCAACTGCAACCCACGGCCACCGCTTCACAGCCGGAGTCCGTCCCGGCCGACGATCACCTGTCCGTCGAAATACCTGCGCACGGCGTCGATGTACGCCGTCTCCGGCAGATCGTTGTTGCCGCCGGGGAGCAGATGGCTGAGCACGACCGTCTTCACCTTGGCCTCGGCGGCCATCTTCCCGACCTCCTCGGTGGTCGAGTGCGTTTCGGCGACGTGGCGCGCCACGCTGTTTTCGTTGCCGGCGGCGATCGCCTGCCGCGCCTGCTCCGCGAGCCGCGCGTGCTGCGCCACGTCCATCGTCTCGCACACGAACAGGTCCGCGTTGCGGGCCAGCTCCACGAGCCCGGCCGACGGCGCCGTGTCGCCCGAGAACACGATCGATCGCGTCGGCGTGTCGAAGCGGTACGCGAGCGAGCGGTACGGCATCCGCGCCTTGGCACGCTCCGGATAGTGGGCGTTCTCTACCGCCTTGACCACGACCTTGTCGTCGCGAAACACCTCGATCGGCGTGGCCGACGCCTGGAGATCGCGCCCTGTGAAGAGGGTCTCTGGCCGCACCGAGCGCCCTTCGTCCACGATGCGGATCTCGACGTCGCCCTTGAAGAAGGCGATCGCGCCCTTGACGAGATCCGCCGTCCCGTACGGGCCGAACACCGTGGTGGACGGCGGGCGGCCACCCGTCATCTGGTGCGACAGGATCGCGGCGACGTCGGTGGTGTGGTCGTTGTGCAGGTGCGTGAGCCAAATGCTCGCGATCTCGGCCGGCCGGATGCCGGCCTGCACGAGTGCGCGCAGCGTGCCGTAGCCGCAGTCGACGACGTACGGCTGGCCGTCCACGATCACGGCGTTGCCCGCCTCGCCGCGCGCGAGGTTGATGCCGGGACCGCCTTGCGTGCCGAGCAGCAGCAGGGTCGTGCCCTTCGGGACCACCCGCGCCGGGGCACCGGGCGGTCCGGCCGGCGCCTGCGCGCCCAGGGGAAAAGTGCGAGCCGCCGCGGCCACCGCCGCGAGTTGCGCGCCGTACCTCAGTACCTGTCGCCGGTTCATCGCTCCCGCCTCACCGCGCCTGCGGCAGCGCAAACGCGAAGAGCGAGGTCCCACCGCCCAGCAGCACGTACTGCCGTCCGTCCAGTTCGTAGGTGATCGGCGAGTTGCCGACGCGGCCGATGCCCGAATGCCAGAGCGTCGATCCGTCGCTCGTGCGCAGCGCGATGGCGCTGTTCGCCGAGTCGCCCGTAAACGTTACGCCGCTCGCCGTCGTGAGCACGCCCGCGGCCCCGGCGCCACCGTGGAGGTCGTGGCTCCAGCGCGGCTGGCCGGTCTTGTAGTCGAGCGCGCGCAGCACGCCGTGGCCGTAGACGCCGTAGTCGGCGCCCGCCCACCCGTACTTACCGTGCTCTTTCTTGAAGAAGTAGATGCCGTAGGCGTCGTGGGCGCTCACGAGGAGCAGCCCCGTGGCCGGGTCGAAGCTCGGGGAACGGTAGTTCGTGCCTCCGGCCTCATCGGGGGCGACCAGACGTCCGTCGCGCGACGGCTCTTTGGCGGGATTGGGCTGCGGACGTCCGGCTTCGTCCACGCTGCTGGCCCAGTTGGCAGCGGCAAACGGCGTCGTCAGCAGGTTCTTCCCGGTGGTGCGGTCGAGCACGAAGTAGTAGCCGTTGCGCGACGCCTGGAGCAGCAGCTTCCGCTGCGCGCCACCGAACTCCGCGTCGACGAGCACCGGCACTTCCGCGGCGTCCCAGTCGTGGGTGTCGTGCGGCGACGCCTGGAATCCCCACGCGAGCGTGCCGGTGTCGGGATTGAGGGCGACGATCGAGCAGGTCCACCGGTTGTCGCCCGGCCGCACCTCGCCGTTGAGCACGGGGGTCGGGTTGCCGGTGCCGACGAAGAGCAGGTTGAGGTCGGGATCGTAGGTGCCGGTCATCCACATCTGGCCGCCCGTCGCCCCGCCGCTCACCGCCCCCGGCGTGTCGGGAGGCGGCGTGCTGTAGAACGTCCACTGCGCCTTGCCGGTATCGGGATCGAACGAGCGGAGAATGCCCGGCAGGTTGTCGAAGTCGCCGGACACGCCCACGATCAGGTGATTGCGAATGAGCAGCGGCGCGTTGGTGGACCAGTAGCCCTTCTTGGCGTCGGCAATCACGACGTTCCACTTGACGGTGCCGTCGCGAGCGTCGAGCGCGATCAGGTGGGCGTCCGGCGTGGTGAGAAAGACGGAGTCCTTGTAGACGGCGGCGCCGCGGTGCCCGATGTGGAACCCGTCGTTCATCGGATACGAGTAGCGCCATAGCTGCCGGCCGTTGCGGGCATCCACCGCCCAGATGTTGTCGGGCGTCGTCAGGTAGATGACGCCGTTGGCCACGATGGGCGTGGCCTTGATCTGCTGGGTCTGGCCGGTCTGGAACACCCAGGCGAGCCCGAGCTGCCCCACGTTGTCGGGCGTGATCTGACGAAGGGGGCTGTGATGCCGGCCGGAATAGTCGCCGTGGTACGTGAGCCAGCTGTCGGCCGGCGGCTTCAGGAGCGCAGACGGGTCGACGCTCTGCGCCGCCGCCGGCGCGGCGAGCAGGATGTAGAGGGCGGTCTTTAGACCGCCCTGGACGGGCCGCCTAAAGGCGGCCCCTACGTACGCGTCAGCGAAGCGTCTGCAGGTACGCCAACACGTCATGCATATCCCCATCGGTGTACTTCCCCAGCTGCTCGACGTGCGCCTGCAGCCGATCGTCAACGGTGTAGGTGACCTGGCTGGTGGGCCACGAGCGGCGCCAGCCGTTGGGATCGGTGATCGAGATGGTGAACTCGTCGCGATACGCGAGCGTGCCGGTGACCACCTGGCCGTCGCGCTGCGTGACCCGCACCGCCGGCGGCTTGGGCGCCGGGCCGGCGCCACGGCCGCCCGATCCCGGATAGAGCATGCGCTGGAGCAGCGGTAATCCCTCGTAGCGCGCCGCGACGCCCTTGAGGTCGCCCGTCGCCGAATGGCAGCGTGCGCACGCCGTATCGAAGTAGCGGCGGCCGGCGTCCGCATTCCCCGTCTGCAGGTCGCCGGCATCCACCGTCCGGCGGTTACCCGTAGCGTTCGCAGCCTGTTCGCGCTGGTCGTGGATGAAGGCGACGATGGCCGTCACGTCCGCGTCAGCCAGCGTGAACGCCGGCATCCCCTTGTCGGGACGGCCGCTTCGCAGAAGGGGGCGGATCTTGTCGCCGCCGACGTCGGTGCCCACCAGCGCCGAGCGCGTCAGGTCGGTGCCGCCCTCGCCTCCCGCAGCGTCGCGCCCATGACAGAAGCCGCACTGCGCCGCAAAGCGCGTGCGCCCGCTGTCGATCTGCTCGCGCGAAAAGCCCTGCGGGGCGGTGGCCGGCGTGGGCCGCACCGACGCCGGGCTGGCCCCCTGCCCGCGCCCGCGCCCCTGTGCTGCCAGGGCGGCCATGCATCCCAGGATCAGGACGGTAATTTGAACAACACGCATCAGGGGCACGAGTATCATTTGGCCCGCCTGCGCTGAGCAAGCGGGCCTGACGGGAATTTGTTGCGTAGGGGCTGATTTTGAAGCGAATTGGAATGGGACTGGTCGGTGCGGGCTTTGTCGGTCCGCACCACGTCGACGCGGTGCGGCGGCTGGGCTACGTGGACATCGTGGCGGTGGCCGGCAGCAGCGACGACTCCGGCCGCGCCAAGGCCGACGCGCTCGGCGCGCGGCGCGGCTACGGCAGCTACCAGGCGCTGCTCGACGACCCCGACGTGGAGGTCGTGCACAACGCCACCCCGAACCACCTGCACTATGCCGTTACGTCGGCCGCGCTCGCCAAGGGCAAGCACGTCGTCTCGGACAAGCCGCTGGCGATGACCGCCGCCGAGTCGAAGAAGCTGGTGGAGGAAGCGCGGCGCGCGGGTGTGGTGGCCGCTGTCACGTTCAACTACCGCGGCAACCCGCTGGTGCAGCAGGCGCGCCACGCCGTGGCGCGCGGCGACATCGGCGCCCCCCACTTCGTGCACGGCTACTACCTGCAGGACTGGCTGCTGAAGGACACCGACTACTCCTGGCGCCTCGACCCCGACAAGGGAGGCGCGTCGTCCGCGCTCGGCGACATCGGCTCGCACTGGTGCGACCTGGCCCAGCACGTCACCGGACGGCGTATCACGCACGTCCTCGGCGACCTCGCCACGGTGATCAAGCAGCGCAAGAAGCCACGCGGGTCGCGCGAGGCGTTCCAGACGGACGACAGCGGCGACGTGGACGTGGTGGATATCGGCGTCGAGGATCTCGCGTCGGTGCTCGTGCGCTTCGAGGGTGGCGCGCGCGGCTGCTTCTCGGTGGGCCAGGTGTGCGGCGGACACAAGAACGATCTGACGCTCGAGGTCTGCGGCTCGACGGCGTCGATGCGCTGGCGGCAGGAGCACCAGAACGAGCTGTGGATCGGCCGTCGCGACGGGCCCAACGAAGTGCTGCAGAAGGACCCGTCGCTGCTCGACGCCGAAACGCGCGGCTACGCGCATCTGCCGGGCGGGCACCAGGAGGCGTGGGCGGACGCCTTCTGCAATCTGATGCGCGAGATCTACGCCACCGTCGCCGCCGGGCCGCCCTATCCGGCGATGGCGCCGATGGTCGCCACCTTCGAGGACGGCTTCCGCGCCAACCGCATCGTGGAGGCGATTCTGACGAGCGCCGAGGACGGCGGCGCCTGGACGCGCATATGACGATCGAGCTAACGCCTTTTCAGCCGAAGTTCATGCGCGTGGGCGTGCTGACTGCCGCCCTTCAAGAGTTGACGCCGCGCGACGTGCGCGACGCCGACCCGGACCGTGCGATCGAAGACTGGCTGCAGTTTGCGCTCGAGAT
>Ga0207708_10004237_pt1 | contig 10565 bp, 7 predicted proteins | sample KBSK5101metaG_FD_184340 | JGI IMG/M metagenome (GOLD analysis project Ga0207708, IMG submission 184340) | Corn, switchgrass and miscanthus rhizosphere microbial communities from Kellogg Biological Station, Michigan, USA - KBS K5-10-1 metaG... | ecosystem: Host-associated > Plants > Roots >...
GCGTACATCGACTGTCCGACGCCCACAGCGGCCGCCAAGTGGACGACGGCGTCAGCGCCCGCCAGCGCACGATCGGCCAGCGCGACGTCGCCCACGTCGCCGACGATCACCTCGACCGATGGCGGAAGGTCGGGCTCGACGCACCCGTGGACTTGGGGTTCGAGCTTGTCGAGCACGACAACATCGTCGCCACGGGCAACGAGAGCCCGAACCAGGTGCGAACCGATGAAGCCGGCGCCGCCGGTAACAAGAATCCTCATGGCCGATCAACGGTCGAGCGCCGGGACTTCTTGCAATCCACAGCCCGGCGGCGATCGACCACCGCCGGACATTTCGGGCCGCCGAGACCTGCGCGAGCGGACTGGGTGACTCAGGTCGTGAGCGTGACCTGCCCTTCGTCCCCGAGCGTGGCCCAGGCCACGGCCGCGCGCAGCGTCTCGCCGCCAAGACTCGCGAGCGCCATGCGCCAGCCGAGTAGGACACCGCAACGTTGTCGATCCCGAGCCCCGCTTCCAACACCGGCGAGCCCAACTGCCCATTCGGCAACAGCCGCGTAAGAAACCGCCCATGACTGCCGTTCTGTGCGGCGTGTGGTCCAGGCCACATATGTCCAGTCAAACGACCGGAGGATACGGTGAAGGCACGGCTGCTGGCGTTGGTTGAGTGCCCACGCTGTGGTCGCCAGGACCTCGAGTTCGCGGCGAGTTCGCCCCAGGTCTGCGCGGATCCCAATTCTGAGGTGATTGAAGGCGGGCTCTCCTGTGCGTGTGGTGCTGAGTATCCCGTGCGCGGCGGCATTCCGCGCTTCTTCCCCGCTGAGCTGAGCGTGGATGTTGAGAAGACCCAAAGGACCTTCTCGCTCGAGTGGGAGAACTTTCGCGACGGAGAGCGCAACTGGGGCCAGGACATGGATTACAGACGTCGGAAGTTCATCTCGAGCATGGGGTTCGACCCGGCGAGCTCCAACGGCGGGGGCCAAGCGGAGCTCAAGGACAAGCTGATCTTCGACGCCGGCTGCGGCAGCGGCGAGTTGTCGATAGACATGGCACAGAGCCTCGGCTTGGAGGTTGTTGCCCTCGATCTGGCCTTCGGAATCGAGCAGGCATACCGGCGTAACACCGACGCCGGCGTGCACTTCCTGCAGGGGTCGGTCTTGGACCCGCCGGTGCGCCCGGTCTTCGACTACGTCTACTGCGCCGGAGTGCTGGTCGCGGTACCAGATGCGCGCGCTGGGTTCCGCACGATTGCGCGAAAGGTCAAGCCCGGGGGCCGCTGCCTGATCTGGATGTACCACCCGATCGACCGTGAGCATCATCCGCGCGACCACCGCAAGCTCAAGGTCTACGACTTCGTCAGGCGACGGATTACGTCGCGGCTGCCGATAGCCGCTCAGCGCGCGGTCTACTCGGCGCTAGTGCCGCTGTATCTCCTCAAGGACGCCGTCAGCGAACCGCTGGGCAGAGATCCTAAGGGGCTCACGTGGCATGAGAAGATGCAGCAGCTCGTCGACTTCTTCTCGCCGGTCTACCAGCATCGCTACACAGCCGACGAGATCGTCTCGTGGTTCCGCGAGGAAGGTTTCGAGAACATCGTGCCGGTTGATCGCGGCCCTTACGGCTTCGCGGTGCGTGGAGATCTCGTGGGATCGTCCCGGGTCGACTCCCAGTTGATCAGCAGCGAAGTCCCTGCTTGAGCCGGGTCAACTGCTGTTTCTCCCCGCCGAGGCTCTGCAATTTCCGGGCCACCGTCCACGTTTGTTGAAGATGAGCGATCGATTGGGCCCATTGCTGGCGTGCCCGCTGTGCGGCGGGGCACTGTTTGAGCGAGACGAGCGTCTGGCCTGCGCAGACGGCCACTCGTATGGGATCGTGGATGGGATTCCGCGCCTCTTCCGGGAGGAGGAGGGATCGGATGCTTCCTCGATTCGCGAGAGCTTTAGCAGCGAGTGGTCGGCGTTCCGTCATGGTGAGGACAGGCCATGGGGTCCCGACTTTCATGAACGAGGCCAGAAGGCGCTGCAAGAGCTTGACTGCAACCCCGAGTGGCTCAGGGGTCGCCTGGTTCTCGATGCCGGATGTGGAGCGGGAAAGCTGTCCTCGATACTGGCGAGTTGGGGCGCCGACGTGGTCGCAACCGACATCAGCTACAGCGTGGACGCCGCTCGGGATGCCACCAGCGGTCCGGCCATGAGGCACATCGACTTCGTCCAAGCGGACCTCAACCACCCGCCCTTCCGGCCCGGCAGTTTCGACGTGATTTTCTCTGGGGGCGTGCTCCACCACAACCCGGACACGCGACAATCGCTCGAAGTGCTCCTGGACCTGCTGGCGCCGGGCGGCACGATCTACGTCTGGCTCTACCGGCCCCTTCCCGGCGTCGCGCACAAGGTTCGCGCGGTGGTCCGCCGCGCGGTGGTGCGTCTGCCAGCGCGTGTGCAACGGGCGATCTTCCGCCCCTGGGCGGCTCAGTCGCTGCTCCGCCAGCGGCTGCGTGCTGCGACCGGCCGAGAGTCCAGTGACGCCCGCCACAACTTCAGGGAGCGGCTCGTCACGTTGCTGGACCACTACACCCCGCGTTACCGGTGGGAGCACACTCCCGACGAGGTACGCCACTGGTACGAGGAGCTCGGGCTGACCGACATCCGCCAGACCGACGACTCGACATACGGGTTCGGAATGCTGGCCCGGCTGCCGGCCGCGGCTGAGATGCGTCCCGCCGGGGCCGAGCCAGTCCACTATTCCCTCCCGGGCGTTCGTCGGGCGTCCTGAGAGCGCCCAGACATCGGGCGTGATGACGGCGGCCGGACATCAAGGACGTCGCCGCCCATCTGGGCAGTTCAGCGCACGCAGCCTGCGCTGCACCTGTCCCTGGTGTAGTTCCTAGGCACGTTGGTCGGTGGTCATTCCAACCTGTTTCAAGTTCGATATCACGCCGCTAGGCCGGCCACGGCGCGCTTGGCCAACACGCGGTCGTACGCGGCCAGCAACTCGGGCTCCGCGTGCCTCCACGCGAGCCGCTCTTCTGCGCGCTCGCGCCCGAGGCGCCCCATGCGAGCGCGGCGCTGCGGATCGGAGAGAAGCTGGTCGATGCACACTGCCAGGTCCTGGGGATCTCCCGAAAGCGCGTAGCTCGCGGCCGGCCCGGCCGACACGCGCGACTCCTCCAAGTCATAGGACACCACGGCGCATCCCATCGCTAGGTACTCGGTGATCTTGATCATCGTCGAGCGCTTGTTGAACTCGCTGGGCGGATCGGGCGCCAAGCAGACGTCAGCGGTGCAGAGGATCCGGGTGATGTCCGCATCTTCGCGCCAGCCGACGAACTCCGCCGCGTGATCGAGCCCGAGCGAGGCCGCGAGCTCCACCATCGATTGCATGGCGTCCCCATCCCCCACGAATATCGCGTGCCAGTCGCGCCGCCGGCGACGCAAATACGCCAGCGCGCGCACGGCGTGATCGACGCCGTCCTGGGGTCCCATCACGCCGACGTAGGCGAGCAGGTGGGTGCGACCACGCCGGAGCGTCGGGTCGGCTGCGGCCGGCCGGAACCGCGCGAGGTCCGGCCCGTTGCGCACGACGAAGACGTCCTCGGGCGGCATCCGGCCGCGCTCGATCGCGATACGGCGGTAGGAATCGTTGGTCGCGATCGAGACATCAGCGAGCTTGAACGCGAGGGCCTCCAGCAGCCGCGTGGCGCGGTATGGCGGTCCGTCGCCCGCCGCGAAGCGGTCGCGATAAAGCTCGGGAACGAGGTCGTGATGATCGAAGACGAATCGGGTCCCGCCGCGGCGCAGGAACCGGACGGCGAGCAGGAGGCAGTCCGGAGGGTTGGCGGCGTGGACGACGTCAAAGTGGCGCGTGCGGGCCAATCGGCGGACGAGGCGCCTGATGCGCACCATTGCCTGGGCGTACTCGCGCACGTACCCGAGCGCACCGTCGGCGGGTCGGAGCGGATAGCGGTGGATCTCGATGCCGTCGATGACCTCCTCGGAGGCGGTCCAGCGATCGCGGCCTCGGGGGCAGACGACGGCGACCTCCCAGCCGGCCTGACGCAGCGTCCGGCACTCGTTCCATACGCGTCTGTCGAGGGGCACCGTTTCGTTCTCCGAGATCAGCAGCGCGCAACGGGACGGATTCGGCGTGAGCCTGGGCCGTGTCGCGCCCGTGCCGGCGTTCATGCGGCTAGAGCCTGATCACGCGCCGCCGCGGCAGGGCCGTTCATCAACCGGACACCCGCTCGGGCACGTCGTCGCGGTCCAGGATCTCCGCATCCGGCCATAGGTGCTCTTCGCCAGCGGTCTCCTCGCGCTCCGACGCGACGATCTCGCGCCATGCCCGAACCACGTAGGGGACGAACACGATGGCCGCGCACGCGAGCGTGAAGAGCACAAACGGCAGCAGCAGCGCAAACAACCTACTCGGGCCATGGACGGTCGTGCCGACCTGCGCCGTTCCAAGCGGTCTCAACACGATCTTGCGAGCCTCTGGAATCCGCTGCGCCTCGGGCACCGACGAGAGGAAATATTGGAGGCCGGAGAGAGTTGCGTCCGCGAGCCGCGCTGCGGTCTGTTCGCGCGGAGACTGAGTCTGGACGGAGATGACCGGCAGTGGCGAGTCGGGGGCGCCGGGAACGGTGATCTTGACGATGTTGGCCGTCCGGTCGTTTGCCTTCGCGGCCTGACTTGCCTCCAGTTGAGTGGGCCCGGGAGCAGGAGTGAACGCCGTTGCCGGAGACGGTGGTCCAACGATCCTCAGGTCGGCCGTGCGGATCCCCGCCCGCTTCGCGATCGCTGCCTTGACGCGGCTCGTGGGGACGAGGTTGGCGAGCAGGGTGGCACGCCCGGCCAAGTCGGCGGGGGCCGCCGGCAGCGTGTTCCCTGTCGCCGGCGGACCTAGCGTCGAGACCTGGGAGTCCGTCGTATCGATCAGCAAGTAGGCCTGACCCACGCCGACCGTGTACTGCCGACTCGTCAGTTTGGCCGGCAGCGTCACGTGATATGCCGCCACGATGCCGGCGACCACCGACAGTGCCGCGGCGACCGCAACGAGGGCGCGCCGTTGCCACAGCGCGCGCAGGATCGTGATGTGGTTCATGGGTGCCTATGCGAAGTCAGACTTCGAACAAGCAACGGAGCAATCGACATTGATCTTCCGTGGTTTGGCGCGTGCGGCGCGCTTGTGCGCAGCCCGCGAGAAACGTTCAACGCGCTTCGCTGGGACCGGGGGCGAACGGACCGAGCATGCGGCGGCGCAACTCCCGGCGCGTGAAGCTGCGGTACTCCGCGTCGGGGACGCGTTCGACACGGTCTGCAGCAGCACGCGCGAAGCCGAAGAGAAAGGCTAGGCCGGACAGGACCATTGGGCGCCGGCGTGCGATCTTGGCTGCTCGCAGCGCTACCCACGGGGTGGTGTAATGCGCGATGTAGGCGCACCGCCCGTGCCGCGCGTGGCCCCGCAGCACCCCGTCGGCACTCGCCAGCGGCCGGTGGTGGACCGAAACGAGGTCGGTGAAGCTTCGAGTGGTGAAGCCCCGCATACGGGCGTAGGTGCCGTCGATGGTGTCCCAGCCGAGGCGCTCCTGGACGCCGCCGATCCGCTGGAAACACTCGCGCGAGTAGCACTTCAGCGCGCCGTGCACATGGTGACGCGGAATCGAGATGCGCCGGAAGCCGCCACCGGCGTCCGGCTCGACGAGCACGCCTCCGGCGAGCCCGAGCTTGGCGTCGGCCTCGAAGCGCTCCATCAGCCGTCGCAGGTACGACGGCTCAAGCTCGATGTCGCCGTCAAGCTTCATGATGTGCGTGTACCGGCGCCAGTCATCCGCCCGCAGGCCGAAATTGAACGCTCGGGGCGCGGCGGCGGTGGCGAGGCGGTCGCGCGTGGGCCGTGACCGCGCCTCTGTTGCTTCAACGACGGTGAGGAACGACACGTCGGGCTCAAGCCGCCGTAGCACCTCGAGGGTGTCGTCGTCCGATCGGTCGTCAACAACGATCCAACGCGCCGGAGGCAGATCCTGTGTGGCGACGGCGCGGATAACCCGCTCGATGTGCGCGGCCTCGTTTCGTACCGGCGAGACGATGAGGATTCGAGGCTCCATGGCTCAAAAACGGGTGCAGATGCTCCCCCCTTCCGACCATCAAGCCGCAACTGAGTGGACTCCCCCCCGCTTCGGGGCGTCGATGAGCTCCCGGTGCCATAGCTCGAGCATCACAAGCGCCCAGATGCGTTTGGCGTCGCCATCGGCGCCGCGGTCGTGCCGTTCGAGCAAACCGCGGACAGCGGCGGGCTCGAAGCAACCTCGTCCGAGTGAGCGAGGATCCAGCAGCACGTCCCGGGACCAGTCCCGGAGGTCACCGCGCAGCCAGGCACTGAGGGGAACGGAGAACCCCTGTTTCGGGCGGTCGAGGATGTCGTCAGGCAACCACCCGCGCAATGCCTGGCGCAGGATCCACTTCTTCGAGGCGCCGCGCACTTTGAGGTTGGCCGGGATCGAAGCGGCCAGTTCCATGAGCTCGTGGTCGAGAAAGGGAGAGCGCGCCTCGAGCCCATACGCCATCGTCGCGATGTCGATCTTGGCAATCAGGTCGTCGACGAGATACGTGGACACGTCGACCTCGAGCATCTTGTCCACGACCGACGAGCCGGTGGCCGCGGCCCACAGCGCGCCCATCGCGTCGCAGGCGCCCATGTCGTCGATCGCGTCAGCAAACGCCGGGGTGTAGAGCTCGTGCCGCTGCGCTGCATGAAACCACGACACGTATCGGGCGTATCGCGCCGGCGCATCGAGCGCCAAGGTACTCATGAGGCGTCGCGCTCGGTTTGGGAGGCTTGACACCTCACCGTCGTCGGGCAGCCGCGCGCCCAGGCTGGCGAGTCCGCGGCGCAATGGTGCCGGAAGGAACTCCAGACGCCCAGCTACGGCGTTCGCGGCATAACGCGTGTAGCCCGCAAAGGACTCATCGCCGCCGTCACCGTTGAGAGCCACGGTGACGTGCCGACGTGTCATCTCCGACAGATAGAAGCTGGGGATTGCCGACGCGTCGGCGAAGGGCTCCCCGTAATGACGGACGATCCGGGGAACGATTTCGACCGCATCGGCGCGAACCCGAAATTCCTCGTGCTCGGTTCCGAACTGTTGCGCGATCCGCCGCGCATACGGCAGCTCGTCGAAAGCTTGGTGTTCGAAGCCGATCGAGAACGTTCTCACCGGTTCCGGCGAGCTCTCGGCCATCGCCGCCACGACGGCGGAGGAGTCGATTCCGCCAGAAAGGAAGGCGCCGAGGGGGACGTCGGCGATCAGGCGCCGTCTCGTGGCGCGGAGGAGGGCGGCGCGGATCCGTTCGCAAAGTTCGCGCTCGTCGACGCCTTGCAGCTTGTCGCCATAGTCCAGCTGCCAGTACCGCCGGAGCGTCACACGCCCGTCCCGCATCACCAGTGTGTGGGCGGGCGGAAGCTTACGGACGCCACGGATGGCCGTAAGGGGGGACGGTACATACCCAAACGCGAGGTAGCGGTCGACGGCGGTGAAGTCGACCTCGCGCGGGATCTGGTCGTCCGCCAGCAGCGCACTCAACTCCGAGGCGAAACTCAGCACGCCGTCGCGCAATGCGTAGACGAGCGGCTTCTTGCCGACGCGGTCGCGCGCCAACAGCAGCTGCTGCCGGCCTCGGTCCCAGAGCGCAAAGGCGAACATGCCGTGCAGGTGACGCACGCAGTCGACGCCGTGCTCCTCGTAGAGGTGCACGATGACCTCCGTGTCGCCGCGCGTCGCGAACCGGTGTCCCCGGGCCCGTAGCTCGCGGCGCAACTCGCGGTAGTTGTAGATCTCGCCGTTAAGGACGACGACAACTGACCGATCCTCGCTGTAGATGGGCTGGTCCCCCGTGTCCAGGTCGATGATCCGCAGACGCTGGATCCCGAGGCCCACACGCCCGTCGTGGAAGATCCCGCGCGAGTCCGGACCGCGGTGCTCGAGGCCCGCACACATCCGCGCGAGCCGCTCGAAGTCCACCACTTGGGTGCGTGGACGGAGTTGTCCGGCGATGCCACACATGCGCGCAAACAACGGTCCGCGGCCCCCCGTTCTCCCGCCCGGCCTCGTCTCGACCATCGCCGATAGCACACCGGCAAAGAAGTCCACGTCCAGCGCCCCCGTTAGTGCACGGGAGGCGCGACAGGCGCGCTCGCCCCTCCAAGACGATGCAGATGCCGAATCAACCCCGCGGAAGCCGTCGACTGCAATTCGGCCTCGTCGCAATGAGCGCGCTCGTTGCGTTTGTCGTCGCGGCGTTCAGCGTCGGCACCATCAGTCTGTTCCCGCCTGGGTTCAAGGGAAGCAATCTCCAGGTCGCTGGAGCAGCCAACCATGTGCTGGTCATCGCGCCAGTGGCGTCACGGGCATCGGGGGGTTTGCGCTCGCGACGGCGCTTCAGGGAGCTCCCTTCGTCGAATTTCCAAGCCCTGACTGTCCGCGCTGAACTCTTGGCAAAGCTGATGGCAAGTCAGCCCGTGCTCGAGCGCGTCGGGCGCAGGATCGGAGTCCCGCCAAATCAGATCGCGGCGGTCTCGCCGATCACGGACAACGTGCCGTCCGTGTTGAGGGAGCCAGATAGCGAGGCCCGCGCCAACGAGATTCTCCTCTCGACTCGCAGCTACCGCCTCGATATCCAGGCCAAGCCGAGCGGGCCGATCATCGACGTCTACGCCCAGGCGCCAACGCCAGCGGACGCGCAACGTTTGGCTCTCGCTGCCACCGACGGCTTGCGCGACTATCTGCGCGCGCTCGCGATTCGTGACGGCGTCATGCCCGGTCAGCAGGTGAGCCTGCGTCAGCTCGAACAGCCTCGCGGGGCGGTGATCAATGGCGGGGCGGGAATCCAGATCGCCGTACTGACATTTCTCGTGGTCTTCGCTCTCTGCTGCAGCGTCTCGCTGCTCGTACTGCGGTCACGGCGCGGCAGAGCCCCGCCGGCGCCGGCGCACCACGAGCGGTCATACGGCCGGGGCAGCGCCCGTCGGGTGCGCTTGCCGTGGTTGCCGCGCGGCATTCTCGCCTTCTCCGGTGCCACTGCGTCTTCGGGCCAGATCGCCATCCCGCAGCCTCTGCCGGCCTGGCGCGAGGTCGGGACGGTCCAGCTCGGATGGATGCGCGACCTCGCCACGCGCGAGGGCGACTGGCCTCGTACGACGCGCGTCCTCCCGTGGATGATCGCTGGGTTCATGGCGATGCTTTGGCTGGTCCCGTTCAACGTCATTCAGCTCACGACGTCGCTGCCGTTCGACATGAAGCTCGATCGGCTCGTTCTGCCCATCATCGCGGCCACTTGGCTGCTGTCCCTGGCAGCCGGAGGCCGTGGCGCTCCGCGTCTGCGGCTCACGTGGATCCATGCGGCCGTGGGCGCGTTCGTGCTGCTTGCCGGTCTCAGCGTCGTGCTCGACGCGAACTATCTGAACCAGACCCTCGAGCTCGATCTCTCGATCAAGAAGCTGACGCTCCTCGTCTCCTACCTATCGCTCTTCGTCGTGGTCGCAAGCGTCGTACGACGCGCCGAAGTCCGGGCCTTCTTGAAGTACACGCTCGTGCTCGCGGTGATCTGCGCCGTCGGCACGATCGTCCAGTACCGGTTCAAGTACAACGTGTTCTACGATCTCCCGCATAGGTTGCTGCCGGGGTTCTTCAGTGTCGGGTCGCCCTACACGGGCGTCGACGAGCTCGGCCGGGATGCCGTCACGGGCCCCGCCGAGCTAGGGCTGGAGGTCGTGGCGATGCTGGCCATGGCTCTCCCCATCGCCCTGGTGGGTTTGCTGCAGGCGGCGCGATGGCGCACACGAATCCTCTACGGGCTGGCGGCATGCCTGCTCATGGCCGCAGCGGTGTCGACCAACCGCAAGAGCGGTCTGATCATCCCTCTCTCCGTTGGCCTCACGATCGCGTGTTTCCGCCCCCGGCTTCTTATGAAGCTGGTTCCCCTACTGGCGGTCCTGGTGCTCGGGATCCACGCGCTGTCACCGGGCGCGCTAGGGACGGTCACTGGCCAGCTGAACGCCAACCGCCTCGGCGTCTCAACCGTGAGCGACCGGACCTCCGACTACGACGCGATCCGCCCGGATGTGTGGACGCACCCAGCCTTGGGCCGCGGGTTCGGAAGCTACGACCACGCGAGCTACCGGATCCTCGACTCCGATTTTCTCGGCCGGCTCATCGACATGGGGATACTCGGGCTGGCCGCGTACGTCCTGATGATGCTCTCCGTCGTCGCCACAGCGCGACCAGTCATTCGTTCTCGCCACCCGACCTGGGCGCCCGTGGCGCTGGCCTGCGCAGCCGCGGGCGTGGCCACCCTCGTCGGGGCGGCCCTGTTCGACGAACTGTCGTTTCCCCACGACCCCTACATCTTCCTGACCCTCGCAGGGTTCCTCGCCGCCATCGCGACCCGGTCGCGCGTCGAGTCATGAGCCGACGGTTGGGTCGTGCGGGACGAGGCCGGGGCTCAGGCCAGCTGACGGTTGACGGCGCTAGCCCGCCGCAAGGCACGCCCGATGCCCACGCCGACCGCAACGAACATG
>Ga0207708_10004243_pt1 | contig 10559 bp, 8 predicted proteins | sample KBSK5101metaG_FD_184340 | JGI IMG/M metagenome (GOLD analysis project Ga0207708, IMG submission 184340) | Corn, switchgrass and miscanthus rhizosphere microbial communities from Kellogg Biological Station, Michigan, USA - KBS K5-10-1 metaG... | ecosystem: Host-associated > Plants > Roots >...
CGCCACGATGAAGCGCGAGCTGCTGGCGGCCGGGCTGGACGTGATCGACGTCGGCGTCGTGCACACGCCCGCGCTGTACTTCTCCGTGTTCCATCTGGAGGCCGACGGCGGCGTGATGATCACCGCCAGCCACAACCCGGCCGAGGACAACGGGTTCAAGATCGTCTCGGGTAGGACCACCATTTACGGCGCCGAGATCCAGAAGCTGCGCGAACGCATCGAGAAGCGCGCGTTCCGTACCGACGCCACCCCCGGTAAGGCCAGCGATCACGACATCCTGAAAGACTACGTCGCGTACATCGCCAACAACATCCAGCTGGGCCCGCGCCGCTTCAAGGTCGTCGTCGACGGCGGTAACGGCACGGGCGGCGTCGCCGCAGTGCCGATCTTGAAAACGCTGGGCGTCGACGTCACGGACATCTACTGCGATCCGGACGGCCGTTTCCCCAACCACCACCCCGATCCGACCGTCCCGGCGAACGTCGCCGATCTGATCGCGAAGGTGCGCGCGACCGGCGCCGAGCTGGGCATCGCCCTGGACGGCGACGCGGATCGGATCGGCGCCGTCGACGGCAAAGGGCGCATCATCTGGGGTGACCAACTGGTGATGCTGTTCGCGCGCGACATCCTGAAGCGCAAGCCGAAGGCCACCTTTGTCAGTGAAGTGAAGTGCAGCCAGGCCCTCTTCGACGAGATCAATTCGCTCGGCGGCAACGCGATCATGTGGAAGGTCGGGCACTCGCTGATCAAGGCGAAGATGAAGGAAGCGAAGGCCGACCTGGCGGGCGAGATGTCCGGACACATGTTCTTCGCCGAGCGCTGGTTCGGTTTCGACGACGCGGTCTACGCGGGCATGCGCCTGGTCGAGCTGTTGACGCGGTCGAAGCAGACGCTGGCCGAGCTCTACGACACGCTGCCGGTCCTCTACAACACGCCCGAGATCCGCATGACCTGCCCGGACGATCTGAAGTTCGACGTCGTCAAACGCGCGCATGGGTGGTTCCGCGAGCGCTATCCGATCGTCGACATCGACGGCGTGCGCGTTCAGTTCCAGGAGAACGGCCGGAACGTCGGCTGGGGATTGATTCGCGCGTCCAACACCGGCGCGGTCCTGGTGCTGCGCTTCGAGGCCGACAGCAACGAACGGCTCGCGCAGATCAAAGAGCTTGTCGAGGCGCGGCTGACGCAGATCATGGCCGACGTCGGCGCGCCGCCCCCCAAGGTCGCCGCGCACTGACGCGGCTGCGGCACCGCGGCGGGCTATCGCCCGGCGCCTCGACCGTTGCACATCTTACGCAGCTTGCGCATGTTGTGCGGGCGCGCCGCGGCGGAAATTGCGGACTTAGGCTGGCCCGGATCGTGCCTATCCATCGCGCCATGTTCAGCATCGGCACGACCTGGCCACCCCGAGTCCCCGCGCGCGCGCGCACCTCGCCCGCCATCACCCCCACCTTCACCGACCAGATGGCGGAAGGCGGCCGATCACCGTCAGAGCCGGCGGTGGCCGGCGCGCGAGGTGACAGCCGCCCGACGGAGTCGCACTGGGAATCCGTCATCGACCGCGCGACCGACTGAAGCACGCGGTTCCGCTGCGAGATCGGCGAATTTCTGCACGCAAATCGGCCGGCGAATCAGGTATCGTCGCCGGCCGTGAATCGCCTACCTGGAACGAGACGGTGGCTGGGCGTCGTGATGGCCGGGGTGCTGGCCATGCTCGCGGCCCGAACGGCGCTGGCGGCGGACCAGCGCGAGCTGAAAGCGCGCGAGGCGTTCGCGGCGCAGCGGTATCAGGACGCGCTGGATCTGTTCGCGAAGCTGTACGCCGAGACGCTGCACCCGATTTACCTGCGCAACATCGGCCGCTGCTACCAGAACCTGGGCCAGCCCGATCAGGCGATCAGCAGCTTCCGCGATTATCTGCGCAAGGCGAAGAACCCTACCGCCGACGAGACGCGCGAGATCGAGGGCTTCATCAAGGAGATGGAGGACCTGAAGCGCCGCAAGGAAGCGAGCGCGTCCAGCTCCACGCCGCCGCCGGCGACCGACACATCCAGCGCGCCGGTGACGCCGCTGCCGTCGGCGTCGCCGCCACCGGCGTCCGGTAGCGCGAACGCGTCCGCGGTCCTCACGGCGCCCGCTCCGGCGCCCGAAGAAGCCCCGCCTCTCTACGCGCGCTGGTGGTTCTGGGCGATCGTGGGCGGCGTCGTCCTGGCCGGCGTGGGCGTTGCCTTCGCGGCCGGCGCGTTCACTAAAACCGAGGATGCTTCATGCCCGATGGGAAGAACGTGCAGTCCGTAATGCGACGTGCAGCCCTGCTGGCCGCCACGATGCTGGTGGCCGGCCTCGCGTGTACCGAGAAGGGACGTTCGATCGTCCTCGTCGACGTGACGACGATGGTGTCGCCGCTCGACAACGTCCGCGTCGTGGCGGCCAGGGACGGCGCCGAGGTCGGGCGCACGACAGCTGCGTGGAACGGCGCCAACGGGCCGCTGAAGCTGGGCATCTACATCCCGAAGGACGTGAGCGGAGCGGTCACGCTGCATGCTTGCGGGTTCCTCGCGGGCGCGGGCGTCGCCGCGAACACGTCGCCTGCGTCGGCGACCGTGCAATCGGGCGCGAGCGTGGGGCCGGTGACCGTCGATCTCGCCACGGGACCGCTTTCCGCGCTGTGCAACGACGGCGGCGGCGGGGGCGGCACGACCGGCGCCGGCGGTAACGGTGGAACGACAGGCAGCGGGGGCACCACGGGCGCGGGCGGAAGCACCGCGGGCACCACCGGCACCGCGGGCACGACCGGTGGTGGCGGCACCACGGGCACCGGCGGTACGACCGGAACCGGCGGAACGACCGGAACGGGCGGACGCGGCGGCACCACGGGCACCGGCGGTACGACCGGAACCGGCGGACGCGGCGGAACCGGCGGTACCGGCGGCGCGGGCGGACGCGGCGGAACCGGCGGGAGCACGGGCGGCACCGGCGGCAGCACGGGCGGCACCGGCGGCGGTCAGGTCGCCAGCTGGCGCGGGGCGATCGGCGTGGCTGCCGACCAGGGGGCGATCGAGCGGCAGCAGCAGGTCGCGGTCGACAGCGCCGGCAACGCCGTCCTCGTCTACCAGCACGGCAGCGACATCTGGTCGAACTACTACAGCGCCACCACCAGCATGTGGAGCGGCCCGAACGCCATCGACATGCGCGCCGGCTCGGCGGCGCAGGAACCTCTCGTCGCCGTCGACAAGAACGGCGCCTGGCTGGCGGTGTGGGCGCAGGATCCGAACGGCTCGCTCAAGGGCATCTATTACAGCTCGTCGGCCAACGGCACCATGTGGAGCGCGCCCTTGCCGCTCACGAACACCGCCGCGTGGGCGCCGGCGCTGGGCATGAACGCCGAGGGCGCGGCGGTCGTCGCGTGGACCGAGTCCGCGGGCAACATGTGGCAGGTGGCGGCTACCTCGCGGCAGGTGACCGGATCCGGGTGGGGCTCGCCGCCCACCGTTCTGCGGCCGGGCGACGACAACGGCGACCGCTACCCCGTCGTCGCGGTGTCCGGGACCGGCGAAGGGTTCGTGTTGTGGACGCAGGACGACGCCGCCGGGTGGATCAGCGTCTGGATGGCGCAGCACACGAACAGCGGCTGGCAGCCGTCCGAGCTGTTCGAAAGCTACGAGACGCAGAACGCGTACTCGCCGGCGATCGCAGCCAACAAAGCGGGAATCGTGTTCGGCGGGTACATCCAGGTCAACTCGTCGACCACGCAGATCTGGACGCGGCGGTACGCGCCGGGCGCCGGATTCGCGGCGCCGCAGCGGGCGGCCGATTCGGTGTACATCGAGTGGATCGAGTTCCCGTCGCTGACGCTGGACGAAAGCGGCACCGCGACGCTCGCGTGGGCGGCGACTGCGACCAGCACGGGCAAGTACAACGTCTTCACGAACCGCGTGAACGGCAGCGCTGCCTGGCCCCTCACCCCGACCCAGATCGAAACGGACAACGCCGCCGCGAGCGACGACCCGAACAGCAGCATCGAGCAGGCGCCGATGCCGAAGGTGGGCAACGATGCCGCGGGCAACGTGACGTTGATCTGGCGCAAACGAACCGGCACGCGCTTCGACCTTTACGGGACGCGCTTCCCCGCCGGCAGCACCGCATGGACGACACCGTCGACCCTGCTCGAGACGCGCGATACGCAGGGCGTCTGGTTCCCCGCGCTGGGCGTGGGCGTGAACGGCACCGCCGTCGCCACCTGGTATTACGGCACCGAGCTGGACGTCTACGCGAACGTCTACCGCTGACGCGCGCGCCCGGTTCGGGCGCTGCGCGCAATCTAGAACAGGTTCCAGCCGAGCATCACGGTCGCGCCGCGCACGCCGCCGGAATCGGGCGCGATCTCGGCGCGCGCCAGCAGGTGCAGCGATGCATCAAACTCGTCGTCGGCGTCTGTCGCGTGGAGGAACTTGAGGCCGAGCTCCGGCGACACGTTCACGCCGGCGGCGTCGAAGCCGAAGCCGGCGCCCGCGAACATGTGCCGGCGCCCGTAGCGATAGCCCAACCGGCCGCGCCAATCCGCGCCGCCTGAATGAGGGAGCACGTCGACTTCCGGCATGACGCGGTGGCGTATCCCGTGGCCGTTCCCGTCGCTGACCGGAAGTTGCCACGACCAGCCGATCACGAGACGCGCGGTCGAAGCGTCGGCGGCCGGCAGCGCGACGCCCAGGTCAGCGGGCACCAGCGCGGTCGCCGCGCCGATGATGGCGAGCGACTCGCTGTCGACGCACGCGTGCGCCTTCGACGCGGGGGCGAGCGCCGCCAGCAAGCCGGCCGCGGCGACGATCCATTTTCCTGGTTGGCGTTTGCGCATGACGCCAGCATCGGTGGCGCCCATGTCGGCGGGACGGCACCTGCGGGGAGAGACGGCGGATAACTTGTGGCATAGCGATGGCCGCGCCTGGGGCTACCCCCGACGGGCCTCTGGATCTCGGCCGCCGCAGCCTTAGTTTTTCGCGTGGTCGGAGTGGTTGACCTTTGAGGCGAAGAGGCGGAATTGCGGTTGGGCTGGCGACGGCCCTCGGGTTGAGCGGGGGGTGGGTGGCGCTCGATTGCACGCGGCCGTCCGCGCACAAGTCGCCATACAAGCTCGAGAAGGCGAAGGTCGAACGCGGCGACGTCACCGGTCGCGTGACGGCGACCGGCACGATGTCGGCGCTGGTGACCGTGCAGGTCGGCAGCCAGGTGTCGGGCCGGATCGCCGAGCTTTACGCCGACTTCGGCCAGCGCGTGAAGCGCGGTCAGGTGATCGCCAAGCTGGACCAGCGCATGTTCGAGGCGCAGGCCGAGCAGGGGCGCGCCAACCGTGAGGCGGCGGTCGGCGATCTCGCCAAGGCGCGCGCGCAGGCCGAGGAAGCCGACCGCAAGCTGCAACGCGCGCAGTCGCTCGCCGAGCAAGATCTGATCGCGAAGGCGGATCTGGACGCGGCGGTGACCGCGGCGAAGGCGGCGCGCGCGGCGGTCGCGTCGGCGACGGGAAACCAGTCGCAGGCGACGGCGAGCTACCACCAGGCCAAGGTGAACCTGGGCTACACGACGATCGTGTCGCCGATCAACGGCATCGTAATTTCGCGCAACGTCGACGTCGGACAGACGGTGGCGGCGTCGCTGCAGGCGCCGACGCTGTTCACCATCGCCGAGGACCTGGGCAAGATGCAGGTGCACGCGGCGGTGTCCGAGGCGGACGTCGGCCGGCTGGAGCCGGGGCTGACCGCGACGTTCGTCGTCGACGCGTACCCGGATCGAAAGTTCAAGGGCGTCATCCGGCAGATCCGGGACGCGCCGCAGACGCTGCAGAACGTGGTCACGTACGATGCGGTGGTCGACGTCGACAACAGCGACCTGCGCCTGAAGCCGGGGATGACCGCGAACGTCACGTTCGTCTACGCCGAACGCAAGGGCGTTCTGCGCATCCCCAGCGCGGCGCTGCGGTTCCGCCCGCCCGAGGAGCTGGTGGGCGCGAACGTGGGCGGCGGCGGCGATGGCGGCGGCGGGAAGAAGAAAAAGAAGCACAAGGAGAAGCTGGAAGGGGCGGCGGTGGCGGCGACGGCGGCGACGTCTGCGTCCACGCCTACGTCCACGTCCACGACTACGACCACGTCAGCGTCAGCGTCAGCGTCGGTGACGAAGAGTGTGTGGGTGTTGGAGGGGGAGAGGCTGAAGGAAGTTCGGGTGGAGATTGGGGTGTCGGATGGGAGCAAGGTGGAGGTGAAGAACGGAGCGCTGGCCGAAGGTGACGTCCTGGTGACCGACGCGGTCGCCAAGGGTGAAGGCAGCGGCAAGAAGAAGGGTCTGTTCTAGGGCGCGCGCGAGGGCGGGATGACATGGCCAGCAGCGCGCCGCTGATCGCAATCTCCGACGTCACGAAGACGTACCGCATGGGCGAGGTCGAGGTCGAGGCGCTGCGCGGCGTGAGCGTCGACGTCGACGCCGGCGAGTTCGTCGCGGTGATGGGCCCCTCCGGCTCGGGTAAGTCCACGCTGCTCAACATCCTGGGGTGCTTCGATCGCCCGACGCGCGGAAGCTACCGGCTGGCGGGCGACGACGTGTCGGGCCTGGGCGCCGACGCGCTGGCCGAGACGCGCAACCAGACGCTCGGGTTCGTGTTCCAGAGCTTCAACCTGCTGGCGCGCACCACCGCGCTGGAAAACGTCGAGCTGCCGCTGGTCTACGCGGGCGTGGCGCCCCGCCTGCGCCACGAGCGCGCCATCGCCGCGCTGGAACGCGTCGGCCTGGGCGAACGCCTCCATCACCACCCCAGCCAGCTTTCCGGCGGGCAGCAGCAGCGGGTTGCCATCGCCCGCGCGCTGGTCAACGGGCCGCGCCTGGTGCTGGCCGACGAACCGACCGGCAACCTCGATTCGCGGGCCAGCGACGAGATGATGGCGCTGCTCGCCAAGCTCGCCTCCGACGGCATCACCATCGTGCTGGTCACCCACGAGCCCGATGTCGCGGCGCGGGCCGCGCGCGTGATCGTGGTGCGCGACGGCCTCATCCAGGAAGATCGTCGGGGCGGGCTCGCGGAAGAAGCCGTCGGGGCGCCATGAGGCCGGGAGACGTCGTCCGCGTCGCGCTGCGCGCGCTCATGCGCAACAAGCTGCGGTCATTGCTGACCGCGCTGGGGATCATCATCGGCGTGGCGGCGGTGATTGCGATGGTCGCGATCGGCGAGGGCGCCCGCGCCCGCGTCGAGCAGGCGTTCTCGGCGATGGGAACGAACGTGCTGATCGTTTCGTCCGGCGCGAAGACGTCGGGCGGCGCCAAGGCGGGCGCGGGATCGCTGCCGACGCTGACCTGGGACGACCTGCGCGCCATCCGCGGCGACGTCGACGACGTCCGCTTTGTCGCGCCGCGCGTTCACACCAACGCGCAGATCGTCGCCGAGGATCGGAACTGGTCCACGGTCGTGACCGGAACGACGCCCGAGTTCTTCGACATCCGCAACTGGCCCGCGCGCCTGGGCGTGGTGCTGTCGCCGGAGGAGGTCGATTCCGGCGCCAAGACGGTGGTGCTGGGCCAGACCGTCGCCACCAACCTGTTCGGAGCCAGCGCCGATCCGATCGGCCAGACCGTGCGCATCGCGAACGTGCCGTTCCAGGTGGTGGGCGTCGCGGCGACCAAGGGCCAGTCGGCGAGCGGCAACGACTACGACGACGTCGTGTACGTGCCCGTGACGACGTTCCTCGCCAAGATCCAGGGCAGCCTGCAGAAGTTCATCCCCGGGACCATCCTGATCGAGGTCACGTCCGACGAGGTGACCGGCGCGGTGTCCGACAAGGTCGCGGCGCTGCTGCGCGACCGCCACGGCATCGCCATCGGCGAGGACGACGACTTCACGATCAAGGACCTGACCGAGACCGCGTCTCGCAAGCAGGAGAGCAGCGAAGCGCTGACGCTGCTGCTGGCGAGCATCGCCGCCGTGTCATTGCTGGTGGGCGGCATCGGCATCATGAACATCATGCTCGTCAGCGTCAGCGAGCGGACGCGAGAGATCGGCGTGCGCATGGCGGTGGGCGCGAAGCCGCGCCACGTGCGGCTGCAGTTCCTGGCCGAGGCGCTGGCGCTCGCCCTCGCGGGCGGCGTCATCGGCGTCGCCGTCGGCGTGGTGACGGCGGGCCGGCTGGCCGCGCAGTTCGGCTGGCCCATGCTGATCCGCCCGGAGATCGTCGCTGTCGCGGTCGGCTTCTCGGCCGCGGTCGGCATCGGTTTCGGCCTTTACCCGGCGCACAAGGCGTCGCGCCTCGACCCGATCCAGGCGCTGCGGTACGAGTGATGACGGCCGCGCCGATCATCCTCCTGGCCGCGCTGTCCACGCGCACCGTGACGCTGGCGGAGGCGGAGCGCGCCGCCGAAGCACAACGGCCAAGTGTCCGCGTCGCGACGGCGAACACCGCCGCGGGCGACGCGCGCACGGAGCAGGCGCGCGCCCCCGTGCTGCCGCAGGTCAGGGTCGAGGCCGAATACGACCGGACGACCGGCAACCGCCGCCAGCGTCCGGGCCGCACCACGACCGTCGACAACAACTGGACCTTCTACAACTGGTTCGAAGGCCAGGTGACGGCGACCCAGCTGGTGTGGGACTTCGGCAAGACGCTGAACCAGTGGCGCGCCGCCGAGATGCACGCGGTGGCGCTGGCCGACACGGAACGCGCGACGCGCCTGGAAGCGATCGGCAGCGTGCGCGCCGCCTACTTCCGCGCCCGCGCCGCCAAGTCGCTGATCGCGGTGGCGCAGCAGACGCTCTCCAACCAGGAGCGGCACCTGGTCCAGATCGGCGGCTTCGTGCAAGCGGGAACGCGGCCGGAGATCGATCTCGCGCAGGCGCGGGCCGGCCGCGCGAATGCGCGCGTCGGCGTCATCCGCGCCGAGAACGCCTTCACGGTGGCGCGCGCGCAGCTGAACCGCGCGATGGGCGTCGCCGCTGATACGGACTACGACGTCGCCGACGACACACTCGCCGCCGTGCCGGGAGAGACGGGTCCCGTCGGACCGTTGATCGACGAGGCGATCCGCGCGCGCCCCGACGTGGCCGCGCTGGATCACCAGGTGCAGGCGCAGGATCTGGCGGCGCGCGCCGCGCGCGGCGGCTACTGGCCGACACTCAACCTGGTCGGCGCCGCGCGCGATGAAGGGCAAAGCCTCGAGCAGACTCACACCTCGGACAACTTCGGCCAAGCGGTCACCCTCGGCGGCATGGCGTGGAACGTCTGGGGCGGCGTCCAGCTGCGCTGGCCGCTGTTCCAGGGGCTGCTGACGCGCGGTCAGGTGCGCGAGGCTGACGCGCAGGCGGCGGCCGCGCGCGCCGAGCGCGACGGTCTTGTCCAGGAGGTGTGGGTCGCCGTCCAGGAGGCGGCGGCCAGCGTGCGCGCCGCGCAGGAGGCGCTGATCGCGGCGGACGAAGCGCTGACCGCGGGGCGCGAGCGGCTGCGCCTCGCCGACGGCCGCTACGCCTCCGGCGTCGGTAGCATCATCGAGCTCGCCGACGCCGAGCTGGGCGCGGCAAACACCGGTGCCCAGCGCGTCGCGGCGGAGTACGCGCTGGCGACCGCCCGCGCGGCGCTGGTCCTCGCCCTCGGCCGGAGATGATCTTCGGGTCGGGGTGAGGGCACGCCTGGCGAACGTCAGCGCTCGCCCAGCAACTCATCGACCGGAGCGGCGAGTGCGCGCAACCGCTTCGCCGCGGCGACACCGGCATCGACCGCCTCGAAGATCTGTTCGACGTCCGCGCGCGTCGCCGGGTCGTCGCGCTGCTTGTCGCCGATCATGGTGGCAAACGTTCGGATCGCGGCCAGCAGGTTGCTGAGGTCATGGGCAATCAGCCTCAGCTCGGCATCTCGCTCGTCTCGTTTCACGACGCAGCCCTTCCTTCCGTCCCCTCATAGGGTTTTGTGCCGGCCGCTTGTCTCATTGTTTCGTGCCTGTTTCGCGACGGACGAGAGATCATTTCCAAATTACATAGCAATATCAACAATTTAAGCGTTGCCGGATCCGGGAGCGATCACGCATCGTTAAAGTCGGATGTCGGCGCCCGCGAACAGTTTGATCGTCAGCGAGCTTCTCCTCCGGCAGCGAGACATGACCGCGGTGGAGCGCTTCGCGAAGCGCCACGATGCCGGCGAGACGCCGCCCTCGGGCTGCTACGAGGCGCTGATCCCGCTCGGGCGGCCGAAGCCGGGCGAGCAGTACGGCTTCCGCGTCGACCTGGATTCTTGCACCGGGTGCAAGGCGTGCGTCGCCGCGTGCAACAGCCTGAACGGCCTCGACGACGACGAGGCCTGGCGCAGCGTGGGTCTGCTTCACGGCGGGTCCAGCCACGCGCCCGTGCAGCAGACCGTGACGACCGCCTGCCACCACTGCCTGGACCCGGCGTGCATGAACGGCTGCCCGGTGCGCGCGTACGAGAAGGATCCCGCGACCGGCATCGTGCGCCACCTGGACGACCAGTGCATCGGCTGCCAGTACTGCGTGCTCACCTGCCCGTACGAGGTTCCGCAGTTCAACAGCAAGCGCGGCATCGT
>Ga0207708_10004244_pt1 | contig 10558 bp, 9 predicted proteins | sample KBSK5101metaG_FD_184340 | JGI IMG/M metagenome (GOLD analysis project Ga0207708, IMG submission 184340) | Corn, switchgrass and miscanthus rhizosphere microbial communities from Kellogg Biological Station, Michigan, USA - KBS K5-10-1 metaG... | ecosystem: Host-associated > Plants > Roots >...
TGAACGAACTTAAAGTGATTTCGAGGATCACTCCGCCGAGGGATTTCGCCTCGTAATGGTGCACAAAATCCCTCCGCCGAGGGGCGGACCGCGCTCTATTTCTTGCGGGCCGGTTGCTGCGCAAGGCGGCAGCCGGCGTCGTCGCGGACGATCCAGCCGCCCGTCGGCTCGTTGAAATGCGAGCCGATCACGAACACGTCGGAGTTCGCGAGGTCGTCGACGAGCTTCACGCGCGTGCGCCGTGCCATCGCCTGATCCATGTCGAAGCGCGCGGTGTCGTCGGGGCGCTCGAGCTGGATCGGGTTGTGCATCATGTCGCCGGTGACGATCGCGCGCTTGCCGCGCGACTCGATGCCGATGCTGACGTGGCCCGGCGTGTGGCCGGGCGTGGGACGCAGCTTGATCTCCGGGCAAATCGAATGGTCGGGGTCGATCAGGTCGACGAGCCCGGCGTCGACGACGGGCTGCACGGCATCATCCATGTGGTTGAGATCGTGGTAGCCGTGCGTCTCCTTGAGCATCTTCCAGTGCTCGTACTCGCGGCGGCCAAATAGGTAGCGCGCGTTCGGGAACGTCGGCACCCACTTGCCGCCGACGAGCCGAGTGTTCCAGCCGACGTGATCGAAATGCAGATGCGTGCACAGCACGAAATCGATCTCGTCGGAATGGAAGCCCGCGTGCGCGAGATCAACGAGGAAGTCGCTGCGCATGTTCGTAAAGATGTCGAACTCGCGCTTGCGATCGGAGCCGATGCAGGTGTCGAGCATGATCTGGTGCTCGTTCGTGCGCATCACGAAGCACTGGAACGAGATGATCATCTTGCCTTGCGCCGTCGCGTAGTGGGGCTGCAGCCACGGATACGCGAGCACGGTTTGCGGCGTCGCGTCCGGCAGCAGCATCGTGATGTCGTCTTCCCAGGCGTTGACCTCGACGATGCGCGTGATCTCGACGTCGCCGATTTTCCAGGTACGCATCGTCTCGATGGCCATCTTTCCTCCGTCGCGTGCTCTAGTCGCGGCCTGCTGAAGCCGCCGGCGTGATCGGCGCGGGCGCCGCCTTGCCCAGGATCATATCGGAGGCTTTTTCCGCGATCGCCACGACGCTCGCGTTCGTGTTCGCGCCCACGAGACGCGGGTAGATCGAGGCGTCGGCAACCCTCAAGCCTTCGAGGCCGTGCACTCTGAGCTCGTGGTCGACGACGTTGTCGCCGGCCGGCCCCATGCGGCACGTCGAGCCGGGATGGTGCACCGTCGTCAGCGTGCCCCTGATGTGCTCGAGCCACTGCTCGTCGGAGGTGACTTGGGGACCGGGCAGCACTTCGCGCGCACGATATTGCCGGAAGCTGTCGTGCGCGAAGATCGTTCGCGCCATCTTGAGGCCGCGCAGCAGTGTGCGTAAGTCGGTCTCGTCGCTGCCGAGAGCCGGGTCGATCAGAGGCAAGTCGAACGGGTCCGGTCCCGAGATCGTCACGCGCCCCGTGCTGCGCGGGTAGAGGCAGACGATCACGATCGCATAACCGTGGCCGAGCGGGATCGGAAACGGCCGTGTGTTGCGTCGCGCCGGCTGAAACACGATCTGCAAGTCGGGGCGATCGGAGTCGGGCAGCGTTCGGATGTAGGCGTTGGTCTCGAAGAGATTGCTCGCCAAAGCACCCGTGCGCACGGCGAGATACCGCAAGCTCTGCACGGAATTGCGCGGCAGCGCTTTCCACGAGTGGCCGTACGACGTGTAGTCGTCGGTCTCCATCGCGATCGGCGCAGCGGGATGATCGCGCAAATGCCGCCCGACGGCCGGCAAGTGGTGCACGGGCGTCACACCCCAAGACTTCAGCTCCCACTCGTCGCCGACTCCCGAGTGCAGCAGCAAGTGCGGCGAATGGAACGTGCCGCAGCTCACGACGACTTCTCTGCCTGCTCGCAGTCGCTTTATCCCGTCGCGTCCCTGAACCTCGACGCCGACGGCGCGCTTGCCTTCGATCAGCACGCGGCGCACGCGCGTCTCGCTCCGCAGCTCGAGGTTGCGCCTGCGCAGCGCCGGCTTCAGGTACGCGCTCGCCGTCGAGACGCGCCGGCCCTTCCAGATCGTGCCTTGGCGATAGCCGTAGCCGTTCGGGTCCGGAACGTTGAAATCGTCGAGCTCGCGGTACCCGAGCGAAGCCATGGCCGCGTTGAAGTCGTCGCAGAGCGGGTTGCGGCTCGTCGGAAAGCTCACGCCCATCGGCCCGCCCGTCGCGTGGTACGGCGAGCCCGCGTACTCGGGGTTGTGCTCGGAGCGCAGGAAATACGGCAAGAGGTCGGCGTACGACCAACCGGGGTTGCCCGCGGCGGCCCAGTCGTCGAAATCCCTGGCCGGTCCGCGGAAATACGCCATGCCGTTGATCGAGCCCGTGCCGCCGATGACTCGGCCGCGCGGCAACGGCACGCGCCGCCCGCCCAAGTGCGGCTGCGGGACCGTCGACAGGCCCCAGCCGAACTTCGGGCTCATGATCGCGCAGCCGACGGCAGCCGGAATCGCGATGTACGGGTGGCGTTCCGAGCCGCCGGCTTCGATCAGACAGACGCGATTGCGGCCGTCCTCGGACAAACGACTCGCGAGCACGCAGCCGGCCGTGCCGGCGCCGACGACGACGTAGTCGAATTCGCGATCGAAGGTGGGCTGAGTGCTCAAGCAGACGGGGCTTACGCGCGTGGTTGTTGTGCAGAGCGAGCTGTTTGTCGCGCTCGCCGGTTAGCTGCTACTTTAACAGCCGCTCACGGGCACGGCCTAGCAAGGAACCTCGAGTGGAGCTCAGCACGCAAGTCGACGCGCGCGGCGGCACGTATCGCCTCGCCGGGACGTATGCGCCCGAGCTCCGCGGCGTCGTCGGCGCGTTCATCGAGAACTTCAAAGTCGAGGACGAGGTCGGGGCGGCGTGCTCGATCGTGCTCGAAGGTCGAACGGTCCTCGACATCTGGGGCGGCTGGCGCGACAGCGCCAGAGTGAAACCGTGGGATGCTCCGACGACGGTTTGCATGATGTCGGTCGCCAAAGGGATCACGGCGATCTGCTTCAACATGGTTGTAGATCGCGGCCTCGTCGATCCGAACGCGCGCGTGACCGAGTACTGGCCCGAGTACGGACGCAACGGCAAAGAGAAGACGCTCGTGCGCCATTTTCTCGACCACACCGCAGCCGTGCCGGTGCTCACGACGAATCCGCTCTGGCCCGGCGCGATGTTCGACCGAGAGGCGATGATCAGGGCGCTCGAAGAGCAGGAACCGCTCTGGGAGATCGGCACGAAAGCGGCCTATCACGTCCATCATCAGGGTTTCCTGCTCGGTGAGATCATGCGCCGCGTGACGGGGAAGACCGTAGGCCCTTACTTGCGCGAGAACGTCAGCACGCCGCTGCATGCCGAGTACTACATCGGCGGCATGACCGCGGCCGAGCAGGCCCACGTCGCCGAGGTCATGCCGAACATGGATGCGAAGCTGTTCGCCGCGAAGGACGGCGCCGATCAGACGTCGCTGCGCGCCCTCGCGTTCAAGCAGAATCCGGCCGAGCCATGGGCAGTGACGATGAACAAGCCCGAGTGGCGCACCGTCGAGATCGCGAGCGGCAGCGGCCACGGTAACGCGCGCGGCGTCGCGCGCATCTATGGCGCCCTCGGTAACGGCACCCTCGACGGCGTCAGGCTCATGAGCCAGCGTCAGCTCGAGGCCATGATCACGGAGCAGCACCACCAGACCGAGGCGCTGCAGGACCGGCCGTATCACCAGGCGCTCGGCCTTCTCTTGAATACGCCGGAAGCCGTCTACATGGGCCCGAACATGCGCAGCTTCGGCCATCACGGCATCGGCGGCTCGATCGGCTTCTGCGATCCCGACGCGCGCTTGGGCTTCTCGTATGCCTGCAACAAGATGCACGCGGTCGGCACGAACGGGCCGCGCGCCGCGCGTCTCATCGACGCGCTCTATCGCTGCGAGCTCTGACCGCTTGGGAAGCGGTTACACCACGCTCATGACGTAGTGGCTGTCCATGTACTCGCGGATCTTCCAGACGAGGCCGTCCTTGACCTCGATGACCCAGCAGTACTGGTTGTCGTAGATCTTGCCGTTGCGCAGCTTGCCGCGGCCGCGCGACTCGACGCAGACGACGTTGCCCTTCGCGAAGATGTTGTCGATCGTCGTCTTCGGATCGCCGTCCTCGAAGAGGCCGCGCACGGGGGCGAGGAACTTGTCGACGATGACGTCGCGCGGCGCGTGCACACCGGCGCCCGGCACGTTCTTGACCATCGGCGTCCAGCTCGCGTCGGCGTGCAGCGTCTTGCGGATGTTCTCGAGCTCGCCCGAGCTCAGCACCTTGAAGAAGTTGCGGACGATTTGCTCGTTCTCGGCTGCGGTGGTCATCGCAACACCTCTGCCGGTTCTCCGGAGGCCGTTCTGACTTTCGCCGGCGCGGTTTCTCGCAGGAAGAAGCTCAACAGGCCGCCGCCCAGCGCGCACACCATCATGACCTCCATGTGTGCGACCACCGAGGTTCGGTCGGCGAACCAGCCCGAGATCGTCGGTGACAACACGCCGCCGACGATCTCGCCGGCGGCGACCACGAGCCCCATCGACGACGCGGCGAGCGTCCTCGGCACGGTCTCCGACGGGATCACGCCCATGAACACGGCGAACGAGCCCGACGCGCTCCAGCCGATCAAGAGCAGCAAACTCAGCGCCCATTGCGGTCCACTGAAGTGCAGGGCGGCAATCGGCGTGACGAGGCCGATGAACGTAAAAATGATCATGGTCGGCTTGCGGCCGATGCGGTCGGAGATCGCGGGCACGAGGAAGCCGCAGATCATCGTGGCAATGCCCATCGGCGCGACGACCTGGCCCGCGACGTCCGGGGCCATGCCTCTGGCGACGTTGAAGAACAACGGCAGGAAGATGATGCCGACCAGGTACCACGAGACCATGAACATCGCGATGCCGCAGCAAACGAGGATGTTGCGCTGCTTCAGCATGTCGAGCAGCCCCGGCTTCGCCGCACCCGCCGCGGCCGGTTCTTGCGCCGCCGGCGTGGGCTCTTTGACGAACACCCAGATCAACGCCGCGCAGATCAGACCGGGTATGGCGCTGAGATAAAAGGCCGTGCGCCAACCATAGCTATCGGCCAACAGCGGCAACACCAGCGGCGCGACCGACGTGCCGAGCAGCGACGCGAAGAAGTTCTGCATGAGGCCGGCATTGACGCCGCGCCGCTTCGGCGACGACTCGACGTTCATGACGGAGAAGCAGATCGGCAAGAACGGGCCTTCGGCGAAGCCCATGACGACGCGCGCGAGCAGCAACAGCATGAACGTGCCGGCTAGACCCGAGAATGCCGAGCACAGCGAAAACACGATGACGGACGCGAGTAGAAACGGCTTGCGCGCGCCGCGTCGATCCGACCACGCGCCGATCACATACGCCGAGAGGGCCCATGCCAGCGACAGCCCGGATCCCAGCATGCCGAGCTGCGCCTGGCTCAGGCCGAGCTCGTTGATGATGTACGGCGCCAGCGGACCGGTGGCATTGCGCTCGAAGAACACGATGCCGAACGTGAAGCCGAGCAGCAGCAACAGGCCGTTTTCGTACGTGAATACGATTTTCTTGTTCGTGCTCATACGTTATGCCGGTTGAAGGTTGCCGATTCGTTGTTGGTGCGACTGGAGGTTCACATTCCACAGCAGGACTGCGCCCAAGAAGAATCCTGCGCCGACGACGAAGAACATCTGGTCGTAGGGCAAATAGGGCTGCAATGCGCCGATCGCCCACGCGCCCCCGGAACGCGCGAAGTTCACGATCCCCATGTAGAACGCGAACTGCGTGGCAGCCACGCGAGTGCCGCAGAGCTTCATGTGGATCGCGATGAAGCTCACGAACACCGCCTGATAGATGAACGCCTGTAGCGACGACACGGCCATCAGAAACAGCGACGAGTCCCACGCGGCCGCGGTGAAGCCGACCGCGGTCGCGAGCAGGCCGTACGCGAGGAGCGCACCCAAGTAGAAGCGCTTGACGCCGAGCCGGTCGATGAACACCCCGAGCGCGATGCCGGCTAGCGCGGCGATGAAGCCGGTGAGCGAGATCCACGACGAATAGTCCGTGCTCGCGTAGCCCAGTTGCCGCACGACGACGGTTTGGCCCACCTGGATCCACAACGCGTCGGAAAAACGGAACAGCGACGACACGGCAATCAAGAGCACGCTGGCCGGCAGGAACATGACCTTCCCTAGATCGACGGCGACGGCCGCCCACGACTCGGAACGCAACTGGAGCGAGCGTTCCGTGGCTTGCCCCGGTGTCCACGGCAGCACCTTCTCGCCCGCGCGTTCGCGCACGAGCACGGCCCAGAGCAGGATCAACGCAAAAGCCACGACCAGCATCACCGAGATCCCGGGCAGGCCGAACGATTGCAGCACGAAGGCACTGATCGCGGCGGATCCCGAGAGTCCTGCGACCTGGCCAAATCCCATGAAGGCGTTGGCTCTGCCGTGCTCGTCCTCGGGCAGCACGTCCATCGCCATGCCGTCCACCGCGACGTCTTGCGCGGCGCCGAAGCAGTTCAGCACGAAGCAGAGCGCCGTCAGCATGACGAGATCGTCGAGAGCCGCCGGAAAGAACGCGAACGCAAGACCCGTCAGCGCCAGCCCCAGCTGCGCGATCAGTACCCACGGCCGCCTGCGCCCCATCGCGAGAAACGTGAAGCGGTCCATCATCGGGCCTGCGAGCCATTTGAACGTCCACGGCAGCATCGCGCCGCCGACGAATCCGCCGACGGCCGCCGGCGTCGCGCCGCGCTCGAGCAGGAATGCCGGCAGCGCCACCGTCACGAGCCCGAACGGAAAGCCCTGCGCGATATAGAGGATCGTGAACGAGAAATAGCGGAGATAGCGGCTCTGGCTGAGGAACAGGTTCATTCTTGTTCTTCTCCGTCGTGCGCGCGCGATCGCTAGATCGCCGCCGAAGTCACGATGTCACAAATGCGCTGGAACCGCTCGATGTTCTGCGCCTGGCCCATGACGCCGGCGCTCAAGAACGCGAACGTGATCTCGCGGACCGGGTCCACCCAGAACAGCGCGCTGCCGGCGCCGTAGTTGCCGAACGTTTCCGGCGAGCACAGCGTGCCGTAGATCGCGTGATGCAGCCCGGGGCCGCGAATCGCGAAGCCGAGCCCCATGTAAGCGGGGTAGGGCCGCCAGCCCGCGCGATTCGCCACGGCTTTGTAGAGCTCGTTCGGTTTCTCGCCCGTCCAGTTGCGCGTCGCGAGCTGCAAGATCGCGGGCGACAGCACGCGCGCGCCGTCGAGCTCGCCGCCCTGCCGCAGCATCTCGGCGAACCGGAACAGGTCGGGCACGGAGCAGACCGCCCCTACCCAGGGCATCTCGGCGTCCGGATCCTCGAAGGCGCCGTTGATCCCCGGCACGCGCGAGCTCGGATGTTGCGTCGGCGCGTTGGCGCCGAACACCGGCACGACGTGACGCGCCTTCAAACGCTCCGGCCGCCCAATCGCCGAGGAGCTCATTTTCAACGGATCGAACAAGTCCTGCTGCGCGATGTCGCGATAACGGCGGCTCTTCGAGTCGGTGCGGCGAACCATCTCTCCGAGCAGCGCGTGGTTCGCGAGCGGCGAGTAGTCGACGCGTTCCTGCGGCTCGCACGCCGCATGCACATTCGCGCAAATCGCTTCGATGATCAGCGGCAGCTGGTCGATGTTCATGCCTTGCTTCGGCGTGAAGACGGCCGGCAGCCCGGAAGAGTGCGTAAGGAGATCGAATACCGTGATGCGCTCGCGAATGCCGCCGGAGAACTCCTTGATGACCTCCGAGACTTTCGTCGTGAGCATGAGCTCGCCGCGCTCGATGGCGCGAAACGCGAGGACGTTCGTGATCGCCTTGGTCGTCGAGAAGATGCTGAAGACCGAATCCACGCTCAAAGGCTTCGTGCCCGGCCCCCCTTCGTCGCCGATTGCGGCTTCGAGCCCGACCTTGCCGGCGCGCGCGACTTTGACGACGGCGCCGAAGTAGCGTCCGCGCGCGATGTCGTCGCGAATGACGGCCTGCACGTGATCCAGCAGGTCCTGACGCCAGGCGCTCTTGCTCATGAAGGGTTTCCGATTACGCCGAGGCCGAGATGCCGCCGTCGACGTGCAGCACGGCGCCGTGGATGAACTCGGCGTCGCGGCTCAGCAAAAATGCCACGGCTTTGTCGTTGTCGCTCTCGCGGCCGAGACGTCGCAGCGGAATCGTGCGCGCGCGCCGCTCGTACTCGGCAGCGTCGTTGATGCCGAGCGCCCCGGGAGTCGGGACGGAGCCGGGGGCCACGGCGTTCACGCGGATCTTGCGCGGCCCGAGCTCGGCGGCCAGCGTTCGCGTCAGCGAGGTGACCGCACTCTTGATCGCGCTGTAGACGAGCGTGTTCGGATAGCCGCGGATGATGACGGGCGAGGACATGTTGATGATCGATCCGCCGACGTCGGGACGCATGTGCCGCACCAAGGCCTGCGAGCCCCAGATCGCGGACTTGAACCCCGCGCCGAGCATGCGATCGACGGTCTCCTCGGTGATCGACTCGAGCGGCTCGTACTTCAAGTGCGCGGCGTTGTTGACGACGGCGTCGATGCGGCCGCAGCGCTGTGCGAAGTCGGCCGCCATCGCCGCGAACGCTTTTTGACCCCCGACGTCGCAGGTAAAGGCATGAGCCTGCCCGCCCGCAGCTTTGACCTTGGATGCGGTGTCCGCCGCGCCGGCGCCGTCGATGTCGGCCACGCCGACCACGGCGCCGCAGCGGGAAAGGTGCAGTGCGACGGACCTGCCGAGCCCGCGCCCCGCGCCGGTGATCAGCACGACTTGGTCGGAGAGATCGGGTAGCACTTCCTTCGCCATGTTCTTCTTGCTCGGGCAGCGAAATGCGGTGCCGGGAATTGTAGCTGTTTCTCGCTAGCGGCGGTCCGCCGGTGGACCCGGAATGCAACGCAGGCTGCTGTCTCCCGGCGTGGGCTCTCGCCGGTAGACGCGGTGGCACGCCAAGCACGCTTCCGAGAGGTCGCCGCTCGCGAGGACGATCGCGTCCTGATCCTTGGTGAGGACTGCCTCGTAGGCGGCCAGACTCTTCTGCCGATAGTCGTCGACGAACCGGATCCAGTCGGCGTTCGTGACGTCGACGACTTCGCCGTTCGAGCACTGGCGGCCCGGAACTCTGAGCAGCGGGGCGGCATCGACGAGCCCGAGTGCGCTGTTCTCGACGGCTTGCCAGCCGCCGAAGATGCCCGTCAAAGAATTTGTTGACGCCGAGGGCATCGGGTCACGTGGCAGCGCTGCGGGATCGTCGGCCTGAGCGTAGAACACCGTGTTGCCTAGCGGAAAGAGAATACCGCGCATGATCTGATTGAAGGTCGCGACCGGCGCCTCGTCGGCCGCGCCAGGGCCGGCAGGAGCCTCCGCCGCATCGCCGGCCGGCGACTGCACGCAGGCGTTGCTCAAAGAGGCGAGACACAGAACGACCAAGCTCTGCCAGCGAAAACGAACCGACATACGAGAGTCCCCCGCGATTGAGTCGCGTGAGCTTAGCGCATCGCGGGCCTGGAACCGCGGCCGCTAGGGGCTAGCGAGGTGCTTCGCGAGGAACGTGTCGAGCGCCGTGAGCGTTTCGAGCCGCGTATCCGCCTCGGAAAGCCAGTGATCCTCGCCGGCAAGCTCGACGAGTTGCACGTTCTTGCCGGCGTCGCGCAGCGCGCGCTCCATGGTCCGACTCTGGCCGAACAGCACGACGGAATCGTCGCGGCCGTGGATCAGCAGCACGTCGGCCTTCACTTGACCCGCGTGCTTCGCCGGCGAAGCGGCATCGAGCGTTCGCGGCGACGTGTTTTCGACACCCAGCGATTGCTCGAAGTACTCTACCGCGGCGCTGCGGCCGTCTCTGCGGCCGCGATACAGCGTGAAGATGTCGCGCAAGTCGGAGACGCCGTTGATCGCGACGGCGCAGCGATAGAGGTCCGGCGTGAACGCCGCCCCCGCGAGCGCGGCATAGCCGCCGTAGCTCGAGCCCACGATGCAGACGCGCTTAGGGTCGGCGATGCCCGCCGCGACGACGGCCGCGACGCCGTCGGTGAGGTCGTGCTGCATGACGCCGATGCCCCAGCCGCCGTGTCCCGCATCCTCCCAGGCGCGGCCATAGCCGCCCGAGCCGCGAAAATTCGGCTGCAGCACGGCATAGCCTCGCGACGCGAGGAAGTGCGCGAGCCAATCGAATCCGTCGACGTCCACATCCGCGGGGCCGCCGTGCGGCAGCAGCACGAGCGGCGCCGGACCGTCGACGCCGAGCGGCCGGGTGAGAAACCCGGGAATCTCGACACCGTCGCGCGCCTTGTATGTGTACGGCAAGCGCGGCGCGAGTCTCGTATCGTCGAGGGCGGGGTAGGCGCTCGCAAGCGCCTTCGCCATCAGCGCTTTGGCGTCGTAATAATAGAAGAGCGGCGCGCGATCGTTGCGCTCCGTGCTGACGATGAAGCGCGAGCGGTCTTCCGACCAATCGACGATCCAAGGCGA
>Ga0207708_10004246_pt1 | contig 10555 bp, 9 predicted proteins | sample KBSK5101metaG_FD_184340 | JGI IMG/M metagenome (GOLD analysis project Ga0207708, IMG submission 184340) | Corn, switchgrass and miscanthus rhizosphere microbial communities from Kellogg Biological Station, Michigan, USA - KBS K5-10-1 metaG... | ecosystem: Host-associated > Plants > Roots >...
GTGTGTGCGGGCGACCAGCGCGGTGACCGCCATGGCCACAAGCAGAAGCATGGCCACCGCGGCCACGGCTACTCTGCCAAGGCCAAGGCCGCGATCCACAAGTTCGCGAGCTGGTGTAAGTCGGTCGCCAGCAACCACGGCCGGCATTAGGCTCTAGCCATCGACGAGAGCCCCGCGATCCTTCCAGAGGGTCGCGGGGCTCGCGGCTGACAAGAACAACGAGAAGCCGACCCCTACGGTACCGTCTTGCTCCAGACGCTCGAGTACGGGCTCTCGGCGCCCGTCGAGTTCAGTGCCGTGACGACGAAATACCACTTGCCTGCGGTCAGGCCGTTGACCGTATACGTGCGGGCCGTGGCGCTCGCGATCTTCGTCGATTGCGAGTAGGCGCCTTGAGTCGTCCCCCAGTAGACCTTGAACGCGGCGAGGTCCGTCAGCGGTGAGCCGTCGGAGTTCAAGGCGGGGGCAGCCCAAGTCAGAATCGTCGAGCTCGCCGCCTGCGACAACGCCGCCGCCTGCATGTTGATGCTGCCGGTGCCGGCCGTTTGCGAGTACGTCACGCGCAACGTGCCGGGCGCGTCGGCGCGAAACTTCAACGTGACCACGCGGCTGAACGTCGTGCTGCTCGAGAACGTCGTCGTGTACGTGGGCGCGCCCGCCAACGTGACGGTGACCTTTCCGGTCGAGTTCCAGCCCGCGATGTAGTACGTCAGCGTCCGTTCGACGGTCGTCGCAGCGACCGTGAACGTGAACGACGCGCCGGTGCCGCCGACCTTGATGCCGCTGGCGTCGCCGTCGATGAGCCGCGGTCCGCTCGTATAGGTCTTCAACGAGCCCGTCGTCGTGACGTTCGAGATCGCGGTTCCCTTGTGCGTGTACCCGGGCCATCGGGCCCAGTCGAGCGTTCCGACGGTCGCCAGCGTGACAGGCGTGGACGAGACCACATTCGACCCGGTCAACGACGCGGCGAAACCGAGTCCGGGCGCCAGGCACGCGAGAGCCGCAGCTACCACTGCCGTTTTCATTGCATCTTCCTCCCCGATGAGTTGTTTTTATCGGCGCGCGAAGGCTAGCCGTGAACGGGCTTTGCGCCGAATCGTCGTCTCGAAGCGACAACGACGGGCTTCGAACGGGGCGGCGGCACGAAGCTTGCACCGGGCACCCGGATGCCTTGCACAGGGGACCGGGGATGAAGCAATCGATCGCGGAGCTCAAGCGCTATTCGGTCTGCAACGCCCAAGGCGAGAAGCTCGGCGTGATCGACGACGTCGTTCTCGACGTCGACGACTGGAGCATCTGCTACGCGGTGCTGCGTTACGAAGTACCGGGCGAGCAGCACAAGCTGCTCGGGGTCGGGCTCGACGCGTTGACGCTCGATAGCGAGAACGAATGCCTCGTCGTCTCGGCGGACGACGACGCGTTGCGCCGTGCACGCGGTTTCGACAGGGAAGCGCCGCCCGACCGGCCGGAGCCGCTGTCTACGGCCCGCGAGAGCTGACGCTCTCCGAGCCGCGGCGCTGCTCCTCGGCGCGCCGCCCCCGTCCCCACTTGAAGCGGAGATTGCCGCGGCGCGAAGCGTTCACGAAGAACAGCGCGCCGAGGAAAATCAGCAGCACGAAGCCGAGCGCGAGGACGGTGTAGCTGACTGCGTCGCCGATTTCACCCATGGCTTCTATCCTTGGCCGCGTGAGGCCGGTTGACGACGACCCGTCGGTGCGCGTCCGCGCAGCGCGGCGTCGACGCTCTCGGGAGCGTTGGTTCGGTCGATTCCGGGCGCCGCCTCGAGAGTGGCCGTGTCGACCGCGATCTGAAGGCACTGGCCGCGCGGGTCGAAGCGCAGCTCCGCGGGCGGGACCGCGAGCATTTTCGCGCCGACGCCCAGCACACCGCCGACGGCCATTACCGCGTAGACGACGGAGCCTCGTTCCGTGTCGAGCATGAAATCGACGATCTTGCCGACCGTTTCGCCGGCCGGGCCCCGCACTTCCGCGGTGGACAAGACATTCGCCGTGACTGGCCGCACCGGTTCTCTCCTCGAGGCGTGGCTTTGAGCGGTTCTTTGCAAGCCACATACCAACCCTGTGGCGCGGCGCGTCGGCAGCCGGTGCGCTCGCGGAGCGCGCAATCTTTGCGTTTGTCGTCGCAGAAACTGCGAGCGCAGTGGCATGCAACTTGCTCGAGCAGCGCGAGGAGGAAACTCCAATGCGCAGCAGCACGCGATTGCTCTCCAGGATATCGACGGTCTCCGCTCTGTCGCTGATGTCGGGATGCGGGGGCTCCGCACACCTGACGGTCGACGATGGCATGGGCACCAACCCCAAGCTGCCGCCGCCGGACAAGAGCCTGATTCCGGTCGTCGACATTGCACCGGCCGTCGGCTGGCCCGACGGCGCGGCGCCCGTAGCTGCCGACGGGCTCGCGGTGACCGCGTTCGCGCGCGGTCTCGATCATCCGCGTTGGTTGTACGTGCTGCCGAACGGCGACGTGCTCGTCGCCGAGACCGCCGCGCCCGAGCGCGAGAGCTCGCGGAAGGGCGTCAAGGCTTTGATCATGGCGAAAGCGCAGAAAACCGCCGGCTCCGCAGTGCCGAGCGCCGATCGCATCACGCTGCTGCGCGACCGGGACCGCGACGGGGAGCCCGAGCTGCGCACGACGTTCGTCGAGCACTTACATTCGCCGTTCGGCATGACCCTCGTGGGCGACGACCTGTACGTCGCGAACACCGACGCGCTCATGCGGTTCGACTATCGGCGCGACGCGACCGCGTTGACCGAGCCCGGCGCGCTCGTGGCCGAGTTGCCGGCCGGCGAGATCAACTACCACTGGACGAAGAACGTCATCGCAAGCCGCGACGGCTCGCGCCTCTATGTGACCGTCGGCTCGAACAGCAACGTCGGCGAGCGCGGGCTCGAGCAAGAGCGCGAGCGTGCCGCGATTCTCGAGGTCGATCGCGCGTCGGGCGTGACGACCGTCTACGCTTCGGGCTTGCGTAATCCGAACGGCCTCGCGTGGGAGCCGCAGACCGGCGCGTTGTGGACCGTCGTCAACGAGCGCGACGAGATCGGTAGCGATCTCGTGCCGGACTACCTCACGGCCGTCGACCGCGGAGCGTTCTACGGTTGGCCTTACAGTTATTACGGGAGTCATGTCGACTCGCGCGTCGAGCCTCCGAATCCCGAGCTCGTCGCGTCGGCGCGCGTGCCGGATTATGCGCTGGGCCCACACACGGCGTCGCTCGGCCTGGTGTTCTACGCTGCCGACGAGCTGCCGAATTATCGCGGCGGCGCATTCGTCGCACAGCACGGCTCGTGGAACCGCAAGCCGCTGTCCGGTTATCGCGTCATCTACGTGCCGTTCTCGGCGGGCCGCCCGCAGGGCGAGGCGCGAGAAGTGCTCACGGGGTTCGTCAACGACGAAGGCAAGGCTCGAGGCCGCCCCGTGGGCTTGGCCGTCGATGCGATGGGCGCGCTGCTCGTCGCCGACGACGTCGGCAACACGATCTGGCGCATCACGAAGCGCTGAGCCTCGGTCAGTGCTGCGCGTGAGCCGGCGTCCCTTTCTGCAGGGCCTGCGCCATCGCGAGGTGGGCCTTCAGCCTCGGTAGGGCGTCGGCAACCATCGCGGCGACCCCGTCGTCGTCGCTGTTCGCGTTGCGGCTGTACACGGCGATCGCTGCCTCGTGCAGCGTGATCATGTGGTTCACGAAGGCGGCGTCGAATTCGCCGCCCGAAAGCTGAGCGAGTGCCTTGTAGATGCCGCGCGCCTCCGTCGATGGATCCGTCGGCGGCTCGACTTTCAGCGATTTCGCGAGATTCGTGGCGCGCTGCAATGTTGCCTGGTGGTCCATGCGCAGCGTCTCGCCGAACTTGCGGACGGTTTCCGTCTCCGCGCGTTGCGCCGCGAGCTCGCCGAGCTGCACCTCTCCGAGGTTGCTTTGCACGGCTTCTTTGATGAACGCCTGCTCGTCGCTCTGGCTCGCGGCTACGAGCGTCACGGCGAGCGCGGCGGTGGCGACGAGAGCGCCGCCGAGCAGCTTGGCTCCGCTTTCCATAATGCCTACTCCTTATATATGTGCGGTTCGAGGCATGCGGTCAGACCGACGACTCGTAGAGCGTCTTCGGCCGCTGCAGCTCGAAGTCGTAGTCGCGGCGGCGATGGAGGTCCACGAGACCGTCCTCGACGGCTCGCTGCCACGCCTCGTCGAAGTAGGAATCGTCGGGAGGCGGGGAGCCGTTGCCCGCTTTGTGAATCTCGTAGCGGGCGATGATGTCCTTCGTCCCGCGCCTCACGATCGTCACGTTCATTCGAGTATCCCCGTCCTCGGCAACCCCTGGATTTCGCTGCAAGTGTCGTACCTGCCGCGGCGCGCGCGCGGGCCGCGGCGGCCTTGTGGCCCGCGGCCAGCGGTTTCAGGAGTTGCGCCATGCACGCAAAACTTGCGCATGCGAGCCGCGATGGGGCGCGGGCGCGGGACCCGTGGGCTTCACCGTGGCACGAAACTTGCTCCACCCGAGTCTTGGGACCCGGAGAGCGGCAGGTGACCGTGGCAAACCCTTCCACGCGCGACTGGCCCGCCTCGGTGCTGGTCGCCACGCGGCTCATGAGCCTCGCGATCCTCTGCGCGGCTCTCTATTGGGCGCAGGCCGTGCTCGTGCCGCTGGTGCTCGCGGCGCTGCTGACGTTCCTCCTGAGCCCACTCGTTGCCCGCCTCGATCGACTGCGCGTGCCGCGCGTCGTCGGCGTGTTGCTCGTCATGACGCTCGCGGGCGGCGCTATCGGCGGCGTCGGCTATGTCGTGGCGGGTCAGCTACGCAGCTTCGCCACCGAGCTTCCGACGCATCGGCAGAACATCCGCACGAAGATCCGCCAAGCCATCGCATTGACTCGCGGCGGGGCAATCGAGCACGTCCAGGACACGATCGAGGACATCAGCGACGTCGTCGAGCAGGGCGCCGACCCCGCTCCGCCTGTGCGCGAACGTCAGCGCGACGACGACGAGCCGCTGCGCGTCACCATCGAGGAGTCGCCCGCGCTTCTCGGTAACCCGCAATGGCTGGGCCCGCTGTTTGGCGCCGTCGGCACGCTTGGCCTCACGCTGCTGCTCGCGATCTTCATGCTGGTCAAGCGCGAGGACTTGCGTGATCGCCTCGTCAGCCTCTCGGGCAGGTCCTCCCTCGTGGTCGCGACGAAAGCGTTCGCCGATGCCGGCGCGAGAATCAGCCGCTACCTCGTGATGCAGTTCGTCGTCAACGCCTCGATGGGTGTTGCCGTCGGCGTCGGCCTCTATTTCATCGGGGTGCAGTACGCGGCGTTATGGGGGCTCGCTGCCGGCGTGTTCCGCTATATCCCGTACGTCGGGCCATGGGCGGCCGCGCTGCTGCCGATCACCGTGAGCCTCGTGACCACGCCGGGGTGGGAGCAAGTCGCGATGGTCGTCGGCATGTTCATCGTCCTCGAGCTCTTGAGCAACAACGTCATGGAGCCTCTGCTGTATGGTCAGAGCGTCGGCTTGTCCGAGCTCGCGGTCATCGTCGCGTCGATCTTCTGGACCTGGCTCTGGGGACCGATCGGGCTCGTCATCGCGACGCCGATCACGGCCTGTCTCGTGGTGCTGTCGACGCACGTCCCCGCGCTCGACGCCATCGGCCGCCTGCTCGGCGAGCGGCCGGCGCTGAAGCGGCACGAGACTGTCTATCAGCGGCTGCTCGCCTGTGACGTCGACGAAGCGGACGCGATCGTCACGCGTTGCATGAACGAGCAATCGTTCGACGCGGCGTTGCAGATCGTTCTCGATGTCGTGCTCGCGCTGAAACGCGACCTCCAGGCGGGCCGCGTCTCGGCCGAGGACGGCGAGCTCGTCTTGAGCGGCGTGCGCGACTTGCTCGAGGAGCTCGACACCGCGGACCGCCCCGAGCCCGATGAGCCGGTCCCGCAGCATCCGGTCTTGCTGATCGGGATTCCGGGACGTGACCCGATCGACGCCGTCGTGCTCGAGCTCGCGCGCGTTTTGCTGCGCGGAGAGCCGTTGACGCTCGAGGTGCTGTCGACGGACTTGATGATCGGCGAAGCGCTGAGCGCCATCGAAGCCAAAGCGCCCGCGGCCGTCGTGGTGCCGTCGCTGCCGCCGGCCGGGCTCGCGCCCGCGAGACAGCTCTGCATGAGAGTGCACGCGCGCATCCCGGCATTGCCGCTCGTGGCGGCCCGGCTCGGTGATCCGGAGTCTGAGCTCGGCGACCGCGCCGCGCTGCTGACGACCGCGGGCTGCACGGAAGTCGCGACGTCGCTCGGCGCCGTGAAAACCACACTTGGACGCATCGCGCGAACGGCCGCGCGCGGCGCGCCGACGACGACCGGTGCGGCGCGTGCCGCGTCGGGGCGGGGCCGCTGAAGGACTCGAATGGCAGATTACAAGCTTCGTGAAGGAATGCCGCATCTCCGCGGCGCGGCCTGGGACGGCGACGGCGTCAACTTCTCGTTGTTCTCGGCTCATGCAACTCAAGTCGAGCTGTGCTTGTTCGACGCCAATGGCGAGCGCGAGCTCCAGCGCATTGCGCTGCCCGAATACACGGACGAGATCTGGCACGGTTATCTGGAAGGAGCAGCGCCGGGGCTCGTCTACGGCTATCGCGTCCACGGTCCCTACGAGCCCGAGCACGGCCACCGCTTCAATCCGAACAAGCTGCTCATGGACCCGTACGCTCGCGAGCTGATCGGCAGCCTCACGTGGGACCCGGCGTGCTTCGGTTACACGCTCGGCGCCGAGAACGAGGACCTCTCGTTCGACGAGCGCGACAGCGCGCCGTTCGTGCCGAAAGCGGTCGTCGTCGATCCGGGCTTCGATTGGCTGCGCAACGTGGCGCCGCGCGTGCCCTGGAGTCGCACGGTCATCTACGAGATGCACGTGCGCGGCTACACGCGCTTGCATCCGGCCGTCGCGGAACGCCATCGCGGCACGTTCGCGGGTCTCGCGACGCCGCAGGTCGTCGACTACGTCAAGTCGCTCGGCGTGACGACGGTCGAGCTGATGCCGATCCACATGTTCTTGAACGACGGCCACCTGCTCGACAAAGGGCTCACGAACTACTGGGGCTACAACTCGATCGCGTTCTTCGCGACCGACCCGCGCTATCTCGCGGACCCGCTGCGCGGCGTGCAGGAGTTCAAGGAGATGGTCGCGCGGTTCCACGACGCGGGACTCGAGGTCATTCTCGACGTCGTCTACAACCATACGGCCGAAGGCAACGAGCGCGGCGCGACGCTGTCGTTCCGCGGCATCGACAACGCCTCGTACTACCGGTTGCTGCCGGATCAAAAGCGTTACTACATCAACGACACGGGCACGGGCAACACGCTGAACCTGAGTCACCCGCGCGTCATCCAGATGGTCACGGACAGCTTGCGCTACTGGGTCCAGGAGATGCACGTCGACGGGTTCAGGTTCGACTTGGGCACGATCCTCGCGCGCGAGCCGAACGGCTTTGATTACCGCAGTGGATTCCTGAAGGTCTGCTCGCAGGATCCCGTGCTCACCGGCGTGAAGCTGATCGCCGAGCCATGGGATTGCGGACCCGGCGGCTACCAGATGGGCGAGTTTCCTCCGGGCTGGGCGGAATGGAACGACAAGTACCGCGACACCGTGCGCGACTACTGGCGCGGCGAGGCGACGGCCGGCGCGTTGGCGCAGCGCAAGTACGGCTCGGCGGATATCTTCGACAAGAACGGCCGGCGTCCGCAGGCGAGCGTCAATTTCGTCACGGCGCACGACGGGTTCACGCTGAACGACCTCGTCTCGTACAACGAGCGTCACAACGAAGCGAACGGCGAGGACAACCGCGACGGGCACAGCGACAACCGCTCGTGGAACTGCGGCGCCGAAGGGCCGACCGACGACGAGGAGATCAATCGGCTGCGCAGGCAGCAGATGCGGAACTTTCTCGGCACGCTGCTGCTCTCGCAAGGAACGCCGATGCTGACGGCCGGCGACGAGTTCGCGCGCACGCAACAAGGCAACAACAACGCGTACTGCCAGGACAACGAGATCTCGTGGGTCGACTGGACGCTCGCTGAGGCGAACATCGCGCAGGTGCGGTTCGTGCAGAGCCTGACGGCGCTGCGGCGGCGTTATCCGATCCTGCGGCGCAATCGATTCCTGTCGACGGCCGTCAACGAGGCGATCGGCGTCAAGGAAGTGACGTGGATCAATTCCACGGGCGAGGAGATGCGCGAGGAAGACTGGAACAACGGCACGCGTTGCTTGGGCATGCTGCTCGACGGCCGCGCACAAGCCACGGGCATCAAGCAGCGCGGCCAGGACGCAACGCTGCTGCTGGTCGCGAACTCGCATCACGAGCCGGTGCCGTTCACGCTGCCCGGTGCCGGCGACGATCTCGAGCGAGGCTGGACGTTGCTGCTCGACACGCAGTTCGAAGCGCCCGCGCAAAGCGCCGTCAACGACTATTCCGTCGGCGACGTCTATGAGGTCGCCGCGCGCTCGCTGCTGCTGCTGAAGCTCAGGCTGCCGCCCGAGGCGCCGCTCTGGAGCGAGCAGCGATGAGCCCGCGTGGCGGGCCCGCGCGCTCAAGCTGACGATGGGGCCGCTCGCCACGTATCGGCTGCAGCTGAACTCGGAGCTCGGTTTCGCGGCGGCCGCGGCGCTCGCGCCGTACTTGCAGCGGCTTGGGATAACGCACGTCTACACGTCGCCGATCTTGAAGGCACGGCCCGGCAGCATGCACGGCTACGACATCGTCGCCCACGACACGCTGAACCCCGAGCTTGGACCGGCGGCGCAGTTCGACGCGATGGTCGCCGCGTTCGCGGGCTCGGGCCTGAAGGTCCTTCTCGATTTCGTGCCGAATCACATGGGCGTCGGCGGCTCCGACAATCCGCTCTGGCTCGACGTGCTCGAATGGGGCCCGGAATCGGCCTACGCCGGCTGGTTCGACATCGACTGGGAGCCGCATCGCGGGTACCTGCACGACAAGCTGCTCGTGCCGGTGCTCGGCGACCAGTACGGCATCGAGCTCGACGCCGGCAGGCTCGAGCTCAAGCTCGACGAGGCCGCCGGCGAGCTCGCCGTCTGGGCTTACGACCACCACAAGCTGCCGATTTGCCCGCTGACGTACGGCGACGTCTTGGGCAGCGGACACCCGACGCTCGAGCGGCTCGGCGACGAGTTCGGCGCCCTCATGCAATGGAAACCACAGGTCACCCGGCGGGCGACCGAGCTCAAGCTGAAGCTCGCGGCGGCGGCCCGCGGTGACGAGGACGTCCGCGACGCGCTCGCGGCGGCGGTCGAGCGCGTCAACCGTCCCGACGACCACGGCGTGCGCCGCGCGCTCGACGCCGTCATCAGGCAGCAGTACTGGCGCGCCGCGCACTTTCGCGTCGCCGGCGACGACATCAACTACCGGCGGTTCTTCAACATCAACGACCTCGCGGGCCTGCGAATCGAGCTGCCCGAGGTTTTCGAGCACGTGCACGCGCTCGTGCTCGTGCTGCTCGGCAGCCACGTCGTCGACGGCCTGAGGATCGACCATGTCGACGGGCTGCTCGAGCCAGAGGCCTATCTCAGGCGCTTGCGCGCGGCGCTCGCGCGCGTCGGCGCACCGAATTGCTACGTCGTCGTGGAGAAGATACTCGCGCGCGGCGAGACGCTGCCAGAGTCGTGGCCCGTCGACGGCACGACGGGTTACGAGTTCGCGGCGGCGGCGCTGCAGGTGTTGCTCGATCCGGCCGGCGAGGTGCCGCTGAGTCGCCTGTACCGCGAGCTGACGGACGAGCGCCTGCCGTTCGCCGAGGTCGTGCACGAGGCGAAGCTCAAGATCATGCGCAACGAGATGGCGAGCGAGGTCAACGTGCTCGCGCGCGACGCGGCGCGCGTCGCGCGGCAGAATCCCCGCACGGCGGACTTCACGCACGGACTGCTGCGCACGGCGCTGCGCGAGCTCATCGCGAGCTTCCCCGTGTATCGCACCTACGTCGATGCCTCCGGCCGCTGCACGGAGACCGACATGAAGCACCTCGGCGAGGCGGTGGCCGGGGCGCGGCGGCGCGCGCCCGATCTCGATTCGAGCGTGTTCGGGTTCCTCGCGCGCTTGCTGTCCGGCAAGCTCGTCGAGGCGCCGCGCAGCGGCTTCAGCCGCGTCGCGGCGCTCAAGTGCGCGCTCAAGTGCCAGCAGCTCTCGGGCCCGATCATGGCAAAGGGCCTCGAGGACACGGCGTACTATCGCTACAACCGCTTCGTCGCCTTGAACGAAGTCGGCAGCGACCCGCAGCGCATCGGTTGGGCTGCCGAGGAGTTTCACGCGCTGAATGCCCAGCGGGCGCAGCATTGCCCGCGAGCGCTGTCGGCCACTGCGACGCACGACACGAAGCGCGGGGAGGACGCGCGCGCGCGCCTCGCCGTGCTCACGGAGCTGCCCGCGGAGTGGGCCGAGCGCGTTCGCGAGTGGCGGCAACAACTGCGCGGCCACGAGCCGCTCGACGCGCCGCCGGATGGCAACGACGAGTACTACTTCTATCAGTCGCTGCTCGGCGCTTGGCCGCCGGAGCT
>Ga0207708_10004254_pt1 | contig 10544 bp, 4 predicted proteins | sample KBSK5101metaG_FD_184340 | JGI IMG/M metagenome (GOLD analysis project Ga0207708, IMG submission 184340) | Corn, switchgrass and miscanthus rhizosphere microbial communities from Kellogg Biological Station, Michigan, USA - KBS K5-10-1 metaG... | ecosystem: Host-associated > Plants > Roots >...
CTCGAACAGCATGTCGCTGAAGCCGGTCTGATACAGCACCTTGACCGCCGGGAAACGCTGGCGCACGACATCGGCCAGCTCGCGGCCCTGCATGTCGGGCATCGCGTAGTCGGTGACGAGCAGGTCGATGCTGCCGGTGTGGGCGGCCAGCTTCTCGATCATTTCGGGACCGCCGCTCGCCATCAACAGATCGAAATTCTCACGCTGCAGGATGCGCGCGAGCACGTCCAGCATCATCGGGTCATCGTCGACGACACAGACTGTTTTCTTGACGTTGAGAGGTTTGAGCTCTGCCTGCGGCGGCTTCGGCCGCGTCTCTTCGTTGGCGACCATTGGATTGGTCGTCAGCGGAATGTCGGGAATCTCCATCGGCTCCCGCTTGGCCGTGGCGCCAGGCTCGTTGAACGCTCCGGAGGCGGCAAGGATTTTCTGCTGCTGGCCTTGCGCCACCGGTCGCTGAGACACCGGCGGCAAATCGACGTTGTAGGACCGCGGCAGTTCGCCGTGGCCAACAGCGGCCCAGAGTTGGTTCAGCAACTGCTGAGGCAATCCGATGTCGACACCCGCAACGAGCACCTCGGTGCACAGGGATTCGAGCTCGCGGATGCGAGCGCGCAGTTGGTCCCGATCCTGCTGGTCCGCCACAAGTTTGCCGGCCGACCAGACGCGGGCGCCTGCCCCATCCTGTCCGCCGAAGAAGCTCACAGCCATACTATCCTGCTTCCACTTGCACTCAGGTTTGTCCCCGTTCTTTCAATAAATCCAGCCAGTTCTGCGCAGCAGGATCGACCAGCTCGCGCATTCCAGACGTATATACAGAGCGACATGACATGCGCCCCCGCGTCCATGCGACTGGCCTCTCTGATACATAGACGGACACGCACCGCCAGATTCTCACTTTGCAGCACATGGTGATAAACCACGCATTCGTTTCATCGCGCATAGGCTGATTCTGGCGCGTCATAATCGGGCGGGTTCCCGACACAACTCACGTGGATTATCAGCGGTTGCTCCTCGACCATCTCGATCTGGTCGACCAGATCGTGCGGACGATAGGCCGGCGGCGACACTTGTCGGTGACCGAACAGGACGACTTTGCCAGCTTCGTGAACCTTCGGCTCGTCGACGACAACTACGCCATCCTCCGCAAGTTTCAAAACCGGAGCACGCTCTGGACCTATCTCGCAACGGTGATCGAGCGGCTGTCCCTCGATTTCTGCGCCGACAAGTGGGGACGCTGGCGTCCATCGGCCATGGCGGATCGGCTCGGTCCTGTGGCGGTCCTGCTCGAGCGCCTCGTCACTCGCGACTCTCACACCATCGAAGAGGCCATCGAGATCGTGCGCACGAATCATGGCGTGTCACTGACCTACGCCGAGCTCCGTAGGCTGTGGGATCAGCTTCCCGCGCGGGTGCGCACGACCGAGGTCGGCGAGGAAGCGGCGGCGGGCGTGAGCAGCAATGAGACGTCGGAAAGCATGGTTGAGGATGCTGACCGCCGGGCTCGCCTCGAGCACCTGCAGCACGCGCTGGCAGCCGCTTTCGATCAAATCGCTGCCCAGGATCGTGTGATCATTGCCCTCAGATTCGATCAGGATCTGTCTATGGTCGAGATCGCGAAATTAACCGGAAGTTCCGTGCCTACGCTTCACCGGCGGCTCGACAAAAGCGTGAAGCAACTCCGGCTGGCGCTGACTCATGCGGGCTTCGATCCGCGGGACATCGTCAGCCTTCTTGGGCATCACTCCATCGCCCTCTCACCCCTGTTGCGCGCCGAGGTTGAGAGGTTTTTGGGGTCTGTCCGTCTATCCAAGCGAGATGGTTGATCCACACACCACGGGTTGCCCGGAACCCGAGGCCCTGGCGGCATACGTCGACCGGGGATTGAGCTTGTCGGAACGGGCACGCGTGGAAACTCATCTCGCCTCGTGTCCCCAGTGCATCGCGCTGGTGGCCGGGGTCGCTCGAACGGTCGAGCAACTGTCGGCGCTCAGGCCGGACGTTGCGGTCACCGCGGAGGCCACTCCGCTCGTGACGCGACGCGCCATTGCCGGTGCGCTGGCGGTCGCGGCCGCCGTGGTCGCGGTCCTGGCCACGCCTGCACTCGTGCAGCCGTGGCTTGGGCGCGATTCGGGACTCGTGAGTCTTGTCGAAAGCGTCGGTGAACAACGATCGGTTCTCGGCCGGTTGACCGGGGGGTTCCCGCATGCCCCACTGGGTGTGCCATCTGCTGGGGGGCAAGATGGCCGGGCCGCCGGGACCGATCGTGTTCAGTTGACGGCCGGCAGGATTCGCGAGTCGTTCGGCGAACGCGTCACGCCGTCGCAGCTGCATACGCTGGGCGTGTCGCAACTTCTGGCGGGCCGCTATGACGATGCCGCCCAGTCGCTGCTCGCGGCATCGCGCGAACAGCCGGCAAATGCGCAGTATCTGAATGACGTCGCGACGGTGCATCTCGAACGCGCGCGGCTCGGCCTGCGCCCCGACGATCTGCCGCGCGCGCTGGCCGCCGCCGATCGCGCGCGACAGCTGGATCCGTCGCTGGCGGAAGCGTGGTTCAATCGCGCGCTGGCCGTGTCCGCGCTGTCGCTGACAGCGGAGGCGCGAAACACCTGGACTGAATACCTCAAGCGCGACAGCAATTCACCGTGGGCGGACGAAGCCCGAAAGCGGCTGGATGAACTGTCCAGACCAACACAGGCGGCGGCATGGACGACGATGGAAGGCCGGTTGCAGCTGGCTTTTGGCGCGTCCACCGCCGATGAAGCGGTCCGAACGCAAGTCACGGAAGCACGCATTCTGATCGAAGGCACTTTGCTCCAGCAGTGGGCCGATGCCATGATCAACGGCCAGAGCGGCGACCCGGAGCTCGACCGTCTGCGGACGATGGCGCAGGCGATGCAGCGAGTGGCGGGCGATTCGCTGTACGCCGACGCGGTTGCCGCCATCGAGCGCGCGTCCGGCGACAGTCGTGTGGCTCTGGCGCGCGCGCACAAGGCCTATGCCGACGCCGCGGCCGTGTTCGTCGACGACCGTTTCGCGGCGTCAGCACCCGGGTTGACGAGCGCCCGCGAAGCTTTTACGGCGGCGGGCAGCCCGTTCGCATCGCGTGCGGCGCTGGATCTTGGTGCGGTGGCGTATTTCACCGGGCGCGCCGACGAAGCCGCGGCGACGCTCGAATCGCTCGGCGCGGTTGCGCGTGCGGCGGGCTATGCCAATATTTCAGCCCGCGTGTCGTGGCAGCAGGGCCTCGCGGCCATGGGCCAGAGCCGCCTCGCCGATGCGCAGAACAGGTTCGAGGACACGCTCGCCGCGTTCGAGCGGATGAATGACCTTGAGCAGGTCGCGGTAGCGCATAACCTGCTGGCGTCGTTCTACTACTATCTCGGCGACACCACCAACGAGTGGGACCATCGATCGCAGGCGTTGCGTGGTCTCTCCATTTCGCGCAATCCGCGAGTCAAGTACGGACTGATTGGGACGGCCGCGGCGTCGGTGCGCGCGCAGTATCCTGCCGTCGCACGAATCATGCATGACGCGGCAGTGGCGGCGGCGCATGAATCGGGACGGGCCGCGGCGGTCTCGGAAGCGCTGGCGCAGCGGGCCAGCGCGTCCCTGGCCCTCGGACGCAACACTGAAGCGAGTCGTGATCTCGCCGATGCGCGAAAGGCGCTCCAGGCAGTTCCAGGCGAGCAGTTCCGAAACCGAATCGAAGTGGCGATTCTGTCGACTGAAAGCGATCTCCTGCGATTGACGGACCCGCAGGCAGCCGCGTCTGCGGCGAACAAGGCCATCGAGATCGTCAAGCAGCGCCGCGATCGCCTGCGTCTCGCGCAACTGAACTTGCGGCTGGCCAACGCGAACATCGTGTGGGGCCGTCTGGACGCGGCCCAGGTCGCGTTGAGCGACGGCATCCGTGCATTCGAAGACGAACGCGCGTCGTTGACGGATGAGGGCCGGATTTCAACGCTTGATGAGTCGTGGCAACTCTTCGAAGCGGCGGTTCATCTCGCCATCAAGAACAAGGATTTGCCGCGGGCCTTCGCGCTGGCCGAGCGGGCGCGGGCCCGGACGCTCGTCGAAGCGCGGCGAATTCCCGGTGATTTCTCCCTGCGCACGGTCGAGGCCTCGTTGCGGCCCGACCAGGCTGTCGTCGCGCTGAATCAATTCGAGGACGAGCTCGCGATCTGGATCATTCGACGCACGGGAACCTCGATCGTGGTGCGGCCGCTTTCGCGTCAGGACGCGGCGCGTTTTGTCTCGCGCCAGCAGCAGGAAATCAGCGCCGAGTCGAGTTCGCCGGTTGCCAGCGCGGCCCTGTATAACGAGATTCTTCGACCCGCAGCTGCCCAGTTGAACGGCGTGTCGACGGTCGCCGTCGTGTCGGATGGACCGCTCCAGGACGCGTCGTTTGCTGCCATGTTCGACAAGAGCAGCAATCGGTTCTTCGTCGAAAACGTTTCGCTGGTCATGTCGCCGAGCGTGTTCGCATTTACTGAAGCGGGTCGTCGGGCCGCATCATCGTCAGGGACCGGCAGCCCGCTGGTCCTCGACGGTCCGCGCCGGCAATCGGCGAGAACGCAGGACATCGCTGCCCTCTACGCATCGCCTGAAATCCTGACGGGTTCGCTTGCCACTCGCGATCGATTCCTGAAGAGCGCGGTCGGCCGGCGCATCGTGCACATCAGTGCGGCCACGGCGCCCAACAGCGCTTATCCCCTGCTCTCGCGCGTCATGCTCGCAGATGAACCGGGACGCCCGAACTCTGGGGCCCTGCTGGGCCGCGACATCGCGGCAACTCCGCTGACCGCCACCGACCTGGTCGTCATCGATCGGCGCGCGGACGCCACTCAGTCGGAATCGAGCGGACTCGGCCTGAGCCGCGCCTTTATCGCTGCCGGTGTGCCGTCAGTGTTGACCACCTTGCCGGGCGCCGACGAGATCGCCGCCGGCGAACAGTTTGTGGGGTTCCACCGCGAAGTCGCCAACGGCGCCGCGGCAGTTGACGCCCTCTCAACAATCCAACGCAATGCAATTAAGCAGAACGGCCGTCGACTCGGCGCATGGTGTGCGTTGGTGATATACGGCTCCGATCGATAGCCCCCCAAGTAGTAGGAGCAAAAATGAATCGTCGCGCATTTGTGAGTCGAGTCACACTCGGCGCTGCTGCGGCCTGTACCACGATCGCCAGGCCGTCGCTCGCCTCAACCCCCGGAAAAGTCAATATTCGATTCATCGGCATGATGGGTTTCATCGAGCGTGCCGACCGATCGTTTCTGGTCGCCACCCCCGGACAACACGGAACGCATCACATGGTGCATGTGCCCTTCCTGATGGCCAGGGCCAATACGCCGATCGCGAAGGCGCTGGGCATGACACCGGTCATGGGCGTCGTTCCGGCGGCATTCGACACGCAGTTGGAAGGCAGCACACCGTCCGACTTCGTATTCCGCAATCTCGAGAACACCGCATTCGAGGTCGTGTCGGGTGACCAGGATGCTGTTGTCAACGAGGCAACGCAGATGGCGGAGCTGAACAAGATCGCTCCCCACAAGAGGGTCCGCGGCAACATCGAAAAGTGGGCCTCGACCACCGTGTCGCTGCGAGGCGGGCGACTCGAGAATTCTGCCGGGCACCCGGACGCGGGTAAGACCTGGAGCTTCGGCTCGTACCAGCAGCGGCTGACCGACGCCGTGAACTATCGAAGCACCGGCGCGACCACGATTCGTTTGACGTGTGCTACCGACGCAAGAACGTTCGCCGCCGGGCCGGACGGCAACGCCGAGTTGTGGGTAGTCAGCGCCGCGGTTCCGGAAGCGCGCGACGGCAATCCGAACCGGTTGGTCCACAGCGAGTTGTTGTTCGATTATCTCGTCGATGCGCAGCCGGTTCTCGCCGAGTGCGCCGAGGCAACCGGCCGCATCGTGCCGGCGACTGAACTTCCGTACGCAAGGCCGACCAGCGCCAGTCTTGCCGGCGCCGCGGGCGGAGCGATGTTTCCGCCGCTATCGGAGCTCTGTTATATCGCCAGCATTCTGCTCGGTTCGAGTGGCCGGAATTAACTGATCTCTCTCGAAGGCCGGGCTACCTGGGCCCGGCCTTCACCTTTTCCCACTCCGCCAGCAGCAGCGCAATCGCTGCCGCGGTCTTCTTCCACTCATCCAGCACCAACGGCATCGGCGCGGCGTCGGCGGATTCCACCGCCCCGAATAGCTGGCCCAGCGGAGCGCTCGCGCGCGACAGCCGCTGTTCGAGATCGGTGACCTGCGGGCTCTTCGCCGCGGCGCGAATCTCGCCCTGGGCTGCGGACGTGCGCCGTAACAACGCATCGATCGCACGCGACGTGTCGTACTGCAGCCTCAGATCGGCGGCCGTCGCCTTCAGCCGCGGATCCATCCTGACGACCAGCGCCTGGGTCTGCGACGCGCCGTCCACCGTCAATCGAACCGTGTACTTGCCGGGCACGGCCCACGATCCGTATGGCGTGCGGGGCGTGTTCGCCAGCGTCGCCGAAATCGGATAGTTGAAGCCGTTCACGGCCGGCCGCTCGTGATGCATGTCCCACACGAAGCGATGCAGACCCGCGGCCGCCGACAGCGCGCGGTGGGGGCGGATCCAGTAATCGGGCGTGTTGCGGCCCTCGACCAGCGGTTCGACGGGATCGTCGCTGGTGTATTTGCGGACGACGCCGCCCTGCGCGTCGAGGATTTCGATCGACACGCTCTTCGCCGCCGCCCGCAAGAGGTAATGCAGGATCGCGCCGTCAGGCGGATTCTGTCCGGCCGGCTCGTCCGGCGGCAGCGGCGTGTCGGTGTTCTTGTTCCAGCGAAAACGAATCGATTCCTGCGGCGCGAACAAGTGCACGGTTGCGCTGCTCACCGCGGCGTTGACCTGCCGCAACGGCGTGATGTCGTCGAGGATGTAGAACGAGCGGCCATGCGTTCCGACGACGAGGTCATCGTTCTTGATGACGAGATCGCGCACCGATGTGGCCGGCATGTTGTTGCGCAGCGACTGCCAGTGGTCGCCGTCATCGAACGACACGTACACCCCCTGCTCGGTGCCGGCGTAGAGCAGGCCGCGCCGCTTGGGATCCTCGCGCACCACGTTGACGATGCCGCCGTCGGGCATGCCGCTGGTGATGTGCGTCCAGGACTTCCCGCCATCGCGGGTGCGATAGATGTGCGGGCGCAGATCATCGAGGCGGAAGGTGTTGATCGCGGCGTAGGCGGTGTTCGCATCGAAATGCGACGCGTCCATGATCGAGACCTTGGCCCACGGTGTCACCGCCGGCGGCGTCACGTCGCTCCAGGTCTTGCCGCCGTCGCGCGTCACGTGAATCAGGCCGTCATCGGTGCCGGCCCAGATCGTCCGCTCGTCGAGGTACGACGGCGCGATCGTGTAGATCACGCCGCGCTGGGTTGATTGCGCCTCCGGCTGGCTGGAATAAATGCCGACGTTCCTGGGAATCTCCCATGACTTGCGAGTGAGATCGGGGCTGATTTGATCCCACGACTGCCCGCCGTTGACCGTTTGCCACAGCACGTTCGACGAGAAATAGAGCTTGCGCGGATTGACCGGTGAGAACAGCACCGGCATGGTACGCACCACCCGATAGTCTGCCGGCCGCCCGAAACGAGGTCCCACCTGCTGCACCTGCTTCGTGCGCCGATCCCATCGCGACACTTTGCCGCCGTAGACGATGTCGGGATCGAGTGGATCAGGAGCCACATATCCGTATTCCTCGACGGCGACAGTGGACCACTCGCGAAACGTGATTTGCCCTTCGTCACCGCGGCTTTGAATGCACACCGAGCCGCTCTCCTGCTGGCCGCTGCACACGCGGTACGGGAACGAGTTGTCGGTGGTGACGTGATAGAACGCCGCGGTCGGCTGGTTGTACCAGCTGCTCCACGACTCGCCGCCGTTGAGGGTGATGATCGCGCCCTGATCCGAAGTCATCGCGATGATGTCCGGATTGTTCGGATTGAACCAGGCCCGCTGATAATCGTCGCCGCCCGGCGCGCCGCGAATCGCGGTGAAGGTGCGGCCGCCGTCGGTCGACTTCCAGGTCACGATCGTCGGCACGATCACGATGTCCGGGTTGGTGGGGTGCACGCGGACGTCGGTGGCATCGCTCGGCCGCGCCAGCACGCGCGGATCGCTGTTCACGCGCGTCCACGTTTCGCCCGCGTCATCGGATCGAAACACGCCGGGGTTCCGCGCTTCGACGATCGCAAACAGGCGCGACGGACGGCTCGGCGCGATGCCAATGCCAATGCGTCCCAGCCGATCGGTCTCGAAGTTCGGAAGGCCCGCGGTCAGCTGACGCCAGGTCGTGCCGCCATCGGTGGACTTGAACAGCCCGCTGCCGGGCCCACTGAAGGCGCCGTTTTCCCACGGCCCTTGCCGCGCCTGCCAGAGGGCGGCATAGACGATGTCGGGATTCGAGGGATCGAGCACGACGTCCGTGGCCCCAGTGTTCTCGTCCTTGTAGAGCACGCGCTCGAAGGACGCGCCGCCGTCGGTCGATCGGAAAATGCCGCGCTCCGTGTTCGGACCGTACGGATGTCCCAGCGCCGCGACAAACACGCGATTGGCATTCTTTGGATCGATTACCACCTGGCCGATCTGTTGTGAATCGCGGAGGCCGAGATGCGTCCACGTCTTGCCGGCATCGATCGACTTATACATGCCGTCGCCGGTGCCAAGATCCGGACGCTGCGCCGCTTCGCCGGCGCCGACATAGATCACGTTGGGATCCGACGGCGCCACCGCCAGAGCGCCGATCGATCCGGTCGGCTGCTGATCGAAGATCGGCAGCCACGTCCGGCCGGCATCGGTCGTCTTCCAGACGCCGCCGTTGACGACGCCGATGTAGAAGGTGTGCGGCTGGCTGGGCACGCCGTCGAGCGCCTTGGTGCGGCTGGCGCGGTGCGGGCCAATGTTGCGCCACTGCATCTCCCGAAAATCCGGCATCTGCCCCTGTGCATGGACGGCCGGCCAGGCCAACCCGGCGGCGGCAGTGACGGCGAGCGCGAGGATGGCTTTTCGCATGGCGGAAAGTGTAATACTTCCCCTCATGTCATCGCCGTCCCATCCGTCATTGAAGCTCGTTGGTGTCGCCGCGTTGATGTTCGCCGCGACGCTGCCCGGATCGGCCCAGTCGCGCGCCACCGTGACCGTCGAGGACTATCAGCGCGCGGAGAAATACCTGAACTACAACACGACGCCGCTGGTCTCGAACGGCCCGGTGCGCGCGACGTGGCTGCCCGGCGATCGATTCTGGTATCGCAACACGACCGCGACCGGCAGCGAATTCTTCCTGGTCGATGCGGTGAAGGGCACCAAGGTGGCGGCGTTCAATCACACGGCCGTCGCGGCGGCCCTGACCACGGCGATGGGCAAACCGGTTTCCGCCACGCAACTACCCTTCCAGCAAATCACGCTCACCGCCGACAGCCTGTCGTTCTCGTTCGACAGCGGCGACAAGCGATGGACGTGCGATCTGCAAGGCAAGCAGTGCGCTTCCGCCAATCGCCCGAGGCCGGTTCCCAACAGCGAGCTCTCGCCCGATGGCAAGTACGCCGCCTACATCAAGGACTACAACCTGTGGGTTCGCGACACGACCACCGGCGCCGACCAACAGCTCACCACCGACGGCATCAAGGACTACGGCTACGCCACCGACAACGCCGGCTGGATCAGCAGCGATCGCCCGGTGTTGAAGTGGTCACCCGACTCGAAGAAGATCGCGACATTCCAACAGGATCAACGCAAGGCCGGCGACATGTATCTCGTCAACACCACCGCCGGGCATCCGACGTTGCGCGCGTGGAAATATCCGCTGCCCGGCGACGAGTTCGTGACCATGATCGAGCGCGTCGTGATCGAAATCGACGGCCCGAAGGTCGTCCGCCTGAAGATGGGCCAGGATCAGCATCGCTCCACGCTGTGCGACGACGTGGCATGCCGGGGCGAGTGGGGCGATGTCCAATGGAGCCCGGACGGATCGACGGTCGCGTTCGTGTCCACGTCGCGCGATCATCGCCACGAGCAACTGCGCGTGGCCAACGCGTCCACCGGGGCGGTGCGGGACGTGCTGGAAGAGAAATCCGAAACGTTCTTCGAGTCGGGCAACGGCCGCATCAACTGGCGATTCCTGCCCGGATCGAACGAGGTGATCTGGTTCTCGGAGCGCGACAACTGGGGCCATCTGTATCTCCACGACCTCCAGACCGGCCGCGAGAAGCGCGCGATCACGAGCGGCGAGGGTAACGTCACGCAGGTGCTTCACGTCGACGAGAAGAACCGTCTCCTGTACTTCATCGGGGTCGGGAAGGAAAAAGGCCGCGATCCGTATTTCCGGCACCTGTATCGCATCGGGTTCGACGGCAACAACCTGCAGTTGTTGACGCCGGCCGACGCCGACCACGACGTCACACTGTCTCCCTCCGGGCGGTTTTTCGTCGACAGCTATTCGAAACCCGACGTGCCGCCGGTCGCGGAGCTTCGCGACAGCGAGGGCACGCTGATCCTCGCGC
>Ga0207708_10004262_pt1 | contig 10532 bp, 7 predicted proteins | sample KBSK5101metaG_FD_184340 | JGI IMG/M metagenome (GOLD analysis project Ga0207708, IMG submission 184340) | Corn, switchgrass and miscanthus rhizosphere microbial communities from Kellogg Biological Station, Michigan, USA - KBS K5-10-1 metaG... | ecosystem: Host-associated > Plants > Roots >...
CTGGGCCGCCGGGGTGCAGGCCTCGCCGCTGGCGAAGATGCTGGCGGACGCCACAGGCGCGCAGACCGACCGGGCGGGGCGGGTTGCGGTGCGGCCGGACTGCACACTGCCCGGGTATCCGGAGGTGTTCGCGATCGGCGACATGGTGTCACTCAACGGCCTACCGGGCGTGGCGCAGCCGGCGATGCAGGAAGGCAAGTACGTCGGGAAGGTCATCCGGGCCAGGTTGAAGGGCAACGGCACCGTCGCGCCGTTCAAGTACTTCGACAAGGGCAGTATGGCGACCATCGGTCGCAACGCCGCGGTGGCGGACGCCTTCGGGATGAAGTTCACCGGCCCCGTCGGCTACTTGATGTGGGGCTTCATCCACGTGCTGTACCTGATCGGCTGGAGCAACCGAATCATCACGTTGTACAGCTGGCTGCGGGCGCTGAGTTTCACCCATCACCGTGGCGAACGGATCATCACCGTCGAACAGGCCCACGACGAACTCACCCGAGCCGCGACGCGCCGGGACCGCGACGAATTCAACCGCCTGCTGTCCAAGCGGGCGTGACCGTATCAGATGGAGGAACACAGCATGGCGAAGAACATCGAGTCGGTGGCCGTCCTCGGGGGTGGGTTCATGGGTGCTGGTATTGCCGAATCTGCTTCCGTTGCTGGACTTCCTGTTGTGATACGCGAATTGCCCGAATACCTTGCGGCGGCGCGCATCAGATTGGAGAAATCCATGGACAGCGCGGTGAAACGGGGAAAGCTCGACGCCGACAAGCGCGATGCGGCACTGGCCAGGGTCGCCTTCTCCAGCGAGTTGAAGGATGTCGCCGGCAGCGATCTGGTCATCGAGGCGGTGCCGGAGAACCTTGCGCTCAAGCTCTCGATCATGAAGGAGCTCAACGAGATCGTCAGCGAGGACACGATCCTGGCCTCCAACACTTCGTCGATTCCGATCGCTGAACTCGCAGGCGCGGTCAGCCGCCCTGGCCGGGTAGTGGGCCTGCATTTCTTCTCGCCAGTGCCAGTGATGAAATTGGTGGAGATCGTGCGGGCGCTGGACACTAGCGACGAGACAATCACGGCTGCAAAGGAGTTCGTCACGCAGCTCGGTAAGCAACCCATCGAGACGAAGGACCGCTCCGGGTTCATCGTCAACTTCCTGCTGACCTCATATCTGATGGGCGCAGTCCGGATGTACGAAGAGGGGTTCGCCAGCCGGGAGGATATCGATGCTGGGATGAAGCTCGGTGCCGGTCATCCGATGGGCCCGCTGCAGCTGTGTGACTTCATCGGCCTTGACGTGTTACAGGCGGTGTGCACGTCGATGTTTGACGAGTTCAAACGCGACGAGTACGCACCGCCGCCGCTGATGAAGCGCATGATCGCCGCAGGGCGCCTAGGCCGCAAATCGGGCCGGGGTTTCTACGAATACACCCAGTAGCGGAGTGTCTCGCACGCCGACATCCGGCGCTGTTGACCGGCGCATCGTCGCTCTTCGGATGGCGAAAGTGAGAGCGTGCTAATGGTTCTCGTCAGGCAGTGGTGTACACCTGGTTCTGGATGATCTGAATCCAGTGCTTGTGCCCAACCGACGCCGCCCAAGGACAGCAGCCCTTGCGCGTCACCAACGGATCCGCGACGGCACTATCTGCCGACGAAACCGGCCTTGCCCGGGCCGTTTTCGACGAAGCTGCGCATTCCTCGCTTCTGGTCCTCGGTGCCGAACAACGCCGAGAAATGCAACCGTTCCACCTCGAGGCCGGCATCGAGATCCAGGCCGAGCCCGGTGTCGATCGCCTGCTTGGCGGCGCGCAAGGCCTGCGCGGGACCGGCCCGGAACTGAGCGGCCAGCCGAATGGCAGCGTCGTAGACATCGCTGTCGGGCACCACCTGGTCGACCAGTCCGATCCGCAGCGCCTCGTCGGCATCGACGAACCGCCCGGTGTAGACCAGGTCCTTGGCCCGGGCCGGCCCGATCAGCCGCGGCAGCCGTTGTGTGCCACCGGCACCGGGGATGATCCCGAGCAAAATTTCAGGCTGCCCAAACTTGGCGCTCTCGCCGCACACCCGAAAGTCCGCACACAGCGCCAGTTCCAGCCCGCCACCGAGTGCGTAGCCGGTCACCGCCGCGACTACCGGCTTAGGGATCGTGGCGACCGCGGTAAACGACGTGTGCATCGCTTGGCTGACCAAAGCCATTTCCGCATAGTGCTTGTCGGCCATCTCTTTGACGTCGGCGCCCGCGGCGAAGACCTTCTCGCCGCCGAAGACAACTGCCGCGCGGATCTCGGGTGTCGAGGTGACAGACGCGGCGGCGTCGCGCAGTTCAGACTGCACCTGCACGCTGATAGCGTTTATCGGCGGCCGGTCCAGCCGGATCGTCGCCACGCCGTCAGTCACCTCCACATCGACAAATTCACCCATGCAAGGCTCCTGGCCGCGCGGGGACTAGTTGCCGGTCGCCTCGTATTTGAACGACAGCGCCAGGCGGACCCGGTATGCGGTGATCCGCCCGTTTTCGATCGTGACATCCTGGCGGACCACCTCGGCGATGCGCAGCTCCCGCACGGTCCCCGCTGCGGTCTCGACCGCGCTGCGCGCTGCCGCTTCCCAGGATTCGTCGCTGACCCCGATGACCTCGGTAACCCGGTAAACACTCATGATTTGCTCCTCATCTCTTTGCGTCGGTTCCGTTGTCGGTGTTCGATAGCCAGTCGAGTGCTTCTTGATGGCTTTCGTAGATGTGCGGGGCCAGTCCGCGCGCGGTGAGATGGCCAGACAGCTTGAGCCGCATGAACGAACTGGTGGTGTAGCGAGTGACGCTTTCGTAGTAGCGTTCCGCAAGGCTACGGACGGCCGACGTGTATGTGTCGGCGAGGTCAGGCGCGAGGTAGAAGTTGTCGTAGTTGACCACGACGGGAACCTTCTTGCCGACCGCGGTCAACCTCTTCTCGATCTCGGCGACGATGGCCTCGGCTCCTGCCGGCGTGGACACCGACATGGCTTCCATATTGATGAAGAAGATGTTGCGGTCGGCGTCGTAGGTGAACCGCGCGTCCAGCGGAACGGTCAGCAGATCGTCCTTGAGCCCCATGGGCTCGTCGCGGAAGAGCCTCTCGTCCATCAACTTCGGCTCCCCATCGATGATGGGGGTGAATCCGACATGGGCCAAGACGTCCTTTTCCAGGTCGACACCTGGGGCGATCTCGATCAGTTCCAATCCCTCGGGGGTGAGCCGGAACACGCAACGTTCGGTCACGTACAGTACTGGTTGCCCCGCCGCAGCCGCGTACTGGCCGCTAAAAGTGCGCTGCTCAACGCTGGCGAGGAACTTCGGCGCGGCGACACCGTCGTCGCTGACGACAATTCGCCCGTCGACGACCTGCGTTCGGCACGGCGCCAGGAAGGTGCCCAGAAAGGCCACCCTCTTCGCGTTCTGGCTGATGTTGATGAACCCACCCGATCCGGCGAGCCGGGGCCCGAACCTGCTGACGTTGACGTTTCCTTGCGCGTCGGCCTGCGCCATCCCCAAAAACGCCGCGTCCAGCCCACCACCGTCGTAGAAGTCGAACTGGGCGGGCTGATCGAGGATGGCGTCACCGTTGATCGCCGATCCAAAATCCCTTCCGCCGGTAGGCATTCCCCCGATGACGCCGGGCTCGGCGGTCAGAGTGATATAAGACAGGACGTGCTCCTCGGCGGCCACACTGGCGACGCCTTCGGGGATGCCGATGCCGAGATTGACCACGGCGTTGGGCCGCAGTTCCATCGCCGCGCGCCGGGCGATCACCTTGCGTACCGACAGCTCCAGCGGCGGTACAGACGAGAGCGGGACGCGCAGCTCGCCGCTCATGGCCGGCGAGTACTGGGTTCCCCAGGTCTGCGGGTGGTGTTCGGGTGTCGACACGACCACGCAGTCGACGAGCACCCCAGGGATCTTCACGTCCTTGGGGTGAAGCGATCCCGCCTCGGCGATCCGCTCCACCTGCACGATCACGAGTCCGCCGGCGTTGTGCACCGCGGTGGCGACGGCCAACGACTCCAGAAAGAGCGCCTCGCGCTCCATGGCGATGTTGCCGTTGGGGTCGGCGGTGGTGCCCCGAAGGAACGCGACGTCGAGCCGCTCGAATGCCTTGTAGAACAGGTACTCCTGACCGCCGACCGTCATCAACTCGACCCGGTCTTCGGTGGTGCGTTCGTTGATCTTCCCACCGCCGTTGCGTGGGTCGACGAACGTGTCCAGGCCAACCCGCGTCAGCAGCCCCGGCTTTCCTGCGGCGGTATCGCGAAACAACTGCGCGATTACACCCTGCGGCAGGTTGTAGGCGTCGATCTTATTCTCCACGGCCATCTTGCCGAGCTCGCCCGACATCCCCCAATGGCCGCCGATAGCGCGCTTGAGCAACCCCTCGTAGCACAACCTGTCCGAGCCCCGCCCCTCCCGGTTTCCTTGTGCCACAGTGAACGCCAGCGTCAGATCCCGCGGGGTGCCGGTCTGCAAGAACCGCGCCTCCAACGCCAGGGTGAGCTCCTCGGCGAAACACTGGCCGGCGAAACCCTCCACAACGACGGTGTCCCCGTCGCGGATCAGCGCCACCGCCTCAGCGGCGGTGACGATCTTGTCCCGCGGTGCCATACCCGACACGAATTCGGTGGGGAAATCCATGTGTTGGCTCCTGTGTTGGGGTCGGGCAATGGGTGTCTGCGATCGGCGCGACTCAGGTGAACGCGCTCAACCCAGTGATGTCGCGGCCAACGAGCAGGGTTTGGATCGTCTCGGTGCCCTCGAAGGTGTAGATGGCCTCGATGTCGGTGAAATGTCTGATGACGTGGTTTTCCAGCAGGATGCCGTTGCCGCCCAACAGGTTACGCGCCTCGGCGAGCACCTCACGTGCCTTGACGGTGTTGTTCAGTTTGCCCAGCGCCGCGATGGTGTCGGAGAGTTCGTTAGTGTCGTCGAGGCTTCCGATGCGCTGGCAGTACAATTGCATCGCGGTGATCTCGGTGAGCATGCGGACCAGTTTTTCCTGCACGATCTGAAAACGGGCCAGGGGTTTGCCGAACTGGGTGCGCTGGGTGGCGTAGTTCAGCGCGGCGTCGTAGCCGGCCACCGCATGGCCCAGTGCCGACCACGCGCACGAGGCCCGGGTGGCCTTGAGCACCTTCGCGGTGTCGGCGAAGCTGTTGGCCCCGGGCAGACGGTTCTCCGCCGGGACGCGCACGTCGGTGAGGTCGATGTCGGCCTGCCACAGCGCGCGCAGCGCACCCTTACTTGCGATCGGGCGACCGTCGTAGCCCGGTGTGCCCTTCTCGATCAGGAAACCCTTAACCTGCAGATCCTCGGTGTCGCGGGCCCACAGCACCACCACATCGGCCATCGATCCATTACCGATCCACCGTTTCGCGCCATTGATCACATACTCGTCACCGTCGCGCCGCGCCTCGGTCTCCAGCGACACCGAATCCGATCCGTGGCCCGGTTCGGTCAGCGCGAACGCGCCGAGTTTTTCGCAGCGGGCCATCGCCGGGAGCCAGCGCTGCTTTTGCTCTTCGGAGCCGTGCATGTGGATCGAGCGCATCGCCAGCCCACCCTGCACCCCGCAGAACGTGCCCACGCTACCGTCGCCACGGTTGAGCTCCATCGCGATCAACCCCGCAGCGGTGGCACTCATCGACGGACAGCCATAACCTTGCAGCCCGTCACCGATCAGGCCCAGCTCACCGAGCCGCCGACACAGGTCCAGGGGCACCTCCGCGCGCTCCCAGAAGCCGTTGATCTGTGGCAACACTTCCTCGTGAACGAACCGCCGAGTCCGCTCAAGGTAATCGCGCTCCTCCGCGCCCAGATCACCCTTAAGCAGAAAATAATCAGTGCCCAGCGCCTTACCAATATCGGTGTACACGGGACGAGCAGATGCGGCCGGACTGGTGGCGGTCATGGGTTTCCTTCCTTCACGCCGGATGCTTGGGGTCGTCAGCGGTTGGATTTCTTCCAGCCCGGCGGCCGAGGCGGCCGACCCTCGCCGGTCGCACGCCTTATCCTGCGATGCAAGTCACAACGGGTCGATGGTCCCCAGTACAGTTCGGCCGGTCGTGAATAGTGCGCGCGCACAACGGGCTGTGCATATGAAGCTTCTTATGCTCGATACATGCATGGCTGGCCGGGCCGATCGTCGAACCCGAATGTGGCCGCTCTGGCCTCGGCGTTGCTCGAGCAGCTACCGCAGTTCGCGGATGAGGCGACCGAGCGTATTTGCCAGCAGGTAGAGGCCTATCGGCGCGAGCAGCCTGTTCCGCACGATGACCTGAACAGGTCTTGCCGGCAGAACTTGGAGTTCGGGTTTCGCAGCCTGGTCGATGCCGGCCCATACGATCTTTCGGCGCCGCGCCGAACGGGTCGCCTCCGTGCCGCGCAAGGCGCGCCGTTGGCCATGGTCCTCAGCGCGTATCGAACCGGTTTCGCCTACATGTGGGATTGCGTGGTGGCCGAGGCCGAACGCTCGGGTTTGGTGTCGGCAACCGAGCTGGTGCGAATCGCATCGGACATGTGGACGCTCAACGAGATGTTCACCACCGAGATGGCCACGTCGTATCGCGACGCGATGACCGATCAGATCCTTCGACAAGATCAGGAGCGGTCGGCCCTCGTCGAGGCGCTGGTCTCCGGCAGTGTCGCCGACACGGCCACGGTGTGGGAGGCCGCGGACCTGTTGGCGCTGCCCTATCAGGGTTTATTCGTGGTGGTGGCGGCCGAGCCGCCAACACTTGCCCGGCACGCGCTGCCGAATATCGAAAGCCGGCTGCGCGACCGCGGGATCGGGTCGGCGTGGCGGTTGCTGCCCGATCTGCACGTCGGCATCGTCTCGCTGCGAACGGCCAACACCTTGCAACTCATGGTTGACATGGTGCGGCCCGTCGTGACGACCCGGGTCGGGGTAAGCCCGGTCTACGAGGGCCTGGAGAAGACGGCGCAGGCGATGCATCTGGCCCGAATCGCGATGGCCAGCATCACACCGGGTGACCCGCAACTGTGCGTGTTCGATGACGCCCCGGTGCCGGCATTGATCGCCAGCGCCCCGACAACGTCCTACCGGGTCATGAACAACGTCCTGGGCCCGCTGCTCAAGACCGGCGCCGAAGAGCGTGAATTGTTGTTACAAACCCTGGAAACCTATTTCACCGCGGGCTCGATAGCCGAAGCGGCCAAGCGGCTGTTCTGTCACCGCAATACCGTGCGACACAGGCTGAGCCGCATCGAAGACCTCACCGGACGATCCGTCGACAACCCGTCGGGCGCTGTCGAGCTCTACATCGCCATGCAAACCATGCTGCGCCTACCCAATCCCCCCGACTAGGCGACAGATCCGATTCGCTATGCGCGGGACCAGCGCCCGGTCACTCGCGCGCCCGCTCGGGGTCAAGATCGCCTGTGCGGCAAGCTCGTTCATCCGTATCGCGTGATCGGGTTGTTCGGAAAAGCGCACCAAGACACGGTATTCGGCCATGTTTAGCCCGGCTGACGGCATCTGGGTCGAGCGTCGAGCATCCGCGCGACGACCGCAAACCTGTCGTTTTGGACCGGAACCCGCACGCTTGCAACCAGTTGAGGTGTGCCGAGCGACACCGTTGTGGCAGCGATGTTGTTCTCTCACACATCGGCTCGGCTGACTTCCCGACCAACAATGAGCTTGACGAAATCCGGAACCGATCGGGGGCCTCACCGTGCTCACTACGTCCGAAGAGACTTCCCCGGCTCCCGCGCGGGGCGCCAGGCAAACAGTTCGCTTGGCCCTCGTGGTCGGTGCACTCGGCGTCGTATTCGGCGATATCGGCACCAGCCCGATCTACACCTTCCAAACGATCTTCAATCCTGACGATCCCCACCCCGTGCCGATTACCACGGACAACGTCTACGGAGTCGTCTCGCTGATCTTCTGGTCGGTGATGATCATCGTGACGCTGACCTACGTGACGCTCGTGATGCGTGCCGACAACGATGGCGAGGGCGGCATCATGGCGCTCGTCGCGCTCGTGCGCCGGTGGGGTGCGCGCAGCGGTCGCACTGTACTGGTGCTAACGACGCTGGGCATCTTCGGCGCCGCGTTGTTCTCAGGTGACAGCATGATCACGCCGGCGATCTCGGTGTTGTCCGCGGTAGAGGGCCTGAAGGTGATCAACCCAGGGCTGCAGGACTGGGTCGTCCCGATCACCGCCATCATCATCGTTGCGCTTTTCGCGGTGCAGCGCCGCGGAACCGGTGCCGTGGGAGGCCTTTTCGGGCCGGTGATGATCGGCTGGTTTGTGGCAATCGGGGCCTGCGGTGTGAACGGCATCGTCGACCATCCGCAGATACTGGCAGCGCTATCCCCGCTGTACGCGGTGAAGTTCATGGTAGGGAACTTTGGGACGGCCTTCTTCTCGTTGGCAGGGGTGGTGCTCGCGGTCACCGGTGCGGAGGCGCTCTACGCCGACATGGGCCACTTCGGCCGTAAGGCGATCACCCGCGCTTGGCTGTTCGTGGTCCTACCGGCGCTGGCCCTCAACTACCTCGGGCAGGGTGCGTCGGTGATCGCCGACAGGACCGCGATGAGCGCACCGTTCTTTCTGCTCACCCCGGGCTGGGCGCGATTGCCCATGGTGCTGCTGGCGACCGCCGCGACCGTCATCGCGTCGCAGGCGGTGATCACCGGTGCTTTTTCGTTGGCGTCGCAGGCCGTCGAGCTCGGCTATCTCCCGCGGCTACGGGTGGTGCACACGTCGGCGCACACCTTCGGTCAGGTATACATGCCATGGATCAACGGCATGCTGATGGTGGCGGTCTTGATCCTGGTGTTCGCGTTCCGCAGCTCGGCGGCACTGGCTTATGCCTACGGGATGGCTGTGACCGGAACAATCACCATAACGACACTGCTGTACCTCTACATCGCGCGCAAGAGATGGCGGGCGCCGCTGTGGCTGATCATCATTGGCGGCGGCGCACTGTTGGGTTTTGATCTGCTGTTTGTGGGCGCGAACTTGACGAAGCTCCTCCACGGCGCCTGGCTACCGCTGTTGATCGCCGTGACGACGTTCATCATCATGATCACCTGGCAGCGCGGCAGCACGATCGTCACCCGCAAACGTGAGATCGCAGAGGGGCCACTGCAGACATTCGTCGATCAACTGTCAAGGCGCCGTGGGCTACTGCGTGTCCCTGGCACGGCGGTCTTTCTCAACCGCGCCGACAAGACCGCGCCGTTGGCTCTGCGAGCAAACGTCGAACACAACCACGTTCTTCACGAGCACGTCATGATCGTCACCATCGATACGTTGCCGATCCCGCGGGTCGCAGACTCCGAGCGCATCGAGATCGACTCGCTCGGTCCCGCTCACGACGGAATCATCCACGTGACCGCACGTTTCGGATACATGGAAACGCCGGACGTCCACCGCGCGTTGGGTTTGCTCGAGCCGGCGAAAGCCGAGGGATCGATCGCGATCGATGACGCTTTGTATTTCTTGTCGAAGATCGTACTGACGAAGGGCGCGGAGCCGACGATGTCGGCGTGGCGTAGGAATCTCTTCATCGCCACGTCCAGGCTGAGCACCGACGGCGCCGAGTCCTTCTGCCTGCCCCAAGACCGGACCCTGATCGAAGGGTCGCGGATCGAGGTTTGACCACTTCAATCTCCCGAAACCCAGCCGAGGAGCTCCTCACCCGAAAAATGTCGGGATACCGCGATCTTCGCCCATATCCATCATGTTCCGACTCGGATCGGCCCGCCCGGCTCAACCGTCCCACTGCGCCCTATGGTGCGGGCATGTTTTCGCGGACCGCGAACGCCAGGCACATTTCGGCAAGTTCATCGGGCACCCCGAGCGAGCGACCGGTGAATTGCTCGATGCGGTGTAGACGGTGCCGGACAGTGTTCGGGTGAACATGCAGCTGGGCGGCGGCATTGGTGACAGAGCCCTTGTTGGCAAGCCACCCGCTGAAGGTGTCGAGCAGGACATCTTTTTCTTCGGTTGGCAGGTCATCGAATTGGCCCAGGATGACGGCTGCCACCTTCTTCGTTACTTCGGGTGCGCTGACGGCGGCAACAGCGAGCACAGAGTTGTCGAACACGGTCACACCGCCGTTCTTGCTGCTGCGGGCGTTCAATGCGACGCGGGCGTAGCGGAGTGCTTGCGCGGTGTTGGTTAACTCATGGAACTGGGGGCTGACCCCTACCCGTTTGATGGCTTGTCTTTCGATGAGCCCGAGCATCGAGTCACGTCTGCTGCTGGATGGGACATGGGCGATGCCGACCTGAAGGTCGGGGAGCAGGCGCCACGCGGAGAAGATGTCGACGGCGCGCAGCTGGGCGCTGATTCCAGGAAGCGCCTGTTTGCCCAAAGTCGGACACTCGGCCGCAATGACCACATAGGGCCCCGAAAGCGGCAAGCGCAGTAGCTGGGCGACTTCCCACACGCTGTAGTCGGTGATGGTGCGCCCGTCGAGCAGTGCTTCGGTCAGCGCGGCGCGTTCGGCCTCGTCCTCCAAGACCTGGTGCATG
>Ga0207708_10004264_pt1 | contig 10529 bp, 9 predicted proteins | sample KBSK5101metaG_FD_184340 | JGI IMG/M metagenome (GOLD analysis project Ga0207708, IMG submission 184340) | Corn, switchgrass and miscanthus rhizosphere microbial communities from Kellogg Biological Station, Michigan, USA - KBS K5-10-1 metaG... | ecosystem: Host-associated > Plants > Roots >...
TATTTTCGCCATGTGTGCGTTGCGAGTCTCTCACAACTAACGTTTTGTTGCCCACGGTCAGCGCTTCCGCTCACAATTACAATTCGGCGGGTCAGGCGTTGAACTTTTCTCGATACCACGGAAAAGAAGAAGGTCGCTTATGATTAATGTACTATGATCTTCCTTTTATTATTCGCATCACTCTTCGGACAGGACGGTAAGCAGAAGGAACCTGCTGATTCAAAATACAAGGTCGGTCAGCAATGGAGTTACAGTGCTCGGCCGGGAGAAGAGAAGTCGTATCTGATCATCGTGAAGATCGACAACGACCCGAAGCTCGGGCGGATCATTCATATTGCACTGCGTGGGCTCAAGATGAAGAACCCGCACAGTCCGGACGGTTTCAGCGAAGACGTAAACCACATGCCATTCCTGGAGGCTGCGATCGAGAAGAGCGGGCTAAAGCTCCTGAAAGAAAAGGTCGACCTGCCTGATTTCGAAGAGGGTTATCAGATCTGGCGAAAAGCGTTCGATGCCGGGGATGCTGGGGCTTATTCGATTACGGTTTCCGAGGCGGTGGTGGTAATGGAAACGGCATTGAATCGCTAACGCTGTTTCTGCCGAGAACTGCGCGACTCAATGTTCTCACAACGTCGGCCGTTTCATAATGATGCCGATTCCTGGCAGCAGTGAGAGCCGACTCGAGGAGGGCTTCATCTCTGAGACCTTGCGTACCACCAGTCTCGGCGATCAATCTCGCGTGGATTGTCAGCACATCGAGCTTGTCCGGGAATATCATCTGCCGCTGTTATGGTCAGGACCCTTTGACAGCTCTTCGTATGCAGTGCGGCGTTTGGAGAGAATTGACTCGAAGGTGTTTATGAAGTCGGCCGAACGGCGGGCTTCTTCAACAGAGCGCACGACCAATGCACGTCCCACAATCTCGACCTCCAGTTCTGCCCCTGCCTCGATGCCGAGGGCATCAACCGCCTCCGGTGGAAGGGGAACAGATGAGTGCTGGTCTAAGGTGGTAAAGGTTTTTGACATGCGCAAATTGTATCACGACTGCTTTAGCTCAGTGCGGCCCCTTCGATTAAGGCGAGTTCTCAAATGCTCGCCAGCGCGCACCTGTGCACCACCCCACATTGCCGAGTCAATCGCTGAACTAAAACTCTGACATTTTGATGGCCCGGCTGTTGCAGTGCTCCCTGGTTCTCCGACTCCCACGTTTCACCGGAGACTCAATGCAGTTCAGTCCTATTGCTCAATCCATCAATTCCAAAATGTGGGATGTAATGATTTCCGGTAGGAATCATAAACACAGGGGCCTGTACTGGGAGTTGCTAAGCGAAACTTAGCCAGTTTAGAACCTGAACAGTTGCAAGTCATCAAACAGTTCACAGATCTGGAGAAACATTTTTCATGAGCGAAACGACGGAGGTTCAGCCAATCGTAAACGAAGGAGAATCGTGCCAAGTAGATCTTCGTGCTGAACTCAAAAAGCATCTTACTGAAGAATTCACTGCCGCGCTCGCATTACAAGAAGGCTTGACGAACGTTCAGCGTCGTTTGCTGCATTCGTTGATCTCTGAAACGCCGATAAGCTCAACCGCGATACTTCAAACATTGCGTTCGGCTGAAAATCAATAATGAACGAACGAGTAAAGGAAATAAGATTCGAACATTTCAGGGGGCTGCGTGATTATTCCTGCACGCTCAAAGGCAAGAGTATCGTCGTGCTCAGCGGAAACGGGAAGGGTAAGAGCGGAATCGTCGACGGAATTGAATTCACCTTCTCGGGCAGAATAGCTCGGTTCCATGGCGAGGGCACAGGTGCGATCGACCAGAGGGTAGCAATTCAACACGTCCAGAAGAAGGGAGAGCCTACTGTAGAGATATTATTTACACCTACGAATGGCAAGATCAGACGGGCCCTGTCCTCTCAAGAATTAGAATTGTCATCGAAAGCAAGTATCGACAACTATGTTGCTACGCACCCACCCGCTGAGTCATTTATTCTACGACGAGCGCAGATTCTCGACTTCATTTCTGCTCAGGACGCGAACCGTTACCGAAAGTATATAGCGTTGCTCGGACTGAGTGAGCTGGATCAAATCCAACGGGCGTTTGTAGAGGCCGCGCAGGATGCTGAGAACAGGGTCAGCCGTGCGCGACAAGATCTAGATGCTGAACTTGCGAGCTTCAAAGAACCCGGACAGTCAGTGCCAAGCCTAGATACACTCCTTGGGCGATGTTCAACCGCAACGACACACTTCGACATTCAGCCGCTAACCGCATGGGATCAACTTGATACAGTAATTGCAGAACTAGAATCCCGCCGTTCAGAGGAAACGCGCAGTGAAATTGACGCCCTTAACCTGGCTCTTGCGTCATTTGAAAGATCTTTGCCCACCGATCTCGAATCGTTAGCAAATACCACTAGCGAAGCTCAGAAACGTGTGAATCAATTGAAAGCAACGTCCGAAGAAGCTGCTGCGGGCGAAATCATTCAAGCGGGTATCTCGTTCTTTCATGACCATCATAACGTAATAGTCTGTCCGCTTTGTGAGCGTCCTCTGGACGAGGGCTACGCAGACGTTCTTCAGCGGCTAAAGAAACGTGACGAGGCATTATCCGAACTACGTCTAAGTGAGCAACAATTATCCGGTCTTCTCGATGACTTAGCAGCACGTTCTCAACAATGTGTTGCCCGGCTTACCACTGATCTAGAGAGCGGTGCCCTGCTCGACGCCGACGTTGTGAGTGTTCTCACTGAACGATGCTCTCTCCTGGTTTCCTACCAGGATCTCATAAAGCGGGTGCGTGAAGACCCCAGTTCAGCTGATCTAAAGCCACTGGGCGAAGTCGATGCGCTATCAAACCTACGCAAAGGCATAGCAGCACAACTCTCTGAGCGCCGAAGGGGTTTGATTCCGGCTAATACCTCGGAGCTTGAGACCACGATCGCTTTACTAAAGAAGGCCAGGACCGGAGTACCGAGAATTGAAACTTGTCAATCAGCGCTTAAAACTATTGAAGGAGAGAGTCTGGCTGCCTCACAGGCACGCGTCGCATTCTCGACAGCTCGCGAAAAAGCAATTCAGCGAGTCTTCGATCAGATTGCGGCAAAGGTCCTCGAGTATTACAAGCAACTACACGATATACCGGTTGGAGAAGAAAGTTGTGAATGTACAGGAATTAGTCTGACGACTACACCGCGCGCTGCCGCCGGGGGCTTGAGACTGGCGATAGAGTTCTTAGGATTGGTCGATTCGTCGGATGCACGAGCATTCTTGAGTGAAGGACATCTAGATTCCTTAGGCTTGTGCATCTATTTGGCGAGTGCTCGTATCTTCAATCGTTCGGGCTCATTGTTAGTTCTGGATGACATCCTCACCAGCATTGATATGGACCATCGACAGCGCTTTGCTGAATTGCTTTTCGAGGAGTTTTCGGATTACCAGATTGTACTGACGACTCACGATGAATATTGGTTCAATACCCTTCAGTCAATGGCTCACGCCCGCGGAGATCAAGCACAGTGGGTCTTTAGACGAATCGCACGTTGGACTCTGGGTGGAGGACCAGAATCTGCTGAATACCAGAGTACATGGGAGTTTATAGACGCTAATCTTATAGAAGATTCATACCGAGAGCTCGGAGGTCCATTACGTCTCGTATTTGAGGATTTTCTGAAGCGAGTAGCTGCAAAGATGGAATTGAAGGTTAAGTACAACTATGAAGGCCGCTACACAGCTGGAGACTTCTATCATGCCGGTATCGACCATAAGATCCTGGCACAACTAATCAAAGAGAACCAGGATGATGGTGACGTAAAACGTGACGTGGGACGAGTCTTTGGGTCTGACGCCCTACTCAATTTTCTAAGTCACGATAACCCTGGGCGACGTGAAGTCACGTTGACGCAAACGCGCGATTTTGTGTTTGCGCTTAAATCACTCATTAAACGGTGTCAGGAGAATAAACTGATCAAAAGCATCGACGGATGAGCGGGTAGTAGTTTGGTGATGCGCGAAGTATTCATCAAGCGGCGTCTGGTAATACAAGAACAGGCTTGTATTGGCCGGGCTGCTCACTGACGCCGGCAATTACAGCTTCATATGTCCCACCACCGGCTGGTCCACAGATTGCACAGATGGTCTGATTTGAAGTTTGAGATTGAAGTTGCGCGACGTGAGTAATACACTACGGCAATGATGCAACGTCGCACAGTCCGGATCACCACTTATGTTCTGATATTTATTATTGGGACGATTGTTATCGACGGCTACGACGTACTCTCAGGTGGAAACATCAAGGAATTGTTTTATACACCGATCGTATGGTCGTTAGGGATATATTAGGAAAAAGCTCACCTACCATTTGACCAGCGCAAACGAAAATATGGTCCAATTTCCAGGATTTTGTTGATGCGTTCGCGCTGCGAGAATTAATCGAACCTCGAAGTATCCCAAAGCGTTCTCACTGCATCATAGGTGGCGTTCGAAAGCTTTACCTCGCAAAATCAGTTCAACCTTAAAGGAGATTTACTCGATGAGAGATAAGACTGAAATCTGCACTCCAGACACTTCCGAGCAGAGCCGGCCGTTCTTCGCGCGTTTCCTCGAAGGCCAGGACACCTCAAAGGATTCCTTCATGACACTCAAGTATCCGTCCGATCGTGATGAGGACGATCAGCCAATTGAGTTCATAGAAGCCCGTTAAGACGGTCGCGGCCCTCGTTCAGCAATATGTGAGGGCCGCACCTTTTGCATCACTTACACCTCCAATGCATGGAGCGCTTCGAAACTATGGTCCGATCTCCATGATTCTTACGCGTTAAGAATTAATAGAACCTGCGGAGTATCGAAAGTATTTTCAATCGATCGCAGTTGTCGTAAGATATTTGTCACCCTCCCATAACTCAACCAGCCCTTACAGGAGATCACTCGATGAGAGACAAGACTGAAATCTGCAACCCCGAAGCTTCTGACCAGAGCGTGCCGTTCTTCGCTCGCTTCCTCGAAGGCCAGGATCGTTTCGAAATTCCGCAACAGACGCTCAAGTATCCGTCCGATCGGGACGAGTGGGATCAACGAATTGCGTACATGCCGGACAACAACCGTCCAAAGCAGTAACAAGACTGTTTCGACGATCGCGGCCCACGCTTAAAACACGCGGGCCGCACCATTTTGAGTATTCAACCTGGACGCATGCCTTCAATTCCAACCCGCAATGTCGTTCTGCTGCTGACGCATAGCGGCGACTTCTACACTATCGATCTTGTTTCACAGGCTCTTGCACGACGCGGCGTCCGTCCGATTCGATTCAACACCGATCTTTTTCCAACGTCGATTAAACTCGTGGCCCGCGCGGCTGACGAACACCTCTTTACTGAAACAGGAGAACAGATCTTCGCTGCGGAGGTACGCGCTGTTTGGGCACGCAAGCTCTGGCCGCCGCGCATGGCTCACGACCTTGATGATCGCTATCGCGCAATGTGTGTAAGCGAGTCGATGGCCGCGCTCGATGGTTTTCTCGACGCGCTGAATGACGCGCGTTGGGTCAACGATCTTCAGTGCCAACGCGCCGCCGAGAACAAGCAGCGACAACTCCGGCTGGCCGCGCGCGCCGGACTGCGCGTCCCGCGTACGCTCGTTACTAACGACGCGTCAGCAGCTCGACAGTTCTTTGCAGAGACCGATGGCCAGACTGTAGCGAAATTGCTTCGTCCGATCTCGGTCAGCATGGACGCTGTTGATTCTTTTGTTTACACGAATCGTGTCCGCGAAGAAGACCTGGCTGGTGCTGAGACACTTCGGCACTGTCCGATGGTGTTTCAGGAGTTGATTCCGAAAGCTTGCGAGCTGCGTGTGGCGTGGGTGGCAGGTCGGGTTTTCGCAGGTGCGCTTGATGCGAGTGAGACGTCGCGCGGGCAGACGGACTGGCGTCGTGTTGCGCCTGAGGAGTGTAGTTGGCAGGTGGGCCATGTGCCTGGCGAGGTTGCAAGCAGCCTGGGGGCATTGATGTTGGAGCTTGGGCTTGTGTTTGGTGCTGTTGATTTGATCTGTACGCCTGCGGGTGAGTATGTGTTTTTGGAAGTTAATCCGAGTGGGGAGTGGGGGATGCTCGAGCGCGAGCTTGGGCTTCCGATTTCCGACGCGATCGCAGAAGCGTTAGTGTCTACTCGGAACGTACTGTAGGGGCGGTCCTCCGTGGCCGCCCGTGGCTTTGATCGTGTTCGCGAAGCCGAAGCCATCGATTTCTTGAATCCTTGCCAAAACCACGGGCGGCCACGGAGGGCCGCCCCTACAGTACGTTCATAATTATGTCTATTCTGATTGTTACGCATAGCGAAGATAACGATAGTGTCGTAAGGGTGATTGAGGGCATCAGGCGGAAAGGCGAACAAGCGATAAGGTTTGATACCGATCGTTATCCGACTGATGTGCGTCTGACGGCTTATCACGGCACCTCGGACGAGCGACTTACGCTGACGAATGACGAGGGTGAGTTTGATCTGCGCGAGGTCACGGCGATCTGGCACCGGCGCATCAACTTCGGAGCTAGTCTTCCGGCCGGGCTCGACAGGCAACTGCGTCATGCTTCCCTCGGCGAAGCGAGTGCCGCCGCTCACGGCATGCTGTCGAGTCTGAAAGCCTTCCGCATGGACCACCTCCACCACATCCGTCGCGCAGAGAACAAGCAGCTTCAACTCCAGGTAGCCCGCGAACTCGGACTCAACACACCGCGCACCCTCACGACCAACGATCCCACAGCCGTTCGCGCCTTCGCGAAGAGTTGCGAGGGAGGACTGGTGACGAAGATGCTCTCTTCCTTCGCGATCTATGAAGAAGGCAAAGAACTCGTCGTCTTTACGAATCCCGTGAAACCCCAAGACCTCGAAGATCTCTCCGGCTTGAGTCTTTGCCCGGCTACGTTTCAGGAACTACTCCCCAAGTCACTCGAGATTCGTACCACGGTTGTCGGCAACCGTGTGATGTCTGCCGCCGTGGACTCACAAGTGTCCGCACGTGCCACTCACGACTGGCGCCGTGATGGTGTTCGCATGCTGCAGGACTGGCGTCCTTACCAACTCCCACATGACGTCGAAGAAAAAATCCTGCGCCTCATGAATTTCTTCTCGCTGAACTATGGCGCCATCGACATCATTCTTACACCGGACAACCAGCACGTCTTTCTCGAAGTCAATCCCTGCGGCGAATTCTTCTGGCTCGAACGCGCTCCGGGCCTTCCGATCTCCGAAGCTATCGCAGATACTCTCCTTCAGCACTGACTAGACGCGGATGAACGCAGATGATCGACCCCTACCTGTGTGCTCGCTGTAATGCGTCGCTTGTGGTAGTTGACGCTCCGAGTGTTGAATGCCGGTACTGTGGTGCTGTGAACGAGGTGCCGGCGGCGTACCGCGAAGAGCTTCGGCTGACGCGCGACCTCGATCAAACAACGCGGCGCGCGGTAGAAGAGTGGGCGCGCCTCGACAGTATTAAAGTTCCACGCTGGTGGTTTGTAAGTGCAGTCAGCATTCCGTTTCTGCTTCTCGCGGGAGGTCTCGCGATTCTTCTGGTCCTTGGGTTGCTGAAAGTGGTGAGCAATACAAACCTTGTTCAGCTCGTCGCTTTTCTCGTTTGGTTTCCACTTGTGCCCGTTGCGTTGCTGGCATCGTGGGTAGGCATGAGAAACCTGCTCGTGAATGGCGCTGCGCGTATCGGCGTTGCGTTCGCAGCGATTTCGTCCGAGAGCGGTGAGCTTAACTGTCGCCAATGTGGCGCACCACTCACCGTTGAGCCAGGCGATATTATGGTGCGATGCCTGTTTTGCGAGGCGGAGAGTATTGTGCGTCTTGATGCTTTGCAGATGCAGTCACTGGAAGCACATGTCAGAACGGCGAAGATTAGTTTAGCTCAGGCGATGGGCGCGTTATCAAAGCACGCCGAGCTTGCGTCATTTGAAACTCGTGGCCGTGTGTACGTGGTCGCCGGTCTGTTAATCTTGCCGCTCATCTGGTGCTTTGCAGCGGGTGTACAGTCAAGTTACTGGTCGTTCCTGATTGCATTGGATGTCTTTGTGCTGAGCCTTTGCGTGTTCTGGATGATGCGGGAGGCGTTTCTTCTGCCGGTAACGGTAGAAGAGCTTGATGCAGTTCGGACGTCAGAAAAAGATCCACAAAACGGGAGACCTAAACGACCCGCCGGCACTCGCGGATGGTACGATCATTCATCCGATCCGGTGAACTTTGTCATCCCCATAGCCGTAACCCTCATGTTTGTTGCGATAGAAGTGATTGTTATCCGTGGCTAATATTCGTTGTCATCATCTTCGCACTGGCGGTGTTAACCAGTAAAAAAGACCTCCCGGAGGACCACAAATGCAAACGTTCCTGCAGGATCTGAAATACGCGCTGCGCATGCTGAGAAAGAATCCGGCCTTTACTGCCGTTGCGATTCTGACACTTGCGGTAGGAATCGGCGCCAATTCCGCCATCTTCAGCGTTGTTAACTCGGTCCTGTTAAGGCCCCTGCCTTACCGGCAGCCCGATCAACTCGTCCGCGTCTACAGTGAATTTCCCACGATGCAGCTCAGAAAATTCTGGCTCTCACCGCCCGAACTGCTCGATATACAGCGCGAAGCAAAATCCTGGGAAGCAATTGGCGCCTGGGCGCCGGGCGGGCGAAACGTAGGCACCGCGAGTGAGCCACTGCGAGTAACCTCGGCCGTCATTACGCGCAGCTTGCTGGATGTCCTCGGAGTGCAACCGGAACGTGGTCGCAACTTCACTGAAGATGAAGATCGCAATGGTGGACCAAAAGTCGCAATCATTTCGCATGGCCTCTGGCAAAAGGGATTTGGCGGAGCAAGTGACATTATCGGCAAACAGATTCAGGTCAATGCAACAACAACCACGGTTGTTGGCGTGATGCCCCCGAACTTTGGATTCCCGCCCGGCAGTAACGATCAGGTTGAAGTGCTCCTGCCTTTCCAATTCGATCCCGCCAACCCCGGTAGTCGTGGCTCCCATTACCTTTCAGTGATCGGCAGGTTAAAGCCCGGCGTGAACAGCGAGCAGGCGATGAGCGAAATGACGAGCTTGATGGCGGGTTGGAAGAGTGAAGGTCGCTCGCAGCATTTACTCAACCCCGAACGCCATCCCGTGGTAATGCTCGGACTTCACGAAGACGTTGTCGGGTCAGCTCGCAAAGCCGTGTGGTTGCTCATGGCTGCGGTCGCTTTTGTTTTACTGATCGCATGTGTGAACGTTGCGAACCTTTTGCTTGCTCGCGCGGAATCGCGTCATCGTGAGTTTGCAGTTCGTCTGGCGCTGGGCGCTGGTCTGAAACGGATGGTCCGTCAATTTGTCGCCGAAGGTTTTGTGCTGGTTCTGATGGCATCAATACTCGGTGTGGCGCTCGCGTTCGCGGGTTTGAAGACTCTGCTGTTGTTTGCGCCTGATAGCGTGCCGCGCACTGAAGAGATCACCGTTGGTCTTCCCGTGCTCGGATTTACTCTCGCGGTTGCAACCATCGCCGTCTTTCTCTTTGGCCTTGCGCCTCTGGCCCAGGTTAGTGAACGTAATTTGGCTAACTGGATTCGCGGCGCCGGGCAGCGCGCAATTCGAGGCGGAGGTCAGACGCTGCGCAAGAGTCTCGTAGTAACAGAGATTGCCCTCGCAGTTATTCTAGTCATCGGCTCCGGACTGATGATTCGCGCCTTCTGGAAGTTGCAACAGGTCAACACCGGCTTTGATCCGAAAGGCGCCGTCAGCTTCAGCCTGAATCTTCCGGCAAGTAAATACAAGGCCCCTGAACGACTTCAGTTTATGAACGCGCTCGAGCAAAAGCTCAGCGCTATTCCGGGTGTGGCGAACGTCTCGATGGCAAGTGGACTACCTCCGCTACGCCAGATCGATGCCAACGACACGGAGATTGAAGGCTACCAGCCGACACCCGATGGCCCCGCGCAGAATGTCGACTACTGGAATCCAGTCGGCAACGATTACTTCAAGACAATGAAGATCCGTTTGCTGGAGGGCCGCACCTTTGAGCCGCGAGACGACAATCCGGATGCGATGAAGGTTGTGGTCGTCAACCAGGCGCTCGCGAAGAGGTTTTGGACCGGTAGTCCGATTGGCCGTCGCGTGAATCCGGGGTTTTCCGATCCGAAAGTGTGGTTCACGATCGTCGGCATCGTCGAAGATACCAAGAATGCGGGTATGGATAAGCCCGCTGGCCCCGAACTTTACTTTGCGGCACGTCAGGTTAATGATTTTCTGGATTCAAATATAAGTTTTGTGGTTCGTGGAGCGAGTGATTCCACGCCGCTGGAAGGTTCGATTCGCGGCGCCGTTCGTGAATTGGATCCAACCCTGCCCGTATACAACCTGTGGTCCATGGATGAAGTGGTGTCGAAGTCGATGGTCCAGCCCCGCTTCCTCGCGTTACTGCTGGCGACGTTCTCGGGTATCGCTCTGTTCCTGGCGGCGATTGGTATTTACGGTGTGATGGCCTACTCGGTGGCGCAGCGAACGCAGG
>Ga0207708_10004268_pt1 | contig 10527 bp, 7 predicted proteins | sample KBSK5101metaG_FD_184340 | JGI IMG/M metagenome (GOLD analysis project Ga0207708, IMG submission 184340) | Corn, switchgrass and miscanthus rhizosphere microbial communities from Kellogg Biological Station, Michigan, USA - KBS K5-10-1 metaG... | ecosystem: Host-associated > Plants > Roots >...
GCTGCGAGCTGGCATGGCGGGCGCGCCAGGCACCCGCCGCGCCGGGCCAGAGCGCCGCGTCGTCGTAGCCGCCGGCCTCGACGAAGGCGACGAACTCGGCATTCGTGAGCGGTGTCGCATCGATCTCGAACGGCGCGACGCGCGCCGGCATCCCCGGCTGCTCGTTGTCGAAAGCGAAGCCGCGCTCGTCGGGTGCGCGGCCGAGGGCGATCGCGCCGCCGTCGATGCGCAGCGGCTCGCGCCTCGGCAACGACGGCAAGGCGAGACCCGCCGGCGCCGGCCAGCCGAGCGTCGCGCGCAACCAGGCGAACGCCTCGCCATGCATGTCCTCGTGGAAGAGCGCGAGGCGGTGGAAGTAGTTGGCGTCGTCGTCGTCCGCATCGCGCGGGATGGCGTCGATGCAGGCGTCGAGCTGGCGGGCGAGGCGCGTCGCCAGCTCGTCGCGCGACGGCAGGGCGACGCGCCAGCGGTCGGCGTGCGCCAGCCGGGCCGAGTCGAAGATCGCATCGGGTCCGGCGAGCGAAGGCGGCTTCGCCGCGGTGACGAAGCCATCGGCGCCGGCGTGATGCGGACCGCGCAGGATCCAGAACTCGGCGAACCAGGCGAGGTGGCCGAGCTCCCACGCCGGCAGGTTGACGCCGGACTGCTGCGGCACGTTCCAGGCGTCGTCGTCCTGGTCCATCGTGCGCGCCAGCGTCGTCGCGCGCGCATCGCGGAGCGCCTCGGCGAGCGCGGCGCCGGCGAGGAGTCGCGCGTCAGCGGCCATCATCGGCGCGGCGCCGTGCCATCATCGATCGATGAGTGGGGTGAGCCCGCCCGGCCGCGCCCGGGACCAATCCGGCAACGCGCAGCATGAAGGGGTCCCGGTCGCGCTGCCTCGCGTTCGCATCGTCTCGCCGGCGCTCGCCGCCGCCAACAACGGCAACTGGCACACCGCGGCGCGCTGGCAGCGCTTTCTCGCCCCGGTCGCTCGCGTCGACATCGTCGGCGTCGACGCCGACGACGCGCAGGATGCGCCCACCGACCTGCTGATCGCCCTGCACGCGCGCCGCTCGGCGGCGCCGATCGCGCGCTGGCGCGAACGCAGCGCCGACGCGCCGCTGGTCCTCGTGCTGACCGGCACGGACCTCTATCGCGATCTCGACGTCGACGCGGGCGCACGGCATTCGCTCGAGTGTGCCAGCCGCATCGTCGTGCTGCAGGAGGAGGGCCTCGCCCGCCTCGACGCGGCCAGCCGCGCCAAGGCGGTCGTGATCGTCCAGTCGGCGCCGGCGTTGCGGATCGCGCGCGGGCCGGACGATGCCGACCTGGTCGCCGTCGGCCACCTGCGCGAAGAGAAGGACCCCGCGACGCTGTATCGCGCCGCGCGCCTCGTCGCCGGCGATGCGGTCGTGCCGTCGATCGTCCACGTCGGCGGACCGCTCGATGCGTGCCTCGCCGCCGAAGCGCGCGCCACCATGGCAGCGTGCCCGGCCTATCGCTGGCTCGGCGCGCTCTCGCACACGGCGGCACGGCGCGCGATCGCCCGGGCGCGCGCCCTCGTCCACTGCAGCCGGATGGAAGGCGGCGCCAACGTCGTGATCGAGGCGGTCCGGTCCGGCGTGCCGGTGCTGGCGAGCCGGATCGACGGCAACGTCGGCCTCCTCGGCGCCGGCTACGAGGGCTACTTCCCGGTCGGCGACGCCGAGGCGCTGGCCGGGTTGATCCGGCGCTTCTGCGCCGACGCGGCCTTCGCGGCGGCGCTGCGCGCCCAATGCGCCGTGCGCGAGCCGCTCTTCCGCCCGGCCGCCGAGCGCAACGCGGTGCGATCGCTCGTGACCGGCCTGCTGCCTGCGAGATACGGTCGGCGCTGAGAGAATGGGGCAAGGCTCGACCTGATCGGACATCCATGAACGCCACGACCTCCGCCGCCACGCCGCTCGACGCGCTGCCGCTACGCCTGACCAGCTTCTCGCACGGGGGCGGCTGCGGCTGCAAGATCGCGCCCGGCGTGCTCTCCGAGATCCTGCGCTCGAGCGGCGGCGGGATGATCCCGCCCGAGCTGATGGTCGGCATCGAGACGGCCGACGACGCCGCGGTCTACAAGCTCAACGACGAGCAGGCGCTGATCGCGACGACCGATTTCTTCATGCCGATCGTCGACGATCCGTTCGACTTCGGCCGCATCGCCGCGACCAACGCGATCAGCGACGTCTACGCGATGGGCGGCCGGCCGATCATGGCGCTCGCGCTCGTCGCCATGCCGATCGACAAGCTCACCACCGCGCAGATCGGCCAGGTCATCCGCGGCGGCGAATCGGTGTGCCGCCAGGCCGGCATCCCGATCGCCGGCGGCCACACGATCGATTCGGTCGAGCCGATCTACGGGCTCGTCGTCATGGGCCTGGTCCATCCGAGCAAGGTGCGCCGCAACGCCGACGCGAAGGCGGGCGACGTGCTCGTCCTCGGCAAGCCGATCGGCGTCGGCATCCTGTCGGCGGCGCTGAAGAAGGAGGCGCTCGACGCCGCCGGCTACGAGCGCCTGATCGAGACGACGACGAAGCTCAACACGCCCGGGGTCGCCCTCGCCGACCTGCCCGGCGTGCACGCGATCACCGACGTCACCGGCTTCGGCCTCGCCGGCCACGCGCTCGAGCTGGGCCGCGGCGCCAACCTCGGCATCACGATCCGATGGTCCAAGGTGCCGCTCCTGGCGGGCGTCGAAGAGATGGCGCGCGAGGGCTTCGTCACCGGCGCGTCGGGGCGCAACTGGGCCGGCTATGGCGTCGAGGTGCTGCTCGACAACACGCTGCCGGCGGTCGCTCGCGACCTCCTCACCGATCCGCAGACCTCGGGCGGCCTGCTCGTCAGCTGCACGCCTGAGAGCGTCAAGGAGGTGGTCGCCGTGTTCCGCGACCAGGGCTTCGACACCGCGGCGCCGATCGGCGTCGTCCGCGAAGGCGTCGGCCTGCGCATCGTGCCCTGATCGGCTGCCGCGGCTCGGGCGTCAGCTGGCGCGCGGGAACAGCATCGTCGCTGCGGGGGAGTCGTCGAACGGCATCGGCACCGACGATCCTTCAGCCAAGATCGATACGGCCTCGCTCTCGACCGCTCCGAACGTCTCGCCCTCGGCGAGCAGGCGCCGAATCGCGGCCGTATCGGCGCTGCCTTCGGCGCGATCCGCGATCTCCGCGGCGAGCGAACGCATCTGCCGCGTCGAGAAGCGGATGCGCTCGCGAAAGGCGGCCTCGCCGAGGCGGTCGAGCAGGCTGCGGTTGAGCTCGGCGAACCAGGGCAGGTCGGCCTGGTCGAGCATCACCGCCGGGTTGTCGACCGTCGCGCCCGGGCGCGACGCCGACCACGCGCGCAGCAGCGCCTGCACTTCGAGATTGAGCGCCTGGCAATGGGCGAGCTCGGCGCGCAGCACCGACAGCGAGGCGAGGTCGGCGAGACGGCGCTGGAAGAAGAACTGGGCCAGCACGCCCCAGTAGTAGGTGTAGTCCCAGATCACCTTGACCGGCAGCACCTCGGGGTCGCCGAAGATCGGGTACTGGTCGCGGTAAAGCGCGAGGGTGCTTTCGTAGAACGAGTGGAAGATCTGGTCGAAGACCTGCGCGTGCGCGTCGATCGGCCGGCCGGTGCGGTCGCGGCCGACGAGCTCGCAGATGTAGGTGTTGGCGATCGCGATGAAGTCGGTGCCGGGCGAATAGAACGGGTCGAGGAACAGGCCCGCCTCGCCGGTGAGCGCCCAGCGCTCGCCGGAGAAGACCTGCTTGCAGCCGTACGAGAAGTGGCGCAGGAAGGCGAAGTCCTGGAGCAGCTCGCGCTTGCCCTCGAGCGCCTCGAACAGGCGCGGCTGGTGCGCCTTGAACCAGTCCATCGCCTTCTCGAACGTGTTCATCGTCTCGAGCGGATGCCGCTTCGCGTCGGCGACGATGCCGACCGAGTGCGAGCCCGACGCGAGCGGGATGAGCCAGGCCCAGTAGCCTTCGCCCACCAGGTGGTTGGTCGAGAGCCAGCGTGCCGGTGGCGTGCAGCGCGAGCGCCACGCGTCGTCGTCGGACCAATCGTCGATCGCGATCCGCTCCTTGATGCGGAACCAGATCGCGTTGGCATCGTGGCCGTTCGGCTCGGCGAGCTCGCGCTTCTTCTTGATCAGGCCGGCGCGACCGCAGGCGTCGACGAGCCAGCGCGCCCGCACTTCGTGGCCGATGCCGTCGTGGCGATAGACCACGGCGTGCTCGCCGCCCTCTTCGGCGAGCGCGATGTCGCGAACCGTCGCGCCGCAGACGACGCGAACGCCGCGCCGCGTCGCTTCCTCGGCCAGGAAGTTCTCGAGGATGCCGCGGTCGAGCTGCCAGCTCGGGACCGAGAGGTAGCGGCTCGCGCCGATCTCGGTGACCGCGTCGATGTCGCGCCGGCCTTCCGACGAGAAGAAGCGAAAGCCGAATTTCTTCAGCTGCGCGGTGTCGAGATGGTGCCTGAGCCCGAGCACGTCGCTCAGGTAGTGGGCGCCGATCTCGACCGTCGATTCGCCGACCTTGTGCGCAGCGATCGGCACCGGATGGACGCGCCGCTCCAGGACGAGGACGTCGAGGTCGGCGAACGACTGCTTCAGCTGGAGCGCGAGCGTCAGACCGGCGAGGCCGCCACCGGTGATGACGACGTCGTGGCGGCCGACGAGGCGGGCGCTCGTCGGCAGAGAAGCCGGGTCGATCCTGGCTCGGGTCATGAGGCTTGCACCGGCTCGGCGCGAACCGGCGCGGTCGCCCTCAGCACCAGCGCGAGCGACGGCGTCAACGGCAGCTCGATCGCGCCGGCATTGCTGCCGGGCCGGGCCGTCGCGATCGCTTCGAGCAGCGGCAACGCGCCGGACATCGCGTTGCCGGCCAGGCTTCGCGCCGCGGGCGAGCGGATCGGCGCCGCGCGGGTCGCGGTGCTCACGAGCGACCAGTCGAACGACGCCAACGTGCGCTCGCTCGCGCGCGGCGAGAGCACCAGGGCGCAGGCGAGCAGGCCGATGCTGTCGGTCACCGACGCGAGCGCGCCGGCGGCCTCGACATCGACGGCGATGAGCAGGATCGGGCGCGCGTCGGCCTGGCACTGGCTGGCGGCCTCGAGCAGGCCGGCGCCGAAACTGGCATCGAACGCGCTCAGCGCAGTGCTGGCTTCGTGGCAGCCGGTGGCCATCGTCCAGTAACCGGCGGCGGCGTTGTGAACCGAGTTGTGGAACTTGGTCGGCGAGATCAGCGTCGGCTCGTTCGCCAGCGTCGAGCACATGTAGTCGTTGACGGCGAGGTCGCCGTGCGCCGACGTGAAGACCGACGGCAACGTCGCCGCGTCGAGGCCCGATTCGCGCACCGCGGCGGCGGCGACCTCGAGCGCGAGGGCGACGGTGTCGGGCGCACGGCGCCGCTCGGCGGGCGCGAGGATCTCGGGCGCCGGCCGCTTCGCCGGCGTCGCCAGCGGCTCCGACTCGCCGCGGAACGCCGCGCGCGCCGCCTCCCAGCCGGGCAGGGTCGGTGCCCAGAAGGCGATGCCTTCGACGTACAGCGTGCCGCCGCGCTTGCCTTCGCTCATCGCGATCCGCCCGCGTTCGCGTCGCCGAAGACGAGGACGCAGTTGTTGCCGCCGAAGCCGAACGAGTTGCTGAGCGCGACGCGCACCGGCGCGTGCTCGGTCGCGATGCGCACTTGAGGCCCGCACGCCGCGTCGAGGACGCGCGTGTTCGCGGTCCCCGGGCGCAGGCCGTTCTCGATCGCGAGCAGGCTGGCCGCCGCCTCGACGATTCCCGCCGCGCCGAGCGTGTGGCCGGTGATGCCCTTGGTCGAGCTGGCGTGCGTCGTCGCCGGGAAGCGGCGCGCGACCAGCGCCGCCTCGACCTCGTCGTTCTTCGCACTTGCCGTGCCGTGCAGGTTGATGTGGTCGACCGCCGCGGTGTCGATGCCGGCGCGCGCGAGCGCGTCGTCGAGCGCGCGCTCGGCGCCCAGGCCGGCGGGATGCGGCGTCGACATGTGGTGGGCGTCGCTCGACTCGCCGTATCCGAGCAGGTAGAGCCCGGCCGGGCGCCGCGGCGCGGCAGGACGGCCCGATTTGGCGCCGTCGGTGCGCTCGAGCAAGGCGAATCCCGCGGCTTCGCCGATGCTGATGCCGCTTCGCTCGGCGTCGAACGGCCGGCACGGCTCGGCCGAGACGAGCTGGAGCGCGTTGAAGCCGAACAGGACGCTGCCGCACAGCGTGTCGACGCCGCCGACGACCGCCGCGTCGACGAGGCCGAGTCGGATCATCCGCTCCGCCGTCGCGAACACCTTGGCGCTCGACGAGCACGCCGTCGAGACCGTGACGCTCGGCCCGGCGAGGTCGAGCGCTTCCTGGACGAAGCTCGCGAGCGAATGCGGCGTGTGGACGCGCGGGTTGCGGTTGTCGGCCGGGAAGGCGCCGTCGCCATCGAGATGGCGGTACGCGTCCTCGGTCGCGCCGATGCTCGAGGTCGAGGTGCCGAGCACGACCGCGATCCGCGCCGCGCCGTGCCGTTCGCGCGCGGCGTGGACGGCGTCGATGAAGGCGTCGCCGTTCAGGCCGAGCCAGGCGAGCCGGTTGTTGCGGCACTCCCAGGTCGCGAGCGGCCGGGGCAGCGGCGCCGCCTCCAGGCCGGCGACCCGGCCGATCCAGGTCGGCAGCGGCGTCGGCCCGAAGTCGTTCGGCGTGAGGGCGCTGCGGCCGGTGCGCAGGGCGCCGTGCAGGGCGGCCCTGCCCACGCCGGCGGCGCTGGTCACGGTGTAGGCGGCGATGCGCAGCGGGGCGATGGGAGCGGGCACGGGGAGTCCGGGCAGGAAGCGGGCCCGTGATTATCAGGCGCTCCCTCCAAGCGGGCAGGGGCTCAACTTAGGGGGATCGCCGGTCGATCACCTGGCCGACGACGACCCGGCCGAGGACGACGATCACCGCCGCGACGGCGAGCAGCGCCGGTCGCGCGCCCACGCCGTGGAGCAAGGCGCCGAAGACGAGCGGCCCGAGCCCCTGGCCGATGAAGAAGCCGCACGCGAACAGGGCCACCGCCGAGCCGCGCGCCGACGGCGCCAGCTCGGTCGCCTCGGTCTGCATCGAGTTGTGGAGCATGTAGAAGCTGACGCCGGCGACGCCCATCGCCAGCGCCGCCAGCGACCAGCTCGGCACGACCGCAAGCGCCGCGTAGCAGACGGCGGCCGCCGTCGAGCCGATCAGGCACATGCGGCGAACGCCGAACAGGCGCAGGAAGACGCGCACGCCGAACGCGTAGAGCAGGCCGCCGATGCCGAAGGCGCCGAGGACGACGCCGGTGACGGCGGCGATCGAGCCGCCGGCCGGGCGCGCCGTCGCCAGCAGCAGCTCGCCCATGTACGGGAAGAGGCCGTAGAAGAACATGCCTTCGACGGCGACGCCGCCGATCAGCCAGGGCGCCTTCGGGTTGGCGAGGACGCGGCCGTAGAGGGTCGCGAACGAGCCGCTGTCGCGGCTCGCCGCCGCGCTGGCGCCGGCCGGCATCGCGAGCCAGGCGACCGCGGCCGCGACCGCGCCGACGCCGGCGCCGATGACGAGCGCGCTGTGCCAGCCGAAGGCGTCGTTGGCGAAGCCCGAGACCACCGAGCCGAGCATCTGCCCGGAGATGATCGCGAACAGCATCCGGCCGATCATCACCTGGCGCTCGCTCATGTCGTAGGTGTCGCCGAGGCCGGCGAGGACGAGCGGGATCAGGCCGCCGGCGAAGATGCCGGCGCCGATCCGGGTCGCCATCAGGAGGCCGAAGTCGGGCGCGAACGCGCCGAGCAGCAACATGACGGCGAGGCCGGCGACGCAGACCTGGATGCAGCGCGGCTTGCCGAAGCGGTCGCCGATCGGGCCGAGGAACGGCTGCGCCAGCGCGTAGGGCAGCGCGTAGGCGGTGTTGAGCAGCGCCGCGACCTGCGGCGTGATCGCGAAGTGCGTCGCGACCGGCAGGATGATCGGATCGGCCAGACGCAGCGCGAAGCCGCTCGCGAACGCGCAGGCGGCGAAGATGAGGAAGACCGGCACGTGCCGACTGCTGGCAAGCGCCGCGCCGGCCTCAGGCGTCGCGCATCAGCGCTTCGATCTCGGCGGCAGCGACGGGCACGCCGCGGCTGATCAGCTCGCAGCCTCCCGAGGTGACGACGGCGTCGTCCTCGATGCGAATGCCGATGTTCCAGTAGCGCTCGGGGACGTCTTCGCCGGGACGGACGTAGATGCCGGGCTCGATCGTCACCACCATCCCCGGCTCGAGCACGCGCGACGGCTTCTTGACGACCGTGCCGCCCATCCAGTCGGGCTGCTGCACCGGAGCTTCGTCGGCCGACTGGTAGTCGCCGACATCGTGGACGTCGCGGCCGAGCCAGTGGCCGGTGCCGTGCATGTAGAACTTGCGATAGGCCGCAGACTCGATCACCGCATCGAGGTCGCCGCTCTTGCTGCGGTCGAGCAGGCCGGTGTCGAGCATGCCCTGCGCCAGCACCCGCACCGCTGCGGCGTGGGCGTCGCGCTGGCGGGCGCCGGGATGGGTGGCGGCGAGCGCCGCCGCCTGGGCCGCCTCGACGATGTCGTAGAGCTCGCGCTGCGCCGGCGTGAAGCGGCCGTCGGCGGGGAAGGTGCGGGTGACGTCGCTGGCGTAGCCGTCGAGCTCGCAGCCGGCATCGATCAGGCAGAGCTGGCCTGGGCGCAACTCGCTGCGCGAGGGCACGTAGTGAAGCACGCAGGCGTTGCCGCCGGCGGCGACGATCGAGCCGTAGGCCGGGCCGTCGGTGCCGTGGCGGCGGAACTCGTGCAGCAGCTCGGCCTCGATCGCGTATTCGGGAAGGCCGGCCTGCGGGTCGCGGCGGAAGCTCTCGGCGCAAAAGCGCATCGCCCGGGCATGGGCGCCGGCGCTGATCGCGGCGGCGCGGCGCATCGTCGCCAGCTCGCCGGCGTCCTTGACGATGCGCATCTCGGCCAGCACTGCGGCCAGGTCGCGCTGCACCCGCGGCGCCTCGTCACCCTGGCGCTCGCGTGCCCGGATGCGCGCCAGCCAGCCGTCGAGCTGCGCCTGCAGCCCGGGCATGCCGGAGGGAATCCAGACCGAGGGCTGGTTGGCGATCTTCTCGGCCATCAGCCGGTCGAGCTCGGCCAGCGGCAGCGCCGCGTCGACACCGAGCACCGCCGGTGCGGCGTCGGGGCCGAGCCGATAGCCGTCCCAGATCTCGCGCTCGACGTCCTTCGGCCGGCAGACGAGCGTGGTCCGGCCGTCGGCCTCGACGAGCAGCCAGGCGCCGGGCTCGGCGAAGCCGGTGAGGTAGTGGAAGTCGCTGCCGTGGCGATACGGATGGTCGTTGTCGCCGTTGCGCTGGCGCTCCGGCGCCGTCGGCACGATCGCCACACCGCCGCCGTGGCGGCGCAGCACGTCGGCGAGGCGGGCGCGCCGCGCCCGGTACGGTTCGAGGCTGGCATCCCTGTCCATCCCCGCATCGTAGCGGCGACGGCAGCGCCGGTCGATATTCGCTACCCTCGGCCCCTTCGTCATTGCAGCCAACGGAAAACCCATCATGGAATACCGGCGTCTCGGCCCGAGCGGCCTGCAGCTGAGCGAGCTTTCGCTCGGCTCCTGGGTCACGTATCACAACCAGGTCGGCACCGCGGCGGCGCGCGAGATGCTCGCGGCGGCGATGGACGCGGGCGTCAACTTCTTCGACAACGCCGAGGTCTACGCCAAGGGCCAGAGCGAGATCGTGATGGGCGAGGCGTTCAAGGCGCTCGGCTGGCCGCGCCTCAACTACGTCGTCTCGACCAAGTTCTTCTGGGGCCTGGACCGCGACGGCCAGGCCACCAACCGCAAGGACACGCTCAACCGCAAGTACCTGATGCAGGCGATCGACGGCTCGCTCAAGCGCCTGCAGCTCGACTTCGTCGACCTGATCTACTGCCATCGGCCGGACCCGAAGACGCCGGTCGAGGAGACGGTCTGGGCGATGAGCGACATCATCGCCAGCGGCAAGGCGCACTACTGGGGCACGAGCGAGTGGTCGGCGGCCGAGATCCAGGCGGCGTGGGACGTGGCCGAGAAGCACCACCTCAGGAAGCCGGTGATGGAGCAGCCGCAGTACCACCTGTTCCACCGCCAGCGGGTCGAGCAGGAGTACGCGCCCCTCTACGACGCGATCGGCCTCGGCCTCACCACCTGGAGCCCGCTGGCGAGCGGCCTGCTCACCGGCAAGTACCGCCAGGGCGTGCCGGCGGGCAGCCGCGGCGCGCTCGAGAGCATGAGCTTTCTCGCCTCCGGCCTCACCGACCCGGCGAAGAACGCCGCGGTCGCCAAGCTCGAGCCGATCGCCGCCGAGCTGGGCGCGAGCGTGGCCCAGCTGGCGATCGCCTGGGTGGCGAAGAACCCGCGCGTCTCGACGGTGATCACGGGCGCATCGAGCCTTCCGCAGCTGCAGTCGAATCTGGGCGCGATCGGGCTGCTGCCGAAGCTGACGCCGGAGGTGATGCAGCGGATCGAGGCGGTGACCCGCCCGCTCGCCGACT
>Ga0207708_10004270_pt1 | contig 10526 bp, 8 predicted proteins | sample KBSK5101metaG_FD_184340 | JGI IMG/M metagenome (GOLD analysis project Ga0207708, IMG submission 184340) | Corn, switchgrass and miscanthus rhizosphere microbial communities from Kellogg Biological Station, Michigan, USA - KBS K5-10-1 metaG... | ecosystem: Host-associated > Plants > Roots >...
GTGGTCGAGCACCTTCTTGGCGAGCCGGTTCTTCTCGCCCCAGGAAATCAACGGCCGCGAGGCCGAATGCCCTGACAAGGAGACGAGGGTCGAGTCCCCATCGCCATGGACGACCGCCGTCATCTGCTGCCCACGCCAGTCCGACATCGAAGCGCCTGTGCGGTATTCGATGGTCCAGCCCTCGATATCGGCTTTCGCATCCTCGTAGCCGAGGTCCGCGATCGTCGCCCATAATGCATCCCACACGCGATCAGCGGACGCGTCGTAGGTTCGCTCGATTGCCTTCCCGCCCATGACGGCGAGGCTAGTTGACCGCAGGTGTCCGGAACGAACCAGTTAGACCGTTTCTGGCACTTCGAAGCCAGCGGCCTCAATCTGGTCGGTGATCGACTTCAGGTCGTAGGAGTAGCGCCACCGCGTGATCCGCGCCTCGGCATCGATCGCGAACGCTCCCATGACCTCAAGGGCGAAGGGCTTGCCCCCAATGCGGTAGTTCTCGACTCCTTCGATCATGACGGTTCCGCCGTCGGCGACAAGCGACTTCACGTCGATCCTGATGCTTCCGACGCCCATGGCGAGTTCCTCCGCAAGTTCGGCCCTGATGGCCTCGACACCTCGGTGCACTCCTCGCGGGCCGTCGATGAACACGGCGTCATCACTGAAATAGCCGACCAACTCGTCCAGCTTGGGCTCTGCAAAGGCGGCAAGGAAATTACGGACTACCTGCTACGGAGAATGGCTCATGGAAACCCGCTGTTTGGACCTCCCGGACCCCTCAGGCTAACCCAGCACCCGATGCTCCGACGGTGTTTCGACGGCGGACCGCGGCGGGCTCCGACAGATCTGGTGGTCGTCGCAGGCGCGGCCGCCGGAATGCATTCTGCAGCAGTCGTTTTCGCAGCGCCAGTGCCGCGGCGGCCAGCCATGTGCCGGCAATGCTGTGGCAGCGGGTTTGTTGAGGTGGAGGTAGCCCACGCGAACGGGGCGCGTCCGATATTCATATGATCTTGTGATGGGCGTCGACGCGGCCGCCGTCACGAGTGCCGAAGCAGCGCAGTACCGGGCTGCCGGCTGGTGGACCGACATCACCTTGTCGGGGTGCGTCGCACACAACGCCGCGTCGACACCGGACAAACCCGCCTATGTCGAGTTCTCGCTCGACGCACCAGACTGCGCGTTGACGTGGTCCGAGTTTGACCACGCCGCCACCAACCTCGCCCATCAGCTGCTCGAGTTGGGTGTCGCACCGGGCGCCGGCGTCGCGGTCTGGCACAAGGACACCCCGGCCGTTCACGTGCTGCTGGTCGCCATCGAACGCTGCGGAGCAATCGCAGTCGGGCTGGGCGCCCGGGCCGGCGTGCGCGAGGTCGCGGCGATCCTGCGGACCACGCAGCCAACTCTCGTCGTCAGCGATGCCGACCGGCTCGCCGCAGCTCGGCAGGCGGCCGAAGATGCTGACCCGGCGCTTCGCGTCGTCGCCGTTGGGAAAGACCTTGACATCGACCCCACTCCCCGACCGGACACGCTAAGCAGCCTCTCGCCGTCGGCCCCGACGACGTGTTCCTGATCAACTCCACATCGGGCACCACCGGACTACCGAAATGCGTTGTCCACACCCAGAACCGGTGGCACTACTTCCATCAGAAGGCCGTCGCCAACGGCGAGCTCAGGGCCGACGACGTGTTCCTCCCTGTCATACCCACACCCTTCGGCTTCGGCATCTGGACCTCCCACACCACGCCGATTCACCTGGGCGCCACGGCCGTCAGAATCGAGAAGTTCGACGCCGTCGCAACCTGCGCGGCCGTCGAGCGCCGCCAGGCGACCGTGCTGTGCTGCGTCAGCACGCAGCTGGCAATGATCCTGGCCAGCCCGGCCTCGCGGGAGTACGACCTGACCAGCCTGCGGGTGGTGTTCACCGGCGGCGAGCCGCTGCCCTACACCCAGGCGGCCCAGTTCGAGGAGCTGACCGGCGTCACGATCCTGCAGTTCTACGGGTCCAACGAGACCGGGATGCTCAGCGCGACCACCGTCGCGGACCCCCTGCACCGACGCCTGCGCACGGCCGGCCGGATCGTGCCGGAGATGCAGGTGCGGCTCTTCGACGGGGATCGGGACGTCACCGAATTTGGACATGGCCAACCCGCGTGCCGTGGCCCGGCGCTCAGCCTCGGGTACCTGGGCGGAACCGACCACGACAAGCTGTTCACAAAGGACGGCTGGATGCGGATGGGCGACATCTGCGAACTCGACGCCGACGGTTATCTCACGCTGACGGGGCGTACGTCGGACTTCATCCTCCGCGGAGGCAAGAACATCAGCGCGGTGCAGGTAGAGGAGGCAGTGGCAACCCATGCCGCGGTCGCCGTCGCGGCGGCGGTGGCCATGCCCGACCCGCTCTTCGGCGAGCGGGTCTGCGTGTTTGTCGAGCTCAAACACGCTTCCGCCCTCGACCTTCCGACCCTCGTCGAACACCTTCAGCAGCAGGGCGTTTCCAAGGAGCTACTGCCCGAGCGCCTCGAAATTCTCGACGAACTGCCGCGCTCGTCTGGCGGCAAGATCGCCAAAGGCCTTCTTCGTGACAAGGTCCGGCAGACACTGGAGCGGTCATGAGCACCCGAAGGCGAGCGCGAGTGAGGATCGCAGCGAGGAACGAGCGAGGACCGGAGCGAGTGGGAGTCGAGGCATGACCACAGAACACGTACGACGCGGCGGCCTCGAGGTCTGGTCGCCCTCCAAGATGCCCCCCATCGGCGTCGACCTCACCGACGAACAACAGCTGGCGATCGCCTTCCGCCACCTCGCCGAGGTCGGCTTCGCCGAAAACATGGCCGGCCACATCACCTGGCAGCCCGATGGTCAGACCGACATGTACGTCAACCCGTGGGGCCTGTGGTGGCAGGAGCTGACCGCCTCCGACATCTGCGTCGTCGACGAGGACGCGCGGGTGGTCCGCGGACGCTGGGACGTCACGCCCGCCATCCACATCCACACCGAACTTCACCGGATGCGGCCCGACGCTCGGGTGGTGATCCACAATCATCCCTACTACGTCAGCCTGATCGCTGCCCTAGGCACACTTCCGGAACTGGTTCATCAGACGGGCTCGCTGTTCCTCGACGACATGTATCTGGTCGAGAAATACGACGGTGAGATCGACGCGCCCTGGCGGGCAGCCGAACTGGCACAGCAGATCGGTTCCGCCAACCTCGTGATCCTGGCGAACCACGGCGTCATCGCGACCGGCCGCAACCTGGCTGAGGCCGTCTACCGGGCGGTGTCGATCGAGCGCGTCTGCCGTCTGGCCTACGACGTGATGGCGGCCGGCAGGACCCCGACGAAGATGAGTCGTGGCGACATGGTCGGCATGCGGGCGTCGCTGATCGAACGGGCCGCCGATGTTTACTGGGCAGGCGCGGCACGCATCACCATCAAGGCAGATCGCAGCGTACTGACATAGAGCACCAAGGGTTTTCGAGGAACGGGGATCACTATGGCGTCCATCGACGAGATGTCGGCGAATCTGAACTTCACCACCGCCAAGACCGGCGACGACCGCACCGTCACCTTCCTGGCCGAGCCCCAGCGGGCCGCCCGCCGCTACACCGTCATCTCCGTCGATGACCACATCGTGGAGCCGCCGGACACATTTGAAGGTCGCGTGCCGCAGAAGTTCGCCGACCGCGCTCCGCGGGTCGTCGAGACGGATGACGGCGGGCAGACGTGGATGTACGACGGGCAGTCACTCCCGAATATCGGCTTCAACGCGGTGGTGGGGCGCCCAGTGTCCGAGTACGGATTCGAACCCGCCCGGTTCGACGAAATGCGCCGCGGCGCATGGGATATCCATGAGCGCGTCAAGGACATGGACCTCAACGGCGTGTACGCGTCGCTGAACTTCCCGTCCTTCCTGCCGGGATTCGCAGGCCAACGATTGCAGCAGGTCACCAAGGACCGCGACCTCGCGATGGCATGCGTTCGCGCCTGGAACGACTGGCACATCGAGGCGTGGGCGGGTGCGTATCCGGACCGGATCATCCCGTGCCAGCTCCCGTGGCTGCTCGACCCAGATGTCAGCGCGAAGCTGATCTACGAGAACGCCGAACGCGGCTACCATGCAGTGACGTTCAGTGAGAACCCGGCGATGCTGGGTCTACCGACCATCCACTCCGGCTACTGGGAGCCGATGCTGGCGGCCTGTGCCGAGACCGGAACGGTGGTGAACCTGCACATCGGTTCGTCGGGCACCTCGCCGTCGACCACCGACGACGCCCCGCCCGATGTGCAGGGCGTACTGTTCTTCGCCTACGCGATCACGGCAGCCGTCGACTGGCTGTACTCGGGCGTCTGCACGCGGTATCCAGACCTGAAGATCTGTCTCTCCGAAGGCGGGATCGGCTGGGTGGCAGGACTTCTCGACCGACTCGACCACATGCTGAGCTACCACGAGATGTACGGAACCTGGGCGGCGCTCGGTGAGACGCTGACGCCCGCGGAGGTGCTGAAGCGGAACTTCTGGTTCTGCGCGGTCGAGGACCAGTCATCGTTCATCCAGTACGAGCGGATCGGTTCGGACAACATCTTGCTCGAGGCCGACTACCCGCACTGCGACTCCACATGGCCGCACACCCAGCGCACCATCCACGAGCAGATCGGCGGCCTCCCCGATGACATCATCCGAAAGGTAACGTGGGAGAACGCCTCCCGGCTCTACCAGCATCCGGTGCCTGCCGCAATCCAGGCTGATCCCAACGCCTTCTAGAGATCGGTCGCCGGCCGCGCGGACGACAAACGTGCATCCGAATCGACCCGTAGCTTGACGCCCCCGTAGCGGCTCAACTCGGCGCGTTCAACGGCGTCGGCGTATCGGCAGCCGAACTCGCCAGCGTGGGCATGCCGAGTGTCGCTGTGGGGCTGTAGATACTGTTGTAAACGGGCCCGCCGAAATGTTCGGGGATGGCGGTCTTCGCCTGCGCCTGCGTGTCAGTAGCGACGAACAGTGCGGCCACGACGAATGCGACGGCGCCGACGAACGCGGCCACAACTCGAAAAATGTGCGCTCTCAAAACAGATCAACTCCTTTCGGATTTGATCGCTACCAATTTCAAAGTAAGCACCGCGGAGCGCCAATGCGAGCTTCACAGTGAAATCTCCACAATGTCAAAGGGTTTCACAATGTCGATCAGCGTTCACAGCATTCCTAAAGCGCACACTATTCGGGCTCTCATAAACGCGACTTAACGTCGAATTGTATTGCACTGCCTAGGTCACGAAGGGAGCAGACCGATGCTGCGAAAACCCTCGAAACGAACACTCGCGGTGGCGGCGGCCGGAGTTTCACTCACGGCGGCAATCGCCTTCCCTGCCGTCGCGTCGGCAACCCTACCGGCGGCGCCAGCGGGTGGTTACGCGACGTAGTGGGGACCCTACGGCCGATACGGACCGCATCCGCGCGACTGGGATCACCCGGAGTGGGGAGCCGGGTGGAACGACGGCTACCCTGCGCCCGGTTGGGTACCGCCTGCCGGGTGGGCGCCGCCGCCGGACTGGATCCCACCCGCCGGCTGGTATCCCCCGGCAGGCTTTGCGCCGCCGCCGGGGTGGGTCGGACCCTGCGCCGGACCACTTTTCGATCTGTTCCACCCGCTGCGCTGCGCGTAGGTCACACTCTGAGCCTGCCCGTGTCGGGCAGGCTCACAGCCGATCGAAGATCGAGTTGACGATGTCGTCGCCAATGCCGATGCCGGCGCCGGTCACGATGGCCTGGCCGAACCGTCCACCGAGGAAACGCTGGAGCGCACCGCCAGCCTGTGCCGGCTGCTGGTAACCCGGCTGATACTGCGGCTGGCCGTACTCGGCGGGAGCCGGGTAGTACGCGGGCTGCGGCGACGGCGGTGCGGCGGCCGCCACGTGATTATCGATCAGCGCGTGAATCGCCTGCAGCAGTTCGGTTGTCGTGCTCTGCTCGTCGCGGATGGCTAATGCGATCTCTTTGAGATCCAGTCCCCATTCGCGAGCGTTTGGGTCGCCTGCGGCAGCCGCGGTCGACAGCTTCCCTGCAAGGGCCGCGATCAGTGATCCGGTTTGCTGAGCCTGCTGCTGAAGCGCGTTGAACTGGCGGTCCACGGTGTCGGTGTCCACTGCTGCGGTCCTTTCGCTCGGTCCTGTGCATCGAGGTCTACCGCTTCTCGCTCGCAGAGTGGTGTGAGTGTGCTGTGCGAATCCGATGAAGTCCCTCGCACTGTTCTGATCAGCCGACCGCGCGCGCAACGATCCGTTCGTAGGCCGTGCGCTGGGCGGCATCGATCGTTGGTGCGAATTCCAAGACCACGTCGCCGATCTGATAGCCGTTCGACAGGGACGCTTCATACAGCTGCGCGTCGCGTGACCGGCCAAAGATGAGGATGGACACTGTGTCCGTCGCCACGGCGCCAGCGCAGTGGATGTCAGGGCAGCGCTGGTCTGTCACATCACGGGGGTTGGGCGCCGCCAGACCGGCGGCGGTCAGGACGTTCACCAGCGTCCACGCCGACGTTGCATCGGGTCCGGCCGCCGACCCCGCCGCGGAGTCTCCGCCAGGGGCGGGGTGCCCGGCACAACCGGCGAGCAAGAACGCCGTCAGCAGCCGGGCGGGAACGGATGTCAACCGGTTTCTGCTCCTACTTGCCATGGTGTTCCCTTTCCAGGGCGGGTACCCGCCATACCGGCTAGCCGGTAATGGGATTGTCCGGCTTGTGCCAATGACGCAGTCACCAGGGTCGGCGAATCGTGGAGATCAGACTCCAGCACCCAATAGGAGATTCTCGTGAGTCACAGCGACACCGATCACCTCAGCTACCTCCGGTGACAGACGTCACATCGCTTAGCGCAGGCGAAATATGCGTTATCCGACTCGGATCGCTTATGCGCAAGCTGTTGACCCACAATCATTTTCACGACAGTCTTATCCGCTCAGGTGAGCGCGTTCCCGGGGCTCACAGTAACTGTGCAGGAATATATAGCTTTCCTAAAGTACTTATTCCCAGTAGGGCTATCGACCTGATCCGACCCAATTTCTGAATGTTGAAGGAGATTTCGGCATGTCAACTTCAGCCACCGCTCGCGAGGCACGGCAGCAACGCCGATTCGAAGAATTGACCTCGACGGACGCGCAACTCGTTGCTGCCCAACCTGATCCAGCGATTACCGCCGCAATCGGCGGCCCAGGCCTGCTGGTCGCGGATGTGATCCGAACCGTGATGGACGGCTACGCCGACCGACCCGCGCTGGGCCAGCGCGCCGTCGAGTTCGTCACCGATGCAAACGGACGCACCGTTGCCGCGTTGCAGCCTCGCTTCGACACCCTGACGTACCGCGAGACCTGGGTTCGAGTGCGCGCCCTCGCCGAAGCGCTCGCCGACAACCCTGTCCGGCCGGGCGAGCGCGTGGCGACGCTCGGATTCTCCAGCGCCGACTACGCGATCGTGGACATGGCGCTGTCGCTTACCGGAGCGATCGCGGTTCCGTTGCAGACCAATGCCCCAGTGCAGCAGCTGCACCCCATCCTCATCGAGACCGAGCCGGTCGCGATCATCTCCAGCGTCGACCACCTGCAGGACGCCGTCGAACTCGCACTGACCGCCTACACCCCGAAGCGGCTGGTGGTTTTCGACTACCACCCACAGGTCGACGACCACCGCGAGGCGCTGGAATCCGCCGCAGCGCGCCTCGCCGACCACGGCGTCCCTGTCGAGGCGCTCAATGACCTCATCGCGGAGGCGCCTGCGCATTCCGGGGGACCTGATATCGAACGCGGTGACGGCGACGCGCTACGCCTGCTGATCTACACCTCCGGCTCGACTGGGACTCCGAAGGGCGCGATGTACATTGACCGCCTGATGGCCAATTGCTGGCGGGGATGGTTCACACCTTCCTGGGATCCTGACGGCAAGGCGCCCGCGATCACCCTGAGCTTCATGCCGATCAGTCACATCATGGGACGCGTCATTCTCTACTCCACGCTCGGTGTCGGCGGGACGGCATACTTCGCTGCGCGCAGCGATCTCTCGACCTTGCTCGATGATGTCGCGCTTGTCCGGCCGACGAAGCTCGATTTCGTGCCACGCATCTGGGAGATGCTCTTCCAGGAGGTGCAGAGCGAGATCGACCATCGCTGGGCCGAAGGTGACCGCGAAACCGTCGAACGGCAGGTCATGGCGGAGCTCCGCGAGAAACTCGTTGGCGGACGCCAATTCTCGGCACTGACCGGCTCCGCACCCATCTCATCCGAACTACGGTCCTGGGTGGAGGACTTCCTAGACATCCATCTGACCGAGGTCTACGGCTCGACCGAGGACGGCATCATCCTGGTCGATGATCAGGTTCAGCGGCCGCCGGTAACCGACTACAAGCTCGTCGACGTTCCCGACCTCGGGTACTTCGGGACCGACCGGCCGCATCCGCGCGGCGAACTATTGGTCAAAACACCAGATCTGATCCCCGGTTACTACAAGCGACCCGAAGTCACCGCCGAACTCTTCGACGCCGACGGCTGGTACCACACCGGCGACGTGATGGCCGAGATCGCACCGGATCAACTGATCTATGTGGACCGCCGCAACAACGTGCTGAAGCTGTCGCAGGGCGAGTTCGTCACTGTCTCGAAGTTGGAGGCGGCCTACGGCGGCCATCCGTCGATACGTCAGATCTTCGTGTACGGCAACAGCGCCCGGTCGTATCTACTCGCGGTGATCGTCCCGACCGATGACACGCTCGAAAGTGTCGGCGGCGACGTTGCGGCCGTCAAGCCGTTGTTGAGCGACGCGCTACAAAGCATCGGGCGTGAGGCCGGCCTGCAATCGTATGAGATCCCGCGCGATTTCATGGTCGAGACAACGCCTTTCACCTTGGAGAACGGTCTGCTGACCGGCATCCGTAAGCTGGCTCGGCCGAAGCTCAAGGAGCACTACGGTCCAGCACTCGAGCAGCTCTACAGCGATCTCGCCGAGGGGCAGGCCGAGGTGTTGCGTGCGCTTCGCAGGGATGGTGCGGACCTGCCGGCTCTGGAAACAGTCAGCCGGGCGGCCGGCGCCTTGCTCGGCGCGACCACGTCCGATGTCTCCCCCGACGCGGCGTTCACTGATCTGGGTGGGGATTCGCTGTCGGCATTGACATTCGGCAATCTGTTGCGCGAGATCTTCGACGTCGACGTGCCGGTGGGCGTGATTGTCAGCCCGGCAAGCGACCTCGCTTCGATTGCGGCATACATCGACTCCCAGCGCGCCGGTGGGACCAAGCGGCCGACATACGATTCGGTGCACGGTCGCGATGCGACAGAGGTGCACGCGAGTGATCTGACGTTGGACAAGTTCCTCGACGAGGCGACGCTCGCCACCGCATCGTCACTGGCCCATGCGAACCAGGAAGTCCGTACCGTTCTGCTGACTGGGGCCACCGGTTTCCTCGGGCGCTACCTGGCTCTGCAGTGGCTGGAACGGATGGATCTCGTCGATGGCAAGGTCATCTGCCTGGTCCGCGCCAAGGACGATGCCACTGCCCGGCAGCGTCTGGACGCGACATTCGACAGCGGCGATCCGAAACTCCTCGACCATTACCGGTCACTGGCGGCCGACCATCTCGAAGTGCTCGCCGGCGACAAGGGCGAGGCGAACCTCGGACTCGACCACGCCACCTGGCAACGGCTGGCCGACACCGTCGACCTGATCGTCGACCCCGCCGCGCTGGTCAACCACGTGTTGCCCTACAGCGAGCTGTTCGGGCCGAATGTCGTCGGCACAGCCGAGCTGATCCGCATCGCGCTGACGACGCGGATGAAGCCGTACACCTACGTCTCCACGATCGGTGTCGGTGACCAGATCGAGCCGGGGAAGTTCGTCGAAGAGGCCGACGTCCGGCAGATGAGCCCGACCCGCAAGATCGCCGACACCTACGCCAACGGCTACGGCAACAGCAAGTGGGCGGGTGAGGTGCTACTGCGCAAGGCCAACGACCTGTTCGGTCTGCCGGTGTCGGTGTTCCGCTGCGACATGATCATGGCCGACACCACCTATGCCGGACAGGTCAACGTGCCGGACATGTTCACCCGCATGATGTTGTCACTGGTGGCCGGCGGGATCGCGCCGTACTCGTTCTACGAGCTCGACGCGGACGGCAACCGGCAACGCGCCCACTTCGACGGGCTCCCCGTGGAATTCATCGCCGATGCCATCTCGACACTCGGTGCAAACGTGGTCGCGGGCTTCGAGACCTACCACGTGATGAATCCGTACGACGACGGCATCAGCATGGACACCTACGTCGACTGGCTCGTCGAAGCGGGCTACCAGATCGCCCGGGTGCCCGAATATGCCGACTGGTTGGCGCGGTTCGAGACGACGCTGCGGGCGCTGCCCGACAAGCAGCGACAAGCGTCTCTGCTGCCGCTACTGCACAACTACCAGAAACCCGACCACCCGGTCACGGGGTCGCTGGCACCTGCCGACCACTTCCGGGCGGCGGTGCAGGACAACAAGATCGGGCCGGAGAAG
>Ga0207708_10004272_pt1 | contig 10525 bp, 14 predicted proteins | sample KBSK5101metaG_FD_184340 | JGI IMG/M metagenome (GOLD analysis project Ga0207708, IMG submission 184340) | Corn, switchgrass and miscanthus rhizosphere microbial communities from Kellogg Biological Station, Michigan, USA - KBS K5-10-1 metaG... | ecosystem: Host-associated > Plants > Roots >...
GAAGACCGGTGGTTACTGGATGCCCGCTTTCGCGGGCATGACAAGGTCATTCTCGTTAAGCGGCGGAGCGTTTCGCGTGCTCGGGGTAAAGCGTGGCGAGGCCGTCGCGGGTGGCTGGGGTGACGCCGCGCTCGGTAATGAAGCCGCTGACGAGCCGCGCCGGCGTGACGTCGAAGCCGTAATTTGCGGCAGGGCTCCCCTCCGGCGCGATCCGGACCGTCGCGACCCGGCCATCGTCGAGCCGGCCGGCGATGTCGGTCACCTCGTCGGGATCGCGCTCCTCGATGGGAATGGTGCTGCCGTCATCGAGACTCCAGTCGATGGTCGAATAAGGAAGCGCCACCAGGAAGGGGATGTCGTTGTCGCGCGCGGCGAGCGCCTTCAAATAGGTGCCGATCTTATTGGCGACATCGCCGGTCGCGGTGGTGCGGTCAGTGCCCACTATGCAGAGATCGACGAGCTTCTTCTGCATGAGATGCCCGCCGGCATTGTCGGCGATCAGCGTATGCGGCACGCCGTGCGCGCCGAGCTCGAAGGCGGTGAGCGAGGCACCCTGATTGCGCGGTCGCGTCTCGTCGACCCAAACATGCAGGTCGATGCCCTCGTCGAAGGCGCGGTAGATCGGCGCGAGCGCAGTGCCCCAATCGACGCAAGCGAGCCAGCCGGCATTGCAATGGGTGAGGATGTTGACGCGCTTCCCGCCCTTCTTGTCGGAATGCGCGCGGACCAGCCCGAGACCGTGCTCGCCGATCCTGCGGTTGGTCTCCACGTCCTCGTCGCAGATCGCGGCGGCACGGGCGTAAGCCGCGGCGACACGCTTGCCGCGCGGCTGGTTGCGCACCGCCTTCTTCATTTCTTCGAGCGCCCAGAGGAGATTGATGGCGGTGGGGCGTGTCGCGGCGAGCTGCTCGCAAGCGCGGTCAAGAGCCTCGTCGGAAGCGTCGGCGCGAAGCGCGAGCGCAACGCCATAGGCTGCGGTGGCGCCGATCAGCGGCGCTCCCCTCACCTGCATCGACTTTATCGCGCGCGCTGCCTCGTCGAGGTCCCCGAGCGTCACGGTCTCGAACACGAAGGGCAGCTTGGTCTGATCGATGATCTCGACCGACCAGCCGTCGTCATTGAGCCAGATGGTACGATAGTGCTTGCCGTTGATGTTCATTCTCAATTTCCACTGTCATCGCCCGGCTCGACGGGGCGATCAGTAACCAATGTAGGTGCACAAGTCGCAAGAGTCAGTGGTTACTGGATTCCCGCTTTCGCGGGAATGACGGGCTAGTGCCGTGTCAAAGCGGCCTTAGTCGTCCTCGAAGGTCATCAGGGTGTGGCACTCGATGCCGTGCCGTGCGAGGCGGCCCGAGCCGCCGAGGTCGGGCAGGTCAATGACGAAGGCAGCGCCCACCACCTCAGCCTTCAGCTTGCGCAAGAGCTTGACCGCGGCCTCCGCCGTCCCGCCGGTGGCGATCAGGTCGTCGACCAGAAGGACAGGCTCGTTGGCGGCGATCGCATCCTCGTGGATCTCGATGACGTCGATGCCATATTCGAGCTCGTAATCCTGGCCGATGGCTTTTCCCGGCAGCTTCCCCTTCTTGCGGATCGGCACGAAGCCGCAGCGCAAACGGTCGGCAACCGCGCCGCCGAGGATGAAGCCGCGCGCCTCGATGCCGGCCACCGCCTGCACCCGGCGATTGGTGAAGGGACGCGCGAGCTGCTCGACGCAGTTGCGAAAGCCATTAGCGTGGCGGAGCAAGGTGGTGATGTCGCGGAACATGATGCCGGGCTTGGGATAGTCCGGTATCGTGCGAATGAGGTCCTTCAGGTCGATGTCCGCGGTCAAACTCATTCAGGACCCCCGTGAGGTAAGGCTGGAAGCTGCGCCGCGCCCCAAGAGCCTATAGTCGAACGCAGCGCGGCTGACTAGACGCGAAGAAGGACAAATTCCATGACGAACGGTTCCAATCTCGTGACCATCCGGGACATCGACGTTCCATTCTGGCGGATCGTCTTGATCCTGGTGAAGTGGTCCATCGCCGCGATCCCGGCCATGATCATCCTTACTCTGCTGATCGCCATTATTGGAGCAATCATGAGTGCGTTGCTTGGCCTGTTCGGCCTTACGGCGTGCCGGTGCAGCCGACGCACGCAATAGCCGATCAGCCCTTCAGCACGCGGCCGGCAACCGCATCGAGCTTCTTCAAGAGCTCGGGGTCGCGCGCCTCTGGCGCGGTGATGATCGCCGTGTCGAGGGCGCGGTCCGAGCCGATCGGGCAAGGCTCGTGCTCGCGTGGAAAGTCGCGGGCAAGACGCGCGACGAGGCGGACTCCCTTGTCGGCATTCTCCATCAACACCTTGATGATGTCCTGCACGGTCACGGCATCGTGGTCGGGATGCCAGCAGTCGAAGTCGGTGACCATGGCCATGCTCGCGTAGCAAATCTCCGCCTCGCGGGCGAGCTTGGCCTCGGGCAAATTGGTCATGCCGATCACCGAATAGCCGAGATTCTTGTAGGTGAGGCTCTCGGCGAGCGTGGAGAATTGCGGGCCCTCGATGCAGACATAGGTCCCGTCGCGAACGATCTGAATGCCTTCGGCGCGCGCAGCTTCCGCAAGATGGATGCGCAGGCGCGGGCTGACCGGATGGGCCATCGACACATGCGCGACGCAGCCTTTGCCGAAGAACGAGTTGGCGCGGTGATAGGTACGGTCGATGAACTGGTCGACCAGCACGAAGATGCCCGGCGGCAACTCCTCCTTGAATGAGCCGCAGGCAGAGAGCGAGATGAGGTCGGTGACCCCTGCCCGCTTCAGCACGTCGATATTGGCGCGATAGTTGATGTCGGTGGGCGACAGCCTGTGGCCCTTGTCGTGGCGCGACAGGAACACGATAGGAAGCCCATCGATGTCGCCGATTCTGAGCGGTGCGGACGGTTCGCCCCACGGACTCTTGATGCGCTCCTCGCGCACGTTCTTGAGCCCCGGCAGGTCGTAGAGCCCCGAGCCGCCAATCACGCCGAGCACTGCTTTGGTCATTAAGTTGTCCCCGCTCCTCGCCGGCTGCCGGATCTCACTCGCCGACCTTGATGTAGAACACCGCCCAGACCCAATGCGCGTGGTGCGTCTCGTCAGGCTTGAAGTCGGGCGCGCGCGTGTTGATCAGCCAAACCGGGCCTTGCTGGCCCAAGCCCAGCGGCACGCCATCGGCGAAGAGCGCGAGGATCCAGTCGGACGACTTGATGTCGTCGGGATCGAGCCAGCCGGTATAGCCGTTGACCGCGACGAACGTGGTCTTGACCTGTGCCGCCTCGAGATAGCCGAACACCTCGCGCAGCAACGGGCCGCTGAAGGTGGCAGGCTTGTCGAACTCGCGCGGCTGCGCCGTCACCGTCCCTTGCGGCAGCGAGAGCAGCGTCGCGCGGTCGAAGGCGAAGGCGTCCTTGAAGTCGATCTTCTGCAACGCGAGCAGACTGTCGCGCTTGGCATCGAGCGGATCGCGATTGGTCTTGCCGATCATGCCGCCGACCGTGAGCACGGTCATGTCCCGCGGCGGCGCGGGCTCGTGGGCGGCGAGCGCCGGCACGGCCGCGCATAACAGACAAAGGGCGAGTATTAGACTTCTCATGCCAATTCCTCTGTCATGCCCGCGAAAGCGGGCATCCAGTACCACACCGCCCCCGCCGTTCAATCACTGGCGGTGACTGGATCGTCCGCTTTCGCGGACGATGACTACGTTAAGTGGGAAAGTCACCCCCAAAGACAAGCTCAAGCGGTGTGAGCCGCGTCGCGGTGGTGCAGTCTAGCCCAAACGGTGCGCTTGGCGAGATACATGATCACGGCAAATACGAAGAGGTAGATCATCACCCGCAGGCCAGTCTTGTGGCGCTCCTCGAGCTTAGGCTCGGCCGCCCACATCAGATAGGCCGACACGTCGCGCGCGTAGTTGTCGAGCGTGGGCTTGGTGCCATCGGTATAGGTCACTGCGCCGTCGCTGAGCGGCGGCGGCATGGCGATCTGATGCCCGGGGAAGGCCTTGTTGTAGTGCATGCCGGGCGCAAGTTCGAATCCCTTGGGCGGGTCGGTGTAGCCGGTGAGGATCGCATAGATGTAGTCCGGGCCGCCCTCGCGCGCCTTGGCCATGACCGAGAGGTCGGGCGGCAGCGCGCCCTTGTTGAAGTTTCGCGCCTGTTGCTCGTTGGCGAAGGGCGATCGGAAATGGTCCGACGGACGCGCCGGACGCTGGAACATCTCGCCCTTCTCGTTAGGCCCGTCCGTCACTTGCGCCTGCGAGGCAATTTCCTCGACCTTCTTCGGCGAAAATTCCGGGCCGCCAGGCTCGCCGAGATTGCGGTAGGACAGGAGCCGCATCGAGTGGCAGTTGGCGCAGATGTTCCAATAGACCTCGAAGCCGCGCTGAAGCTGTGCGTCGTCGAACGTGCCGAATGGCTGCGAGAAGCTCCAGCTTTGATGCGCGATCTCAGGCGCGTGATTGCCGTTGTCCTGCGCCGAGGCCGCGGCGGGTACGAGTAGCGCAAGGAGGAATGCGAGGAGGCAGGACCGCATCACAGGACCTTCTCGCGCGCTCGCGCCCGCGCCGGAGGGTTTGGCGGCACTTTGCCCACCGGTTGCTCCGCGTCATAGCCGAGGACAGATTCGGTGATGCTTCCCGGCAGCGCGCGCGGCCGCTCGATCAGCCCGACCACTGGCATCACGATGAGGAAGAAGGCGAAATAATAGAAGGTGCAGATGCGCCCAAAGACGAGATAGGAGCCCTCGGGCGCCTGCGAGCCGAGATAGCCGAGTGCTACGCAGGTGATTACGAACGCCCAGAAGAACCATCTGTAGATCGGCCGGTAGCGCGTGGACCGCACCTTGGAGCTATCGAGCCAAGGCACGAAGAAAAGAATCGCGATCGACGAGAACAGCGCGATCACGCCGAGCAGCTTGTTCGGAATCGCGCGCAGGATCGCGTAGAACGGCAGGAAATACCATTCAGGCACGATATGCGGCGGCGTCTGCAGCGGGTTGGCTGGAATGTAGTTGTCGGGATGGCCGAGCAGGTTCGGCGCATAGAACACAAGCAAAGCGAACAGCAGCACGAAGACAACGAGCGCGAAGCCGTCCTTGATCGTGTAGTAGGGATGGAACGGCACGACATCGCGCGCCGTCTTCACTTCAATTCCCGTCGGGTTGTTGTTGCCGGGAATGTGCAGCGCCCAGATATGCAAGACGACGACGCCTGCGATGATGAACGGCAAGAGATAATGCAGGCTGTAGAGCCGGTTGAGCGTCGGCGCGCCGACCGAGAACCCGCCCCAGATCCATTGCACCAGGGTGGTGCCGAGGCCGGGGATCACCATATCGAGCGATGAGAACAGATTGGTGATCACCGTCACCGCCCAGAAGCTCATCTGCCCCCACACGAGCGAGTATCCCATGAAGGCCGTGGCGATCATCAAGAGGAGGATGAGTACGCCAAGGATCCACAGCACTTCGCGCGGCGCCTTGTAGGAGCCGTAATAGAGGCCGCGGAAAGTGTGGATGTAGACGGCAAGGAAGAACATCGACGCGCCGACCGCGTGGGTGTAGCGGAGCAGCCAGCCCCAGTTCACGTCGCGCATGATCTTTTCGACGCTGTCGAAGGCGCCTTCGGCGGTCGGCACGTAGTGCATGGCGAGCACGATGCCGGTGGCGATCTGCACGCCGAGCATGAAGGTGAGGATGCCGCCGAAGGTCCACCAATAATTAAGATTGCGCGGTGTGGGATAGGCGAGGAACTGATCGTGCGTCAGCCGCGCAACCGGAAGCCTCACATCGAGCCAGGCTCCGAAACGGCTGCCCGGTTTATAAGTCGAGGGATGGGCCATGATGGGCGCTAGCCGATCTTGATCTTGGTGTCCGAAGCGAAGGCGTAAGGCGGGATGGCGAGGTTCTGCGGCGCGGGGCCTTTGCGGATGCGGCCAGCGGTGTCGTATTGCGAGCCGTGACACGGGCAGAACCACCCGCCGAACTCTCCCTTGTAGTCGCCTACCGACTGCCCTTTCGGGATGCAGCCGAGATGGGTGCAGATGCCGATCATCACGAGCCAGGGCTCGCGGTCCTTGGCGGCGCGGTTCGCGTCATCGGCCAGCGCATCCTCGGGGAGATTGGCGTTGCGGGCAAGCTGGTCGGGCAGGTCGGAAAGCGGCGTGTCCTTGGCCTTGGCAATCTCGGTATCGGTGCGGTGGCGGATGAAGATCGGCTTGCCGCGCCACATCACGGTGATGGCCTGTCCCGCATCGACATGCGAGATGTCGACCTCGGTGGTGGCGAGCGAGAGCGCGGAGGCGTCCGGGTTCATCTGATCGAGCAAGGGCCAAAGCGCGGCAGCCGCGCCGATCGCAGCAAAGCCTCCCGCCGCGATCAGAATGACATCGCGCCGCGTCGGCTCCTCGTCGTCCATCAGGGAAGGATCAAAGGGAGTTTCGTTGTTGGCCATCGGGCCAAAAGCTCCTACGTCAGAGGCTTGAGAGGAAGCTCCCAAGCGACAACCGCATGTCAAAACGGCCGCGAAAGGGAGGCCAAAAGCTCCAGCCCCCCAGCCTTGCGGCCGTGCCCAAACCCAACGCGCCTTGGGGTTTGCCTCCCCCGGGGCCGCTGTCCGGCCTTCTTTTGCGTTGCTTTCTTGCATCAGGACCTGATGTTGTCCAGCACCGGTTTTGGTCAAATTGGCGCATTCGCTAAACTTCGAGAGAGGCCGCGATGTGGCATCGATTTGCACGGCGGACTTGTCGCGCTGCATGTGGCGGGCGATGGCATTGACCGCAAGGGCGCTAAGACGTAAGCGCCAGGCAGGATGGACCTACAAACTCCGAAACAGCCAAATGTGTCAGAGCCTTTGGACTCTGCGCTTGAGACAGGGAAGGAGCGCGCCCGCGCCTGGTTCGAGGAGCTGCGCGATCTCCTCTGCGCGAGCCTCGAGGCGATCGAGCACGCGGCAGAAGGACTGCCCGGCTGCGAGGAGAAGGAAGCCGGGCGCTTTGTTCAAAAGCCATGGACCCGCACCGATCATGCCGGCGGCGACGGAGGGGGCGGCGTCATGGAGATGATGTCCGGCCGCGTATTCGAGAAGGCCGGCTGTCACATCTCGGCTGTGCACGGCACTTTCGCGCCGGAGTTCGCTAAGCAGATTCCCGGCGCCGACGAGGACCCGCGCTTCTGGGCGAGCGGCATCTCGTTCATCGCACATCCCGTGAACCCGAATGCGCCGACCGCGCATATGAACACGCGCATGGTGGTGACATCTAAGGGCTGGTTCGGCGGCGGCGGCGACCTCACGCCAGTGCTCGCGCGCCGCCGCACGCAAGAGGATCGAGATTCACGCGACTTCCACGCGGCGATGAAGGCGGCCTGCGATGGCGAGAAGTCGGCCGACTACGCGCGTTTCAAGCGCTGGTGCGATGAATATTTCTATCTTCCGCATCGCGGCGAGATGCGCGGGATCGGTGGCATTTTCTTCGACTATCTCGATACGGGAGATTGGGAGGCAGATTTCTCCTTCACGCAGAAGGTCGGCCGCGCATTCCTTGAAATTTATCCAGAGATCGTCAGGCGCAATATCGCAACGTCGTGGACCGAGGCGGACCGCGAGGAACAGCTTGTGCGCCGCGGGCGCTATGTCGAGTTCAACCTGCTCTACGACCGCGGCACGATCTTCGGGCTTAAGACCGGCGGCAATGTCGAGGCGATCCTATCCTCCCTGCCCCCTCTGGTGCGCTGGCCTTAGCCCCTGATGCCGCCATACATGAAGGGCTGGGTGATGATCGGGGCTGAGTCCCGCTTCACTTCGATGACGACGCGCGTCTGGATCACCGGCGCATCGTAGGCGAGCCGCGCAGCGAGCAGGGCGAGCGCGGCGAGAAGCAGAAAAAGGACGATCTTCCTCAACATTGCGAAGCCTCCGAGCAGGTCGCGCATTTCCGCGCGTCGTGCTCGTGCTTAGGACTTCGCGGCTGAACTCAGCCTGAGGCTTCCGTTCATGTGACGTTTAACTGCGGTCGAGATTGTGATCGGGAGAGCCCACTTCGGGCTTGCCAAGCCCGTCCACTTCGCCCATGCTGCCAGGACCGGGCGCCCAAGGCTTTGGGCGCGGACTTGGACGACGGCAAGTGACTATCGCGCCTCAACAGAGCACGACCCTTTCCTGACATCTCAAGACGCCGAAGGAATCCCCTTTCGGGGGCGCCTTATGGCCCGTTTGTGTGAAACTTCAACGGGAAAGGAAATTCCCCATGGCTCGTGTCAATGGCACAGTGAAATTCTTCAATCATGCGCGCGGCTTCGGCTTCATTCAGCCCGAAGATGGCGGCAAGGACGTATTCGTGCATGCTTCCGCTCTCGAGCGGAGCGGCGTGCCCGCCCTCAACGAGGGCGACAAGGTCTCCTTCGAGATCGAGGACGACCGCCGCGGCCGCGGCAAGCAGGCCGCCAACGTCCAGCTCGCCAGCTAGGCGCGCCTGACCCGACTTTCATGACCGCCGGGCGTTCGCGCCCGGCGGTTTTCATTTATCCAGCTCGGCCATGTCATGCCCGCGAAAGCGGGCATCCAGTACCCACTTGTGTTCCTAGTTGCTGCCTACCGGGATTACTGGATCGCCCGGTCAAGCCGGGCGATGACACTGATAGGCGAGTCCATTCGTCCGAGGAGGGGCGTTTTACTTAACCTGTGATTCATTCTGACGGCTCTATTTTGCCAAAAAGCAGGTGCAAAACGTAATAATCCCAAATCACTGGGGCACCTCGCCCGCGCGTTGCGGGCCCTCTTCGGCTAACGGGACAAGACAATGACCAAAGGACTCTTTAAAGCCATCGCCGCGGCGGCGCTGGTCGGCACACTCGCGCTGTCGATGCCCGCGCCGGCAGAGGCCGGCCACGGCAATGCCGTTGGCGCAGGCCTGCTCGGCTTCGGTATCGGCGCTGTGGTGGGAAGCGCGCTGACGCCATCCACCGTCTATGTGGCTCCCCCACCGCCTCCGGCCTATTACGGCCCGGCGGCCTACGGGCCGCCGCCATGGAGCCCGGCCTGGTACCGCTATTGCCGCAACATCCACGGCCCGTATTTCAACCCGAGCACGGGCTATTTCCAGGCGGCTGACGGCGGCTGGTATTTCTGCAGATAGCCCATAGGTTTCTGCGGAAAACAGGCAGGCGTCTATTCCGTACCCACATTTTCACCCACGGCGACCTAAAAGCCGCCGTGGAGTGATCGTCTTTTGCGGTGTAGCTTTGCCATGAACTACGCACCACGCTGTCCGAGCTGCAAACTCTCAATCATCGAGATCGACCACTACGGCGAACGGCTCCTTGGCTCCATTAGTGCAACAGCGTCATCCAAAGAATATTGCCAGAAGGCCATCTCAGCTCCGACTCCAAGGAAGTCGTAAAGCTGAGCATGGGGGTGGTAGCGACACTGGCCGCTCTTGTGCTTGGGCTTTTGGTCGCGAGCGCGAAGAGTACCTATGACGCACGTGAGAGTGAAATCAATCAGATCACCGCTAACGTCATCCTGCTCGATAACTTGCTTGCGAAATATGGAGAGGAAGCTCAAGCCGCGCGAGCCTCGCTGCGTCAAGCAATTCCACCCGTGGTCGATAGAATCTGGAAAGAAGGGCAATCGGTGCCTCTGCAGGCTTCGCCATTCAAGGCTGCGGCTGAGGGCGAAGCCTTCTATCAGAGGGTTCAGGAGCTTCAGCCAAGCAACGACATCCAACGCGGACTTCAAGCGCGGATAATTCAGGTTACCAATGATCTGATGCAATCGCGATTCCTGTTATTTTCGCATCTCGGTAGCTCGATTCCCGTTCCCTTTTTGGCGGTGCTACTGCTCTGGCTGATAATATTGTTCATCGGCTTTTCTCTTATGGCGCCTGCAAACACGACGACCTTGGCGTCGCTTGTCATCTGTGCGCTGTCAGTCTCCGGGGCAATCTTCCTTATTCTGGAACTCAATCAACCCTTCTCTGGGCTTATGGTGATCCGAAGCGAACCTCTTCTACACGCGTTGCCTCCACTCGGTTCGTAGTGGTCCCACAACATCGGCCGCACCTTGCAAGCAGCCGATAAGATCTGGATGTCCGCTTTGGGTCATTAGCGGACAAAGTGACAAGCCCGCGCCATGTCCGCTTTACCCCCAAAAGCAGACTCGTTTCATCATCGGTATCGATGTCTGCTAAGTGCCATAAGCGGACATGGGAACCCGCAACGGTCGGCCCGTGGTCAGCGTTGCGTGCCTAGTGTGCGAGATATTCTATCAACAGGGCGAGCAAGAATATCGCGGCCAGGAAAGAGAACCTGAACAAGAAACTATAAAGATCATCCATGTGAACCTTCCTTGAACGTGGCTCACCCGCACGGGGAGATCGGTCGTCCAGATTCGGACCCCAATCGGACCCCAAAGATGACCAGGAGTTTTCGCTCATCGCAGCTTGGATAATTAATACGGGTTCTGCGAACTGCTAGTTGCGGGCGACTCGGTGTTGGACTGCGCTGTGTTCGGT
>Ga0207708_10004274_pt1 | contig 10523 bp, 11 predicted proteins | sample KBSK5101metaG_FD_184340 | JGI IMG/M metagenome (GOLD analysis project Ga0207708, IMG submission 184340) | Corn, switchgrass and miscanthus rhizosphere microbial communities from Kellogg Biological Station, Michigan, USA - KBS K5-10-1 metaG... | ecosystem: Host-associated > Plants > Roots >...
GGCTTCCTGCTCGCCACCCTGTCGCTCGACGGCGTGCTCAAGACCGCCGCCGCGATCACGCTGGTCGCGCCGCTGCTCGTGCTCGCCGTGCCGATCCTCGACACGTCGTTCGTGGTGCTCAAGCGGCTCAAGTACGGCCGGGCGCCGTGGCGCGCGGACCACAACCACTTCTACCACCGCTTCATGCGCATCGGCTTCTCCCAGCGCCGCACCGCCGCCTACCTGCACGTGTGGGCCGGGACGATGGCCGCCTACGCGCTGCTGGCGCGCTTCGTGCCGCCGCGCCCGCGCGGCGACTGGGACCTGCAGAACTCGCTGCTGCTGGCCGGCGCCGGCCTGCTCGTGATCGGCGGCTCGGTCTGGATGGTCTACTCGCTGGAGATCCTCAAGAGCCGCCACCTGCACGCGGTCGGGCTGCGCCGCTTCGGCCAGGACGCCGTCGCGGACGGGATCGAGGGCGACACCGAGACGGCCGTCGAGCGCACGCTCGAGGCCAAGGCCTCGTAGCTAGCCGGCCTCCGGCGGCGGCGGGAGCTCGGGCAGGATCTCCGGCAGGACGGCGATCGGGTCGGCCGAGGCGCGGCAGTTGTCGCGCTCGGAGCGCTCGGCCACCGCGTGGCGGCCGTCGGCGCAGGCGATCACGTACCACGACCCGCGCTTGAGGCCTGCGGGGACGTGCAGCATCGCCGTGATCGTGCGCGAGCGGCCGGCCCGCAGCGCCGCCACCGGCACCGAGGAGAGCCGCACGTCGCCGCCGCGCACGCGGTCCCGGGAGAGCACGTAGCGCGTGTGCGAGGCGCCGGCGCGGCGGTTGCCGGCGTTGCGGATCCTCGTCGGCAGGATCAGCTCGCCCGGCGAGGCGGCGCGCGCCTGCGTCCCGACGGAGGCGACGCGGAGGTTCGGGCCCGGCGCGAGCGCGACGGCGCCGGCGGCGAGCAGCGCGGCGGCGATCACGCGGCCACCGTCGTCCCCGGCAGCGCGAGCTCCAGCAGGTCGCGCGGATCGCGCCGCACGCGGTCGGCCAGCGCGCCCGGCGGCTTGGGCTCGAAGGCGATCGCGCGCTCGTCGGAGAGCAGCTGCAGCCGGCCCTCGCGCACGAGCAGCTCGTCGACGCCGCCCAGCGGGCCCTCGAACATCGACCACACCGGCGTGCCGAGCACGGCCGCCTCGCGGTTCATCGTGCCGCCGGCGGACACGAGCACGTCGGCGAGCGCGACCAGGCTGCGGCCGTCGACCGTGCGCTCGGGCACGACCACGCGCTCCAGGCCGAGCGCGTGCACGCCGGCGCGCTGCTCGTCCGTGCGGGCCAGCACGACGGTGTGCACCCGCGGGTCCTCGGCGGCGCGGCGCAGCACGCGCGCCAGCAGCGGCGTCTCGGAGCCGCCCAGGTAGAGCGCGTAGGACGGCGCGGTGCGGACGACGTTGAGCACCTCCGCGCCCTCGACCCCGAGCTGGGCGAGCACGCCGCGGTCGGGCTCGAAGTCCGACAGGTAGTACTCCTCCTTCAGCCCCGGGTAGCGGATCAGCTTGCTGCCCTTGGCGCCGTAGCGGGCGAGCCGCTCGGGCGGGATCGCCTCGGGCACGAGCACGCGGTTCGCGAGCCGGCAGTTGACGTTGTGCTGGGTCGCCGCCCACTCGTAGTCGAACATCGTGCTGTTGGGGATCCGCAGCAGCCGCGAGACGACCGGCACGTCGGTCGAGCCGTGGGCGAGCGCGCGGTCGAAGCGCTGCCTGCGGGCCCAGCCGAGCAGCTTGCGCACGCGGTCACCGGCGGCGAGCGCCTTGTCGCGGCGGCGCACCCCGCCGTAGCGGCCGACCACGAGATGCGGCCGGCCCCAGTCCTCCAGGAGCTCGACGGTGTGCGACAGCGGCCGCGCCGTCAGCAGCACGTCGTGACCGGCGGCCTCGAGGCGCTCGACGAGCGGCCGCAGCACGATCACGTGCGCCGTGTTGGTGAAGTCGACCCAGATCCGCACGGCGGTGACGTCTAGCATGCCGCCCGGAATGAAGGCCTTCGTGACCGGCGGCGCCGGCTTCATCGGATCCAACCTCGTCGACGCCCTGATCGCGCGCGGGGACACGGTCGAGGTGCTCGACGACCTCTCCACCGGCAAGGCGTCCAACCTCGAGGGGGCGCTCGCCGCGGGCGCCGTCCTGCACGAGGCCGACCTCCGCGACGGCGAGCGCCTGGCGGAGCTCGTCGCGGCCGCCGCGCCCGACGTCGTCTTCCACCTCGCGGCCCAGATCGACGTGCGCCGGGCGGTCGCCGACCCGGGCTTCGACGCGCAGGTCAACGTCGGCGGCACGATCAACGTGCTCGAGGCCGCGCGCCGCGCCGGCGTCGCGCGGATCGTCAACTCCTCGACCGGCGGCGCGATCTACGGCGACGCGCCGGTCATCCCGACCCCGGAGGACCACCCGGCGGCGCCGATGGCGCCCTACGGGCAGAGCAAGCAGGCCGCCGAGGGCTACCTCGGGCTCTACGCGCGCCTCTACGGCCTGTCGGCGGTCTCGCTGCGCTACGCGAACGTCTACGGCCCGCGCCAGGACCCGCACGGCGAGGGCGGCGTGGTGGCGATCTTCTGCGGCAGGCTCGCCGAGGGTGGGACGCCGGTCGCCTTCGGCGACGGCCTGCAGACGCGCGACTACGTCTACGTGGGCGACGTCGTGGCGGCCAACCTCGCCGCCGCGGACTCGGACTGGGAAGGCGCTTGCAACGTCGGCACGGGCACCGAGACGACCGTGGTCGAGCTCGCGGACGCGCTGCGCGCCTTCGGCAACGGCACCCCGTTCGAGCTCTCCTACGCCCCGGCCCGGACCGGCGAGATCCAGCGCAGCGCCGTCGATCCGGCGCTGGCGGGCGAGGTCCTGGGCTGGCGCGCGCAGGTCGGGCTCGCCGAAGGGCTCGAGCGCACGCTCGCGACCGTCCGCGCCTGAGCGCGACGATCGGGGCAGGGGCCCCGCCGCGGCCGCCGAATCTCCCGATTGGGAAGCCCGCATCGCGGGGAAACCACGCGCCGAGGCGTTCTCATGCGCGACACCGCAACACTGACCCTTCCGGACCACCACCGCATGGCGCGCGCCTTCCTGGCGCTCACCGACGATCCCGCGCTCGAACCGGCCCGGCGATCGCTCCTCAAGGCCCTCGCCGCCGTCGCCGCCGTCCTCGTGCTCGCGCTCGCCGCGCCGATGACGTGGCTGGCCCCGGCGCCGCCGGTGACGCCGAGCAAGGTGGGCGACCAGCCCGCCGCCACGCTCGGCAACTCCAAGGCCGCGCTGGCGGCCGACGACGAGGACGCAGACGGCGGACACTGATGCCCTCCCGGCCGGGTCGTGAGACCGTGGGCGGGGAGTCGACGGTGGCGGAGCCGCCGCCGTGGGAGCGCGCCGGCGCCGCTCGCGAACGGCCCACCTGGGGTCTCGTCGAGGGTGACGCGATCGCGCCCGGGCGCACCGTCCTGCGCCAGATCGGCGGCGGGCGCCGCTACGAGGTCTTCCTCGTCTGGGACGCCCAGCGCCTGTCGGTGCTGGTGGCCAAGGTCCTGCGGCCCGACCACGCCACGGACGCCGTCGCGCTGCGCGACCTCGTCCGCGAGGGCGACCTGCTCGCCCGGATCTCGCACCCCGTGGTGGTCCGCGGCTTCGACACCGCGGGCGGCGGGCCGTTCCCGCACCTGCTGCTCGAGCACCTCGAGGGCCCGACGCTGCAGGCGCTGCTGGACCGTCACGGCCCCGTCGGGCTCGAGCAGCTCCTGCCGCTCGGGATGCACGTCGCGGCGGCGCTGCACTACCTCGCCCACGAGGGCGTCGTGCATCTCGACGTCAAGCCGGACAACCTCGTGATGGGCGCGCCGCCGCGGCTGATCGACTTCAGCGTCTCGCGCGGGCTGATCTCCGCCGGGCGGCTCTCCAAGCCGGTCGGGACCGACGCCTACATGGCCCCGGAGCAGTGCGACCGCACGCGCGGCGAGATCGGCCCGCCCGTGGACGTGTTCGGGCTCGGCGCGACGATGTTCCGCGCGATGACCGGCGGGCCGCCGTTCCCGCGCGCCCAGGGCGCCGGGCGCTCGCCCGACATGGCGATCCGCTTCCCGCAGCTCTCGCGCGCGCCGGCCGCGCTGCCGCGCCGCACCCCGCCCGCGCTGGCCGAGCTGCTGGAGTCGATGCTCGCCCCGGCGCCCGGCGACCGCCCGACGGCCGCGCAGGTCGTCGCCGCGCTCGAGCCCGTCGTCGCGGAGCTGCCGCGGCGGCTCGTGCTCGGCCGCCGCCGCGGCCTGCGCCGCTAGCGCCGCTACCTTCGTCGGCGTGCTCACGTTCCTCGGCCTGTCCGTGCTGTTGATCCTCACGCCGGGGCCGAACCAGGCGCTGCTGACCAGCCGGGTGCTGAGCGGGGGCCGCCGGGCCGGCCACGCCGCCGTGCGCGGCCTGGCCGCCGGGATGGCCGTGCACGTGGCGGCCGCGACGATCGGCCTGTCGGCGCTGCTGGCCTCCTCGGCACAGGTGTTCGGCGTCGTGAAGCTGCTCGGCGGGCTCTACCTGCTGTGGCTCGGGATCGCCGCGATCGCCCGTGCCCGCCGGCCCGCCGAGGCCGAGGCCCCGGCGCGCACGGGCGGCTCGCCGTTCCGCGACGGGCTGCTGAGCATGACGCTGAACCCGAAGGTCGGCGTCTACTTCGTCGCGGTCGTCCCGCAGTTCGTCGCGCCCGGGCCGGGCGCGTCGCTGCGGGTGGCGCTGCTGCTCGTGATCTACGGCGCGCTGTGCCTGGTGTTCTGGACCGGCTTCGTGGCCGGCCTCCACCACGCGCGCGAGCTGGTCCGCCGCCCGCGCGTGCGCGCCTGGACCGAGCGGGTGACGGGCGCCGCGCTGATCGGGCTCGGCGCCCGCCTGGCCGCCTAGCCGCCCTGCGAGTGCGGCACGACGCACTCGGCGGCGCCCTCGGCGACGTTGCCGGCGACGTCGGTCGCACGGGCGGTGAGCGCGTACGTGCGCGCCCGGCCCCGCTCGGCCTTCTCGGCGCGGACCGCGATCGTGCCGCCGTCCACCGTCACGTCGCCGCCGGTCGCGTCCGCGGTGAGCGAGGCCACGCCCGAGCCCTCGTCGCTTGCCGTCACCTGCGCGACGGTCACCATCCGCCCGTTCGGCGGCCACAACGAGCACGCCGGCGGGAGCCCGGCGATCCTCGGCGGCGTGCGGTCGATCCGCACGGTGTGCGTCTGCGGGGTCTCGCGGTTGCCGAAGCGGTCCTCGGCGTAGTAGCTGACCGTGGTCTCGCCCTCGGCGGTCACGACCAGCTCGGCGACGCGGGACGCATCCTGCTCGCCCGCCAGGTCCCAGGTGCCGCTCTGCGCCCCGGTCATCTCGACGTGCAGGTTGCGCAGCCCCGAGTTCGAGACGTTGTGCCCGTCGCTCGCCGCGATCCGCAGCGCCACGTCGTCGCGGTTCCATCCCGCCGCGTTCGGCGCGGGCCGGCGCGTCAGCGCGGACACCGGCGGCTTGGTGTCGCTCGCCGGCGTGGCCTGGTCGGAGGCGGCGCGGTCGCGGATCTTCTCCCAGTAGCCGGCGTAGGCGCCGTAGACGCCGTCGTCGACCATTCGCAGCAGCAGGTCGTCGCTGCGCTGCTGATCGCCGCGCCAGTTGCTGCTGCCGGCGTACACGACCTTCGTCCGGCGCCCGGTCCGGGTGCTGATCGCGTCGACGAGCCAGAACTTGCTGTGCACGATCACCTGCGGCTGGGCGGCGCTCAGGCGGCGCAGGAAGAACGGCCGCACGCGGATCCCCTCGCTCGCCAGGCCGGCCACGATGTCGCCGTCGAGGTTCGTGGCGATCACGTCGATCTCGCAGCCCGCCCGATGCAGCTCACCGAGCTTGCCCACGATCACGGCGCGCTCGCTGCGGAACGCCATGTTGGCGACGCGGATCAGCCCGCGGCCGGAGGCGGAGCCGCCCTCGGAGCAGTCGATCTCGTCCATCCGGTCGACGATCGTGTCGTCCACGTCGCGGGTGGCCTGGAAGCGCGGCGAGATGAAGATCGTGTTCGGGCCGTCGTCCGGTGCGGTCACGTCGTAGTCGTCCGTGCGCACCTGCGCCTGCAGGTCGGCGAAATACTTGTCGTACGCCTGGTAGAGCGGGCCGTCGCCGTCGATCTCGACCATGTCGTTGTAGTAGGTGAGCTGGCTCGGGGAGAGGAAGTTCTTCGAGGTCTGCAGCACGACCTGCTCGCGGCCGTCCGCGAGCCGGGAGAACGTGAAGAACTTGTTGTGCATCAGGCTTGGGGGGTCGACGTTCGCGATGCACGAGTTGAAGAAGCCGGGCGCGCCGCACACGACGACCCGGTCGGCGCCGATCATGCGGACGAGGTCGATCACGGTCGCCTGGGTGCGCTCGTCGCCGTCGATGACGCCGCGGACGTCGACCTCGCGCAGGTGGGCCGCGATCAGCGCGTCGGCGATCGGGCGCGAGTTGAAGTCGCGGAACGTGAAGCGCAACTGCTCGTGCGCGGGGGTCGCGTTGATGAGCGTGACCACCCGGTTGTCGAGCGAGAGGTCCGCCGTCCGCGACGTGCCCGGGTCCTGGAACAGGGTGTGGTAGCCGATCGCCGCCGATGCGGGCGGCGCTGCCGCCGCGAGCGCGCACAGCGCCGCGGCGAGGATGAGGGATGGGCGGGAAAGTCGCATGACGTACCTCCGGTGGTGCAATGCCGATGCCCGCAGCCTCCGCCCCGGCCGCCCGCCGGGCCACCCCCTGCGGTGTGAGCGCGTCACCCCTGCCGGCCGCGGCGGGCCGGCCGCCCGGACTCAGTGCGCGACGGTGCCCGACTCGATCGCCCGCCGCGCGAGCTCGGCGCGCTTGCGGTTCTGCGGCAGCTCGCCGACCCCGAAGCGGTCGAAGAGCACCTGCAGGTGGCTCTTGACGGTGTCGATGCTCAGGAACAGCGTCTCGGCGATCTCGCGGTTGGAGGCGGCACCCGCGAACGGGTCCTCGAGCAGCGGGCGGCAGAGCGCGAGCAGCACGCGCCGCTGGGCCTCCGAGAGCTCCGGCCGCACGTGCTCCTTCGTGCTCTCCGTCGGCGTCAGCACCGGCTCCGCCGACCGGAACAGCAGCCGCGTGTGCCCGACGGCGAGCTCATCGCCGTCCATGAGCCGCGTGCGCCCGCGCACGCGATGTCCGTTCACGAACGATCCGTTGCGCGAGAGCCCGTCGTCGACGAGCGTCCAATGGCCGCCCGCGCGCTCGAGGATGGCGTGCACGCGGGAGACCTCGGTGTCCCACGGCAGCGCGATCTCGCACGCCGGGCCACGACCGATGTGCACCAGCGGCGGCTCGTCCGTGAGCGCCACGATCCGCTGGCGGTGCTCGCCGTCGCGGAACAGCACGAACGGGGTGCCGGCGCGCTGGGCCGCCAGCCGGTCGACGACCTCGCGGGCGGACTCGGGACGCAGCGCCGGGGAAGGCTGGGCTTCCACGACGCAACTCTAGTTGTCGGTGGGGCTACGCGATAGCGGCGGGCGACCCGAGCTGCGCGTACAGCGGGTAGCGGTCGGCGATCGCGCTCACGCGCTCGGCCAGCTCCCCCTTCGCGCCGTCGAAGCCGGGCTGCAGCGCGCGGGCGATGATGTCGCCGATCTCCGCGAAGTCCTCGGCCTGCAGCCCGCGCGTGGCGAGCGCGCTCGTGCCGACGCGCAGGCCCGACGAGACGGCCGGCGGGCGCGGGTCGAAGGGCACCGCGTTGCGGTTGACGGTGATCCCGACGTCGTGCAGGCGGTCCTCGGCCATCTGGCCGTCGAGCTCGGACTCGCGCAGGTCGACGAGCACGAGGTGCACGTCGGTGCCGCCCGTGAGCACGTTGACGCCGCTGCCCGCGCCGAGCAGCTTCTCCGCGACGGCCTTCGCGCCCTCGACCGTGCGCTGCTGGCGCTCGCGGAACAGCTCGGTGCCGGCGATCCTCAGCGCGACCGCCTTGCCCGCGATCACGTGCTCGAGCGGCCCGCCCTGCTGGCCGGGGAAGACCGCGGAGTTGATCTTCTTCGCGAACTCCTCGCGGCACAGGATCATGCCGCCGCGCGCGCCGCCGAGCGTCTTGTGGATCGTGGTCGTGACGACGTCGGAGTACGGCACCGGGTTCGGGTGCAGCCCCGCGGCGACGAGGCCGGCGAAGTGCGCCATGTCGGTCATCAGCAGCGCGCCGACGTCGTCGGCGATCGCGCGGAAGCGCTCGAAGTCCAGGAAGCGCGGGTAGGCCGACCAGCCGGCGAGGATCAGCTTCGGCTTGCGCTCATGCGCGATCCGCTCGACCTCGTCCATGTCGATCAGGCACGTCTCGCGGTCGACCTCGTAGGGCGCGATGTCGTACAGGCGCCCGGACACGTTGATCTTCATGCCGTGCGAGAGGTGGCCGCCGTGCGGCAGCGCGAGGCCGAGGATCGTGTCGCCGGGCTGCAGCAGCGCGTGGTAGACGGCCGTGTTGGCCTGCGCGCCCGCGTGCGGCTGCACGTTCGCGTGCTCGGCGCCGAACAGCGCCTTCGCGCGGTCGATCGCGAGCTGCTCGATCACGTCGACGTGCTCGCAGCCGCCGTAGTAGCGCTTGCCGGGATAGCCCTCCGCGTACTTGTTGGTCAGCACGCTCCCCTGGCACTCGAGGATCGCCTGCGGCACGAAGTTCTCCGACGCGATCATCTCCAGCGTGCGCTGCTGGCGCACCAGCTCCCGGTCCAGGGCCTCGGCGACCTCGGGATCGACGTCGGAGAGGGGGCGCTCGAAGTAGTCGGGCTGCAGGTCGGTCATCGGCGAGCTCCAGGTTCGAGAGGGGCTCCTGACCGTACCACCGGCGTGGGCGGGAACCGGCGCTCAGGCCTCGTCGGCGGCGCGCTCGATCTCGTGCTCGGGAACGGCGCCCTCGCGCAGCACGGCCCAGATTCCGTCGAGCTCGAAACGGCGCAGATCCACGACCGTCGAGGGCGTGCCGGCCAGATCGCCGCCGTCGAGCACGAGGTCGGCGCCGCGGCGGATGTCCTCCGGGACCTCCTCGAGCCGGTGCGCGTCGTAGCCGCCGGAGACGTTGGCCGAGCTCTGCATCACGGGCCAGCGCATGCCGGCCAGCGCCTCGATGTCCGGGCCGAGCGCCGGCACGCGCAGGCCGAGCGTGTGGACGTCGCCCCCGCCGGCCCCGCAGGCGAGCGGGTAGCGGCGCAGCGGGTTGGGCAGCAGCGCGGTGATGCCGCCGGGCATCAGCCGCGACAACAGCGTGCGCGTGCGCGGCTCGAGCTCGGGCAGCGCGGCGAAGGCCAGCTCGAGGTCGAAGAACATGATCGCCGAGGGCTTGCCGGGACTGCGTCCCTTGAGCGCGTAGAGGCGCTCGACGGCCTCGCGCGTGTCGGGCTCGCAGGCGAGCCCGTAGACGGTGTCGGCCGGGAAGACGGCCACGCCGCCGACCGCGATGCAGCGCGCGAACGTCTCGGCGTCGGCGGGTCCGAGCATCAGCGCCTCCCCACCACGACGCGCTCGATGCCGGCGAGGTCCGCCACCGCCTGCGTGTCAGCGAAGCCCGCGGCGGCGACGATCTCCGCGACCGCGCCGCCCTGGCCGAAGCCGACCTCGAGCGCGAGCAGCCTCGCGCCGGCCGCGGAGGCCTGCGGGGCGAGGCGGCGGATCAGCGACAGCCCGTCCGCGCCCGCGTAGAGCGCCATCGCGGGCTCGTGGCGGGTGATGTCGGGGGCGAGCGCGGCGCGGTCGCCGTCGGCGACGTAGGGCGGGTTGGAGAGGACGGCGTCCAGCTGGCCCTCGACCGGCTCGAGCAGGTCGCCCTCGAGCAGCTCCACCTCGAGCGCGAGCCGCTGCGCGTTGGCGCGCGCGACCGCGAGCGCCTCGGGGCTGGCATCGGTGGCGACCACGTCGAGATCGGGGCGCTCGGCCTTCAGCGCCAGCGCCACCGCGCCCGAGCCCGTGCCGACGTCGGCCACGCGCGCGCCGCGCGGCAGCCCGAGCGCGGCCTCGACCAGGTGCTCGGTCTCCGGGCGCGGGATCAGCACACGGCCGTCGACGAGCAGGTCGATCGTGCGGAAGCCCTTGGTGCCGAGGATGTAGGCGACGGGCTCGCGCTGCGCGCGGCGCATCGCGTAGCCCTGGAAGCGGCGCGCCTGCTCGGGCGTGAGCCCGCGGCCGGGGTCCGAGACGATCACGGCGCGGTCGACGCCCATCGCGTCGGCGAGCAGCAGCTCGGCGTCGAGGCGGGGCGTGTCGCAGCCGGCGGCGGTGAGCGCGATCAGCGCGCTGTCGAGCGCGTCGCGGACCGAGGTCTGGGCGAGGGGTGTCCGAGCCACCCGCCCCAGTGTGACAACTCGCTATGCGGGCGCCGCGCGCTTGGGCAGCGCGAGCTGCGCGGCGAGCGCCACGCCCAGCATCGCCAGGCCGATCACGATCCACAGCGGCTCGAGGTAGAGCAGGATCACCGAGCCGGCGCCGGCCAGCAGCCGCAGCGGCAGCCGCACGGGCCCGCGCAGCCAGCCGCCGAGCGCGACGCCGAGGCC
>Ga0207708_10004276_pt1 | contig 10518 bp, 6 predicted proteins | sample KBSK5101metaG_FD_184340 | JGI IMG/M metagenome (GOLD analysis project Ga0207708, IMG submission 184340) | Corn, switchgrass and miscanthus rhizosphere microbial communities from Kellogg Biological Station, Michigan, USA - KBS K5-10-1 metaG... | ecosystem: Host-associated > Plants > Roots >...
TCCCGCCTACTACAAGTGGACGCAGTGGCTCTTCCTGCAGCTGTTCCACGCCGGGCTCGCGTACAAGAAGCGCGCGGCGGTGAACTGGTGCCCCAAAGACAAGACCGTGCTCGCCAATGAGCAGGTGATCGACGGCCGCTGCGAGCGCTGCGACACGCCGGTCGAGCAGCGCTTTCTCGACCAGTGGTTCTTCCGGATCACCGATTTTGCCGAGCGGCTGCTCGCCAATCTCGACCACATCGATTGGTCCAACTCCACCAAGCTGCTCCAGCGCAACTGGATCGGCCGGAGCGAGGGCGCCGAGCTGATCTTCGAGACGCCGAGCGGCCCGAAGATCAACGTGTTCACGACCAGGCCCGACACCGTGTTCGGGGCGACCTACCTCGTGCTCGCGCCGGAGCATCCGCTCGTCGACGACCTGACCGCGAACGAGCAGCGCAGCGCGGTGAGGGCGTATCAGCGCGAGGTGCAGTCGAAGGACATCGTGTCGCGCCGCGTGGGCGACAAGACCAAGACCGGCGTGTTCATCGGGTCGTACGCGCGGAATCCGGCGACGGGCGAGGCGGTCCCGATCTGGATCGCCGATTACGTGCTCATGGAGTACGGCACCGGCGCCATCATGGCGGTGCCGGCGCACGACAAGCGCGACTTCGAGTTCGCCACGCAGTTCAAGCTGCCGATCGTGCAGGTGGTGGCGGTTCCGGGCGAGACGCTTCCGATCGTATCAGAAGAAGGGACGCTCATGAACTCGGGGGCGTTCGACGGCGTGTCGTGCCTCGAAGGCGCGCGCAAGATCGTCGCCTGGCTCGCCGAGCGGAAACTCGCGACGCCGCGCGTGCAGTACCGGCTGCACGACTGGTGCATTTCGCGCCAGCGCTACTGGGGCCCGCCGATCCCGATCATCTATTGCGAGCAGTGCGGCGTCGTGCCGGTGCCGGAGAAAGATCTGCCGGTCGAGCTGCCGCTGATCGAGGACTTCCGGCCCGACGACACCGGCGTCAGCCCGCTCGCGCGCCACGAGGAGTGGTACTTCGTGCCGTGCCCGCAGTGCGGCCAGCGCGCGCGGCGCGAGACCGACGTCTCCGACACGTTCCTCGATTCGGCCTGGTATCACCTGCGCTATCCGTCGACCGAGTTCACCGACCGGCCGTTCGATCCCGCGCGCAGCAAGCGCTGGCTACCGGTCTCGAGCTACATCGGCGGCAACGAGCACGCCGTCTTACATCTCCTGTACGCGCGCTTCATCAACCTCGTGCTGCAGGATCTGAAGCACGTGCCGTTCGAGTCCCCCTATCCCAAGTTCCGCGCGCACGGGCTGATCGTGAAGGACGGCGCGAAGATGTCGAAGTCGCGCGGCAACGTCGTGGTGCCCGACGCCTACATCCAGCAGTGGGGCGCCGACACGTTCCGCATGTACCTCATGTTCCTCGGCCCCTTCCAGGAAGGCGGCGATTTCCGCGACGAAGGCATCGTCGGGATCCGGCGGTTCCTCGAGAAGGTATGGTGGTTGGTCCAGACCGGTGTGGCGCAGGGGCAATCACAGGCTGCCGCACCCGCCGTTCAGCAAAAGCTCCATCGCACGATTCAGCGAGTCAGCGCCGACACCGAGGCATTGCATTACAACACGGCGATCGCCGCCATGATGGAATACGTGAACGCTCTGCGGGACACGGGAAACGGGACACGGGAAACGATCGAGCCCCTCGTGATCATGCTTGCCCCCTATGCCCCGCATATCGCCGAGGAGATGTGGGAGGTGCTCGGTCATCAGTCGTCGGTTTTCAGTGCGTCCTGGCCGGCGTACGACGAGAAGCTTGCGTCGGCGGGCGACGTGGAGATCGCCGTGCAGGTCAACGGCAAGCTCCGCTCGCGCCTGACGGTGGCGCGCGGCATGACGCAGGATGAAGTGATGAAGATCGTCTTATCGGATCCGGCGGTGCAGAAGTTCGTCGACGGACAGAAAGTGAAGAAGGTGATCTACGTGCAGGATCGCCTGGTGAACCTCGTCGTCTAAAGAACTTTCGCGATCAAATCGCCGACGAAGTAGCCCACCCCGGCGACTCCCACGCCGACGACGAACATGTCGATCCCGCTGCGGATCACGCCGCGGCCGGTGAAAAAGCTGCGCGCCGCGCCGACCGCGAAGTGCGACAGCATCGCGATCGCGAAGGCCAGCCAGATCGCCGCGCGTCCCTGGAGCACCAGAAACGGAAACACCGGGATGAACGCGCCGACCGCCGTCGCGACGCCCGTGATCCAGCCCTCGCGAAACGGCGTCGCGTGCGCCTCGCCGATCTTCAGCTCCTCGCGCACCTGCTCGTCCAGCGCGCGCGCCGGATCGCGCATCATTTCCTCGGCCATGCGCCGAGCGGTGCGCGGATCCACACCCTTGGTCTCGTACTGCAGCGCCATCTCTTCCATTTCTACTTCAGGCATCAGCCGGATCTCTTCCTTCTCCATCGCGATCTCGTGCGCGTAGACCTCCTGCTCGCTCTTGGCCGCGAGATACCCGGACGATCCCATCGACAGCGCGTCGGCGATCATCCCGGCGACGCCCGAGATCAGAATTACGTGCGGCTGCACCGCCGCGCCGATCACGCCTGCCACAAGCCCGAAGTTGGCCGTGAGGCCATCGTTGAAGCCGTACACGACATTGCGCAGGAATCCGCCCGATCCCGTCTTGTGCCACGGCTCGGCGCCTTTGCCGGCGAGGTCGGCCAGCGTGCCCGCATGCGCCGCCGATTCCTTGGCGAGCTGGAGCGACACCTCCTGCGCGTCGGCCTGGGTCGATTCCTTGTGAAGGTTGAGATAGCCTTTCACTTCCTGCCCCTCTTCGCGCAGCAGCATCGGCAGGAGATAGCGCGTCCCGAAGCGGCGCCCGAACCAGGCGCGCAGCTTGGCGTTCACCGACGGCCGGGCCTGCGTGACCCGGTGGCCGTGCTCGGCGAGCAGCTTGCTCCACATCTGCACGTGGCGCTCTTCGACTCCGGCCAGCTTGATGTAGACGTCTTTCCGGTGGGGGTCTGTCTCCTGGCCGGCCAGCGCCAGATAGAGGAAGGCTGCGTCAGCCTCGTCCTGCCAATGATGGAGCCACTGTTTCACGTCGGCGGTGGGCATGCGGCAAGTTACTCCCTCGCAACGCCTTATGGAACCATGCGTTTGCCTAGGACCAACCCGCGACCTTCTACGTAGTTATGGCATCTAACTTTTTGGACATGACAGTGGCTCTCGCCGTTCCAGACGTCTTGGTCGCCCAGGCACAAGCTGGAGATGAAGCCGCGCTCGAAGCTCTGTTTAGAGCCTTCGAAGTGCCGGTCTACAACCTCGTCCGCCGGATGCTGCGGCGGCCCGAGGACGCCGAGGATGTGCTGCAGGAGACGTTCCTCGAGGTGGTGCGCAACATCAAGCAGTATCGCGGCGAGGGACATCTCTGGGGCTGGGTCAGGAAGATCGCGTCGACCAAGGCGCTGATGCGGATCCGGCGCGATCAGATTCGGGCGACCGAAGAGCTGGACGACGAGCCGGGCAAGCCTGGGATCCACGTCGGGGCGAACATCGATCTGGAGCGTGCGTTCGAGCATTTGTCCGAGACATCGCGCGCGGTGGTGTGGCTGCACGACGTCGAGGGATACACGCACGAGGAGATCGCGGAGCAGATGGGCAAATCGGTGAGCTTTTCAAAGTCGCAGCTGGCGCGAGCCCATACGCGTTTGCGGCGAATGCTGGATGAAGGAGCGACGACATGATGCATTGCACGATGGACGATCTGGGAGCCCTGCAGGCGGGTGAGGCGTCGGTGTGGGCGCGCCGGCACATCACCACCTGCGAAATCTGTCAGCAGGAGCTCGAGAAACTGTATCAGCGCGTGGCGCAGCTGAAGGCGCTGCCGGCGCTGCGACCGCCACGCGACCGGTGGCCGGCGGTACAGTCGGTCCTCCGCGCCGAGCGCTCGCGTAAGCGCCGGACGTGGGGAGCGTGGGGCGGCAGTCTGGCGCTCGCCGCGACGATCGCCGCCGTCATGCTGATGCAGCCGTCGAATCCAACCGTCCTTCACGCCGAGCTCAGCCAGGTGAAGCAGCAGTCCGCCACACTCGAAGACTCTCTCAAGCAATTCGACGTTGAACGCAGTGTTCTGAGCGGTCAGGAAGCCGCCACGATGGCGGCGCTCGAGGACCGCATTTCGCTTCTCGACGGCACGCTCGCGCAGCAGGTGGAAGGCGCGCACGAGCAGGATGCCGAACTCGTCAGGCTGTGGCAGGAGCGTGTGGGCCTGATGCGCGAGCTGGTGAAGGCTCGCGCCACGCGCGCTCGTTACGTCGGGCTCTAGGCCCCATTAAGGAGATTGGTAATGAATAGGAATTTGGCGATTGCGGCTCTCGCCGTCTGTTTGATCTGGCCCGCGTCGGCGCAGACGCAGGACACGCGCCCGCGCACCCGCGTTCGGGTCGAGGGCAGCCCGTATGGGGTGTTCTCGTTCTCCGACAACCGCGGCCGGATCGGCATCATCGTCGATACCCGCGCCAACGCGACCGGCGATAAAGTCGGCGCGCGCGTCGAAGGCATCACGCCCGGTGGACCGGCGGAGAAGGCCGGGCTCAAAGCGGGCGACGTGATCACGCGCTTCAACGGCACCGCGCTGGGCGGCGTCGCGGCGGAGAACGATGAGGACTCGGGCCCCGGCATGAAGCTGATCGAGCTCGCGCGCGAGCTCGATCCGGGCGACTCGGTGCAGGTCGAGTATAAACGTGGGACGGAAGCAGCCAAGAAGTTGACGCTCGTCGCGCAGGATCTCGGCGGCGACATGATGGTGCGCACGTTCCCGCGGATGCCCGGGATGGGCGGCATGTTCCCCGACATGCAGATGCGTATGGGCCCGGACCTCGACTTCCGCTGGGGCGGCCCCTGGGGCGGCATCGAGATGGTGAAGCTGAACCCCGAGCTCGGCGAGTACTTCGGGACCCGCGAAGGCCTGCTCGTGGTGGATACGCCGGAGGATTCGGCGCTGAAGCTCAAGGCCGGCGACGTGATTCAGACGATCGGTGGCCGGAAGCCGACGTCACCGATGCATGCGATGCGGATTCTGCGGTCCTACGAGCCCGGCGAGACTGTGGCGATTCAGGTGTTCCGCAAGAAGGCGCAGGTCACCGTCTCGTACAAAGTCCCGGAAGAGAGTGAGCGTTTTTACAAGACACCGCGCGAAGAGCCCAGCTGGTTCGAGCAGCGGCCGAAGATGGAGGCGCCGCAGTGGAAGATGAGGGATGTGGTGCGGGTGAAGCGGGAGATCTAACGGCAGGCGGTAAAGGGGCGGTAGGAGGCGGTACCGCCCCTTACCGCCCCTTACCGCCCCTTACCGCCCCTTACCGCCCCTTACCGTCTCTAGCGATTTGGTCCGACCAGAATGGCGTTCGTCAACAGTTTCGCCGGCCCTCTCCAGAATCCCCTGAACAACGGATCGCCCAGGAACAGCACCACTCGGCCGCTGCCCTGATTCTCGACCACGGCCCACGTCGTGCCCTTGAGCAGCCGGGCGGTATTGTCGGGCCAGGTGAACCCGGACAGGACGAGGGCGTCCGCCGGATCGGTGAACGCGGCCACGTTCGCGCCGCCCTTGGACGGCTTCCAGAAGACATCACCGTCGATGAACACCGGCATGCGGTTCCGTTCGTAGCCCAGCGACAGCCATTGCGTCGTGTCGAGCGTCGCCTTGAAGATCGCGCCCGGAATCCACTCGACGCGGTCGCGCGCCGCGGCGGTCCCCGAAATCAGCGCGGGCTCCGTACCGCCCACCGTCGTATCAGGCTTCGCGCTACTGTCGGGCGAGATGCTCGCGACACTCGTGAGCCCGAGATCCTTGTTCGCGGCGAGATCGCCGGCGCCGCCGTAGCCGATCAGCACGCCGCCCGAGCGGACCCACGCCTTCAGCTTCTCCGCCCCGTCATCGCCGAGCTCGCGCCGCATCCGGCTGCCGCTGCCGTCCGGAATGATGAGGACGTTGAATGAGCCGAGGTCGGCCATGCGCGCGATCGCGCGCAGCGGCACGGGGGTGAAGGGGGCGTGGAGCTCCTTGTCCAGGAAATACCACAGCCAGCCGTAGCTCGTTTCCGAAACCCCGTCGCCGGCGGCGACGAGGATGGTGGGCTTCTGTAGCGCCCAGACGTCGCCGGAGCCGATGCCGATATCGCCGGTGTCCGGGAACGCGCTCTGCAATGGCGAGACCGTCACACCGAGTGACGGTCCGAGCGCCGCGATCCGGTCGTGCAACGCGGCGGCGTTGCGTTGTGGGCGCGCCAGGAACGTGCCGCGCGGGAACGCGCGAGTGCCGGACTGAATCGGCTTCGTCGCCACCGCGAGCCGGAAGCCTTCGCTTTCGAGGGCGAGCGCGAGGCGCGCGGCGCCGGGACGGTCGTTGGGGAAGACGTACGCGCTCGCCGCGCGCGCCGGCGCTGGAGCGGCCGGCAGCGTCGTGTCGGTCACGGCTTCACCGGCTGCCCCAGCATCCTCGGTCCAATAGGCGTCGAGATTGAACGTCAGCGGCAATGACCACGCCGTGATGTCGTAGAAGCCGTACTCCTCTTTGTCGGCGTCCTCGCCGCGGCGCCGGTTGCGCTGGAATTTGCCGCGCTCGCGGTCCACGAACGACCGCTGCATCTCGGCGTCGGGCTCGAGCATGCCCTTGGCGATGCGGCGCTGTGGCTGGTTCAGGTCGATGACGTAACTGCCGGTCGGGAACGTCCGCGCCGCCGCCGCGCCGCGCGGGTCGATGTAGGTGTGCGCCGAGCGCGTCGACAGCGGCTGGGTCGTGCGCTTGACCTCGATGCCGTTGCGCAGCAGCAGGCCCACGACGTGCATGGCCGACTGCGGATCGTTGCCGGGCACGATCACGACGCGTTTCAGCCGGTCGGTCGCGGCTTCCGTCATGGCGGTGCGGCGGAATTCGTAGTAATCGGTGAGGCGCGCCTGGCGGTTCTTGGCGGTCGTCTCGAGCGTGGCCAGCGACGCGATGAAGTGATGCGCGATTCCGTCGCGGAACGTCGTGATGCTGCCGTCGTCGCGGCGCTTGTTGAACTCGGGGCCGCCGTCGGTCTCGTACGTCATCCCGGTCGCGCCCTGGAATGTGGACCACTCGTCCCAGTAGCCCACGTAGAAGAAATCGAAAACCCCGCGCACGAAATACTGCCAGCCGTACTTGTCGAAGGCCGCGGCGTTGCCGCGCCCGTAGGTGTCGAACCACTTCGTCGTTTGCGGCGGGAGATTCATGTTCACCGCCTGCGCGACCGGCGGGAAGAAATAGGTCGGCGTCGTGGAGTGGTGATCGACGAAGACCTGCGGCCGCCAGCGCAGCACGCCGTCCATCATCGCGCGTACTTCCGGCTGGCTCTGCGCGAGCAGATCCCGGTTCATGTCGAAGCGGTAGTGGCTGTAGCGGCCGGTGATGCTCCACGGCTCGTTCTGCTCGAACGCCCACGGATGGTCGGCGCCGACCGCGACGGAGTTGTACCAGGCGGCAAAGCGCTCGTGGCCGTCGGGGTTGGCGGACGGATTCAGCACGAGCACGACCGACTTGAGGATTTCGAGCGTCTGCGGCTCTTCCGACGCCGCCATCTGGTAGGCGACCTGCATCGCCGCTTCAAAGCCCGCCGGCTCGTCGCCGTGGACCGAATACTGGAACAGCGCGACCGCGGGCTGATCGGCCGCAATGGCCGCCGCGCGCGCCGCCGACGTCTTCCGTGGGTCGGCCAGCTCGGCGAGACCCGAGCGGATCTGGTCGAGCTTCGCGAGGTTCGCCGGGTCGGAAATGATCAGCGCGCGAATCGGCCGGTACTCGCTGGTGCGTCCCCACGTCTCGATCCGCACGCGGTCGCCTGCCGTTGCCACCAGCGTATCGAGGTAGTGCTGCATGACCGCGTACATCGTGTGCTGGTCGCCCGCGTTGTATCCGGTGATCGCCTCGGGGCGGGGCACACCCTGGCGATAGGGTCCGCGCGCGTAGAAATCGAATTGATCTTGAGCAGCAAGGGGTGTCGTCGCGAGAAGACCAAGCAGAAGCAGGCGCATGAATGTCCTTCAGGACAGAGTTTGCCGAGCCCACCCTTCCGGGTGGGGATTATGAGCGGGAGAAAATGACGGTTTTTAGGCCCGGCGGCGAGCGGCGGGCAATGCCTGGTCGAACGAAGAAAACTCGAACGGCTTGGGTACGCAGGGACGGCCCGTCCCGTCGAGGAAGCGGCGCATCTGCTCGTTCACGAGGTCGCCCGTCGTGAAGATCACGCGCTCGGCATGCGACGGGTCGTTGCTGCGCAGGCGCTCGAACAGCTGTTCACCCGACAGGTCCGGCATGCGCATATCGACGATCACCGCGTCGTACTTGGAGATCTTGAGCCGGCTGAGCGCGTCTTCACCGCTGGCGGTCGTTTCCACTTCGTGGCCCTTGCCGGCGAGATAGCGCTGCAGCGACACCCGCACCGACGCTTCGTCGTCCACGACCAGCACCCGCAGGTTGTCGATTCCGTGCTGGGCCAGGGGCGCGAGCGCGGCATGCTCGCCGGAGGTCCGGGGCGCGGTGACCGGGATCTCCACGATGAACCGGGCCCCGCCCGAGGGCGGGTTTTCCGCCCAGATCCGGCCTTCGTGCTCGCGCACGATGCCAAGCGAAATCGACAGTCCGAGACCCGTGCCCGACCCCGTGGGCTTGGTGGTGAAAAACGGGTTGAAGATCCGCTCGACGAGATTGGCGGGGATCCCGGCGCCCGTGTCTTCGACCTCGATCCGAATCGTGTCGGCATTGCGGCGCGTGCGGACCGTGAGGCGATGATGGTGCCCGTCGCGCTGCTCCATCGCCTGCTCGGCGTTGGTAATCAGGTTCAGGAACACCTGCTGCAGCTGGTGCGCGTCCGCCATCGTGTCTGGGAGCGACTCGTCGTACTCGCGGCGCACGTCGATCCCGCGCACGCGCAGCTCGTAGCCGCGCAGCTCGAGCGTATCGTCGAGCACCTGATTGATCGACGTCTGCACCTTCTCCGCTTTATGCTGCCGCGCGAAGGTCAGCAGGTTCTGGACGATGCGGCTGGCGCGCCGCGCCTCGCTGTAGATCGTCTCGGCGGCCGTGCGCTGATCGGGCGGAAAGCGCTTTTCGGCGAGCAGCAGCTGCGCGAACGCCGAGATTCCCGCGAGCGGGTTGTTCAGCTCGTGCGCGACGCCGGAGACGAGCTGGCCGATCGCGGACATTTTCTCCGACTGGATCAGCTGCTCCTGCAGCATCTTCTGATCGGTGACGTCGCGGATGAGACAGAGGACTTCTTCGTCTTTCTGCGGCGTCGAATAGGTCACGGAGATGATGCGGGTCTCGCCGTCCTTGCGATAAAACTGGGTCTCGAACAGGCCCGTCTCGCCGGCGAGCGCCTGCTGGAAGTGGCCCAGCGCTTTCGGGAGATCGTCGTCGGGAAGCATGGGGGCAAACCACTGGCCCACCAGCTCTTCGCGCTTGTAGCCGGAGATGTTCTCGGCCGCGTGATTGACCGTGGTGAAGCGGCCGTTCGCGTCGAGCGTGACGATTGCGTCGGACGCCGATTCGACGAGGTGACGGTAGCGGGCCTCGGAGCGCGCGAGGGTGTCGGCGGCACGCTTCGGATCGGTGATGTCGCGCAGGGTGGCGACGGTGCCGATCAGCTCGCCGTTGACGCGGAACGGGCCGCTCGACACCGCGACGTCGCGCTCCTCGCCCGTGCGGTGATTGATGATCTTCGTTTCGTAGCGCTGGGGCTCGCCGGCGAGGACCTTGTCCTCGCGCGAGGCGACGTGGGCGTGCTCGGCCGGCGAGACCGCGTCGGCGATCAGCTGCCCGGCCACATCGTTGGCGTCCCATCCCAGCAACGCGGCGCCGGCCTCATTCGTGGCGAGGACCCGGCGGTCGGTCGCGGTGACGACCACTGCGTCCGGGAGCGCCGCCACGATGTCCGCCGCGGCCCGCAACAAATCCAGTCGCGGTTCCTTGGCGGTCGCGGTGCTCTCACGAGTACCCCGGGTGGGCGAGGGGCGGCGTGCTTTACTCACCGGTAATAACAATCCTCCATCGAGATCTTCATCAGTTTCAGACTCTCATCCGCCGCTTCGGTCACTTTCTCGGGCGTGTCGCCCCCGCGCTTCACACAGTCCTTGATGATCTCGAGCGCATGGATCGGGTGCTCATCATCGTACTTCGCGTGCTCTTCGAGCCACCAGCGGCCGCGCGGCCCGATCTTTTCGTTCTTGCCGAGCCCGCGGAGCGCCTTCTCGGAGATCTTCTGGGCCACACCCTCGACGGCATAGTTCGTCGCCGAGACCGCCTGGCCAAAGTCGGCGTTGCGGCACATGTCGGTCAAATACTCGTGGAAGAGCTTGACGGAGGGAAGCATCGGCTCGGGTTCCTGGAAGCGCTTTTTCTGGACCTTGAACCCGTCTCCCATGGCGCGCCACATCGCGTCGTGCCGGCGCTCGACCCGAATGTTGTCGGTGAAGAACTCCCGGCCCATCGCGGGAGAG
>Ga0207708_10004279_pt1 | contig 10512 bp, 11 predicted proteins | sample KBSK5101metaG_FD_184340 | JGI IMG/M metagenome (GOLD analysis project Ga0207708, IMG submission 184340) | Corn, switchgrass and miscanthus rhizosphere microbial communities from Kellogg Biological Station, Michigan, USA - KBS K5-10-1 metaG... | ecosystem: Host-associated > Plants > Roots >...
GTGAAGGAGTTCTACGAGTTCTATTCCTACTTCGTGGTCGCGTTCGGTGCGATGCTTCTGGGGGTTTGTTTCGGGCGACTCGCGGAGGGTGTGCGCTGGGCGGCTGAGCGGAGCGTCGGGCGCACCGGACGTGCGCTCGCAATTGCGGAATCGATCGCGCTTCCGGCTCTCGTGGTCGTCGCAGCGGTGCTCGTGCTCCAAAGCGGAACGAGCTATTCACGCACGTTCTTGAGCAGCGCCTACGACCCCCAAGCCACCATCGCACCGCACGTCCCGAAGGGTTCATGCGTGGTGTTCGACGAGGTGGGCAATCTGATCGACAGCGGCCGCCTCTTCTCTTCCCGTCCGGGATGCCCCGCGCTCGTCGATGCGTTCGGCCTGTGGCTTACCGACAACGATGGAATCGGCCCTAATGCGCAGGTACCGCATTCGAAGGCTTTCGTCGCCAAATGGCGTTCCTGGCTCGGACGAGCCGACTATGCAGTGTTGTCGGCTCCGCAAAGCAGTTACGTGCCCTGGACCCCGGATCTCATTTCCTGGTTCAACAGCAACTATCGCCTTGTCGCCTCTGGGGACAGGGCTTACGTCTACCAGCACATCCCCTGATTCCGGGCTGGTGAATCCCCGCAAAATGAGCAAAGCCCGGAGTCGGACTCGAACCGACGACCCCTTCCTTACCATGGAAGTGCTCTACCAGCTGAGCTAACTGGGCGGGGGGAGGAGCGTAGCGCTAGGTACCGGGCACCGCTGCCTCTTCCCGGCCCTTCGCGGTGATCGTCGTCACCGGCAGGCCGAGGCCCTTGACCTTGGACGGCAGGTCGAGGTGCAGCCAGCGCGAGACCCGGGTCGGCAGCGTCGAGATGATGATCTCGTCGAAGCCCTGGATGTTCACCGCGTCCTGGATCGCGGCCAGCGGCTCGGGGTCGCCGATCAGCGTCTGCACCGACCCGCCGGCGGCGTCCTCGAGCAGCGGTTGCGCGAGCTCGATCACGCTCTCGGCCTCGGACGTGTCCGTGTGGTCCTCGGGGTCCATGACCTTGTGCAGCCCGTGCGCCGAGTTGGGCACCAGCAGCGTGAACGTGGCCGGGCCGCGTTTGGCGCGGTCGCGCACGGCCTCGAGCAAAGCCGGAGTCGCCGCCGTCCTGTTGGCGACGACGAGCACGCGGGTGGGCGAGGAGGACTCCATCGCAGCTCCTTTCGTCGGCGCGCGTCGATTGTTCCACGCTCGGCCTCGGCGAGCAGCGACGCGGCGCCTCGGCCGCTGCGCACGGCGCCGTTCATGCCGTCCGTGACGCATTCACGTCCCTATCTCCACATCTCCGCGTGGTCTCGTCACAGGTCTCCGAGGAGGCTGGCCGCATGCAACGAGCAGCGCGATCAGACGGGGGCCAGGCAACGGTGGACTACGTGGCGCTGCTCGGCCTCGTGGCGCTCGTGCTCGCGGCGGGGGTCGGCGCGGTGGCGGTCAGCGGCGTCGGCGAGCGGCTGCTCTACGCCCTGCGCCAGGGCCTGTGCGCCGTGGGCGGGGTGCTCTGCCCTCCCCCACCCGAGCCGTGCGTGGTCAAGCGCGACGCGCAGCGCGACAACGGCTCGGTGTCCGTCGGCGTCGTGCGTCTGGGCGAGGACCAGGCCCTGATCGTCGAGCGCCTCTCCAACGGCAAGGTGGCCGTGACGCTGATCGGCGGGGGCCACGCCGGGGCCGAGGTCGGCATCGGCGCCGGCGGGTCGATCGGCACCGGCGGCGAGGCGCTCGGCGCGGGCGCCGAGGCGCGCGCCGCCGTGATCGCACGGCTGGGCGACGGGCGCGAGTGGATCCTGCCCGACGAGGCCGCCGCCAAGCGGCTCATCGACCAGCTCGGCCGCGACGAGACCATCCCGCTCCTCGACGGCCCGGCCGAGGCGATCGACGACCTCTTCGGCGGCGGCGAGGACGTGCGCAAGCCGGACGTCGAGTGGGACGAGGGCGGCACCGGCGGCGACGCCGCCGGCGAGGCCGACGTCGGGCCGGCGACGGTCAGCGCCCGCGTGGCCACGGGCGTCTCGGTCGGCATTCGCACCGACCACCGCACGGGGCGGCGCACCTACTACCTGCGGCTCGACGCCGCCTCGAGCGCAGCGCTCAGCGCCAAGTTGCTCGGCGCGAGCGGCGCCGGCGCCGGGGCGACCTCGATTGCCGTGACCTTCGACCGCCACGGCAAGCCGGTCGAGCTGCTGGCCACCGCATCGCGCCAGCTCGAGGGCGGGCTGCAACTACCGCCGGGGCTGGCGGCGGGGAAGCTGCTGGCCCGGGCGGTGGCGCACGGCGGCACCGGCGGGCGCCTGGAGGTGGAAGGGCGGCTCGATCTCCGAGCGCCCGCCAACGCCGAGGCGACGAAGCGCCTGCTCGACGCGCTCGGGCATCCGGACGACCCCGGCGGCCTCGGTCGCGCCGTGGCCGGAATGGGCGAACGGCTGGTCAACGGCGCCCGCCTCGATGCGCGCCTGTACGGGATGACCAGCGACACCTACGGCGGCAGCGCGCGTGCGAAGGTCGTGGTCGGCGTCGGCGCCAACCTCGAGCACCGCATGGAGCAGAGCACGCTGCTCGGTGCCTGGGAACGCCCGCCGGACGGGGCGTGGACCGACCGCCACGACTGCACCGACGCCGCCAAGCGGCTGGCGGCGTGAGCGGAACGCGGCCCTCAGCTCCCGCTTCCGCGCGCGGTGAACGAGCTCCACACCGTGGCCGCGGGCGCGCCTGCGTCGGGGTCGGCGTGCAGCTCGATGCGCTCCACCCACTTGACCCACTGGAACCCGCGGCGACCCGGCGCGACCAGGCGCACCGGGGCGCCGTGGTCGTGGCTGAGGCGTTCGTCGCCCACGTGGGTCGCGAGCAGCAGGCGGCGGGCGACCGCGAGCGGGAAGTCCCAGCGGTACCCGGTGTAGGACACGACGCGCACCCGGCCCGCACCCGCCGCGGGCTGCGCGGCGTCGAGCAGTCGCCCCAGGCGCGCGCCCCGCCACCGCTGCGTGGAATAGAAGCCGCCGGTGCAGTCGAGGGTGGCGACGAGCTCGTCGCCGGCGTCGAGCCGGTCGGCGCGGACGGCGACCGGCCGCGCGCACATGCCCCCCACGGTCACGCGGTGGTCGGGCGCGAGCTGGCGCGGGTGATCGGCGACCCACGACGTCGAGGGGAACGCGTTGCCCGCGAACGAGTCGGCCTCGTAGGAGCCGGTGAACCGCCGCTTGGCCCCGCGCAGGCCGAACAGGCCGGCGACCGGCCGCTGGAGCTGCCAGAACGCGACAGCGCCCACAGCCACGCCGGCGGTCGCGAAGAGCTGGCGCCGGCCGGCCAGGTCGCGCACGCGCGGGCGCTTGGCCCGCAGCAGCGCGTGCACCAGCACGATGAGGCCGAGCACGGCGCCGAGGGCCCAGTGCCAGTTCAACAGCCCGAACCCGGCGACGTGCAGGTCGCCCCCCGCCGACCACACGAACCCCGACACGAGCGCGGCGCCGACGAGCGCCCCGGCCAGCAGCCCGAAGCCGGTGCTGCCGTCCCAGCGCGCCGGGTCGACCACCCGCGACCACACCCGCCGGCTCTTCCATACGAGCACGATCGCGATCGCCGCGCCCAGCGCGCCGTGGAGCGCGAACACCCAGGCCGAGCCCGGCGAGCCGGCGAACGCGGTCAGCAGGCCGGTCGCCACGAGCAGCGCCACCAAGAGCGCCAGGCTCCAATCGGTCCCGCGCGGGCTCACGCCCGCCCGAGCCTAGACCGCCGCGGTTACGCCGAGGTGACGTCGGGCGAGCGCGCGGCCGATCCCGGCGCGCTCGCGCTCGACGGGGACGCGCCCGGCGCGCGCGGCCGCGCGAAGTCCAGCGGCCGGCGCTCGCGCGCGATCGCGATCTGGGCCGGGTCGCACCCCCGCTCCCGCCACCGCTCCGCCGCGTCGGTCACGAACCCGTCGAGCATGTCGTCGTCGTGCATCGGGTCGTGGTGGAAGAGCGCCAGGCGCTGCGCCGCCACCCGGTGCGCGAAGGCCAACGTGTCGGTGATACGCGAGTGCCCCCAGCCCATGTGCGCGGGGTACTCGGCGTCGGTGTACTGGGCGTCGTGGATGAGCAGGGAGACGTCCTTGGCCAGCGCGTAGCCGGAGATCCACTCGTCCCCCAGCGAGTCCAGCGACGCGCCGAGCGCCGGCTCGTGGTCGGGGATGTAGGCCAGCGAGGTGTCGCCCTCGGTGATGCGATAACCGAGCGTGGGCCCCCGGTGGGCGACCGAGCTGGCGCGGACGCTCGCCGACCCGATCTGCCACTCGATGTCCGGGGCGTCCCGAAACGAAACCTGACAGGGCAGCTCGCGCACCTCGACCGGCGACAGCGGCGCCGAGATGTAGCGCGCGATGCGATCCGTCAGCGACGCCTCCGGCGACGCCGGCCCGTAGATGATGACGTCGGTCTTGGGGTGGAAAAGCGGCGCGAAGAACATCAGCCCCTGGATGTGGTCCATGTGCAGGTGGGTCAAGAGGATGTGGATGCGCTCGGCCGTCCCCGTCATCGCCAGCCCGAGCGGGCGTATGCCGGTGCCGGCGTCGAGGACGAGCTCGCTGCCGTCCTCGAGCGAGACCTGCACGCACGAGGTGTTCCCGCCGTAGCGGTTGGTCTCGGGCCCGGGCGCGGGAACCGACCCGCGGGCGCCCCACACCGTTGCCTTCATGCGGCCGAGCCGTCCTCGCCCCCGACGGGCCAGAAGATCGCGATCGCGCCGCGGAAGCCCTCGGTGCCGACGATGGGCAGCGCGCTGACCTCGATGTCGTGCAGGTCGCCGCTGCTGCTGTGGATGTGCATGCGCGAGTGCATCGGCCGCCCGTGCTGCAGGGCGATGGTCAGGGGCAGTTGGTCCCAAGGGATCGGGTCACCGGCGGCGTCGAACGGCCCGAACGCCTCCCCCCACTCGCGCGGCCCTAGCGCACCGGTCTCCTCGAAGCGCCGGCCGACCAGCGATCCCGCGGCCTCGTTGAAGAACACGAGGGTGCCCTCGGCGTCGACCAGGAACGCAGGGGTCGAGATGCTGGAGAGGAGGTTGCGGGCCAGGATCAGCTCGAGCGGCTTCTGCGCCTCGGGCATCGTGTCCATCCTACGTCGGCATCCGCGTGCGCCGGGGATTACCGTACGCGCCGCCCGTGCCAACGCGCCTACACGTCCTCCGCGTCTACCGCTCCGCCGTCGCGATCATCGTGGTGAACGCGCGCATCGTCGTCCCGGCGGTGATCGTCGCGACGGTGATCCCGCTGCTGATCGAGCTCTTCGTCGAGCACGAGCTGCCGCGCGGCGTCGCCGCGCTGGTGACCACCGTGGTCGACAGCTTCGCCGCCATGTTCTTCGCGGGCGCGGCCGAGCAGCTCGTGCACCGCTGGGAGGACGGCGAGCGGCGGGTCAAGGTCAAGGGCGTCCTCTCGCGCGTGCCGCCGGTGATCCTGCCGCTGGTCGCCGTGGCCATCCTCCAGGCCCTCGCCGTCGGGCTTGGCTTTCTGCTGCTGATCATCCCCGGCTTCATCATCTGGACCTTCACGGCGGTCGTGGGCCCGGTGGTCGTGGCCGAGGAGGTTGGGGTCAGGCGCAGCTTCCGCCGCAGCGCGCGGCTCGTCCGCGGCAACGCGTGGCGGGTCTTCCTCATCGTCTTCAGCGTCGAGCTCCTGGCCGGGATCCTCGCCGTGCTGATCGGCCTGGTCTTCACGTCGATCGGCGAGTCGAGCGAGAACCCGATCGCGCTCGCCATCGGCGAGGCGATCACGTTCCCGCTCGAGGTCTTCTCGGTGGCGGTGATGTACTGGCGCCTACGCGAGATCGAGCGCGTGCGCCTCAGCGCGCAGGCCGACGAAGCGGTCGCCGCCGGCTAGCGCTCGCGATCAGGCCGGAAGGGCGCGCTGCACGGCGTCGGCCATCAGCTCTCCGGCTACGGCCAGCGGCTCGGTGCTGCGCTGGGCCCGCGCGAGGACGAACGCCCCTTCCAGCGCCGCCACCATGCCGATGGCCAACTCGCGGGCGCGCGGCTCGGCGATGCCGGCGCCGGTCAGCCGCTCGCTGGCGGAGTCGAGCCAGCCGTCGAAGACGTCGGCGCAGGCCTCGCGCAGCGGCTCGCTGACGCTCGCGACCTCCAGCGCCACCGTCGCGATCGGGCACGCGTCGGCGTAGCCGCTGTCGGCCAGGTCCGCGGCTGCGCCGGCGAAGAACGTGCGCACCGCGGTCACCACGTCGGGCGCCGGGTCGAAGATCGCCGGCACGAGCGCGCCGTACATCGCGCCCGACCAGCGGATGGTCTCGGCCCCCAGCTGCTCCTTGCCCCCGGGGAAGAAGTGGTAGATCGAGCCGAAGGGCGCCCGGGCCTCGTCGACGATCTGCTTGATGCCGGTGGCGTTGTAGCCCTGGCGGCGGAACAGCTCGGCGCTGGTGGTGACGATCCGGTCCTTGGTCTCCGTCGGCATGATCCGCGTAGAGTATTAGAGCGATCTATCTAGGAGGCGCCAACGTGCTCTCATGGCTGGCCAAGCAACTGCTGGACCGCAACCTCGCGCGGCTGAACGCCGGCGACTACAAGCCGCTGCTGCGGATGGACCACGACGACGTCCGCTTCCGGTTCCCCGGCGACAGCTCCTGGGCGACCGAGCTGCAGGGCAAGGATGAGCTCGCCCGCTGGCTGCAGCGGTTCGTCGACACCGGGCTGCAGATCTTCGCCGACGAGGTCGCCGTGGCCGGGCCGCCCTGGAACATGAAGCTCTGCATCCGCGGCCACGACTACCTGCGCACACCGGCGGGCGAGACGATCTACGCGAACCGCTACGTGATCTGGGGCCACATGGCCTGGGGCAAGCTGCGCGACTACGAGGTCTACGAGGACACCCAGGCCAGCAAGGCCCTCGACGCCCACCTCGAGGCCGACGGTCAGGCCCGGAACAGCTCCTCGGTCAGCGCGGTGTCCTCGGTCCCGCGGTAGTACTCGATCTTCCCGTCGCGGAAGCGGAAGTAGTGGTGCAGGTGCATCGTCCCCGACTTGCCCGTGGCCCGGACCGTGAGCCCGAAGTCGAGGAACGCGAAGACCTCGGTCTCGTTGGACGCGAACGACAGCGGCGTGAACGCGGTGACCTCCACCGCCCCGCCGATGGCCTGGAAGAAGTCGGCGACGGCGTCCATGCCGACACGCTGCCCATACCACGGCGCGACCGTCGAAGCGGTGTCGGCCGCCCAGTCCACGTCGTCGGTGAGCTTGTCGAGGATCGTCGGAACGTCGCCGGTCCCAAACGCCTCGTAGATCGTCTTGACGGTGGCCTCGTTGGCCTCGCTCATGGACCGCTCCTCGGGTCGGGGTCTCAGACCCTATTCCAGTCTGTCGTCGAGGATGTCGAGCTCGAGGTCGCGCAGGCGCTCGGGGTCGGCCAGCAGGTCGATCTCGACGATCCGGCCCTCGGCGACCGTGAACCCGGCCACGGCGAACAGCCGCCCCTCGGGGGCCACGACAAAACCAGCCGCCCCGTTGACGAGCGCCGGGCGCGCCCACCCGGCCAAGCGGGCGAACGAGAGCACCCGCGCCGCCACCTGCTCGGCGCCGTGGAGCTCGACGCCGGCGGGTCCGCGATCGGCCCGCAGCACGGCATCGGGGTGGAGGATGGCGACGAGGCGGTCAAAGTCGCCGTCGCGCGCGGCGGCGAGGAAGGCGTCGACCAGCTCGCGCTGGCGCGCGCGGTCGCGCTCGGGCTCGGGCACCGAGCCGCGCACCCGGCGCCGTGCGCGGCTCGCGAGCTGGCGGGCCGCAGCCGGCGAGCGGTCGACGATGGGCGCGATCTCCTCGAACGGGACCGCGAACATGTCGTGGAGCACGAAGGCCAAGCGCTCGGCCGGCGCCAGGGTCTCCAGCACCACCAGCAGCGCGAGGCCGACCGCGTCGGACAGCAGCGCCTCGTGCTCCGGATGGGCCCCGTCTTCGCGGTCGACGATGGGCTCGGGCACGTGCGGGCCGAGCGGCTCCTCGCCGCGCGTACGACGCGTCCGCAGGACGTCCAGGCACACGCGCGCGACCACGGTGGTCAGCCAGCCCTCGAGGTTCTGTACTCCGGAGGCGTCGGAGCGGTTGAGGCGCAGCCAAGCCTCCTGCACGGCATCGTCGGCCTCGCTGACCGAGCCGAGCATGCGATAGGCCACGGCGCGCAGCCGGGTGCGGTTGGCCTCGAAGCGGTCGGCGAGCAGTTGCGGTTCGTTCATCCGTCACATTCCGTCGTCGTGGTCCGTCAAGGGAGTGACGCATGAAAACCGGAGGATGTGACAAGGAGCCCTGAACATGGAACGCAAGTGGTGGACCCTGATAGCCGTCTCGACGGCGACCTTCATGTTGTTGCTCGACATCACGGTGGTCAACGTCGCGCTGCCGTCGATCCGCAAGGACCTGGGCGCGAGCTTCACCGACCTGCAGTGGGTCGTCGACGCCTACGCGCTGACGCTCGCCGCGCTGGTGCTCACGGCGGGGTCGCTGGCCGACCGTCTCGGGCGCCGGCGGGTGTTCATCGTCGGGCTGGGGATCTTCTCGGCGGCCTCGCTGCTGTGCGCGTTGTCGCCCGACGCGACCTTCCTGAACCTGGCGCGCGCGGTGCAGGGCGTCGGCGGCGCGGTGATGTTCGCGGTGTCGCTTGCGCTCATCGCGCAGGAGTTCACGGCCGGCCGTGAGCGCGGCATGGCCATGGGCATGTACGGCGCGACCATCGGCGTCGCCGTCGCGATCGGCCCGCTCGTCGGCGGTGCGCTGACCGACTCCCTGGGTTGGCAGTCGATCTTCTACCTCAACGTGCCCATCGGGCTGGCGGCGATCGCCATCACCGCCCTGCGCGTGCGCGAGAGCCGGGACCCCAACGCGACCGGCGTGGACTGGCTCGGGGTGGTGACGTTCAGCGTGGCGCTGTTCCTGCTCGTCCTTGCCCTCGTGCGCGGCAACGACGAGGGCTGGGGCAGCACGACGATCGTGGCGTCGTTCGTGGGCGCCGCGCTGCTGCTCGCCGCGTTTGTGGCAATCGAGGCGCGCGTGCGCGAGCCCATGCTCCCGCTGCAGCTCTTCCGGCGGCCGGCGTTCACCGGCGTGCAGCTGGCGGCATTCGCCGTGTCGAGCTCGATCTTCGCCCTGTTCCTCTACCTCTCGCTCTACCTGCAGAACTACCTCGGCTTCTCGCCGTTCGACGCCGGGCTGCGCTACCTGCCGACGACCATCGTGAGCTTCATCGCCGCCCCGATCGCCGGCCTGCTGCTCTCGCGGGTGCAGGCGCGCATGCTCCTGAGCTTCTCGCTCGGCGCCGTGGGGGTCGGGCTGCTGCTCATGGGCGGCCTGGACGTGGGCTCCGACTGGACCGCGCTGCTTGGCGGCTTCCTCGTCGTCGGTGCCGGCGTGGGGCTGATCAACCCGGTCATCGCCGACGTGGCGGTCAGCGTGGTGCCGAAGGAGCAGAGCGGCATGGCGGCCGGCATCAACGACACCTTCCGCCAGGTTGGCGTGGCGGTGGGAATCGCGGTGTGGGGCGCGATCTTCGTCGGCGAAGGCGCGAGCAAGGTGGCGGCGCTGACCGCGGGCACGCCCGCCGCGGTCGGCGACCGCCCGCGCGAGATCGTCGAGGCTGCCTCCTCGGGCAACCTCAACCAAGTGCTGGCGTCGACGCCGCCGGGCTCGCGCGCGACCATCGTCCACGCGGCACGCGAGGGCTTCCTGAGCGGGCTCAACGAGATCCTGCTCCTCGGCGGCCTCGTGTGCTTCGTCGGCGCGGTGCTGGCGCTGGTGCTCGTGCGCGAGAGCGACATCGAGCGCGAGCCCGAGCCCGAGCCCGAGCCCGTGAGCGTGCCCGAGGCGGCCGTCGCCGCCTGATTCAACTCCACGCCCTGGAGCTACGTGGAGACGATGCTGCGGCACTGAACCACCGGGCGCGGAGCCCGCGCCGCAGCATCGTCTCGCTCGCCGTCCCCGCGCGCCCACGACAGCTAGTCGGGCAGGCGTCCGGTGAGGTGGCGTTGCAGGGCCGGCCCCAGGACCGCGATCACGGCCTCAGAGTTCATCGAGGCCAGCGGCTCGAAGCGCATGACGTAGCGGATGATCCCGAGCCCGACGAGCTGCGACGACGCGAGCCGGCGTCTCGCTGTTCACGCAGATCCGCGGGGCCGCCAACGGAAAGGCCAGGCACGAGCTCGGCTGGCATCCGGACTTCCCGACCTGGCGCGAGGGCTTCAGGGCGGCGCTGGCGGCAGGCGCCGATGCGATGGCGGTGGCCGCCTGATGCGCCTGCTCCTGACCGGCGGCACCGGCGCGCTCGGGGGCGCTTTGCTTCCCCTTGCCGCCGCGGCCGGGCACGACCTGCGCGTGGCCACGCGACCAAGTGCGCGACCTCGACGGCGAGCGGGTCGCCAACCGGCGCTTCGTCCCTGCGGCCGGCTGGCGCCCACGGCCGGGGATGGCCGGCGCCGCGTCGAGGTGAGAGCATGGCGCCGTGGAGCTCGGCGTCCATCTGC
>Ga0207708_10004285_pt1 | contig 10501 bp, 10 predicted proteins | sample KBSK5101metaG_FD_184340 | JGI IMG/M metagenome (GOLD analysis project Ga0207708, IMG submission 184340) | Corn, switchgrass and miscanthus rhizosphere microbial communities from Kellogg Biological Station, Michigan, USA - KBS K5-10-1 metaG... | ecosystem: Host-associated > Plants > Roots >...
AAACCCAGGCTGACGGCGTAGAAGACCGTCATCCGATGAAGATCCTGATCGCGACCGCGACGAGCAGGGCGCTGAAGAGCAGGGTGAGGACGCGGGTCGGCACCTTCTGCTGCGCCCACGTGCCCACGAGCGTGCCGAGCATTGCGGGAAACCCGACGAGCGCGGCGTCCGGCCAGCTCACCTCGCCGAGCGCGCCGTACGCGCCCATCCCGAACAAGGACGTGAGCCCGATGGCGGCGAGCGACGTGCCGGTCGCCCAGCGGGTCGAGTAGCCCAGAAGCAGGACGAGGAGCGGCACGACGATCGTCCCGCCGCCAACCCCGAAGAGGGCACTGAAGAACCCCGCCGCGAGCCCGATCGCAGGTAACGCGACGACCGGGCGGACCGTCCAGCTCACGCTCGTATCCTAGTGCGGTGGATCTGCTGGCTCCGCTGCGCAAGGTGCCGAAAGAGACGGCGCTTCTCTTCGACGTCGACGGCACTCTCGCGCCGATCGCTCCCCTTCCCGAGCTCGCGCGGGTGCCGCCGAAGACGCGGGCCGAGCTCGCCCGCCTGGCCCGCTCCTACCTGCTTGTTGCATGCATCAGCGGCCGGGCGGGCGACGAAGCCAAGGCGCTCGTCGGTGTCGAAGGGATCCGCTACGTCGGAAACCACGGGCTCGAGCTCGACGAGCGGGCGGCCGCACTGGCCGGCCTGATCGCCGCATTCAGGGACTCCGTCGCGCTCCCCGTCGAGGACAAGGGGCTGTCGCTCTCCTACCACTACCGCGGCGCCGAAGACGAGCAGGCGGCGCGCGCGGAGCTGGAGGAGGTCGCCGAGCGGGCGCGGGCCGAGGGGCTCGACCCCCGCTGGGGCCGCAAGGTGCTCGAGATTCGTCCGTCGGTCGAGGCCGACAAGGGCACCGCCGTCCAGGCGTTACTCGCTGCCGTGCCTGCGCGGTGCGGGCTCTACGCAGGGGACGACACGACCGACCTCGATGCCTTCGCCGGCCTCGCGCAGGCGGGGCTCGAGCACATCGTTCGAATCGCCGTCGAATCGGAGGAAGGGCCGGGCGATCTCGTCGCCGCCGCCGACCTGACCGTGTCCGGCCCTGACGAGTTGACGCGGCTTCTCGCGACGCTCTAGGCGTTTGCCGTCCAGCAGGAGCCGGAAATACTGGCTTCGTGCGATTTCGCAAAGGCGCCAAGCTCGATCCAGGACAGGTCACGGATGTCCGTGGGCGCCGCGTGGGCGGCGCGGGAGGGCTCGCGGTCGGCGGCGGGGGAATCGGGGTCGTCGTCCTCATCATCTACGTGCTCGTGTCGGCCTTCTCCGGCGGAGGAGGGCTCGGGGGCCAGCTCGGGCCACTGGACAACCAGCGGGTCGGAGAGGACTCGACGCCGTCGCAGGTCTCCGAGGAGTGCAAGACCGGCGAGGACGCGAACCAGCGCGAGGACTGCCGCATCGTCGCCGTCGTGAACAGCGTGCAGAAGTTCTGGGGCGAGGTCTTCACGCGGAGTGGTGAGCAGTACCAGAACGTCGATACCGTCTTCTTCACCGACCAGGTGAACACGGGCTGCGGCAACGCCACGTCACAGGTCGGCCCCTTCTATTGCCCGGCCGACAAGCTCGTCTACATCGACCTCGGGTTCTTCGACGAGCTGCAGCAGTTCGGCGCGAAGGACACGCCGTTCGTCGAGGCCTACGTCATCGCCCACGAGTACGGGCACCACGTCCAGGACATGCTCGGCGTCCTCAACCGGATCGGAAACGACACACAGGGGCCGGAGAGCCGCGCCGTGCGCTCCGAGCTCCAGGCCGACTGCTATGCGGGCGTCTGGGCCGCCAACGCTGTCCAGACCGGGTTCATCGTCGACCTGACCCAGCAGGACATCAATGACGGGCTCGACGCCGCTGCGGCGATCGGAGACGACCGCATCCAGGAGAAGACGCAGGGCCAGGTGAACCCGGAGACGTTCACACACGGCACCTCGGAGCAGCGCCGTCGCTGGTTCTCGCGCGGCTACGAGACCGGCACGCCGGCCGCCTGCGACACGTTCTCAGGCTCCATCTAGGCCGCGGCCGATTCCTGCAGCACGGCCCAGGCGCGGCGCACGTCGTCCTCCGTCGTGCGGGCGTTGCCGATCGCGAGCCTGAGGACGAGGCGGCCGTCGAGACGCGTCTGGCTGAGGAACGCCTCACCGCTCCGGTTCACCCGCTCGAGGATCCGCGCGTTGTCCTCGTCCGAGCCCTCGCGCCGGAAGCAGACGACGGAGAGCGCATGCGGCGCAGCGATCTCCCAGCCGGGCTCGTCTTCGATCCACGATGCGAAGAGCTGCGCGAGCCGAACGTGCTCTCGAATGAGCGCCTGCAAGCCGTCGCGGCCGTAGCAGCGAAGCACCGCCCACAGCTTCAGCCCGCGGAAGCGCCGGCCAAGGGCCGGCCCGTAGTCCTTCAGGTCGGTGACCGTCCCTTCGCGCTCGGGCATGTACTCGGGGCTGGCGCTGAACGCGCGGAAGACGACTTCCGGCCGGCGAGTCCAGAAGCACGAGCAGTCCATCGGCGTGAAGAGCCATTTGTGCGGGTTGATGACGATGGAGTCGGCGAGCTCGGCGCCGTCCAGTGTCCAGCGGAGCTCCTCGCAGACCGCAGCGGAGCCGGCGTAGGCCGCGTCGAGATGGAGCCAAGCGCCGGCTTGCTCGCAGAGCGCGGCGATCTCGCGCACCGGGTCGACCGAGGTCGTCGAGGTCGTGCCCGCGGTGGGGACGACCGCGGCCGCGCCTTCGATCTGCTCGGCGAGCGCGTCGACGCGCATCCGGTAGTCGCCGTCAACGGAGACGAAGCGGCATTCGACCCCGAGCAGGCGCGCGGCTTTCTCGACGGAGAAGTTCGCGTGCTCGGACGTCAGGACGTGACCCCCGGGCCGCAGCTCGCGCGCGGCGGCGAGTGCGACGATGGTCGCCGTCGAGGCGGTGTCGTCGATGTGGCCGTGCAATCCTTCGGGTAGGCCGAGCAGCTGCGCGAGCCAGTCGAGCGCGAGCTCCTCGACCTCCGTCGCGGCCGGCGACGTGGTCCAGAGCATCGCGTTCACGTTCAGGGCGGCGACGATGAGCTCGGCGAGGATCCCGGGGTCCGAGCCCGTGTTGGCGAAGTAGCCGAAGAAACGCGGGTGGTTCCAGTGCGTGATCCCGGGCAGGATGGCCGCGTCCAGGTCGCGGAGAACCGCCTCGAACGGCTCTCCCTGCTCCGGTGGGAGAGGAGAGAGCTTCCCGCGCACGTCCCCCGGGGACACCTTCGAGGCGACCGGTAGCTCGCCGACGCGCTCGAGGTAGCGGGCGACCCAGTCGAGCGCCGCTTCGCCGTCGCCGCGAAAGTCGCTCACGGCTTTTTCATCAGCTTCTTGACGTCGCGCCACGGCCGCGCGTTCACGATCTGCTCGGAGCCGATCCAGCCGCGACGCGCCTGCGCGACGCCGAGCCGCATGTTGGCGAGCTCGTGCGTCCGGTGCGCGTCCGTGGAGACGACGAGCTTGACCCCGGCCTCCGCAGCCGCCCGCGCGTGGTTGTCGTCGAGGTCGAGGCGGTCGGGCTGGCAGTTGATCTCGAGGAAGGTCCCCGTCTCGAGCGCCTTCTCGAGCAGCGCCTCGAAGTCGACGTCGTAGGGGTCGCGGCGATTGATCTTCCTTCCGGTGGGATGCCCGATGCAGTCCACGTGGGGGTTCTCCATCGCCGCCTCGATGCGCCGCGTCAGCTCCTCGCGCTTCCGGTCGAAGCCGGAGTGCACGGACGCCATCACCCAATCGAGACCGGCGAGCACGTCGTCCGGCATGTCGAGCGATCCGTCGGCGCGGATGTCGACCTCGACGCCGCGCAGGATCTGCAGGCCCTTGATCCGGCTGTCGACCTCCTCGATCTCGTCGGCCTGTTGCTCGAGCCTTCCGTCGCGCAGGCGCCGGGCGTGATCGCACACGGCGAGGTAGACGCGGCCGAGCCCTTTGGCCGTCGAGGCCATCTCGTCGAGAGACGCGCGTCCATCCGACCAGGTCGTGTGCGAGTGCAGGTCGCCGCGGATGTCCTCCAGGTCGACGAGTTTCGGCAGCTTCCCTTCCCGGGCCGCCGCGAGCTCCCCACGGTTCTCCCGTAGCTCCGGCGGAATCCAGGTGTAGCCAAGGAACTCGTACAGCTCTTCCTCTGTCGCGGCCGTGAAGACCTCGTCGGTCTCCGTGTTCTTCACGCCGTACTCGGAGATGGAGAGCCCGCGCGTCACGGCCTCCTCACGCATGGCGACGTTGTGTGCCTTCGAGCCGCTGAAGTGCTGCAACAGGTTCCCGTAGCTCTCCGGCGGGACGACGCGGAGGTCGAAGCGGAGGCCGTCGTGCGAGACCACAGTCGCCTTCGTCCCTCCGTGCGCGACAACTTCCGCGACCCATGGCTGCGCCACGAAATGGGCGGTCAACGCGGCCGGATCGTCGGCCGTGGCGATGATGTCGAGGTCGCGCACCGTCTCGCAGCGCCGGCGCACGCTGCCCGCTTCGGAGACCCGAACCGCGGCCGGATGGGAGCGGAGCTCCTCCACGGCCTCGTCCACGGCGGGGAGCACCCGCCCGAGCAGTGTCTTCTGCTCGATCACCTTCCTCGGCTTGGCCAGCGAAGCGAGCACCTTCTCCTGCGTCTTCGGCCCGAGCCCCTGGACCTCCGCGAGCCGGCCTTGCTCGGCGGCTGCACGGAGATCGTCCGTGGACTGCACGCCCAGCTCGACCCAGAGCTTCCGAGCCGTCTTCGGGCCGAGGCCGGGCACGTGCATGACGTCCACGAGGCCCGTCGGGAGCTTGTCGCGGAGCTTGGCGAGCGCAGCCAAGTCCCCGGTCTCCGTGTACTCGACGATCTTGCCTTCGATCGTCGAGCCGATGCCGGACAGTCGCGTAGCCTTCTTGTCGAGCGCGAGCTGCGCGACCGGCACCGCCGACTCGCGGATGCGCGTCGCAGCCCTCCGGTAGGCGCTCAGACGGAATGCATCGGCACCGTCGAGCTCGAGCAGGTCGGCCAAGAGCTCGAACTGCTCGGCGAGTTGGGCGTTGGAAGGCAACGTCCGGGCCACGCGGGCGATGATACGCGGGTGCGCCTCGTCATCTGCCTGCCGACCTACAACGAGCGGGCGAACCTCGAGCCCATCGCCCGCCGCCTGGGTGACGTGCTCGAGAGCGTGGACGCGGAGCCGCGCTTGCTGGTCATCGACGACTCGTCTCCCGACGGCACAGGCGAGCTCGCAGACCGCCTGAGCGGCGAGCTCGGTTTCCTGTCCGTCCTCCATCGCACTCGGAAGGAAGGGCTCGGCCCGGCGTACATCGCCGGCTTCCGGTGGGCGCTCGACCACGGCGCAGACCGAATCGTGCAGATGGACGCGGACTTCTCGCACGACCCGGCTGACCTGCCGCGCCTCCTCGGTGCCACGGAGAGCGCCGGCCTCGCTCTCGGCTCCCGCTACGTCGAAGGCGGCGGCACCGAGAACTGGGGCAGGGGAAGGCAGGCGATCAGCCGCTTCGGCTCCCTCTATGCGCGAACGATCCTCGGCGTCCCGGTCCGCGACCTCACGGGCGGGTTCAAGTGCTGGCGCCGTGAGGCGCTCGAGTCCCTTCCGCTCGACCGCGTCCGAACGAAGGGCTACGCATTCCAGATCGAAACCACCTACCTCGCGATTCGCGCCGGCATCGAAGTCGTAGAGGTGCCGATCGTCTTTGCCGAGCGACGCGCCGGCGGCTCGAAGATGACACGCGGAATCGTCCTCGAGGCGATGTGGAAAGTACCGGAGCTTCGCCTTCGCGCCGCCCTGAATCGTCTGTAGTCACGGCTATAGTGGGAGCGTGGTGGGCGATGTCACCGACTCCGACTTTCAGGCCGAAGTTCTCGATTCGGACCAACCCGTGGTGGTCGACTTTTGGGCGCCCTGGTGCGGGCCGTGCCGCGTCGTCAGCCCGATCATCGACGACCTCGCCGAGCAGCACGGCGAGCGCGTCAAGTTTTTCAAGATGAACGTGGACGAGAACCTGCAGACGCAGTCCCGCTACAACGTCCTCTCGATCCCGACTGTCATCCTCTTCGAGCGTGGCGAGCCGCAAGAGATCGTCATCGGTGCTCGCTCCAAGAGCCACTACGAGTCGGCTTGGGAACGCTGGCTCGGCCGCGCCGCTTAACGAAACGAGTCCCATCCGGGAAGGTTCGGTTCCACGCCTGAGCCTTGCTCGATTCGGCCGACGACGCTGAAGCCACTCGCTTCGGCGTCCTCCGGGGCGAGCGCAGCCAGAAGCTCGTAGTCCTCCCCAAGCGTCCAGAACGGCAGATCGGCGACGTCGTCCAACCGCGGCACGCGGGGAATGGCCTCGGCATCGAGGACGACCTTGCAGCCCGAGCGCTCCGCAATCCGCGCCGCGTCGGAGCCGATTCCGTCGCTCAGGTCGACCATCGCGTGCGCTACACGGCCAAGCGCCTTGCCTTCTGCGAGGCGAACTGGAGGACGCCGATGGGCACTCACGAGCTCGTCGAAGCCTTCGAGCCCGTGCTCGAGAACGTAGCGGCCGGCGGCCGAGCCGCCCAGGGGGCCGGTGACCGCGAGCAGGTCGCCCGGCACGGCGCCCGCCCGGCCCGGCACGCGCTCGCTCGTCCCGAGCGCGGCGACGGAGACAAACCAGGACGCAGTCCGCGTGGTGTCTCCCCCGACGACCGGCACACCGGCCTCGTTCAGCCCTTCGTAGAGCTCGATCACCTGCGCGACCTCCGCCTCACGGGGGGCGCCGAGTCCGACGAGCAATCCCTCCGGCTCCGCGCCCATCGCGGCCAGGTCGCTGAGGTTGACCGCGGCGGCCTTGTAGCCGAGATCGCCGAAGGACGTCCAGTCCAGGCGGAAGTGCACGCCTTCGGCGAGGACGTCCATGGTCGCCACGCGGTTCCCACCGAGGATCGCCCCCTCGGCTTCCTGGCCTGAGGCGAGGCCAAGCCGCTCGAGCTCCCGCAGGAGCCCGCGCTCACCGGCTTCGAACAGATCCAAGATCGAGAGCGTCGACAGGCCCCGAGCCGGTGCCGATCTCGGTCAGGCCGGCGCGCACGGCCTCGGACGCGATGCGGGCGGCACCGCGGGCCGCCTCCTCAAGGCTTTCGCCGCGCGCGAGGAGCGCCGTCAAGCTCGCGGAGTGAGTGCATCCGGCTCCGTGGGTTGCGTCCGACTCGTAGCGTTCGACCGGAATCGGGACGTGATGCTCGCCGTCGTAGAGCCAGTCCACGGCCTCCGTTCCGTGCCCTCCGGTGACGATCACGGCAGAGGCCCCCAGCGCGTGGATCTTCTCGGCGAGCTCCTCACGATTCGCGTCATCGCAGTAGGGCACACCGGCGAGCGCGCAGGCCTCGTGCAGGTTCGGCGTCACCACCGTCGCGAGCGGGAGCAGCCTGCCCATGAGGACCTCGACGGCCTCGTCCTGCAGGAGCTTCGCGCCCGAGGCCGCCACCATCACCGGGTCGACGACGAGCGGAACGCCATGGCCGGCCAGAAAGTCGGCGACCGACTCGATGGTTCGGCGCGAGAAGAGCATCCCGGTCTTCGCGGCATCCACGCCGATGTCGTCGAACACGACCTCGAGCTCGTCAAGGATGAACTCCGGTGGGGCCTCGTGCACCGAGCGCACCTCGACCGTGGACTGCGCCGTCAGCGCGACGATCGCGCTCATACCGTGACAGCCGAGCGCGGCAAATGCCTTGAGGTCGGCCTGAATGCCGGCGCCGCCGCCGGAATCCGAGCCCGCGATGGTCAGGCAGCGGGGAATCACCGCGGGTGAGGCTAGCATCGCCCCTATGGCGATCGTGACCTGGAACGAGCTCCTCCAGGGCGAGGAGCTCGCGTACCGAACCGAGATCCCGGCTCGGCGAGCCGATGTCGTTCCGATCCCGGACGGCCTGCACCCGCGAGTGCTCGATTCCCTGGCCGGACTTGGGCTCGACGGCCTCTACCGGCACCAGGCGGAGGCGTTTCACGCGACGGAGCGCGGAGAGCACATCGTCGTCTCGACCGGAACCGCAAGCGGGAAGACCCTGGCCTTCAACCTGCCCGTCCTGAACGCACTCGCCGAGGAGCCGAAGCTCCGCGCCCTCTACCTCTATCCGACGAAGGCGCTCGCACAGGACCAGGCACGCGCGCTTGCAGCGTTCAGGCTCCCCCGCCTGCGGCCGGCGATCTACGACGGCGACACCGAGACCGAGAGGCGCTGGCAGATCCGCAAATGGGCCAACGTCATCCTCACCAACCCGGACATGCTCCACGTCGGAGTCCTGCCGCACCACGATCGCTGGGGCGACGTCCTGCAGAACCTCCGCTACGTCGTGGTGGACGAGGCGCACGTCTACCGCGGCGTCTTCGGGTCGCACGTCGCCAACGTCCTCCGCCGCCTCCGCCGCGCCGCGGCGATCTACGGCGCCGAGCCACAGTTCCTGCTCGCCTCTGCCACGATCGCCAACCCGGGCGAGCTCGTCGAGTCGCTGCTCGGCGTCGAGGCGACCGTGATCGGCAAGGACGCGGCTCCGCGCGCAGCGAGGACGGTGGCGTTCTGGAACCCGCCCCTCCTCGACGAGGAGCTGCAGCTCCGCGCGAGCCCACTGGGAGAGGGCGCCAGGCTCCTCGGCGACCTCGTGGAGCGTGGCCTGCGGACAATCTGCTTCGCGAAGTCGCGCAAGGCGGCCGAGCTCATCCACCGCTTCGCGTCCGAGCGCGTCGGATCCGACCTGGCGGCGCGCCTCTCCCCTTACCGAGCCGGCTACACACCGGCGCAGCGGCGCGACATCGAGCGACGCCTCGTCGAAGGCGACCTGCTCGGTGTCACGGCCACCGACGCGCTCGAGCTCGGAATCGACATCGGGCTCCTGGACTGTGCAATCTCGGTCGGCTTCCCCGGGACAGTGGCCAGCCTGCGCCAGCAGTGGGGCCGGGCGGGAAGGCGAAGCCAGGGCCTCGCCATCCTCGTCGCAAGCGAGGACGCTCTCGACCAGTTCTTCATGCGGGAGCCCGAGACGCTCATGAACCGCCGCGTGGAAGCGGCCATCCTCGACCACGCCAACCCTCGCGTGCTGGACGGACACGTCCTCTCGGCGGCCTTCGAAGCGCCGCTGGACGACCGTGACACCGTCTTCCTCGGCGGTGAGGCCCTCGACCGCGCCGAAACTCTCGTCGAGACCGGTGAGCTGAAGAAGACGAAGGCCGGCTTCGTCTGGTCGGGGCGTGACTACCCCGCCGCCCGCTTCTCGCTCCGCTCGACGAGCCCGGAGTCCTACGCGGTCGTCGAGTCAGAGTCGGGCTCGGTGCTGGGCCTCGTGGAGAAGGAACGCGCGTACTCCACGGTGCACGACGGCGCCGTCTACCTGCACATGGGCGAGGCCTACCACGTGCTCGTCCTCGACCACGAGAGCCGCACCGCTCTCGTCGAGCCGTTCCGCGGCGACTTCTACACGCAGGCGAAGCAGGAGACGATGACCTCGATCGAGGAGCCCGAGATCGTCGAGACGCGCCTCGGGATGGAGGTCTCCTTCGGCCGGGTCAGCGTCACCGAGCAGGTCGTCGGGTACCAGAAGAAGTCCATCCGGGACCAGGCCACGCTCGAGCTCGTGCCTCTGCTCATGCCCGAGACGACGTTCGAAACCGAGGCGGTCTGGTACCTGCCCCAGGACTGGATGCTCGACGGGGTGGACGAGATGCCGCAGCTCCTGGGCACGCTGCACGCAGCCGAGCACTCGATGATCGCCCTGCTGCCCCTCTGGGCAATGTGCGATCGCTGGGACATCGGCGGGCTCTCGACCAACCTCCATCATCAGACCGGACGACCGACGGTTTTCATCTACGACGGCCATGCCGGCGGTGTCGGGATCGCCCGCCGCGGATTCGACCAGGTCGAGGGATGGGTCGGCGACACCGCGGCGCTGCTCGCCGGCTGCCCCTGCGAGAGTGGCTGCCCGTCCTGCGTCCAGTCACCGAAGTGCGGGAACCTGAACGACTTCCTCGACAAGGCGGGTGCGCTTACGCTCCTCGAACGCATGCTGAAAGGAGCCGCGTAGATGCAGCACCGCCATGCGAAGGGCGGGACGCTCATCCTCGGGGGCGGGTTCGCCGGGAGCTACGTGGGCCGCCTGCTCGGCAAGCCGGGCTGCACGATCGTCAGCCGCGAGAACTTCATGCTCTACACGCCGTCTCTCCCCGAGGCGGCGTCGGGCACCCTCGAACCGCGCCACGTCGTCGTCCCGCTCCGAATGATGTGTCCGCATGCCGACCTCGTCCTCGGCGAGATCACGCAGGTTGACGAGGGCTCGAGGCAGGTCGCTGTCGAGACCGAGGCGAGCGGAGTCGAGCTCGAGTACAAGCACCTCGTCGTCGCTCTCGGCGCAATCGCCCGCACGCTTCCCATCCCGGGCCTCGCCGAGCACGGTCTCGGGTTCAAGGACCTCGCGGACGCCATCGGCCTTCGGAACCACGTCCTGCGCCAGCTCGAGGCTGC
>Ga0207708_10004290_pt1 | contig 10495 bp, 15 predicted proteins | sample KBSK5101metaG_FD_184340 | JGI IMG/M metagenome (GOLD analysis project Ga0207708, IMG submission 184340) | Corn, switchgrass and miscanthus rhizosphere microbial communities from Kellogg Biological Station, Michigan, USA - KBS K5-10-1 metaG... | ecosystem: Host-associated > Plants > Roots >...
CGCCGCGACCCGCCTGCTGCACCACGTGCCGGTCCCGTCTCGGCCGCCGCTCGACATCCCCGGCACGCTGATCGCGTCATCGGGCCTGTTCGCGCTCGTGTTCGGCCTCTCCCACGCCGAGCGCGACGGATGGGGCGATCCGGTCACGGTCGCCTTCCTGGCGGCGGCCGCCGTGCTGCTGGTCGGGTTCGTCGCCGTCCAGCGCCGCGTCGCGCACCCGCTGCTGCCGCCGCGCGTGATCGCCGACCGCAACCGGGGCGGCGCGTTCCTCGCGGTCGCGACGGCGGGCGCGGCGGTCTTCGGCGTCTTCCTGTTCCTGACCTTCTACCTGCAGAACACGAAGGGCATGACCGCGCTGCAGACCGGCCTCGCGTTCCTGCCGATGAGCGTCTCGATCATCGTCGCGGCGACGATCGTCAACACGCGCCTGCTGGCGCGCACCGGCCCGCGGCCGCTGATCCCGGCCGGGATGGTGAGCGCGGCGATCGGCATGGCGCTGCTCACGCGCATCGGCGTCGACACCGGCTACGCGTCGCACGTGCTGCCGTCGCTCGTCCTCACCGGGCTGGGCTACGGGATGATCGTCGGCGCCTCGATCGCGACGGCGACGCTCGGCGTGGCGCCGAAGGACAGCGGCGTCGCGTCGGCGATGGTCAGCACCTCGCAGCAGGTCGGCGGCTCGGTGGGCACCGCGCTGCTCAGCACGCTGGCGGCGTCGGCCGCGTCGGCCTACGTGACCGATCACGGCGCCGCTCCCGCCGTCCTGCGCCACGCGGCCGTCACGGGCTACTCCGCCGCGTTCTGGTGGGCGGCGGCGATCTTCGCCGTCGGCGCCGTGGCGACCGCGGGCCTCCTGCGCTCCGGCGCGCGCCCCGTCGCCGCGCACGGCGGGCCCGAGCCGGCCGCGGCGGCGTCGTAGCGTGGACGCGATCGTGGAGGACCGCGAGTACCTGACCCGGCAGTTCGAGGCGCACCGCGTCCACCTGCGCTCCGTCGCGTACCGGATGCTCGGCTCGCTGAGCGACGCCGACGACGCGGTGCAGGAGTCCTGGGTGCGCCTCAACCGCTCGGACACGAGCGCGGTGGAGAACCTCGGCGGCTGGCTCACGACGGTCGTCGCGCGGGTGTCGCTCGACATGCTGCGCGCGCGCCGCGCCCGCGGCGAGGAGCCCCTCGGCCCGCGCGTGCCCGAGCCGATCGTGAGCCGCGAGGACGGGATGGACCCCGAGCACGAGGCGCTCCTCGCCGACGGCGTCGGGCTCGCGCTGCTCGTCGTGCTCGAGCAGCTGAGCCCGCCCGAGCGCCTCGCGTTCGTGCTGCACGACATGTTCGCCGTGCCGTTCGAGGAGATCGCCCCCGTCGTGGGGCGATCGCCGGCCGCGGCGCGGCAGCTCGCGAGCCGCGCGCGGCGCCGCGTCCGCGGCACCCCGCCGCCCGACGCTGACCTCGTCCGGCAGCGGCAGGTCGTCGGCGCGTTCATGGCCGCCGCGCGCGAGGGCGACTTCGACGCCCTCGTCGCCGTCCTCGACCCGGAGATCGTGATGCGGGTCGATCGCGGTCCGGCGCCGGCGGGCGGGTCGGCCGAGTTCCGCGGCGTGCCGGCCGTGGTCGCGCAGGTGGCGACGTTCGCGCCGCTCGCCCGCTACGCCCGGCCGGCGCTCGTCAACGGCGCCGCCGGGTTCGTCGTCGCGCGCGGCGGACGGTCGCTCGCGGTCGCCGGCTTCACCGTCGTCGACGGGCGGGTGGTCGAGATCGACCTGCTCGCGGACCCCGCGCGGCTGCGCGCCCTCGACGTCGCGGCGGGTGACGGCTGACCCGGCCCAGGGGGAGGCGGCCGATCGACACGCCCGCGGTCGGCTGACGATCGCGTCCCTCAGCCGGGCGGCCACGGCGCCGTGACCTGCGGGGCGCGCCCGGGCTGCAGCACCTGGATCGTGATGCCGGTGTCGCGGAACCACTCGCCGGGACGCTCGAAGCCGATCCGGATGCCGGCCACCGGGTGCTCGCGCGCGGTGGCGTCCTTGACGTTGACGACGAACGATCCGGGCATGGCGGCGGACCCTAGCGGCGCCGTCCGGGCGGGACACGCGTCAGATTCGATGCCTCTCCGTCGCCGGGCGGGTAGGGAGGAGGAGGATCGCCCCATGCCCGTCGACGTCCTGACCGAGATCGTCATCGCGCGCCCGCGCGCCGAGGTCGCCGCGTTCGCCGCGGACCCCGACAACGCCACCGCCTGGTACGAGAACATCAGGGCGGTCGAGTGGCGGACGTCCCCGCCGCTGGCGGTCGGCTCGCGGGTCGCGTTCGTCGCGCAGTTCCTCGGGCGGGGCATCGAGTACACCTACGAGGTGCGTGAGCACGTCCCCGGCGAGCGCTTCGTCATGAGCACCGCCGAGGGGCCGTTCCCGATGGAGACGACCTACACGTGGGAGGACGCCGGCGAGGGCGCGACGCGGATGACCCTGCGCAACCGCGGCGAGCCGTCGGGCTTCTCGAAGGTCGGCGCGCCGCTCGTCTCGGGCGCGATGCGTCGCGCGAACGCGAAGGACCTGCGGCGGCTCAAGCAGGTCCTCGAGGGCCGCGACCCCTGATCAGATGTACGGGGTGACGACCATCTCGAACGCGGTGTAGCGCGTCGAGGCGGGCGGGTGGGCCATGAGCAGCTCGACCTGACGACGGGTCTGGTGCTCGAAGCAGGCGAGCTCCTGGCCGTTGCGCTGCGAGCGGAACGTGACCTTCGAGACGGGGCTGGGATGGGCGGCGCGGCGGCGGGTCATGGTCGGGCTCCTGGGATTCGGTCGGCCTCGGTTTCTGCTTCCAGCTTCCCGCCGCGCGAGCGCGCGTCCTAGAGCCCCAAGGGGTGGTATCGACGCCACCTCGGGATGGGCCGCCCGTCGTCGCCGCTTGACCTGGGCGGCGGGGGCGGGCTACGTTCGAGCGCGATCCGTCCGCGCTGTCCGACCGCTTGACAAGGGGGTTCCGTGCGTCGCCACACCGGGCCGGCCATCACGATCCTGGCGTGCCTGGGCGCCCTGCTCTGGGCTGCGGCGGCGCCCGCGGCGCAGACGCCGCCCGCGGCGGCGCCCGCGCGCAGCACGGTCGTCGTCCTCGAGGACCAGGGCGTGGTCCCGCCGAACGCGACGCGCGGGTTCACGCGGTTCTGCCCCAAGCGCGCGCCGCACCCGGTGGCCGGGACGTTCGGGCCCGGCGCCGGCGCGCCCCTGGCGGGGCAGTTCCTGCTCGCGGCCTCCTACCCGACGCGCGAGCAGAAGGCATGGCGCGTCGTGGTGAAGAACATCACCCCGCTCGCGCAGTCCTTCTTCGCGGGCGCGGTGTGCCTCGGGGCGGACGTGCGCGTCGCGTATCCGCAGACGACCGGGGTGGCGGCGCCCGGGGCGGACGCGGGGGCGCAGCTGCGGTGCCCGGCCTCGGCCCCGCGCGGCATCGGCGGGTTCTTCCGGCCGCAGCAGACGAGCGCGACGGGGCAGATCGCCGGCGACGGGTCGTTCCGCACCGGCGCCGGCTGGGACACGGGGATCCGGAACATCGGCCCGATCCCGATCGGGATGCTGGCACCGGGGCCGCTCGGCTACCGCGTCGGCGGCGTGTGCGCCGGGGCGGAGCTGCGGACGGCGACGGTGTCGCGGGTCCGGACGGTTCCGGCCGGGCGGGCCGTGCAGACGACCTTCCGATGCCCGGCCCGCGCGCCGCAGCCGCTGGGTGCGGTCTACGCGGCGGCGAACGCCGCGGCGGCCGGCCAGATCCTGGCGACCGGGGCGTTCCGGACGGGCGCGCGGACCTGGGTGACGGGTGTTCGCAACGTGAGCGACAAGCCCCAGGCCGGCGCGTCCGGCGCGATCTGCGTGCGCTGAGCGGGGGCGGTGCCACCCGCTCCGCGACGCAGAGGAGCTCGTGGAGCGGCGGGGCGCCGGGCCGGTACGGCCCGGCCGGTCCCCGCCGCGTCCGCGAGCGAGAGCGGGTCGACTAGCCGACGCGCCAGTTGATCGACTTGAAGTACGTGTCGGACTCGGTGTGGTTGTAGTACGTGACCTCGCTGTAGGAGGCCGGGAGGAGGTAAAAGGGCATGGTGTTCTCCTTGTTCAGTGGTGGTAGTTGGTGAGAGACGAGTGGATGCGGACTAACCGACGCGCCAGTTGATGGCGTTGAAGTACGTGTCCGACTCGGTGTGGTTGTAGTACGTGACCTCGCTGTACGAGGCGGGCAGCAGGTAGAACGGCATGGTGGTGCTCCTTGATGTCAGAGAGATGGATGGGGACTGCGACGACAGCTGGACCGAAGGCGTGGCCGGCTACTAGCCGATCTGCCAGTTGATCGAGTGGAAGTACGTGTCCGACTCGGTGTGGTTGAGGTACGTGACCTCGCTGTAGGAACGCGGCAGCAGGTAGAAGGGCATGGAGATGTCACCTCCTTTCTCCGGATCGTGATCTGCGTGGAAGTCGTGCCTAGTGGAGCGCGAGCAGGACGGCGAAGTCCAGGTGGTCGTACTCGGCGAACGTGAGGTGCGTCGGCACGCCGGGGAAGTAGAACTGGCCCATGTGGTCACCTCCTCTCGCTGGGCTCGGGTGGGGGAAAGATGTGTCAGGAAACCCCGCTCTGGACGACGATCGTCAGCGTGACGGTCTCCAGGAAATGGGAGTGGTGCGGGATGAACGCCGGCGTCGTGTGGGCGACGTAGTCGGACGGCTGGTACAGCGAGTGCCGGTACCACATGGCGGTGGTCTCCTTGGGCTCGGAAAGACGGGTGGCTGGTGTCGCCGGGCGGCCCGCGGGGCAAGGGCGGGCCGCCCAGCGACGGCTCGGGTCAGCGGGCGCAGATCGTGCGGTGGCGCGCGTGGCGCCGCACCGGGCCGCCGTCGACCTGGGTGCTGCTCGACGAGGAGCTCGAGCCGACCTTCTTCGGGTGGCTGCGCGGGCACTTCCGGCCCGAGACGCTGATCACGTCGTCGTCGCCGTTCCAGGAGATCGTCGGCACCCACGGCGCCGGCCAGGCGGCGGGCGCGGTCACGCGGAACGAGTCCTCGGTCGCGCCGGTCGTGCGGTCGCTGCCGCGGCCGGCCGCGCCGATGGCGACGCCGGCGGTCAGCGCGACGAGGACGCATGCGGCCACGAGCATCAGGGCGATCCGGCGTCGGGGGTTGCGGGTCATGAGGGGCTCCTGTTCGGGGTCGGGCCGGCGGGCGGCCGTCGGGTGGAGGATGGGCAGGGACATCGAGAGCGCAGGGGGTGGAGGACGCTCAGGCCGGGACGAGGACGCCGTCGCCGCACCCTTCGAGGGCGTCACGCAGCCGCGACGCCTCGGCGGCGGTGCGGCGCTCGAGGATCTCGAGGCCCTCGAGCAGCGCGATCGCCTCGATCCGCCAGAGCTCGGCGTCCGGCTCGTCGAAGAGCAGGGCGTCGGCGGCGGCGAGCAGCAGCTCGCGCTCACGGGGGTGAAGCGGGCCCTGGCGGTCGAGCTCCGTCCGGAGCGCGGTGTGCGAGCGGCCTCGCGTGTTCAGCTCGTGCATGTTCATGTCGGCTCCTTCGCGTCCATGCGCCGTCAACGAGGGCGCGGGGCCCAGTCGTCGGGGGCGCCGTCGAGATCGCCCTGGATGGGGACCGGGAGGGCGCGGATCGCGGTGCGGGTCGGGGTCATGTCGGGCTCCTTTGCGGCGGTGGGTTCCTGCGGTGAAGGCAAGGTCCCAGCCCGGGGGCCCGCTGCCCAGACGTCCTAGGGCGGGACCCTGGGACGTGGCCGGTGTCGTCCGTCTCACCCCAAGGGATGGCCTCGCGCGCGGGCGCGTCGTCGCGGCTGCGGAGCCCGGATCCGAGGCCCGGATCCGGGGTCGGATCGGCGCCGGACATCCATCACAGATCCGCCGCGCCGGCCGGGTTATGCTCGACTGGCTCCGAGGCCCGACACCACCGCCCGCCGGTCGGGCCGCAACCAGGAGGCAAGTTGATGACGGACTTCGCGCTCGGTCATTCCTCGCCCGCAGAGATCGCCGCGCGCTTTGAAGCAGAGCGCGACGGCCGCCCGCATCTGCTCCTCCGCGACGAGGAGCGCGCGCAGCGCGTCATCCCGCTCGAGACCGAGCACGACCGCGTGACCATCGGCCGCGGCGACGGCTCCGACATCCAGATCCACTGGGACCGCGACATCTCGCGCGCCCACGCCGAGCTCGAGCGCATCGGCGGCGTCTGGGCGATCTCCGACGAGGGGCTCTCGCGCAACGGGACGTACGTCAACGGCGAGCGCGTCACGACGCGCCAGCGCCTGCGCGACGGCGACGTCGTCCGCGCCGGCTCGACCGTGATCGTCTTCCGCGACCCGCGCAGCGCGGGCTTCAGCGACACGCGGATCGGCGCCACCGAGCTCGCGCCGCCGACGGTGTCCGACGCGCAGCGGCGCGTCCTGCTCGCGCTCTGCCGGCCGTACAAGGAACCCGGCCCGTTCACGACCCCGGCGACGAACCAGGACATCGCGAGCGAGCTGTTCCTGAGCGTCGAGGCGGTCAAGACCCATCTCCGCGCGCTGTTCGCGAAGTTCGGCGTCGAGGACCTGCCGCAGAACCAGAAGCGCGCCCGGCTGATCGAGCGCGCGTTCCAGACCGGCCTGGTCTCCGAGCGGGATCTGTAGATGGCCGTCGGAGTCCAGAGCCCGAGCCGCGCCGAGTGGGTGCGCTACGCGGGCCGAAACGCCACCGTGCTCGCGCCGCCCGGGTCGTTCGCCGCGACGCGCGCTCCGCAGGTCCTGCAGGAGGCCGAGCGCACGATCACCGAGGCGCAGCGGCTGCTCGCCGTGCCCGCGCGCCGCGCCGCCGCGTCGATCGACATCCTGCTCGTCGACGCCGCGCCGTCGCCCGCCGGCCTCCCCGCGATCCCGGCGGCGGCCCCGCCCGACCTGACCGACGGCGCCGGCCCGCCGCTGCTGCGGATGGTCAGCCCCGAGGCGGCCGCCGAGCCGCTCGCGCACCCGATGACGAAGGCGCTCGTCGCCCAGTGGTTCGGCCCGCAGGCCGCGGCGGCGCACACCGTCGTGCGCGGTCTGGGCGGGCTCGTGGCGGCCGCGGTCGGGACCGGCCCGCCGCGCAGCGACGCCGACGTGTGGGTCCAGGCGCGGCTCGCCGACCGGACGCTGACCTCGCTGTTCACCGGGCCGCCGCCCGGGGCGGAGGGGCCGCCGCGCCCGCCGTCGCCGACCGAGCCCGGCGCCGAGCCGGCGTTCGAGGACCTCCGCCGCGCCGCGTCGAGCCCCGGCTTCCATCTCGCGGTCGTCGACGGCGACGACGCCCGGCTCGTCGAGCTCGGCGACGGCGGCCGCCTCGTCGTCGGGCGCGACCCGACGCTCGACCTCGTCCTCGACGACGGCAAGGTCTCGCGCCGCCACGCGGTGATCGCCTGCGACGGCGACACGGTCGAGGTGCGCGACACCGGCAGCCGCAACGGCACGCGCGTCAACGGCCAGGCGGTCCGCACGGCCAAGGTGGGCGACGGCGACCGGATCGGCATCGGCCGGTGGGAGATCGTCGTGCTGCGCGTCGACGACGCCGCGGCGGCCGCGCCCGGCGCCGCGCTCGCCCGCCCCCGCGAGCCCGACCACGTAGACGGCGCGTCCGACCTCGCGCTGACGTCCTTCGCCGGCTTCCTCCTCGACGAGTTCGGCACCGACGGCGTCCGCGACTTCCTCACGCGCTTCGACCCCGTCCGCCAGGACAGCGCCGCCGTCGAGGTCTTCCACAGCCCGCTCGGCGCGCTCGAGGAGGCCTGGCACAACAAGCAGTTCCAGCAGGCGGCGGGCGGCGCGCAGGTCCGCGCGTTCGTCGCGCAGATCGTGCCGCTGCTGCGCCCGCACCGGGCGCGCATCGTCGAGCTCACCGTGCTGATGCTGCTGGCGACGGTCAACACGCTCGCGCTGCCGCTCGGCTTCCGCTACTTCGTCGACGACGTGCTCCCGAGCGGGAGCGTCAGCAAGCTCGTCGTGTTCACCCTGGTCCTGGGCGGGTTCTTCCTGGCCGGCACGCTCATCGCGCTCCGGCGCGGCTACCTCGCGGCGCGCCTGTCGGAGCTCATCGGCGTCGAGCTGCAGGACCGCATGTTCGAGCACATGCAGCGCATGTCGCACCGCTTCTACACGCGCGTCCGCGGCGGCGACCTGCTCTCGCGCTTCACCCGCGACCTGACGATCGTCCAGCAGGCGCTCGTGACGCTCATCAGCGGCGGCGTCGCGCTCGTGATCAGCGCCGCCGCGGCGTTCGTCACGCTCGCGATCCTCAACGTCTACATCGCGATCCTCGTCGCCAGCGTGCTGCCGCTGTACGTGATCGCCCACATGGTGCTCCACACCCGCTTCCGCACGCTGAGCTACGAGCGCCAGGCGCAGGCGGGCGACGCGACCGCTGTGCTCCAGGAGACGACCTCCGCGCACGACCTCATCAAGGCCTACGGCGGCGAGGACCGCGCGCTCGCCGCCTACCGCGTCCGCCTCGACCGCATGCTCATCACCGCCTACCGCCTCGTGATGACCGGCGCCGGGCTGCAGGCGAGCGTCGGGATGATGGCCGCCATCGCCCAGATCGAGGTGCTCTGCCTGGGCGGCTACCTCGTCATCAAGGGCCACCTGAGCCTGGGCACGCTGCTCGCCGCGATCAGCCTCGCCCCGTCGGTGCTGCAGCCGGTCAACCAGCTCAGCCAGACGACGCAGAACGCGCAGGCCGCGGCCGGCTCCATGAGCCGGATCCAGGAGCTGCTCGACGAGCCGCCGGGGATCGTCGACCGGCCCGACGCGATCGAGCTCGACGACCTGCGCGACGAGATCGTCCTCGAGGACGTCACGCTCGCGTACGGCCCGGGCCGGCCGGCCCTCGACTCGGCGAGCCTGAGGATCCCGATCGGCTCGCACGTCGCCTTCGTCGGGCCGTCGGGGGCCGGCAAGACGAGCCTGCTGAACCTGCTGCTGCGCTTCTACGACCCGACGTCCGGGCGCGTGCTCGTCGACGGCCACGACATGCGCGACGTCAGCGTCGAGTCGCTGCGCCGCCAGTTCGGCGTGATCCTCCAGGACACCTTCATCTTCAACACGACGGTGCGGGCGAACATCGCCTTCGGCCGCCCGGACGCCACGGACGAGCAGGTCGTCGCCGCCGCCGAGGCGGCGCAGCTGCACGAGTTCATCGCGGGCCTCCCGGCCGGCTACGAGACCGTCCTCGGCGACCGCGGCGTGCGCATGAGCGGCGGCCAGCGCCAGCGCCTCGCGATCGCCCGCGCGCTGCTCCGCGACCCGACCGTCCTCATCCTCGACGAGGCGACGAGCGCGCTCGACGCCCGCACCGAGGCCGACCTGCGCCGCAGCCTCGCCGACGCGGGCGCGGGCCGCACGGTCGTGAGCATCAGCCACCGGCTCACGTCGATCGTCGACTCCGACCGCATCTTCGTCCTCGCCGGCGGCCGGCTCGCCGAGCAGGGCACGCACGAGGAGCTGCTCGCGGCCGGCGGCCTGTACTACCAGCTCTGGACCGAGCAGCAGGGCGGCGGCGCGCCGGTCGAGGTCCCGATGGGCGTCGGGGCCGCGAGCGCGCTGGCGGCGGTGCCGCTCCTGGCCCACGTCCCGCCGCCGATCCTCGACGAGCTCGCCCGCATCGCGACGCGCGAGCACTACGGCCCGGGCCAGGAGGTCGCGGGCTCGGACGGCCCGGCGGGGCGGCTCCTCGTCGTCCTCGAGGGCGAGCTCGAGTTCGTCCGCGACGCGCCCGGCGGCGGCCCGCTCGCCGCGCACTTCGGGCCGGGGGACTTCATCGGCGAGCTGTCGCTCGTCCGCGAGCAGCGCCTGCCCGCGCCGCTGCGCGCGCTCACGCGCGTGCGGCTGCTGTCGCTCGAGCGCAGCGACTTCCTCGACGTCGCGCAGAGCCGCCCGGAGCTGCAGCGCGCGGTCCTCGCCCAACTCGCCCGCCGCCGCGCGGCGCTCGCCTCGGCGGCGTCGGCGTCCGGCGTCGACGACACCTCGCTGGTGCCCTGACATGCCGCGCCGCCGCTCCCAGCCGACCGGCCTGCACCGCACGCCGCTCTCCCGCCGCCGCGGGGTTCGCGCCTTCGCGACGATCGCGTCGGTGCTCGTCCTCGTCGGCGCGCCCGTGCTCGTCGTGCTGCTCGCCTCGACCGAGTCGGTCACCGCGAGCGCGCCCGAGATCCGGCCGGGCGGCACGAACCCGCTCCAGCCGTCGGCGCCGTTCCTGAAGAACGCGGGCGACGGCATCCGGCCCGACGGCATCGGCTGCTCGGCGGCGGGCACGCCGCTCGCGGTCCGCGCGCGGGCGCACCTCGACGTCCTCGCCGACGGCGCGCGCGTGACGGTCCCGGCGGGCATCGGCATCCTGCCGACCTGCCGCTACTGGCTCAGCACCACGAAGCCCGACGGCGTCGCCGAGATCCTCTCGCCGGAGCGCCGCGCGTTCACCCTCGGCGACCTCTTCGACATCTGGGGCGCGCCGCTCGGCCCCGA